>Ga0207703_10002217_pt1 | contig 17052 bp, 10 predicted proteins | sample KBSSwiS12_FD_184304 | JGI IMG/M metagenome (GOLD analysis project Ga0207703, IMG submission 184304) | Switchgrass rhizosphere microbial communities from Kellogg Biological Station, Michigan, USA - KBS Switchgrass S1-2 (SPAdes) (version 2) | ecosystem: Host-associated > Plants > Roots >...
GCCCCATCCGATCCTGTTCGGGGCAATCACCGGCATCTTCGCCATGATTCCCTTCGCGGCTCCCGTGGTGTTCGGCGCCGTCGCACTGGTGTTGGCGAGTCAGAATGCACTCGGTGCAGCCCTCGGCGTGCTGATTTCCGGCGGCGTGGTCTTGTTCATTGCCGATCATTTCGTGCGTCCCGTCATCATCGGGGAAGGTGCAAAGCTGCCGTTCCTGTGGGTGTTGCTCGGCATCCTGGGTGGCGTGGAGTCTTTCGGACTCATCGGAATTTTCCTGGGGCCGGCCCTTATGGCCACGCTCGTCGCCGTGTGGCGCAGTTGGGTGAGCGAAGCACCGCCGCCGTAGTTGATGACCCCACGCCGTGAGCCGCGTCAATTGTTGGTAGCCGGGAGTTGCATTGACGGCTGAGTGTATACTTCCCAGGTGTATTCGATTCTCGATGATGCGGTCCGGCGTGCACGGGCCTACCTGGAAGGCCTCGATCGCAGACCCGTAGCCCGGCCGGCGGCAGCGGCTCGCGACCTGCGAGAGCTCGATGGAGCCATGCCCGCGCAGTCCAGCGACCCTCAGATGACGTTGAGGCTGCTGGAGCGCCTCGGCACGCCCGGAGTTTCACACCTCGAGGCTGTCGCCCTGCGGTGGCTGGTGGACCTCCTGGAGCTGCCGCCGGGAACCGCCGGGGTCTTCGTGCCAGGCGCGGCCGCGGCCCATTTGGCCGCCCTGGCGGCTGCCCGCAATGGTGTCCTGGCCAGGGTCGGCTGGGATATCGAAGCGAATGGCTTGGCCGGCGCGCCGCCCATCACGGTCATCGCAGGACACGAAGTGCATCCGTCGCTCCTGACTTCGCTGGGGCTGCTCGGGATGGGATCGTCGCGGATAGTGCGCGTATCGACGGATGATCAGGGGCGCATGCGGCCTTCGGGCCTGCCGCTCATCACCGGGCCGACGATTCTGTGCGTCCAGGCGGGCAACCTGAATTCGGGGTCTTTCGATGACTTTGGAGCCATCATTCCGCGCTCGCGGGCGTTGGGTGCCTGGGTTCACGTGGATGGCACTTTCGGGCTGTGGGCAAAGGCGTCGCCGTTGCTGCGCCCGCTGACTCGCGGCCTGGAGCAGGCGGATTCGTGGACCACGGATGCTCATGAGTGGCTGAACGTGCCGTATGACAGCGGGTTGGTTTTCGTGCGCGATCCCAACACGTTGCAGGCGGCAACCGCGTTCACCGGGGAAAATCTTCCGGACCTGTCGCGACGGGCACGCGGAGTGGAGGTTTGGGCCGCGTTGCGCTCGCTGGGGCACGCGGGACTCGCGGAGTTGTTTGAACGGAATTGCCGCCAGGCCCGACGGTTCGCAAGAGATCTGCGTTCCGCGGGGCACGAGATCCTGAACGAAGTGGTGCTCAACCGGGTCGTGGCGCCGTTCGGAGATGCGCTGCGGACCCGAAGGCTCGTGGCTGCGCTACAGAAGGAGGGCATCGACTGGTGTGCCATGACCGATTGGCGAGGTCGAACCGCCGTGCGGATCACGGTTCCGTCCTGGGCCATGACCGACGAGGATGTTGAGCGCAGCGTGGAGACGATGATCCGGGTTGCTTCCGCAGCTACCTAGACGGCGGCGGCGTTTCGCTCGAGGATACGTGATTCAGAGCAATCACCCACTGTCCGCCCACTTTGCGCATCAGGCGGGTGTTGATCCCGTATTGCGGATGCTGCGGCCTGTTGAGCTCGTACTGGCTGATCAACTGCGCCGCGTCCGGCGCCAGCATCTCGACCTGGATGTCGTGAAACTTCAGGGTGCCGCGCGAATCAGCTGACGTTCCATAGTCCCGGATGTAGTGATCGAGCGTTCCCTGCCATCCCTGTTGGAAGCGTCCGCCGGATACAAACACGACGTCAGGGTTCTTGAAACCCTGCATGTAACCGCGGAAATCCCCGCGATTCCAGGCGTCCTGCATGTCGGAAATGACCCGCAGGATCGCCTTCTTCTCAGCGGCAGCGGCCTGGGCGGTGAGGATCGTTGGGCAAGATGCGGATTGCGACGCCGAAGCCGCAAGCACGCAAATCGCGGCCAGCCATTTACCTGGAAGGGCCTTTGACAATTTCGCCGCCTTTCATCACGAACGCAACCGACTGCAATACCTTCACATCCGCCAGCGGATCACTGGTCACACCCACCAGGTCTGCGTAGCGGCCGACGGCAATCGCCCCGACGTCGGCGGAGCGACCGAGCGCTTCGCCTGCGGTTACCGTGGCGGCCTGAATGGCCTGCATCGGCGTCATTCCCCACTGCACCATCGTAGCGAACTGGTGAGCATTGTCGCCGTTGGGGTAAACACCCGCATCGGTGCCGAAGATCATCTTTACGCCGGCCTTCGTGGCAGCCTGGAAGGTCTGCCGCTGCTTGAGACCGATAGCCCGTTCCTTGTCGAGCGACTCCTTGAATGTGCCGTTCTTCGCGCCTTCCGACAGGATGTAGTCATCGTCGTAGATGTCCATGGAAAAGTAAGTGCCGTGTTGCTTCGCCAGGGCAATTGCCTCGGAGTCGGCCAGGCTGCAGTGCTCAATGGTGTCCGCGCCGGCACGGATCGCATCCTTGATGCCAGCCGCGCCATGGGCATGAACCGCCACCCTCAGTCCCAGCATGTGCGCTTCGTCCACCAGCGCCTTCATTTCCTCCAGGCTGTATTGTTGGCCACTGGCGCTGTCTGTTTTGGACAGCACGCCGCCGGTGCCGCAGAACTTGATGACTTCCGCGCCGTACTTGCGCAGCTTGCGCACGGTTGCCCGAATCGCATCCGGGCCATCCGCCACCGCGGGCGAAGGCACGGTAATCGACGGTGGAAATTCCGTTGCGTCGCAGTGACCGCCGGTGGCACCGATCGCGTAGGTTGCCGGCACGATTCGCGGCCCGGGAATGTGGCCGGTGTCGATGCCCTGTTTGATGGCAACATCATCGAAGTTGGCCGAGCCCACATTGCGGATGGTCGTGAAACCCGCTTCGACGGTCCTTTTGGCGTTGGCCACGCCCACCACGGTCCAGAAATTGTCCGTGAACTCCAGACCCTTGTAGCCGCTGTACTGGGGATCCGAGGTGATATGCGTGTGCATATCAATAAATCCCGGCATCAGCGTCATGCCCGGCAGATCGAGCCGGCGCGCGCCCGCGGGAATGTTGCCCCCTTGTGTTCCAACAGCCGTGATGCGGCCGTCGGTGATGGTTATCTGCGGGCGATCGACGGTTTTGCCGGCGATCACATCAATCATGTGATCCGCCGTGACCACTACGGTGTCGGCCCAACTTACATTGACGAGACTGCAGCTGAGTGCTGCCAGAACCCAACGCGACTTCATTTCAGTGATGTCCCCCCGGGCCGTGCACGTGTCCGTGCGCGAGCTCTTCTTCTGTCGCATCCCGTACTTCGAGCAGCTCAATGTCGAAATTCAGGTTCTGACCGGCGAGGGGATGGTTGCCGTCGATGGTCACCATGTCGCCGGTGACGGCCGTGACCGTAACCGCGCGCGGCCCGTGTTGCGTCTGGGCGTGCAAGCGCATTCCGACAGTGATCTTGTTGATCCCTTTCAGGGTGCGGCGGGGAATTTTCTGGATGAGATCCTGGCTGTGCTCACCGTAGCCATCCGCCGGCGTCACTTTGACGGACAGTTTGTCGCCCGGGTTCTTGCCTTCCAGCTCCCGCTCGAGACCCGCGACCAGGTTGCCGTGCCCGTGCAGATACGCGAGGGGCTCACCGGGAGCGGAGCTGTCGATGACAGTTCCGGCGTCGTCCTTCAGCGTGTAGTTGAACGTGACGACGGAGTCTTTTTTGATGCTCACAGTATCAATCCCATGTAATGCCCGTCGGGTATGATCGGGCGCAGAGGATAGCAGGACTCGTCACATGGCCGAAAACCCCTTCTCGTACCCCAGCACGCTGCCTTACCAGGCGCCTCCGTTCGATCGTGTGAGCAACGCGGACTACCGCCCCGGATTCGCGGAAGGCATGCGCCAGCAACGTGAGGAAGTGCGCCAGATCGTGGACAATCCGGCGCCGCCGGACTTCGAGAACACCCTCGTCGCCCTGGAGCGCTCGGGGCTCATGCTGAACCGCGTTTCGAGCGTCTTTTTCAACCTGAATGCCTCCAATACCGATGCGGAAATGCAGGCCATCGAGTCCGAGGTGGCCCCGAAGCTGCAGGCTCACGAGGATGCGATATACCTCGATCCGGCGCTGTTTGCGCGCGTGGACGCGGTCTATCAGCAGCGCGCCCGTTTGAATCTGGATCCGGAGTCGCTGCAACTGCTGAACCGTTACTACATCGAGTTCGTGCGCGCCGGTGCCCGGCTCGGCGCCGCCGACAAGGCTCGCCTGCGGGACATCAACGGGGAGCTGTCCTCGTTGACCACGCTGTTCAAGCAGAATGTGTTGAAAGCGACCAAAAGCGGGGCGGTTGTCGTCGATGACGTGACCCAACTGGATGGACTGTCAGCCGTCCAGATCGGCGCCGCCGCGGCGGCAGCCGAAGCCCGCGGCCTCACGGGCAAGTGGGTCATCGCGTTGCAGAACACGACCAACCAGCCACCCCTGGCCCAACTGACGAACCGCGCCCTGCGCGAGCGGATTTATCGAGCTTCTCGGGCCCGCGCCGGCGGCTCGGACGCGGATTCCGACAACACCCCCGTGATCGCGAAAATCGTGCGCCTGCGGGCCGAGCGCGCCGCGCTGCTGGGCTATCCCAACCATGCGTCGTACCAACTCGAGGACGAGTCCGCCGGCAATCCGGCCGCCGTCCACAGGATTCTGAGCGAGCTCGCCCCCGTGGCCCTGAGCCGGGCCAAACAGGATGCGGCCGACATGCAGAAGCTGATTGACGCTGAGGCCGCCGCCAACCATACCGCGTCGTTTGAGCTGCAGCCCTGGGACTGGGAGTTTTATTCCGAGAAGCTGCGCACCGCGCGCTTCGATTTCGACCAGGCGCAGGTAAAGCCGTATTTCGAGCTGGAACACGTGTTGCGCGATGGCGTCTTCTACGCCGCCCGGGAGCTTTACGGCCTGGAGTTCAAAGAGCGCCACGATCTTCCCGTGTACCACCCCGATGTGCGCGTGTTCGAGGTGTTTGACACCGACGGCGCGCCGCTCGCGCTGTTCCTGGGTGATTACTTCGCCCGTGACAACAAGCAGGGCGGGGCCTGGATGAACAACTTCGTCCGCCAGTCGAAGCTGTTTGGCCTGAAGCCCGTGGTGGCCAACAATACCAACATACCGAAGCCCCAGCCCGGTCAGCCGACACTGTGCACGTTCGAGGAAGTAGTCACGCTGTTCCACGAGTTCGGCCACGCCATTCACGGAATTCTGTCCAACGTGAATTACGCGATGTTGTCGGGCACGTCACTGCCGCGGGATTTTGTCGAGTATCCGTCGCAGTATAATGAGATGTGGGCCCGCGAGCCGGCGGTGTTGGCGCATTATGCGCGGCACTATCGCAGCGGCGAGCCCATGCCGCGGGAGCTGCTGGCGAAGGTGCTGGCCGCGCAGAAGTTCGACCAGGGTTACGCGACGACCGAGTACCTGGCCGCCGCGTTGCTGGATCAGGCGTGGCACCGCATAACCGTCAATGAGGCGCCGGGCGCCGCCGATGTTGTGAAGTTTGAGGCGGCCGCCCTGAAGGCGAACCAGATCGACTATCCGGCCATTCCGCCGCGGTATCACTCAACCTACTTCATGCACATCTTTGCCGGCGGTTATTCCGCGGGCTACTACGCCTACCTGTGGAGCGAAGTGCTGGCCCGGGATACTGGACAATGGATGCATGCGCGCGGTGGTTTGACCCGTTCGAACGGGGACCGCCTGCGGGAGATGGTGTTGTCGCGGGGCCGTACTGACGATCCGCAGACGATGTTCCGCAACTTCTACGGCGGCCCGCCGGACATCGGACCGTTGTTGGAGTACCGCGGCCTCACGGTTTGAGCCGCGACATGCTGATCAGCGCGGCCAACAGCGCGATTGCCGACGCCCACCAGAGAACGAGATTTGAGCCTGTCCCCGGATAGGCTCTGAACGCAATCGCGACCCCGGCCGCGCCCAGTGTCTGGCCCAGCAAGCGCGCGGTGGCCAACATGCCGCCCGCGGCGCCGCTGCGTGGCCGCGGCGCCGCGGCCATGAGTGTGCGGTTGTTGGGCGCCTGGAAGAATCCGAATCCCAGTCCGCACAGGGCCATGCGCCAGATGAAGTCGGCCGCGGAGCCTCCTTCCGGAAACAGCGCCAGCAGTGCAAGACCGGCCGACATGGCAATCATCCCCAGGCTGCCGAGGATGCCGGCCGGGTGCCGATCAGCCAGGCGCCCCGCGACGGGCGCGGCGATGGCCACGGCAACCGGCCACGGAGTCATGAGCAGACCTGTCTCCACGGCACTTCGTCCGAGACGCTGGATTTCAAACGGCAGGGCAACGAGGCCGGCCATCTGCGCCATGAATGAAGCAATCGAAGTGGCGACGGAGAGTGAGAACAGCCGGATGCGCAGCAGATCAAACGGAATGATGGGCGAAGGCCGGTCCAACTCGTGACGCACCAGGATGTATCCCAACAGCGCGCCGGCCGCGAGTTGCACAAACGCGAGCGGTGCGGCGGAGTCGTGTGCCAGGGCCTGTGCCCCACCGACCAGGAGTACGAAAGTTCCGGCATTCAATGCCGCGCCCACATAGTTCAGCGGGCGATCAACCTGAGGCGATGGCGGCTGGGCCCATCTGGCCAGCAGGAAAGCGATCAGACCGATGGGGCCGTTGATTCCAAACAGCCAGGGCCAGGGGGCGATGGCCAACACCGCTGCGGCGACGGTGGGTCCGATAGCGGCTGAGATCGCCACGGCGAACGCATTGATGCCGATGGCTCGGCCCAGCATTTTCTGGGGATAGGTGAAGCGCACCAGGGCAGCATTGGTACTCATGATGCCGGCCGCGCCCAGGCCCTGGATGACCCGCGCGAGGCTCAAGGTCAGCAATGAATTTGAGAAGGCACAGCCGATGGAGGCCAGGGTGAATATGACCATGCCGGACTGGGACACGCGCCGGTAGCCGACAATTTCACCCAGGGACGCCAGCGGTAGAAGCGCCGCGAGAATGGCAATCTGGTATGCATTGATGACCCAGATCGAAGCCGCCTTGGTTGCATGGAAATCGTGCGTGATCAGAGGCAGCGCGATGTTGGCAATGCTGCTGTCGATGACCGACATCATGATGGCCATGATGGAGGCCGCCGCCGCCCAGTAGCGGCGCGGAACGGGCAGGCCGTCCGGAAAGGCGCCTGGGCTTGAAGCCGGCACAGTCGATCCCATCTACATAGCTCGCATGCGTGTCCGGCGGTTTATGTACTTCATTGCAATTCTAGGTCTGCTGCATGCCTATATAGGCTGGCGTCTGGTGCCCGATCTGGGTGCTACCCCTGTGCAGGTCGCAGGCGCGGCCGTCGTGATCGGGTCTCTGGCCACGATGCTGCTCGCCATCCTGGCCCGTGGCCGGCTGCCGAGACTGCAGGCTGCGCGCTTCGCCGGCCCCGGCCTGTTCATGGCGGGTTTTTTTTCCCTGGTGCTCGTATTCACTCTGCTGCGCGATCTGGTCCTGCTCGTAGGCGCGCTGACCCTGTCACCCGCGGCGGAATATACACTGCGTTCGATTACCGCATTTTCCGTCGTGGCGCTCGCGGCCATTGCGACGGCAGTTGGATTCGCGGCAGCGCGGCGGCGTGCGCGCATAGTCAACGTGGATGTACCGATCCCGAACCTGCCTGAAGCGCTACATGGGTTTTCCATTGCTCAGATCAGCGATGTGCACGTGGGCCATTCGATCCGCAAGGAGTATGTCGATGCCATCGTGGATGCGGTCAATGGCCTGCGTCCCGATCTCATCGCGGTCACCGGCGATATCGTTGACGGACCCGTTGGCGAGCTCGGTAGTCATACTGCGCCGTTGGGCCGGCTCACGTCCCGCCATGGCACATTTCTGGTCACCGGCAATCACGAGTACTACGCGGGCGTGGGGCCGTGGATCGCTGAATTCCGGCGTCTCGGTCTGAACGTGTTGCTCAATGAGCATGCCGTGTTGACGCACGACGGCGCGCCGCTGGTGGTTGCGGGCGTCACCGACTTCAGCTCGCACCATTTCAATCCGCAGCAACGCAGTGACCCTGCCGCGGCTTTGGCCGGCGCCCCTTTGAATGCGGGTGCCCGGATTCTTCTCGCTCATCAGCCGCGCTCGGCTGCGGCCGCGGCAACCGCGGGCTATGACCTGCAGTTGTCAGGTCATACCCATGGCGGGCAGTTCTGGCCGTGGAATCTGTTTGTGCGGTTCCAGCAGCCATTCACGGCGGGACTGCACCGACTCAACAGACTCTGGGTGTACGTGAGTCGTGGCACGGGCTATTGGGGGCCACCCAACCGGTTTGGCGCCCCGTCGGAGATTACCCGCCTACGGCTGGTCCCTGGCTAGGGATAGTGCCAGCCGCCCCCTAACGCCTGGATCATCGCTACGCTCGCCTGTAGCCGCGACGACAACACGCTGAGTGCCGTCTCTTCAGCATTCAGTCTGGTGGTTTGCGCGGTGATTACGCTGCTGTAGGGCACCGTGCCGGCCTTGTATTGATTCAGGGTCAGCGTCTCCGCTTCGCGCGCGGCCTTCACGGCAGCCTCTTCGATCACCGCCTGTTGTTCCAACACGCGCAGGGTGGTGATGTCATCCTCCACCTGTTGCAGGGCTTCCAGCACTGTCTGCCGATAATTGTCGACGGTCTGATCGTGAAATGCCCGCGCTTGCGCGACTTGCGCGCGCCGCAGGCCCGCATCGAACACCGACAGGGCCAGAGCCGGCCCGACCGACCAGACATTGTTCGCTGTCCGGATGAGGCGGCTGATTGTGTCCGCGCGGTAGTCGTCGGAGCCGGTAATGTCGAGTGTCGGGAAGAATGCGGCGATTGCAACTCCGATCTGTGCGTTGGCTGAGGCAACCTGGCGCTCCGACTGAGCGACGTCCGGCCTCCTTTCGAGCAGCGTGGACGGTACGCCCGCAGGAACTGTCGGCACATCCGATCGCATGGCGGTGGAAGTGATCGAGAAGTTGGCCGGCTGTTGTCCGACCAACACGGCAATCGAATGCTCCAGCAGGGCGCGCTGCAATGGGGCATTGACCTGTTGGGACTGGCTGGTCAGCAACTGGGTCTGTGCGCTGACGACGTCTGCCTTGGCCGCGACCCCCACGCGGTAGCGGTTCTCCGTGATCTTCAGCGATTGCTGCTCGGCCGCCACGATGTCATTCAGAATGACCTGCAACTGGTCCTGCGCGCGCAATTTGAAGTACGCGGTAGCCAGGGCCCCCTGCGCGGCGAGCCGGGCACCCGCCAGGGCTGCCTCGCTGCCCTGCAGGGAAGCGCGATCACTTTCGGTCTGGCGCCGGATCCGGCCCCACAGGTCGATCTCCCAACTTCCCGAAACGCCGAGGTCATTGACCGTGGAGGTCCTCGTCGCTCCTGTGCCGTCCGGCCTGGTGTAACCCGTAACCGTCCGGGTCCGGCTGGCATTCAAAGTTGCCTGTGGGAAGAACGACGATTGCGCCTGCCTCAGCAACGCGCGCGATTCCTCTACAGCGGCTGCAGCGGCCAGCACGGTCTGGTTGGAGATGTTGATCTGATCTTCCAGGCCGTTCAGCACGTCATCGTGATAGATCTCCCACCACTTGCCGCGGTCGATCGCATCGTTCGGCTCACTGGGCTTCCAGCCGTCCTGCTCCTTATAGGCCGCTGACAGGTCGATCGTGGGACGCTCGTATCGGGGTCCCACCGCACAGGCAGCCAACAACGCACAGCTCGCCGAAACGAGCACTCCTCGAACGATCCGCATCATATGCTCGCTTCCAGCAACCGGGACTGCTTGTATCGGTTCTTGCGTCCCCAGCGGTGGATATACAGATAAACAACAGGCGTGGTGTACAGGGTCAGCAACTGGCTGACCACGAGGCCGCCCACGATGGAAATTCCCAGCGGGCGGCGCATCTCCGTGCCGTTACCGTAGGCAACGGCGAGGGGCAGGGCGCCGGCAATTGCGGCGAGTGTGGTCATCATTATCGGGCGGAAGCGCAGCGAGCAGGCGCGCGCAATGGCTTCCCGAGGTGACAGCGAAAGTGTGCGTTCCGCCTCGAGCGCGAAGTCGACCATCATGATGGCGTTTTTCTTGACGATGCCGATCAACAGCAAAATGCCGAGGAAGGCGATCAGGCTGAATTCCGTGTCGGTCGCCAGCAAGGCAAGCAGTGCGCCCACGCCTGCTGACGGCAGGGTCGACAGGATGGTGACCGGCTGGGAATAGCTTTCATACAGCATTCCCAACACCACGTAGATCGCCACCAGCGCCGCCAGCAACATGAGTGGCTGCGCGCTCGCATTCTGCTGAAACAGGCGTGCCGTGCCGTAGGGCGTGCCGTGAATGGTAGTCGGCATGTGAATGTCGTTGATGGTCTTTTCGATGGCATCCACGCCGGTCTGCAGCGACTCCCCTTCGGGCAGGTTGTAGGAGATCGAAGTCGAGACCGACGTGCCCGTGTGATTCACGGTCGTGGGGGTGGTCCCTTCCACGAAATGACTGAACGCGGAAAACGGGATGACGGTTTCCTTGGCCACACTGACGGCGGAACCCGTCGAGGTATTGCCTCGGCCGGCATTGGCCAGTGAGTTGGATGCCAGATTGCGTGCGAGATCGGATGCTACCGCGGTCGCGCTCGTGGTTGTCTTCGATTTCGCGGCAGCATTCTTCGTTGCGCTGACCGAGGTGGTTCCCGCAACCGCCTGCGTGAGCTGGGTACCGCTTGCAGCTCCACCAGATGTGCTCACGTACAGTGATTTGAGCGTGTCAGGGTTCTGCCAGTACTCAGGGGCGACTTCCATCACGACGTGATACTGCTGCGGACTGAAGGGGTTGTAGATCGTGGAAACCTGTGACTGCGCAAAGGCATCGCCCAGGGTGTTGTCGATCTGGCTCGCCGTGAGCCCGAGACGAGAGGCTGCATCGCGATCAACAATCAGGTCTGCTTCCAGGCCACCGGGTTGCAGGTCGGTGTCGACATCCGTGACCTCTTTGACGTTTTGAAGCGCAACGCGCAGCTTCTGCGACCAGTCGCGCAGCTCCGTCAGATCATCGCCCAGCAGCGTGTACTGATACTGCGAGTTGGCCGAGCGGCCACCGGGTCCACCGAAATCCTGGGCAGCCTGAAGGAAGGATTGCACGCCCGTGACGTGATTCAGCTTCGGGCGCAACCGCGCAATGACACCATCCGCCGAAACGTCGCGTTCAGCGAGCGGCTTGAGAGTCAAGCTGACACTGGCGCTGGCGCCGCCGCCGCCGCCAGGTCCGAAGCCGCCACCGCCCACTGAGCCGGTGACACTCTCTACGGCCGGATCCTGCTGCAGGATGTTGGCCACCTCCTGCAACTTGGCTTTCATCAACTGGAACGAGGCATCGGCATCACCGCGGATGCCGCCCCAGATCTGCCCGGTATCCTGCTGAGGCATGAATCCCTTGGGAATCACGATATACAGGTAGACATTCAGGCAGACCGTTGCGAGCAGGAAAATCATCATCAGCCGCGGATGATCGAGCGACCAGGCGAGGCTGTTCTCGTAGCCCTCGCGCAGCTTCTTGAAGTGCCGTTCAAACCAGGCGGCCAACCGGTTGGGCTTGCGGTCCTGATCGCGTCCCAGGAGGCGCGCGCACATCATCGGTGTCGTGGTCAGCGAGACGACCAGGGAAATGAGAATGGCGACCGACAGCGTCACCGTGAATTCGCGGAACAGCTTGCCGACGATGCCGCCCGCGAGCTGGAAAGGAATGAACACCGCGATCAGGGAGAGGCTCATGGAAACGACCGTGAACCCGACTTCCGATGCGCCTTTCAGAGCAGCCTGCATGCGCGACATGCCCCCTTCAATGTGCCGCGTCGTGTTCTCCATCACGACAATCGCATCGTCCACCACGAAGCCCGTGGCGATGGTGAGGGCCATCAGTGAGAAGTTGTCGAGCGTGTAATCCAGCAGATACATCGCCGCGAAGGTGCCAATCAGCGAGATCGGGACGACGACGGCGGGAATCAGGGCGGCGCGATAGCTGTGGAGGAACAGGTAGACGACGAAGATCACCATGGCGACCGCTATGCACAGGGTCTCCTCGACCTGCCGGAGCGATGCGCGGATGGTGATGGAGCGGTCGAATGTGACAACCAGATCGATCTTGGGATCGATTGAGGCTCGCAGTTGCGGCAGCTCGGCTTTGACGGCATCCACCACGTCAATGATGTTGGCCCCGGGCTGCTGGAAAACCTGGACGGAGATGGCGGGCTTGCCGTTGTACAGGCCGTAGGTGCGGATGTTCTCGGTGGCGCCATCCTGCATGTCGGTGACTTCGGCGACATCGCCCAGCCGGACGGTCAGGCCATTGCGGTTGGCGATGATCAGATTGCGGTACGGCTCCGCGTCTCTCGCGTTGTCGTTGGTGTAGATCTGATAATGCAGGTTGTTGGATTCAATCGCGCCCTTGGGTGCGTTGGCGTTGGCGTTCGAGATCGCGGCGCGGATGTCCTGCAGGCCGATGCCATACTTCGACACGGCCAGCGGATTGATCTCCACGCGCACGGCAGGCAGCGCCGAGCCACTGACGTTGACGCCGCCGACACCATTGATCTGTGACAGCCGCTGCGAGATCACTGCATCGGCGGCATCGTAGATCTGTCCCTGCGTGAGCACATCCGAGGTCATCGCGATCGACATCACCGGAAACATCGAGCTGTTGAGTTTCCGATAGTTGGGGTTGCGCGTGAGCGCGGAGGGCAGGTCGGCATGGGACGCCACTATCGCTGCCTGCACGTCGCGGGCCGCGCCGTCGATATCGCGATCGATTCCGAATGTGAGCTGAACGTTGGTGTTGCCCACGCTGCTGCGCGATGTCATGTCATCGACATCGGCGATCGCTCCCAGGTGTCGCTCCAGCGGGGTTGCCACCGAGCTTGCCATTACCTCAGGGCTCGCCCCTGGAAGCGAAGCGCTGACGAAAATCGCGGGCGCCTCGATCTTGGGCAGCGGCGCCACCGGCAGAAGCCCGAACGCCACCACTCCGCACAGGGCGACGCCCAACGTCAACAGAGTCGTTGCGACGGGCCGCTTGATGAAGGGTGCTGAGATATTCACACGGGCTCGTCCGCCAGCTCGCCTTCCTCGCTGCGCGGGCTCCGCTTCGCGAGGCGATCAAATGCGAGGTAGATGACCGGCGTGGTGAACAGAGTGAGCACCTGGCTCACCAGCAGTCCGCCCACGATGCTCACGCCGAGCGGGTGCCGCAACTCCGAGCCCGTGCCCGTACCAAACATCAAAGGCAAGGCGCCGAAGATGGCTGCCACCGTCGTCATGAGAATCGGACGAAAACGCAGCAGGCAGGCCTGGTAGATGGCTTCCCGCGGACTGAGTCCCTGGGTGCGCTCGGCATCGATGGCAAAGTCGATCATGAGGATCGCGTTTTTCTTCACGATGCCAATGAGCAGGATGATGCCAATCAGCGCAATGATGGTCAGGTCATCGCCTGCCAGGATCAGGGCCAGCAATGCACCGATACCGGCGGAGGGCAGGGTGGACAGAATCGTGACCGGATGAATGAAGCTTTCGTAGAGCACGCCGAGCACGATGTACATGACCAGTACCGCTGCAACGAGGAGCAGCAGCTCGTTGGTCAGGTTGCTGCGGAACGCGAGGGCGGCGCCCTGGAAGGTGGTATGAATGCTTCCCGGCACGTTCTCGCTTTTCTCAGCCGCCTCGATGGCATCGACGGCTGCGCCCAACGAGGCGCCCGGCGCCAGGTTGAATGACACGGTGGTCGCCGGAAACTGCGCCAGGTGGTTGATCAACAGCGGGCGGGCTTCGACAGTGACCTTGGCGATCGCCGACAGCGGCACCTGACCGCCTCCGGCCGAGGGCACGTAGATCGATGAGAGCGCATCAATTGACGTGTACGACTTCGGATCCGCCTCCAGGATCACCCGGTACTGGTTTGATTGGGTGAAGATCGTGGAGACGATTCTCTGGCCGAACGCGTCATACAGCGCGTTATCGACGGTGCCCACGCTGATGCCGAGCCGGGCGGCGCTGTCCCTGTCGATGGTGACCTGCACCGCGAGGCCGTTGTCTTCCTGGTTGCTGACCACATCTGACAATTCCGGTATCTGCTTCAACCTGGCGACGAGCTTCGGTGTCCAGGACGAAAGCGCAACCGCGTCCGCGCTCTCGAGCGTGAAGTTGTACTGAGTGCGGCTGATGGTGTTGTCCAGGGTCAGATCCTGGACAGACTGCATGTACAGCGTGATACCCGGGACGTTGGCTGTTTCGTTGCGCAGCCTGCGGATGACCTCGGCTGCGCTCGACGAACGCGATTCCAGCGGCTTCAGGTTGATCAGGAAGCGGCCGCTGTTGAGAGTAACGTTGTTGCCGTCGACGCCAATGAACGAGGACAGGCTCGCGACATCGGGGTCTTTGAGAATGGCCTGGGCCAGGGCCTGTTGGCGCGCGGCCATGGCCGCGTACGAGACACCCTCGGTGGCGTCTGACACACCCTGGATGAGACCCGTGTCCTGTTCCGGGAAGAAGCCCTTCGGAATCACCACATACAGTCCGGCCGTGATGACCAGTGTTGCCATCGCAACCCACAGTGTCAGTTTCTGATGGTCGAGCACCCACGTGAGCTTGCGGCCATACCAGGCCACCATTCTCGCGAACCAACCGTTCGCATCCGGCTCGTGCTTGCGGTCGGGGCGATGCTTCAGCAGGTTCGCGCACATCATCGGCACGAGCGTGAGTGAAACAACCGCCGAGATGAGGATCGTCACGGCCAGGGTGACGGCAAACTCACGGAACAGCCGTCCCACGACATCCTGCATGAACAGCAGGGGAATCAACACGGCGATCAGGGAGACGGTCAGCGAGATGATGGTGAAGCCGATCTGTCCCGCGCCTTTGAGCGCGGCCTGCAACGGCCGCTCACCCTGCTCGATATAGCGCGAGATGTTTTCGATCATCACAATGGCGTCGTCGACAACAAAGCCGGTTGCGATGGTGAGCGCCATCAGTGACAGGTTGTTGAGACTGAATTCGGCCAGATACATGACCGCGAAAGTGCCGATGAGCGACAGCGGCACGGACAGGCTCGGGATGAGCGTGGCACGCGCGTCACGCAAGAACAGATAGATGACGAGCACTACCAGGAGCACCGCCAGGATCATCTCGAACTCGACGTCCTTGATGGATGCGCGGATGGTCGTGGTGCGGTCGGTCAGGATGGCGACATCCACGCCGGCAGGCAGGGCGGACTGCAGTTGCGGCAGCAGGGCGTGGATGCGGTTCACCACATCGACCACGTTCGCTCCCGGCTGGCGTTGGACATTCAGGATCAGGGCCGGTGTGTTGTTCATCCACCCGCCCAGCTTGCTGTTCTCGGCGCCCGGAACCAGCGTCGCCACATCCTTCATGCGCACCGGCGAGCCGTTACGATAGGCGACGATGATGTTGCCGTACTCGTCCGCACTTCTGATCTGATCGTTCGTGTTGATGGTGTAGGCACGCGCCGGACCATCGAGCGTTCCCTTGGGGCCGTTCTGGTTTGCCACGCTGATGGTCGTGCGCAGGTCATCGAGATTGAGGCCGTACGCAGCCAGCGCTCGCGGATTGACCACAACCCGGACAGCCGGCCGCTGACCGCCGCTGATGCTGACAACACCCACGCCCTTCAGCTGCGAGATCTTCTGCGCCACGCGCGTGTCCGCCATGTCCTGCACGTCGGTCAAAGGCATCACCGCCGAGGTGATGCCCAGAGTCAGAACGGGCGCATCCGCGGGATTGACCTTGGCATAGATAGGCGGTGCGGGCAGATCCTGCGGCAGCAGGTTTTGCCCCGCGCTGATTGCCGCCTGTACTTCCTGCTCCGCCACATCTATGGGCAGTGACAGGTTGAACTGCAATGTAATGACGGAGGCTCCGGCCGAGCTCGTCGAGGACATCTGATTGAGGCCGGGCATCTGGCCAAACTGCTTTTCCAGCGGCGCCGTGATTGCCGAGGTGATGACCTCCGGACTGGCACCCGGATAGAACGTCTGCACCTGGATGGTCGGGTAGGCTACTTCCGGCAACGCTGACAGGGGCAACTGCAGATAGGCGATCAGGCCTACGACCAGGATCGCCACCATCAACAGGGTGGTGGCGACCGGTCGCAGGATGAAGAGGCGTGACGGGTTCATTGCGCGGCGGGTGGCTGTTGACCCCGGTTCTTGCGCTGCCCATTCTTCCCGTTCTGCCCATTCCATTTCCCGGGCCCCCGTTGGTGCGCCTGCTGTGGAGGGGCGGTCGTGGGATGTTGGGTCGTGTTGGCTGGCAGGATGACCGATGCGCCATCCCTCAGCCGGTCGCCGCCTTCAGTGACGACTACGTCATTGGCCTGCAAGCCCTTGGTGACCGCGACCCGCTCGCCGTCAATGACACCCAGGGTGACAGGACGGACCGAGACGGTGTCGTCCGCTGTGTTGACGAGATACACGAACGTGCTGGTGACGCCATTGGGGGCCCCGCGGTGCACGGCCGAGCCCGGCATGACTATCTGGTCATGCAACACGTTGACGATCAGTTGGATGTTCACGAACTGGTTGGGGAACAGGCGCCCGTCCTCGTTGGCAAACAGGGCACGCAGCTTGATGGTGCCGGTGGTCGTGTCAATCTGACTGTCGACCGCCTTGACCTCGCCGGTGCCGAGCTTCGTGCTATTGGCTCGATCGTAGGCTTCCGCCGTCAACGTGCCACCGGCCCGCAGTTGGTCCATCAGGGCATTCACGTTGTCTTCCGGGATCGCGAAGATCGCGGAAATCGGCTGCAACTCGGTGACCACGACCAGTCCATTGGTATCGCCGGGGGTGACATAGTTCCCCTGGTCGACCTGGCGCAGGCCGACGCGGCCGCTGACGGGCGAGACAATGTGGGTGTATTCCAGGTTGATCTG
>Ga0207703_10002218_pt1 | contig 17046 bp, 8 predicted proteins | sample KBSSwiS12_FD_184304 | JGI IMG/M metagenome (GOLD analysis project Ga0207703, IMG submission 184304) | Switchgrass rhizosphere microbial communities from Kellogg Biological Station, Michigan, USA - KBS Switchgrass S1-2 (SPAdes) (version 2) | ecosystem: Host-associated > Plants > Roots >...
TCCGGTGACCTCTCCGTTCATGGCGTCGATGCGCGCCACCCGCATCCGCGCGCGGTCGTTCGACGAATCCAGCTCCAAGGCGCGCATGTACTCCGCGCGCGCGAGGCCCCACTCCTGCTGCCCGAGATACAGCTCGCCCAGCTCGAAGCGCGCCTTGGCTTCCGCCGGGGGATCGTCCGCTTGCGACGTGATGTCGACCATCCGGCGGAGCGCCGGCTCGTGATGCGGCCGGATGTGGAGGAGCGACTCGAGGAGCGAGCGGGCCCGAGCCAGATCCGAGCGGAAGAACGCGAGCTCGGCCCCTTTCCAGTACTCCTCGGCGGCCGGCTCGATCTGTCCTGCCTTGAGATGCTCGCCCGCCATCGCCTCGTGGCGGTCGGGTCCCGCCGGCGCCTCGGCGGGGGCGGACGCCACCGGAGCCTCGACAGCCGGAGCGGGGGCCACGGGGGCCGGTGCGGGAGCGGCCGGCGCGGGCGGGGTGAACCGTGCGCCCTCGTACCGTGAGCCGTTGGAGTTCTCGAGCTCCATCGGCGCGGCCTCGGCCGAGGGTGCGTCGCCGAATCCGGCGGGGGCCGACGTGTTGTACGGCAGCGGCGGAGCGCTCCGCTCGAGCTCCACCTGGCCGGCGTGCTGCTGTGCGGGAGGCATCTCGGACGCCGGCTGCTGAGCGGCGTGAGCCGCTTCCGTCACGAGTCCCGGCGCGAGGGTCGAGGCGCGCTCGCGTAGCTCTGCGCCTTGCGACATGAGCCCCCGCTGCTCCATCCGGTCGGCGCGCCGGAGGAGCTCTTTTCCTCCACGCTCCGGGAGGTCGGCTTTCATCGCGATCGAGACGAGCTTCTCGGAGAGGTCGTCGTTGTCGGGCGAGAGGAGCACGACCTGCTCGACCGCGTTCAGGGCGGCCTCGAACTCGTGGCGGCGGATGGACCCCTCGGCGAACTCGAGGTAGTGAATCTGCGAGTCGCCGTAGAGCCCTTCCTTGGCGTAGAGCTCACCCAGCGAGCGGTGAATCTGGAGGTCCTCCTTCGAGATTCGGAGGATCTTCTTGCAGACGGCGATCGCGTTCTTGTAGAGCTCCGCCTTGCCGTATTCCTCGATGGCCTGACGGTAGCGGCGGACGGCCTCCTGCATGGCGCCGCGCTTGGCCAGGAGGTCCGCGACCGTGATGAAGTCGTACGGATCCCGGTCGCCGGTCTCGAAGAGCTTCTCGAACTCGGCGAGGGCGGCGTCGACCTGCCCCTTCTGCACGAGCGCTTGAGCCTTCTTCTTGATGGCGAGGCTACGGTCCACGCGTCTCCTTCGCTCCGGAGCTAGCTACACTACGGCCGCGACGGCGTCACGAAGACGCCATCGAGGCCTGGATGCGCCGCTCTACCGCTTCCACGCACGTCCGGTGAAGCTCCGCCGCCTCTCGACGGGCGCGCGCCGACCGCTTCTCGAGGTCGGCCCGGTCCGCCTCCCCCAGCTCGGGGAGATTGATCGCCACGTTGAGCGCCCCGCCCTCGACCCCCGAGCGCGCCAGCCAGGCCGCGACGCCGGCGTCGCTCGCGGCGTTCTCGTTGCCGTTCGTCGCGACCGTCACGAGCTCCGCGAGCACGCGCACGCACGTCTCCGCCGTGCGCATGGGCACGAGCGCCGCGTTCCGCGCCGCCTCTGCGGAGGCCTTCGCGCGCGACTCGACTTCTTCCGGCGTCCGCTGCGACATCTTCCTCGCCGCCACGAACGCGTCATACGCGCGCGCGTCCTCGGACACGAGATCGAAGAGCTCTCCCTGGAGCCCCTCGAGCGTGTTCTCCACGCGCTTCATCGTCTCTTCGTGCTCGGCGTACCGCTTCTTCCCGATCGTGAGCCGGGCGACCATCGTCCCGAGCGCCGAGGCCAGCGAGCCGGCGAGCGCCGAGACCGAGCCTCCGCCCGGCGTCGGCTCGGACGACGACACCGAGCCCAGGAACTCGGGCAGACCCAGCTCCGCCGCGCCGATGGGCGTGGCGAGCCGGTTCTCCAGCACCTGCTGCCGCGAGAAGTTCTCGAGGCGAAGCGCGTGCTCCGCGACATCGAGCAGCGCGTCCTGGCACACCAGCCCCACCACCTCGCTTCCCACGATCGGAACGCCGTAGCGGTCCGCTTCGTCCTTGATGAGCGCGAACACGCGATGGACCGGAGTCCCCCACGTGTTCACGAGATTCATGGACACCTGCACGATGCCGCGCTCCGTCAGCTCGAACCCGAGCGCCTTCACGTAACGGAGGCCTCCCGACTGGAACCGGATGGCCTTCGCGATCTTCTTCGCCACTTCCACGTCGCGCGTGCCCAGGTTCACGTTGAACGCGAGCAGCGGGAGTCGCGCACCCACCGCGATCGCGCCCGCCGACGGATGTACGGCGCGCGGCCCGAAGTCGGGCGCCCGCTCCGGGTCCGTCCCGATGGTCGCCGCGATGCCCTCGAACTCGCCCCGGCGCACGTCGGCCAGGTTCTGCCGCGCTGGGCGCGTCGCGGCAGCCTCGTACAGATAGACCGGAATGCCCAGCTCCTGTCCGATGCGCTCTCCCGCCTGGCGCGCCAGAGCCACGCAGCGCTCGAGCGTGGTCGAGCCGACCGGCACGAACGGGAGAACGTCCGTCGCTCCCATGCGCGGATGCTCGCCCCGATGCTGCCTCAGGTCGATCAACTCACTCGCCTTCCGGACACCCCTCAGAGCAGCCTCCAGCACGGCCTCCGGCTCGCCCACAAAAGTGACCACGGAACGGTGGTGATCCGCGTTCATCTCCTGATCGAGCAATCGGATCGACCGATCACGCGAAATTTCGGCAATCAGGGCCTGAACTAAAGACTTATTGCGGCCCTCACTGAAGTTGGGGACGCACTCCACCAGCTCGTTCATGGGCTCTCCTCATGGGTTGGCGCGGAAGCGCTCGGGGGAGGTCGCACCCCTAAGAAGCGACTTGAAACCAGGGTCTTACGAAGGAAACCTCATGTGCAAGTCCAAGCTTCGACCCCCTCCACCACGACGTGTCCTCGCTTGACCACGGCATGGAGGTGCTCCTGCCCGTAGTGGTAAGGGATGTGGCGGTAGTCGGAGCAGTCGAAGAGGCAGAAGTCGGCCTGGAACCCTGGCTGGATCCGGCCAAGGCGCGATCCTTCCCCGATCGCGCAGGCCGCGTTCGCCGTGGCCGCCATCCAGGCCTCGGCCGGGCTCAGCTTCATCTGCGTGACGGCCAGGGTGAGGGCGAGGGACATCGAAGACGACATCGTGCTGCCCGGATTGAAGTCGGTGGCGATCGCGACCGCGAGCCCGTGCTCCACCATCCACCGCGCCCGCGCGTACGGGAGCCCGAGCGTGAACGCGGTCCCGGGCAGAAGCACTCCGACCACGCCCTTCTCGGCCATCGCCGCGAGTCCTGGGTCGGACGCGAAGAGGAGATGGTCCGCGGACACCGCGTCCACCTCCGCGGCCAGCGCGGCGGCGCCCGCGTCTCCCAGCTCGTCGGCGTGGAGCTTGGGCAGGAGCCCGTGGGCCTTGCCCGCGAGGAGGATCGCCCGCGACTCCTCGACGGTGTAGATCCCACGGTCGCACCAGACGTCGCAGAAGCGGGCCAGCCCCGCCTTCGCGACCTCGGGGATCATCTCGCGAGTGAGGAGCTCGACGTACGCCGTCCTCCGGTCCTGATAGTCCTCGGGGATGGCGTGCGCTCCCAGAAACGTGGGCACGATCTCGACCGGCGATCGCGGCTGCGCGGCGCGAAGGGCCCGAAGCTGCTTCATCTCGCCCGCGGACGAGAGACCATAGCCGCTCTTCGCCTCGACCGTCGTGATCCCCTGGCGAAGGAGCGTCCCAAGGCGCGCGGCCACGCGGTCCGCGAGCGCGGCCTCGTCGATCGACTCGAGGTGGCGCACGCTCGCGCGGATGCCGCCTCCCTTGGCGGCGATCGATTCGTACGACTCTCCGCGGGCGCGCGCGTCGAACTCCATCTCGCGCATGCCGGCGAAGGGAAGGTGCGTGTGGGGGTCGACGAAACCGGGCGCAACCATGCGTCCGCGCGCGTCGACGACGCGCGCCACGTCGCGCTCCGGGTAGGCGGCGAGGATCTCCTTCGACGTGCCGATCGCCTCGATCCGCTCCCCCACCACCGCGATCGCGGCGTCCTGGATCAGAACCGGACGGTCGAGATCGGGACCCAGGAGCGGCTTCCCGCCCGCGGGCGCGGTGATGAGCTGCGCCGCGGAATGGACGAGGAGGTCGGCCTTCACGCCGCCTCCCTCCGGCCGGTCTCGGGCGGCGTCATTCCTGGGTCGGAATCGGGAGCCGGTTCTTCTTCGCGACCGCCACCGACTCCGGATAGCCCGCGTCCGCGTGGCGCCAGATGCCCATCGCGGGATCGTTCGTGAGCACGCGCTTCAGGCGCGCGAGCCCCGCCGGCGTCCCATCGGCCACCACGACGACCCCCGCGTGGATCGAGTTGCCGATCCCCACGCCGCCGCCGTGGTGCACCGACACCCACGATGCTCCCGACACCGCGTTCAGGAGCGCGTTCAGGATCGGCCAGTCCGCGATGGCGTCGCTCCCGTCCTTCATGGCCTCGGTCTCGCGATAGGGCGAGGCGACCGAGCCCGTGTCGAGATGGTCGCGGCCGATCACGATCGGCGCCTCGACTTCGCCGCGCTCGACGAGGCGATGGAGCACTTCTCCGAACTTCTCGCGCTCTCCCATGCCGAGCCAGCAGATGCGCGACGGAAGCCCCTGGAACGCGACCCGCTCGCCGGCGAGCCGGATCCAGCGCTGGAGTGCGTCGTTCTCCGGGAAGAGCTTCGCCACGGCGCGGTCGGTCACCGCGATATCCTTGGGATTGCCCGAGAGCGCCACCCAGCGGAAGGGCCCCTTCCCCTCGCAGAAGAGGGGCCGGATGAACTCCGGCACGAAGCCCGGGATCTCGAACGCGTCCGCGACGCCGGCCTTCTTCGCCTGCCCCCGGATGTTGTTCCCGTAGTCGAACGTGAGCGAGCCCTGCTTCTGGAAGTCGCGCATGGCTCGCACGTGCGTCCCCATCGACGCCACCGAGCGCTCGATGTACGCCGCAGGATCCTTCGCCCGCAGCGCGATCGCGTCCTCGAGCGACAGCCCCGCCGGCACGTAGCCGAAGAGCTCGTCGTGCGCGGATGTCTGATCGGTCACGAGATCGGGGCGCACGCCGCGACGCGCGAGATCGGGCAGCACCTCGGCGGCGTTTCCGATCAGTCCGATCGAAAGCGCCTCCCCCGCGCGCACGGCCTCGTCCACCCAGCGGAGCGCCTCGTCCACGGACGAGGTCGCCTTGTCGAGGTAGCGCGTCTCGAGGCGCCGCTCGACGCGATGCGGATCCACCTCGACCGCGAGGCACACGCCCTCGTTCATCGTGACCGCCAAGGGCTGCGCGCCTCCCATACCACCCAGTCCGGCGGTCAGGCACCAGCGGCCGCGGAGCGAATCGGCGCCGAAGCGGTGCGCCGCCGCCGCGAACGTCTCGTAGGTCCCCTGGAGGATTCCCTGCGTCCCGATGTAGATCCACGAGCCGGCGGTCATCTGGCCATACATCGTGAGCCCCTTCGCCTCGAGCGCGCGGAACTCGTCCCACGTGGCCCACGCGGGAACGAGGAGCGAGTTCGCGATCAAGACGCGCGGCGCGTCGGGATGCGTCTTCGCGATCCCGACCGGCTTTCCCGATTGCACGAGCAGGGTCTCGTCCGCCTCGAGCGCGCGGAGCGACCGCACGATCGCGTGGAACGCGGGCCACGAGCGCGCGGCGCGTCCCGTCCCGCCGTAGACCACGAGGTCCTCGGGGCGCTCGGCCACCTCGGGATCGAGATTGTTCATGAGCATGCGGAGCGCGGCTTCCTGCGGCCAACCCTTGCAGGAGCGGTTCGGTCCGCGCGGCGCGCGAATGGGCTCCGACGGGGGCGTGCCGCGCAGTGGACTGGGCGGTGCGTCGGTCACGATGCGATTCATGCGGCGTCCTCCTTCGGCGGCCCCTCGAGGCGCGCCACGCTAGAGCTCCGGGATGCGCGCGGCGAGCGCGGGGCCGTCTTCCTCGATCCAGGAATCGAGCGCGGCCAGATCCTGGTCCTGCCGGCGATCCTCGTCGAGCACCGGCACGCGATCGCGGATCCCGCGATGGAGGGCCTCGAGCGCGTCGCTCGAACGGAGCGGCCGGCGGAACTCGATGCCCTGCGCCGCCACGAGAAGCTCGGCCGCGACGATCCGTCGCACGTTGCGCACGAGTGCCAGCCCCTTCACGGCCGCGTGCATCGCCATGCTGACGTGGTCCTCCTGTCCCGCCGAGGTCGTGACGGTGTCGGTGGAAGCGGGATGCGCGAGCATCCGATTCTCGCTCACGAGCGAGGCCTGGAGGTACTGGACGATCATGAGCCCCGAACCGAGCCCGGCGCTCCGGCTGAGGAACGGCGGCAGTCCGCTCATGCCGGCGTCGAGCAGCAGGAACGAGCGCCGCTCGGCGATCGAGCCGACCTCGGCCATTCCGATCGCCAGGAAATCGAGCGCCTGCGCCACGGGCTGTCCATGGAAGTTCCCCGCCGAGACCACGTCGTCCGGTTCGGTGAAGCAGAGTGGGTTGTCGGTCACGCTGTTCACTTCGACGCGCAGCGCCTCCCGAGCGAAGCGGAGTGCGTCGAGCGAGGCGCCAAGCACCTGCGGCGCGCAGCGGAACGAATACGGATCCTGCACCCGGCCGCAGCCCGCATGCGACTCGAGGATGCCGCTCCCCTCGAGAAGAGCGCGGATCGCGTCCGCCGACTCGCGCTGGCCGCGGTGCGGGCGGAGCGCGTGCACGCGCGCGTCGAAGGGCTTCACCGACCCGCACAGAGCCTCGATCGAGAGAGCGCAGGCCGCATGCGCGGCGCGCATGACGCGCGTGCTCTCGAGGAGTGCCAGCACGCCGAGGGCGGTCGCCGCCTGCGTGCCGTTGATGAGCGCGAGTCCTTCCTTGGCCTGGAGCGCCATGGGGTGAAGGCCCGCCTCCATGAGTGCGGACGCGGCCGGCTCTACTCCGCCGTTGCGGCGGATCTCCCCTTCTCCGATGACTCCGAGCGCCAGATGCGCGAGCGGAATGAGATCGCCGCTCGCGCCGAGCGAGCCGCGGCTCGGCACGACCGGAAGGCAGTCTTTCTCGAGCATCGAGAGGAGCCGCTCGACCAGCTCCACGCGGACGCCGCTCGCGCCGAGCGCGAGCGAATGGGCGCGAAGCGCGAGCATGAGCCGTACCGCCTTGGGCTCGAGTTCCGGTCCCATGCCCGCCGCGTGGCTCCGCACGAGGTTCGCCTGGAGGCGCTCCACGTCCTCTTCGGGGATCCGGACGGACTTGAGCGCGCCGAAACCGGTGTTCACGCCGTAGACCGGCGCCGAGCCGTGTGCCGCGCGATGGATGAGCGCGCGCGACGGCTCCATCCGCGGCCTTGCTTCCTTCGCGAGCACGGCCGGCGCGCCGGACGCGATGAGACCGAGCTCGGCGAGGTCGAGCGGCGCGCCCCCCACCGTCACCGGCGCGCTCGAGGTCACGCGGGACACGGCGTCTCCTCGCGAACGAGCCACTGCCGCACGTGCGACGCCACCCCTTCCGCCGAATGGTCGATCAGCGGCGGATGGGGCAGCGTGGAGAGAAAGCGCGCGCGGTACCCGGCGCGCGCGATGCGCGAATCGACCACGACCACGGCGCCGCGATCCTCCGCGGTCCGGATGAGCCGTCCCACGCCCTGGCGGAAGCGGAGCACCGCCTCGGGGAGCATGAGCTCGCGGAACGCGTCGCCGCCGCGCGCCTCGATCGACTCCGACCGGGCCATCACGAGCGGATCGGTGGGAACGGGGAACGGGAGCCGCGCGATGACCAGCACCTCGAGCGCGGCGCCGGGGAAATCGACGCCCTCCCAGAAGGACGCGGCTCCGAGGAGCACGGCGCCTTCGGTCTCGCGAAACTCGCGCGCGAGGGACGCCGCGGCCTCACCGGGCGTCTGCTTGAAGAGCGGAACGCCGGCTTCGGCGAGCGGAGCGCGCACGCGCGCCGCGACCTGGTCGAGCATCTGGTACGACGTGAGGAGCACGAGGACGTTCCGCCGCGTCGTCGACGCGAGATCCACGACGAGCGACGCGAGCTGTTCCACGAAGCCCGGGTGCGTGGGATCGGGACCGTCGAGGACCGCCGTGCGCACCTGGCGCTCGAGCGGGAACGGGCTCGGGAGCGCGGCCGTCTCCACCTCGTCCGGGGCGAGCCCGATGGACGTGAGGAACGGCGCGAAGTCCGACCCCGGCGTGAGCGTTGCCGACGTGAGGAGCGTGCACGCGCTCGCCTCGAAGAGCTGCGACCTGAGCTGTGCGCCCACCTCGAGCGGCCTCCGGTTCCAGCGCGGAGCGCCGCGCTCGTCCTTGTCCACGTAGAACGCGGCCCCCTTCTCCTCGAGATTCGTCACCGCGCGGATCGCCTGCTCCACCTCGAGCCATGCGGCGTGGCGCGCGCGCACCTCGTCGATCGCATCGGGCGACTCGGCGCGGAACGCGCCCCCCGTCTCCGACTCGGCCGCCCCGACGACGCGCTCGAGCGCACGCGTGAGCGCCGCCGCGGACGTCAGGAGCAGATCGAGCGCGACCGGGCTGATGGCGGCGAGATCGTCATCGCGCGTCAGCCGCGCGGATGAGGCGCCGGGCGGGAGGATCGCCTCGAGATCGCGCGAGAGCGCCGCGGCATGGTCGAGGACCGGCCGGATGGCCTGGTCCGCGGCCACGATCCGCTCCGTGACGGACGTCCCTTTGCCGCTACGGATCGTTCGCGCGAGCAGCTTGAGCGCTCCGCTCCGCGCGTCGGTCCGCGCCGCGAGCCGCGCCAGGTCGCGCACGCCGAGCGACACGCCGAGCTGCTCGCGCGCCACGCGCTCGAGCTGGTGCGCTTCGTCGAGGATCAACGCGCCCGACTCGGCGAGGAGCGTCGCGCGGAGCCCGGGGTCGGAGAGGAGGAGGGCGTGGTTCACGATCACGAGATCGGAGCGCCTCGCCTCGCGACGGGCGGCCTTGGCGAAGCAACCGCTGCCGGGGTCGCATCCGGAGCCGGAACAGAACAAGGGATCGGACGCGATCTCGGCGAGGAGCGAGGCCGGAACCTCGATCCCCTCGTCGCGCAGCTCGTCGAGATCTCCTGTCGCCGTGCGATCGACCCACGCTTCGAGCGCGTCGAGCATCGACTCGTCGACGCTGGCCCCCGCGAAGAGGCGGCGCTGCGCGAAGCGCGAGGCCGCGCGTCGGCGGCAGAGATAGCCCGCGCGCCCCTTGAGCACGGCGCCGCGGAACGACGATCCAAGCGCCGAGGCGGCGAGCGGAGCGTCGCGCGTGAGGAGCTGATCTTGAAGCGCCTTGGTGTGCGTGCTCACGAGGATGGGGCCGCAGCCGACGCGGCGCCGGAGGAGCGCGGGGACGAGGTACGCGAGCGATTTCCCGATCCCGGTCGGAGCCTCGATCGCGAGCACGCCGCCGCGGTCGAGAGCGGTCTCCCACAGGGTTGCCATCGTGAGCTGGCCGGCGCGGCGCTCGAACGCCGGCACGCGCCGCTCGAGGCGCTCGAACGCGCTCGCAAGCGCTTCGGACATTGTAGGTTCGGAAGTTTTCATGGGTCGGAGATTCAACCTTCGACCCTACGGGACGATGCCCGGTCTGTCAACGAGCGGCGCCCGCGAGTCCCGCCTCCCGAAGCGCCGCGCGAAAGCGGGCTTCGTCCCAGGTCGGAACGCCGAGCGCCTTCGCCTTGTCGAGCTTCGAGCCGGCGTCCTCCCCCACGACGACCGCGTCGGTTTTCTTGCTCACCGAGGAGGTCACTTTGCCGCCGCCGCGCAGGATCAGCTCCTCCGCTTCCTCGCGCGGCATCGCGAGCGTGCCCGTGAGCACGAAGGTCTTCCCGGCGAAGGGCCCGGCGGCCGCCATCCGCCGCTCCGGCGCCTTCCCCTTCACGCCGCGCTCCGTGAGCCGCTTCACGAGCGAGCGCCCCTCGCGCGACTTGAAGAAAGCGACGACGCTCGCCGCGATCTCGGGCCCGATGCCCGGGATCTCGAGGAGCGCCTCCTCGTCCGCCTCGGACAAGGCGGCGAGCGATCGGAAGTGCTCCGCGAGAAGGCGCGCCACCGTGTTGCCCACGTGGCGCATGCCGAGCGCGGTCAGGAGCCGGTCGAGCGGCGAGTCCTTCGACGCGGCGATGCCGCGCACGAGATTGCCCGCCGACTTCTCGGCCATGCCGTCGAGCTCCGCCAGCTCGTCGACGTTGAGGTCGTAGAGGTCGGCCGGATCTTCGACCAGCTTCGCGTCCACGAGCTGGTCGACGGTGCGCTCGCCGAGCCCCTCGATGTCGAGCGCTCCCCGGCTCGCGTAGTACTGGATGCGCCGGCGCACCTGGGCCGGGCAGTAGAGATTCTCGCATCGCACCGCAGCCTGCTCGGGATCCTTCGTCAGCATGGTGCCGCAGACGGGACAGGTCGACGGCATCACGAACCGGGGGCCGCGCCTGCCGGAGTGCGACACCACGCGCACCACTTTCGGGATGACCTCGCCCCCCTTCTCGATCACCACGCGGTCCCCTTCGCGGATGTCCTTCCGGTCGATCTCGTCCTGGTTGTGAAGCGTCGCGCGGCGAACCTCGGTGCCGAGCAGGATCACGGGCTCGAGGAGCGCGACCGGCGTAACGACGCCGGTGCGTCCGACCTGGAGGTCGATCTTCCGGAGCGTGGTCTCCGCCTCCGTCGTGCCGAACTTGTAGGCGATCCCCCACCGCGGGCTCTTGGAGGTGGTGCCGAGACGGCGCGCTGCCTCGAGATCGTTGACCTTGATCACGAGCCCGTCGGCGCCGTAGGGGAGCGATCCCCACGCTTCACCCCACGCCTCGCACTGCTGCCGGAGATCGTCGTAGCCCCGCGCGAGCGAGTTGCGCGGATTGACCCGCAGGCCCAGCTTCTTCGCGAACGCGAGCGCGTCGAGATGCTCGTCGATGCCGTACCGGTCCGGATGAAGGAGCTGGTAGACGAACATCTGGAGCGGGCGGCGGCTGACTTCCGTCGTGTCGAGCATCTTGAGGCTGCCCGTCGTCGCGTTCCGCGGGTTCATGAACGTCGGCTTCCCGTCGGCCGCGCGGCGCTCGTTCATCTTCGAGAAGGCTGCCGTCTCCATGTAGACCTCGCCCCGAACCTCGACGAGGTCCGGGACGTTCTTGCCGGTCAGCCGGAGCGGGATCGAGCGGATGGTGCGGAGGTTCGTCGTGATGTCGTCCCCTCGCTCGCCGTCGCCGCGCGTGAGGCCGAGCGCGAAGCGCCCCTGCTCGTAGCGGAGATGGATCGCGACGCCGTCCACCTTGGGCTCCACCGAGTAGTCGATGCGCTCCTTCCCGAGCGCCTTCCGGACCCGGGCGTCGAACTCGGCCACCTCGTCCATCGAGTAGGTGTTGTCGAGGCTCAGCATCGGCGCCGTGTGGCGCACGGTGGGAAATCCGGTGAGAAGCCCCTTCGCCACGCGGGACGTGGGCGAGTCGGGGTCGGCGAGGTCCGGGTGCTCGCGCTCGAGCTCCTCCAGCTCCTTCATGAGCGCGTCGTACTCGCGATCGGAGATCTCCGGCTCGCCGATCGTGTAGTAGAGGTGGTCGTGCCGCGCGATCTCGTTCCTCAGAGACCGGATCTTCTGCTCGGCGCGCGCGCTCACCAGCGGCTCGCGTATCGGATGTGGATCGTCGCCTCCCGTAGCGCGGCGCCCGGGCGGAGGCCGAATTCGACCCCCATCAAACCCGACGCCATGCGCGTCTGAAGGCCGGCACCGTACCCCAACTCCCATCCATCGCTCAACTCCGTCCGCGACAGGGTCGCGGATCCCGGGGTGACCAGGGCCGCGTCGGAGGTCGCGGGCACCCCGGCCTGGAGCGGCGCGTCGAGCGAATGCGCGCCACCGTCGAGGAACAGATACGCGCGCCCGCCACGCGGATCGGTGATCCACCGGTGCTCGAGCGTCATCGCGAGGATTCGGTTGCCCGCGAAGGCGCGATCGCGATGGCCTCGGAGCCCCTCGCTCCCTCCAAGATAGCGAAGCTCCTCGATCGGGAAGTCTCCGTCGCCGAGCCTCGCCTCCTCCGCGCGCACCGACCCGAAGAGGACGCGCGATCCGCCGAGCGACATGGCCGACGCGAGCTCCGCTTTGCCGCGGAGGATGCCGCGTCGGGACTCCTCGAACCCCGGAAACGCGTCCGTGCGCCGGCCGCCTTCGGCGTCGAGCGACACGCTCACACCGTGCGTCGGGTTGAACAGGGGGGCGAGGCGATCCCAGCCGACGCCGCCCCGGATGGACCAGGTCGAGCTCGAGCCACGGGAGAGCCCGGTGTAGACGGTGCCGCTCCGCTCCACCGCAGCCTCGACCCGCGTGCGGGCCGCCGGCCGGCCGCCCAGCGCGATCGACCATCCGGTGTGGCTGAAGAGCGAGTCCGCGAGATCCGCGTCGAGGGCGAGGCTCGCGTCGAGCGAACGCCCGAAGAGGGACGGCTCCTTGTAGCGAAGCGCGTAGAGCGAGCGGCCATTTCCGAATCCAACCCAGCGCGCGCCGGCGGCGCGGCCGGTGCCCGCGATGTTCCCGAGGCCGAGGTCGACGCGTCCCGTGAGTCCTTCGCCGGGCGCGACGCCAAGCGCGCCTTCGAACTGGCTCGCGCTCGATTCTTCGACCGGAATGACGACGTGGCCATGCCCCGGCTCCGCTCCCGGAACGACGCGCGGCTCGCCCACGAACGCGAAGAGATCGCTAGCTCGGAGCCGGTCGCGCGCGTCCGCCACCAGCTCCGGCGTGAGCACGCGCCCTTCCTTGAGCCCGGCGATCGTCGCGGCGGAGCGCGGCTTCGTCACGGAAGCTCCGGGAATCTCGAGGCTGTCGAACACGACCGGAGGTCCCGTCGCGAGCCTCACGTGCACGAGGACGGAGTCGCCGGCGGGCACGATCGAATCGAGACTCACGGTCGCCGCGTAGCGGCCGAGGTCGACCGCCGCGTCGCGGAGCGCGTCGAGCCCGCCCGCGATCGCCTGCGGCGAGACGCCCCCCTTGGCTCCCCGCGCGAACACGCCCGCGGGGTCGTGAATCCCGACCGCGCCTGGCGAAGCGAGTCGGAGCGCGGGGGCCGGCGCCTGGGGCGCCGCCGCGTGCGTCTCCACGCGGATCGTCGCGGTCCCCGGCGTGGTCCCGCTTCCCTCCTCGAGCGTGAGGCGCACGACGGCGTCGTAGCGCCCGAGCAGCGCGAGCCGGTCGCGCACGCGCCCCGCGAGCCGCTCGATCTCCGCCCGCTGCCAGAGGCGCTCGAGCGGCGCCGTCTCGCCGGTCTCGGCGGCAGTCACGGAATCGGGCAGCCCTTCGACGTGGAGCGCGAAGCGCGGCGCCGAAGGGTCGCCGCTCTCATCGGACGCGCGCGCGTGCGTCACCGAGAGGAACGCCACCGCGAGCCCGAGGAGGAGCGCGGCGACGCGCGCCAGATCGCGCCCGCGCATCAGAAGCTTCCTTTCAGCTCGAAGCGCCCCGTGTAGTACGCGGGGCGGTTCGGCGCCTGGAATCCGGTCCAGTTGAGCGAGAGCGAGACGCGGTCGTGGATCCGGTACTCGCCGAGGAGGTCGTAGTCGAGCCGTCCGCCCACGGGGGCCGTGGTGTAGAGGCCCGGGGGCGCGTAGGTGCCCTGCTGCGCGCTCCAGCCGTAGAGGGCGCGCGCATCGATCCGGAGCTTCGCGCTCGCGGCGTAGCGCGCGGTGGGGCCCGCCGAATAGAGATCGAAGTACCCGCCGTGGGTGAGATCGATGTCGCGGCGCTGCCGCGCGAGGATCGAGACCTGCCCGAAGCCGCGCAGCTCGCGCGCGATCTCCCCCTCGACGCCGCGCCCGCGCATCTGGGACGCGTACGAGTCACTGGAGTTTTGCCGCGCGATCGACTGCCGCGCGCGATCGTACGTGACCGTCCACGTGCCGCGGAGTCCGCCGGGAATCGGATGGCGGAGCGTCATCCGCGCGTCCCCTGTGCGGCGCTCCGTCGTCAGACCCTCGATCTCCGAGCTCTGCTCGCGGTGGTAGCCCACTTCGCCGCGCAGATCGTACTTGCGCCCCGCCGGCGCGAATTCGAGCGTCTGCCGCGCCGTGACGTCCCCCCGGATCGTGGTCTCGGGATCGAGGTAGGCATCGGGGCGGAACGCCTGGTCGGGGCTGCCGAGCGGAAGCGTCGAGAGCGCCTCCACGCGGAGGAACGTGCTCCCGCCGAGCCCGCGCCAGTAGGCCGGCGTCTTCCCCGGCGCGCGCGCGGCGCGGGACGGAAACGCGTCCAGGCGGAGCTGCACGACCGCGCGCGACCGCGTGTTCGGATCTCCGGTCGAGGTCACCAGCTCGTACCCGCCGCCGAGTCGAGGATTGCCGTACGCGTCGTACGACCCGCTCCCGTCGCCGACCGGCCGGAGCTCGCGCACGAGCGAGGCCTCGCGAAGCTGATTCACGTCGTAGCGGAGCTCCGAGCTGACCGGCGCGCCGGGGCGCCCCGCCTGCACCGCGAGCTGCGCCAGGTTGGTCGACTGCGGACCCGTCGAGGACTCCGCGCGCCGCCGCGTGAACCCGCCGTCGACCGAGAAGGACTGGCCGAGGCGCGCCGAGAGCCCCCCGTCCCAGGTGAACGCCTGGTCCTCCGCTATGGTCCCGGCGTCGGTGACGGAGCCGTCGTGTCGCGCGTAGCCGCCGCGAAGCTTGAGCGCCTTCCCCGGAACGAGGCGCAGGATCACGCCGAGATCGCGATTCCACCGCGCCTCCACGCTGTCGCCGTCCTGCCCCTCGATCCGCTCGTCCTTCGCGGTCACGCGCGGCTGGAACCATCCCTTCTCGCGACCCAGATCCCCGCCGAGAAGCGAGCGAAGGCCCGAGGTCCCGCTCGTCGCGTTCCGCGCCTCTTCCCAGCTCAGCGTCCCGGTCAGCGTCGAATTCAGGATCGCCTGGGCTCCCCGCCGCACCGACTCGGAGCCGCCGGTCACGCGCCGCCGGCCCACGTCGCCGCGAAGCGCGAGCGCCTGGACCGGCGCGTACTGGAGCGAGACTTCCTGGCGATCCTCACCGGCGTTCGACGGCGCCTGATTCCAGCGCTCGTACTCGAACGCGGGATCCGTGCGGTCGAACGCCTGGAAGCGGTCGTCGCGCGTGCGCACGCGCCCTTGCATCTGGATGGAGCCGAGCTTGAGTCCGCCGATCGCGACCGAGCGGGGATCGAGGCGCGCCTCGAACCGGCCGGCCACGCCCGAGTTGTCGCCGTCGTCGCGCGAGGAGAACTCGTTCTTGTCGTAGCCCGACCGGGCCACCTCGCCGTCCACGCCCAGCGCACCGAAGAGGCGCGCGGAGCCGCCGACATCGACGAGCCGGCGCGAGCTGGGCACGGCGAGCGCGCGGCCGGGCGCGTAGGAGCCCAGGTTCACGCCGCGGTAGCGGTAGAAGCGCACGCCCTCGATCGTCGTCGTGTCGGCGTAGGCCCCCTCGCCCGCGCCGACGCTCGCGAAGTCGACGTCGTACGTCCCACGCGATGCGCCGAGAAAAACCCAGTGCGGGTTGGCGGGATCGGACTCGTCCCAGTCGTACGATCCGAGTCCGGCCCCGGCGTAGCGCACGCCGCTCGGCAGGATCGTGCCCGCGGAGTCGCCGAGCGCGCTAAGCGCGGCGCGATCGTCCGCGGTCAGCTCCGCGCCGATCGGACTCGACGGATCATCCCCCTCGCTGACGTAGTTCGCGTACCAGCCGCCCCGCCCGGGCACGTTTCCCTGCGTGCTCGCGGCGTAGAGGCTGCGCCGGTAGCGGCTCGAAGCCGCCTCGAAGTCGACCGCGATCCGGCTCTGCGCGGTGATGGGACGGTGGATGGTGAAGGTCACGGTGGACGCGCCGTAGTCGATCACGTAGTCGGCGTCGGACCCGCGCCGTAGGCGCGCGCCGTCGAGCCAGATCGCCTCGGAGCCGGCCACGATTCCCTCGTTCGACTCGCCGGTCGCGAGGGTCAGGAGCGGATACGGTCCCTGCCGGCCCTCCTCGCCGCGGAACTCGAGCGTCCGCTTCTCCCCCTTCTCGCTCGCGGCGGCCACGTTCCAGTGCGCGTCGCCGGTCTTGGCCGATCCCTGCACGCCCTGGAGATGGCGCGAGAGCCGCGCGAACTCGCCCGGCGCGCCGTCGAGGAGGAAGTCCCCCATGGTGGCTTCGCCGTGAGGCGCTTTCAGGGAGAGGGTGATGTTGTCGAGGTCCTCGAGCTCGCGGCTCGACCCGTCGGGCTCGAAGGGGAGGCGCCGGTCGCTCAGGCTGGCGGCCACCTCCACGTCGCTCGCGATCCGGCCGCGGATGGTGAGATCGAGCGACTGGCTCATCGTGGCGGCTCGATTCGCGCCGACCTCCACGCTCACGAGCTTGAGCCCGCTGAACACGATGGCGTCGTTCGAGGCGCCGTCGGCGATCGTTCCCGCGGCGGCGCCCGCGGCGGGCGCGCCCGCGATCCAGGAGTGGGTCTCGTTTCGAAGGACGCTCGTCGTGGAATCGGGCGGCGCCGTGTCCGCCGCGCCGGCAGCGAGCGGTCCGCTCGCCCGGAGCGCGAGGAGCGACGGCGCACGCGCCACGGGCAGCTCGAGGACGACCGTGTCGCGCGGCGCGTCGCAGCCGCCCGGGCAGATGGAGTCGATGGGGCGCGCGCTCGCGGGGCGCGGATCGAGCGCGACGAAGAGCGTCGCGCTCATCGACGCGAGGACCGCGATGCCGACGAACCGCGTCACGCTCATGGAACGCGCTCCCGCTCGATCGCGAGGATCTGGATCTCGCCCCGCTCCGAATCGAGGATCGCCACCCGGTCCGACCGGCTCACGGCGACCGCGGTGGGATGCCACGGCACGCCCGCGCCGCCGAGCGCGCGCTCGATCCGGAGCGCGCCCTGGTCGTCGAGCACGAGGAGGCGCTGTCCGCCGGGATCGGCAACGTAGAGGAATCCCGCCGCGTCGACGGCGAGGCCCGCGGCGCCATTCGGCGCGAGCG
>Ga0207703_10002223_pt1 | contig 17024 bp, 22 predicted proteins | sample KBSSwiS12_FD_184304 | JGI IMG/M metagenome (GOLD analysis project Ga0207703, IMG submission 184304) | Switchgrass rhizosphere microbial communities from Kellogg Biological Station, Michigan, USA - KBS Switchgrass S1-2 (SPAdes) (version 2) | ecosystem: Host-associated > Plants > Roots >...
AGTGTGGGGGCCGTCGCCTCTGGGGTCATTGCCGCCGCCTCGTTTGCGTCTGGAGCGCTCGATGCCGTTTGGTCGACCGCGACGCGCGTGCTGACGGCCGCCACGAACCTCACGACCGCCCTGGCCACGCCGACCAACATCACCGCCGGCACGATCACGACGGTGACGACGGTGACCAACCTCAGTGCCACCGCCATTCAAGCGATCTGGGATGCGCTGACCTCGGCGCTGACGACCGTCGGCAGCATCGGTAAGTGGATTGTCGACAAGCTCGACGTCGTCGTCTCCACGCGCACGAAACCCGCGGATACCCAAGCGCGCGTCACGCTGGTCGACACGACGACGACGCTCACGAATGCGCCCTCGGATTCCTCGGGCGTCACGACGTTGCTCTCGAGGCTGAGCGCGCTGCGTGCGGGCTATCTCGACAACCTGAGCGCGGGCGCGGTGGCCTTGGAAGCGAGCCTGCAAGGACTGATCACCACGGTCGGTGTGGCTGGCGCTGGGTTGACGGCTGCTGACGATGCGGTGATTGCCGCGATCGCCGCCCTGAACAATTTGTCGCTAGCGAACGTGCGAACCGCCGTCGGCCTAGCTTCGGCCAACCTCGACACGCAGCTCGCCGCGATCGCTGTCTACATCGACACCGAAGTCGCCGCGATCTTGGCTAAGGTCAACAACCTGCCCTCGGATCCGGCCGACGCCTCCGACATCGCGGCCTTGTTCAGTGCGATCGCCGCGAGCCTCGCCGCGCTGAGTATCCCAACCACCGCGCAGATCGCCGACAAGCTGCTCGGGCGCAATCTGGCGGGCGGATCGGATGGGGTCCGGACGGTGCAAGACGCCCTGCGCTTCTCGCGCAACAAAGTCACCATCGTCCCGATCAACGCGACGTCCGGCACGCTCACCGTGTACGCCGAAGACGACACGACGCCGGCGTGGACGGGCGTCGTCACTCGGGCCTCAGCTGACGCCTTGAGCGCAGTGGATCCGGCATGAGGTTCTGGCTGTGGTGGACGGGCTCGCCGAGCGGGGTGACGCCCCCATCTGGTCCTTCGATCCTGGGTGTGCATGTGGTGCATGAGTCGGGCGAGACGCCTGGGGTGACAGACGTCTCGAGCTCGAGCCCAAGTGCGCGGCGCCGCTCGAGCGGATCCCCCACCCTCCGCAACGTGGAAGGCGAGTAGATGGCCATCGCGCGCGAACGCTTCACCGAAGGATCCTCAGGCTTCATCCGCGCCCAGATCGTGGACGTCTACGGCAATCCCGTGAACGGGGAAGACCTGACCCTGGCCACGTTGACGCTCTACGATCTGCAGACCCGCACAGTCATCAACGACCGAAGCGAACAAGACATCAACGGCGGCAGTCTCTCGCCCTCGACGCTGCATAACGTGACCTACGAAGCGGACGGGTATTTCCGCTGGGACCTGCAACCTGAAGTGCGCGGCGCCTCACCGACGGACCTGGGCGACAACCCGATCGTGACGGCCCGTCGCCAGATCGAACGCCACCGCGCCGAGTTTCATTTCGAATTCAGCGGCGGCGCCTTCAACTACGCGGTGGAGATTGAAGTCGTCGCGATGGAACAGGCGGGCTCGTGATGTCGGTGCGAACCGATGGGCGTTGATGGACCTGGTCAGCGCGTGGCGGAACCGCGATCCGCGTGAGAGCGCGAGTAAGCGTGGGTATGGATCCTCGCCCGGCAGTGCCTGGCAACGCTTCCGCCGACGCTTCGTCGCTCAACTGCTCGAGCGCGGGATCCCGCCCTACTGTGGCGCGCACCTGCCGGACGGGCCGTCGACGCAGGACAGCCAGTGCCAGGCCGACGGGATCAAGAACCCCGACGCGAACATCTTCGACCACGCGCCACCCCTGACCGAGGCCGAGCGCGCGGCCGCAGTCGCGGGCGATCGATCCGCGTTCGATGATCCCTTGCGCATTCAACTGTTGTGCGCGCGCTGTCACAACGCCAAGTCCCGACGCGAGCAGGACATGCGGTGAGAACGCCAGTGCTGGCACGCTGAATGATCGTGGGGGAAGGGGGGGTAGCGGAATGTTGGCGGCGCGGCCGCCCGAAAGACCGCCTGCCGTAAACGCGCGAGTTTTTCTCTTTTCAAAACTTCGGGGCTTTCAAAACCTGACGGGCTGAGGGGTCTCACAACATGGGTGGCGTCGGCAGCGGCGGACGGCGCGTCGGCTCCGGCCGGAAGCGGAAGCGCGGCGTGGTCCTCCAGCACCCCACGGCCGTCGCGATCGCCCCGACAGGAGCCGTCGAGCCCCCGGCGGAGCTCCAGGTGTCCTCGGACCTCGAGCGCCTCACGCGGGATCTCGCGTTTCTCCGGCAGGCGCAGGGCCCCGGCGACCCGAACCCGCAGATCGCCGAGCTCGAGACGCACGTCGCGGAGGTGCAGGCCCAGGCCCAGGCACTGACGGTCTGGCACGAGCTCGCCCCCCATGCCCTGGTCGCGCGGACGTTGACGCCGGCGACGACGGCCGCGTTCGTGATGTTGTGCCGGGCCGTGGTGCTCGAGCGGGCGCTCTGGGCGTCGCCCTCAGACGCGGGCGGGGCCAATCACCGGGGCCTGATGCACCGCATCGCGACCTGGAAGAAAGACTTCTGCCTCTCGCCGTTGGGCAAGCCGTTGTTTGAGGCGACGCCGAAAACGGTCGTCAAGTCGAAATGGTCCGGATTGCTCCGATGAAAGGCAACCCCGGATCCGATCAGGCCGTCGCCGTGTTGAACAACTTGACGCACACGAAAGGCCCGTTCGGCGGCCAGCCCTTCAACCTGCGCCCCTGGCAGCAGCGCGACATCGTGCGCCCGTTGTTTCAGACGAAAGCGGACGGGCGACGCCAGTACCGCACGTGTCTCCTGATGATGCCGCGCAAGAACGGCAAGAGCGAGCTCGCGGCGGGGTTCGCGATTCAGGGCCTGGCGTTCGACGGGGAGATCGGCGGGGAAGTGTACTCGTGCGCCGCGGACCTCGAGCAAGCCGCGATCGTGTTCAACGTGGCCGAGCAGATGGTGCGCGCCGATCCCGAGCTCCTGGACGCGATCGACATCATCCACTCGCAGCAGCGCATGGTGCACCGGGCGAGCGGCACGTTCTACCGGGCGATTTCGGCGGAGGCCTACAACAAGCACGGGTTCAACGCGTCGCGGATCATCTACGACGAAATGCACGCGGCGCCGAACCGCGATCTCTTCGATGTCTTGACAACGTCGATGGGTGCGCGGGACCAGCCGCTGCTCGTCGCGATCTCGACCGCCGGCTACGACAAGCATTCGATCCTGTGGGAGCTGTACGACCACGCAAAAAAGGTGCGCGAGACGCCGTCACTCGACCCGACGTTTCTGCCGATCCTCTACGAAATGCCGGCGGACGCGGACTGGACCGATGAACGCGCGTGGAAAAAATGCAACCCGGCGCTCGGGGATTTTCGCAGTCTCGAGGACATGCAGATCGCGTGCGTGCGCGCGCAGGAAATCCCGGCACAGGAGATGGCGTTCAGGCGGCTGTTTTGTAATCAGTGGACCGAGAGCGCCAGTCGCTGGATCCCCCTGGCCGCCTGGGATGCGTGCTGTGTGGTGGCCGCATGACGAAGGCCGAGTTTCGCGCGCGGCTGAAGGGCCGGCGCTGTTACGTCGGGCTCGACCTGTCGTCGACGAAGGATCTCACCGCGGCCGTCGGCGTCTTTCCGGACGACGTGGGGCCGGGCTTCGACGTGCTGTCTGCGTTCTTCGTGCCCCAGGACAACATCAAAGAGCGGGTGACGCGGGATCGGGTGCCGTATGACCAGTGGGTCCGGGAGGGGTATCTGACCGCGACGCCGGGCGCGGTCGTGAATTACGAGGCGGTGCGGAGCCTGTTGCACGTCTGGGCCCAGGAGTTCGATGTGCGCGAGCTCGGCTTCGATCCCTGGAATGCGACGGACCTCGTGATCCGACTGCAGACCCAGGACGGGATGACGTGTGTCCCGATTCGTCAAGGGTTCCGATCCTTGACGGCGCCGACGAAAGCGCTCGAGACGGCCATCCTCTCGAGAGCGCTGCGCCACGATGGGCATCCGATCCTGCGCTGGTGCGTGGGCAACATCGTCGTCGTGCCGGACGACGCGGGCAACTACAAGATGTCGAAAGCGGCGAGCACGGAAAAGATCGACGGGGGCTCCGCGCTCGTCAATGCGATGGACTGTATGGAACGGCATCGGCATACCGAACCCCCAAAATTTCAAATGCTGGTGCTGGGCGGCGCCCGCCCGTGAAGGACGCCAAGCCGGCGGCGGGGATCGTGGTCCCGCGGACGCGGGGACGGCCGCGGGTGGCGGAGCCCGGGGAGTCGGTCAGTACCTGGTTGACCGTCAAGGAACATGACCGGGTGATCGCGTTGGCGAAGACGGAAGAGGTCAGTATCTCGTCCTTGGTGCGATCGTTGTTGATGTTGCACGTGCCCTGAAAAGAAAATCCTGATGCGCGCGTGGACGATTCACAGTACGGCGCGCCCTTAGCTACCGCGTCGGGGGACTGGTGACTGATGCTGGCCGCCTAGCGGGTTCGTGATAGGGTTGATACGTTCTTGCCGGTTCGGCGATTCAGGCCGGCAGTTCGCCTGAGTGGGAGACGACACGCCTCGTCGCTAGGACCGGCCAATGGCCGGAACGGCCGCACCACTTTAGGCTCCAAAATCCATCGCCTTCCCACGGTCAGTGGCTGCGGTACGAGGGCGACGGGTCGAGCACTCCCTGACCACGCGCGTCGACTCCTCGTGACGCTTCTGCTTGTCTCGCCACCGCTGGACCGAGGCCGCCACCGCGACGCGATGCGTGAAGCAATACGCGAAGCCCTCGGCCGGCAGCCCGCACCACTGACAGCAGCCGTGCGCTTTCCAGCGGGCCCGCAGCGCCTGTTGCCACTGTCGCTGTCGGGGGCGCATCGATCAATCGTCGTCCCAATCCTCTTCGGCGCTATGTCGCCTCGCGACGTGCACGGGTCTCCCGCCGACCTCGTCTGACACACGTTCAAAGGTTTGCGCGAGCACGAACGCCACGCGCGCTTCATTCTCTCCGAGCGAGTCCGGCGTCACGGATCCGGCCTGGCGCAGCAGCGCGCAGAAGATCCGAAGCGCGATCTCCTCGCGCGTCAAAGCCATCGGGCCTAAGTCTCCTCTTCCGCGAAGCCGGGAATCAGACGCAGGCGTTCGATCGGTGTCTCTTCGGATTTGAACGCCAGTCGGGTGATGGGCTCGCCATTCAAGTACCCCGCGCCAAGGGACGCCACTGGTAAGGCGATCGTGTCGACGGGTTCGTACTGAGGCGTGGCGTCGGGTACCGATGACTTCCGCGCGAATACCCAGCGCGCGGGCCTCACCTGAAATCTGATCACCTGCCCGATCTGCACGTCATCAGGCGCCGGCAGCCAGCCGAGCAACTTCTGTGGCTGACAACAACAGCGGACTTCGAGTCTCAACTGATGCCTTTCAGGGCAATCGCCGCGTTCGCCGTCATCACGCATTCCCGCAACTTCCGGATCGCCGCGGTCTGGTCGGCCGACGGCGGCGTCTGATCGACGATGACGTGCGCGAGTTCCTTGGCCTTCGCGCGAATCGCCTCGTACTGCGCGGGCTGCGTCCCTTCGGGCGCGTGATAGGTGAACAGGTTCTCGATCTTGTCCTTCAGGTCCATCGCATTCCCCCTGTCGGCGGCTGCGGTACGACGGCGCGGGGCCCACCCGTCCTGACCACGCGCGACAGAGTGTCTCCTGATTTGTCCTACTGATCAAATCCCCCGCCGACCGATCCCGCCCATGCTCGAAGGCGGTGAAGCGCGCGTACAGCCTCCTCCGCGTCAAATCGATCGATGCGGAGCAGCGCATCCTCACGGGCATTGCCACGACCCCGGCCCCGGATCGCGCCGGCGATATCGTCGAGTCCGACGGCGCGCAGTTCCAGCTCCCAATCCCGCTCTTGTGGCAGCACAACAGCCGAGAACCGATCGGCGAAGTGTTTGCCGCGCACGTCACGAGCGAGGGCATCGAGATCCAAGCCCGCATCGTCACCATCGACGAACCCGGGCCGCTCCAAGATCGCATCAACGACGCCTGGCAGTCCCTGAAAGCGGGGCTCGTCAAAGGGCTGTCGATCGGGTTCCAGTCAATCGAAGAAGCCCTGCTCACCGACACGTACGCCTACCGCTACATCAAATGGCTGTGGCTCGAGCTCTCGTGCGTCACGATCCCCGCGAACGCGGACGCCACCATTCTCAATCTCAAATCGCACGACATCGGACTGGCCGCGCCAGGCCCTCGGTTCCGTGTCGTCCACCTCATGAAGTCCGGCGCCTCGGACATTTCGCGTGCGGGGACCCCCGCGCGCACGAGCCGGACCATGAAGAAACCCATCAGCGAACAAATCACCGACTTCGAAGCCACGCGCGCCGCCAAAGACGCCCGACGCACCGAGATTCAATCGAAAGCCTCCGAGGACGGACGCACGAAAGACGCGGCCGAGAAGGAAGAATTCGACACCCTGCGCGACGAAATCAAAGCGATCGACGAGGAACTGGTCGACCTGCGCGAGATGGAAGTCGCGAACAAAGCCGCGGCGAAGCCGATCAAGGCCGAGACCCCCGAGAAGGCCAGCGCCTCGCGCGCCGGGCACGTCATCACGATCGAGCGCACGTTGCCGAAGGGCTTTCTCTTCGCCCGCTACGCCATGTGCATGGCGAACTCCCGCGGCATCCCGGGGGAGGCGATCCGGCTCGCGAAAGAGCACTACAAGGACGATCCCGGCGTGCTGGCCCTCGTCGAAAAAACCGCCGTCGCCGGCGCCTCGACGACCGGCACCCATTGGCTGGCCGATATGGTCCCGTACAACGTCATGGCGGACTTCATCGAGTTCCAGCGGGCCGGATCCATCATCGGCAAGTTCGGCAGTCCGATTCCTGGGGCCCCCGGCCGGAACTATCCCAGCTTGCGGCGGGTCGGCTTCAACGAGCGCGTGAGCGGGATGTCGACGGGCTTCACGGCGGGCTGGAAGGGCGAAGGCCTGCCGGCCCTGCCGAGTGCGGCGGTCACCTTCAACATGGCCCTGCTCTTCAATTGCATGTCGGCCCTGGCCGTGCTGACAAAGGAATCCGTCCGGTTCTCGAACCCGAACGCCGAAACCGAAGTGCGGCGAGAATTGGCCGCGGCGGTGAACGGCAAGCTGGATCTCGACTTCGTCGATCCGGCGAAGGCCGCGAGTGGGACCACCTCGCCGGCCTCGATCACCTACGGCATCGCCGCGACCGCGCCCTCGGGCACCGGGGCGACGAACATCCGGCATGACCTCGCGGCCATCCTGGGGCAGTTCACCACGAACAAGCTGAATCCGTCCGACATCGTGCTGATCATGTCGGCCACGCAGGCGGCGCAGATCGCCATGATGGTGAATGCCCTCGGCCAGATGGACTTCCCGACGTTGACGATGGAGGGCGGCTATCTGCTCGGCTATCCCGTGATCGTGTCGGAGCATCTGACCTCGGTCGGATCGCCCTCCACGCAGACGATCATCGCCGTCAAGGCCTCGGACGTGTACCTCGCCGATGACGGCGTGGTGACCGTGGAAGCCAGCGATCAGGCGTCGATCGAAATGGTGGACACGTCGAACCAAAGTGCCATCTCCGGGACCGGCGCGTCGCTGGTCTCGCTGTGGCAGACCGGCGCGATCGGCCTGATGGCGAACCGGGAGATCACCTGGAAACTCCGTCGCTCGACGGCGGTCCAGTACATCTCGCCGGCCGCGTACGTCGTGCCGACCTCGTAACGTCGCCCGGACGGCGCGTGGCCCGGATAAGGACTGCGCGCCGTCCACCGTTCCCAAGGGGAGTGTCTGTGAAATATGTCGCCTTGAAAGCGCTGCCGCACGGACAACAACCCGGGGACGTCTTTGAGGAGTCGACCGCGATCGGGGAGGTGCTGATCCTGGTCGGCGCCGCGCGGAAAGCCGAGCCGGACGAAGACGTTCCCCAGAAGACCCCGTCGACCTCACGCGCCCCTCGTCGCTATCAGCGCCGCGATCTCCGGGTTGAGGAGTAACCCGTGCAGCTGCTCGGGGTCGATCTCTCGCGCGCTCGAGACGAGCCGATTACGCTCGGGCTCTCGGGACCGATCGTCAAAAGCCTCACCGGCCCGCTCGTCACCCAATGGCCGACCGCCCTGAATCACTGGTTCGGGACGATTCGCGAGTCCTTCGCCGGCGCCTGGCAGCGCTCGATCACGGTCGATCGGCAGGAAGTCCTGACGTACGGGACGGTCTGGGCCTGCGTCACCTTGATCGCCGCCGACATCGCGAAGCTCTGGCTGAACCTCGTCGAGGAAGACGCCGACGGCATCTGCACCCCGACTCAGAACCCCGCGTATTCCCCAGTCCTCCGCAAACCGAACCGGTTCTCGACGCGCGTGAAGTTTCTCGAGTACTGGATGATCTCGAAGTTCACGGCGGGCAACACCTACGTCCTGAAAGCCCGGGACAACCGCGGCGTCGTCACGGCGCTCTACGTGCTCGATCCGACGCGCGTCGACGTCCTCGTCGCCCCCGACGGCTCGGTGTTCTATGCGCTGGGCACGGATTACTTGTCGGGCCTCGAGGCGGCGAGCGTCGTCGTGCCGGCCCGGGAGATCATTCACGACCTCTGCGTCCCGCTCTATCACCCCCTCGTCGGGGTGTCGCCGATTCACGCGTGTGGGTTGGCCGCGACGCAAGGCCTCAAGATTCAGCAGACCTCCGCGCGCCTCGCGGCGAACGGCTCCCAACCCGGCGGCATTCTCACGGCGCCCTCCACGATCAGTAACGAGACCGCGAAACGCCTCGAGGACCACTGGGCCACGCACTACGCGGGCGAGCAGAACATGGGGAAGGTCGTCGCGCTCGGCGACGGGCTGACCTACACGCCCCTGATGATGTCGGCCGTCGACGCCCAGGTGATCGAGACGTTGAAGTGGACCGCGGAAACGATCTGCGCGTGCTTTCACGTGCCGGGGTACATGGTCGGGATCGGGCCCGCGCCCCCCTACACCGACATTCAATCGATCAACCTGCAGTACTACACCCAGGCCTTACAAAACCCGATCGAAAACCTCGAGGTCCTGCTCGAGGAAGGGCTCGAGCTCAAGGGCGCCTACAGCATCGAAGTCGATCTCGACGCGTTGGCGCGGATGGACACCAAGACCCAGGCGGCGACGGCCGTCGCGTTGGTCGGCGGCGGGATTGATACGCCGAACGAAGGCCGCGCGCGCTTCAACCGCAAGCCGAAACCCGGGGGCGACACGCCGTACCTCCAAGCGCAGATGTACAGCCTGGCGGCGTTGAATGCCCGCGATCTGGCGGCCGCGGCGCCGTCCTCCATGACCCCGACGCCGACTCCGACGCCGCCACCAGGCGGGCCGGAGCCGACGAAGGCGATCGAGTTTGACGAAGGCGCGGCGATCGTGATCTTCAAGGCCCGCGCAGTCGTGAAGGGCGTGGCGGTGCCGCCTCTCCCCGCCGAGCGGCCCGTCGAGAAGAAGGCGGCCTGACGCGTGGAGAAATTCATCGATCTGATTCTCGACACGATCAAAGGCGTCGCCGACGGACTCTCTGCGCGGATCGTCGCTCTCGAAGCCCGAACGCTCGAACCGGGCAAGGACGGCGCACCCGGCGCGAAGGGGGATCCCGGTGATCGCGGCGAGCTCGGGGCGACGGGGGAACCGGGCCCCACCGGTGAGCGCGGGGACAAAGGCGACGCTGGTGACCGCGGGGAGAAAGGCGACGTCGGCGATCGCGGGGAACAAGGGCCACAGGGCGAGCCCGGACCCGTGGGTCCGCCAGGGGACGCGGGGTCTCCCGGCGAGAAAGGTGAGCAGGGATCCCTCGGATTACCAGGGGAACCAGGGCCGCGGGGCGAGAAAGGTGAGCCAGGCGCACCCGGCCTCAACGGGAAAGATGCGCCGCTCGCGAAGGACGGGATCGACGGCAAGGACGGGCGCGACGGGCAACCCGGCGTCCCGGGCCGCGATGGCGGACCGGGCACGAACGGCCTCGACGGCAAGGACGGGCTCGACGGGCTCGGCTTTGACGAGCTGGACGCGGTGTACGACGAGCAGGGCCGGCTCTCGTTGCGGTTCGTGCGGGGCGAGGTCGTGAAGACGGTCCGCGTGCCCGGCCTCGTCGACTGCGGCGTCTATCGCGAGGGCGTCGCCTATCAGAAGGGGGACGGCGTCACCTTTGGCGGGTCGTTCTTTCTTGCGCAGCGGGACACCCACGCGAAGCCGGAAACGAACAGTGAGTGGCGACTCGCCATCAAGCGCGGACGCGACGGCAAACCAGGCCCGGACGGGAAACCAGGTCCGCTCGGCCCCAAAGGCGACAAAGGAGATCACGGCCCGAAATGGTGAAGACCTCGAACGCGCCCGTCTACGCGTCGGTGCCCCGATCGTGGGAAGGGGAAACCGCGGTCGTGCTCGCCACGGGCCCAAGCCTGTGTCAGGCCGACGTCGACCAGGTGCACGGCCGCGCGCGCGTGCTCGCGATCAAAGACGCGATTCGCCTGGCGCCCCAGGCCGACTGCTGGTATGGCTGCGACGCGAAGTTCTGGCGGCACTACGGCGATCAGATCCACTTCACGGGCCCGAAGTACTCGCTCGATCCGTTGGCCTCGAAGTGGGCGGGCGTGCTCCGGCAGACCGGGTTCAATGGGCTCGAGCTCGACCCAACGGGCCTCCGGACCGGGAAACATTCAGGCGCCCAGGCGATTGGTCTTGCCGTCCATTTAGGAGCCAAGCGGATCGTTCTGCTCGGCTATGACTTGCAGGACGGCGCGAAAGGCGAGACGCACTTCACGAAACGCCCGTACTCGACCAGTGTGTCGCCGTATGCGGCGTTTCTCCCGTGGTACGAGACCGCGGTCGCTCCGTTGAAGCAACTCGACATTCAGGTGATCAACGCGAGTCGGGTTTCTGCCCTCACGACGTTTCCGCGGATGTCATTGACTGACGCTTTACGCGTGGGGCATATCGATGCAGCGGCGTAGTCAGAATTCGTTCAACGCTCCACCCGCTCCGGAGGCGCGCGTTGACCGCGTTGCGCGTCAGCCCGAGACGCACGCACCAGTCCTGCAGGCACAGCGTGACGCCATCCAGCGTCAGCAGCCGATTCTGCGAGGTGTTGCGACTTTGCTCACGATAGCTCGCCCAGCGGCAATTCTCCGGAGAGTACGGGCCGTCATTGTCGAGGCGCTCAATGGTCAGCGGGCCTTCGGGTCGCGGTCCCATGTCAGCGATGAAGCTCGCGAAATCCTTCCAGCGCTCACATACCGTAATGCCGCGGCCTCCGTAGCGGGAAAACCTGGGATTCTTCGGGTTCGTGCATCGGCGAAGCATCGAGGCCCACACGGAGTACTCGGGGCTCATGCTCCGGTGCGTCGTCGCTCCGTGTCGGAAATTTCGATCACGCTTCCAGCAGCCACAACTGCGCGTCTTGCCTGTCGCGAGATTTCCCGTGTGCACAAAGGTCTCGGTCCCGCACGAACATCGGCAACGCCACACGACATTGTTGCCACTGCGGCGATCTGTCGGCTCAATCGCGGTGAGGCGACCGACGATCGCGCCACTGAAGTCCCGCGCTGTAGTACGGTGTGCCCTAGCCATGCCGTCTCCTCCTTCAAAGGAGCGGTGTCGGTGAGGAGCAGGGGATCGCGCTCAACGGTCCTCTGCGCCGCTCCATCCTATCTCGGAACGGCGGTGGGCGCATGACACTCCAGCCCCCGTTCCACGTCTACATCGGCTGGGATGTCAGAGAAATGCGCGCCTGGAACGTGGCGCAGCTCACCTTGCGACAGCGCGCCCTTGATCCCCAGAACGTGCTCGTTCACCGGATCGCAATGCCCCAGTTGCGCGCGTGCGGGTTGTACACCCGACCGACCCAAGAGAAACCAGGCGGTGGGTATCTCGACCGACTCTCCGCGCGGGAAGACTACGACGGCAGTCTCGCCACTGGGCACGCGATCGCGCGGTTCCTCGTCCCGTATTTAGCGGGGTACGCCGGATCCGTGTTGTTCGTCGACGGCGATGTGTTGTTCCGCGACGACGTCGCGCGCCTGTTCGCGTTGGGCGATCCGCAGTACGCCGTGCAAGTAGTGCAGCATCACCACGCCCCGACGCACACCGAGAAGATGGACGGGCAAACGCAGACGCGCTACCTCCGGAAAAACTGGTCGAGCGTGATGTTGTTTCACTGCGGCCATCCGGCGAACCGCGCGTTGACGGTCGATCTGGTCAATACGGTCCCTGGACGGGATCTGCATCGGTTCTGCTGGCTCGAGGACGGGCTGATCGGCGCGCTGCCCGCGCGGTGGAACGTGCTCGTCGATGTGGAGCCCTACGACGTCGACGCCGCGATGGTCCACTTCACGGAAGGCGTCCCCGACATGCCCGGCTATGAGCACGTCGCGTACGCCGACGAATGGTACGCGGCCGCGAAAGGCTGTGGGTATCGACTCCCGCGGCCGGCGCTCGATCTGCAGGTGCCGGCGTGATGCCCCAGACACTCGTCGCGGTCGATCCCCAAGCCCCTAGCACGGGAAATCCAGGGCCGCGCGACAAAGTTTCTCCCGTCGTTTCGTCGAAGGCGATTCGTTCGCTCGAGGTCCTGTCCTTCGTGCAGAGTCCGCGCGCCGATGCCACCCTCGCCGCCATCGCGCAGCAGGCGCTCCGATCGAAGATCCGCGTCACGGCCACGCGCACGTTCCGCGGCGGCGCCGATCTGTTGCTCCTGTGGGGCCCCGGCGCGCCGGATCGCGTGGCGCCGATGCGCCGGCAGCTCGCCGCGGGCGGCCATGTCGCGGTCTGTGATCTCGCGTACTGGCACCGCGATCGCAAGATTCGGATTTCGCTCGATGCCGCGCACCCGTCCGCCTGGGTGTTGAAACACGACTGGCCGACGACCCGGGTCCAGGCCGACGCGATCCGCCTGACGACTGACTGGGATCCGACGGGCCCCGTGCTCGTCGCGGGGATTGGCGACAAAGCCAAAGTCCAATACGGCGCCGCGGTGGTGGCTGCGTGGGAAACCGCGATCATGGCGGAGTGTCGGCTGCGAGGTCGGACGGTGGTCTACCGGCCGAAACAGGGGAGTCCCGTGCCGATCGCCCAGGCGTTACAGGGGTGTGGCTTGGTGGTCACCTGGCATTCGAACGTGGCCGTGGATGCCATTCGCCAGGGGATTCCGGTGGTCTGTCGCGAGGGCGCGGCCGCGGCGGTGTGCGGATCCGAGCTGCCTGCGGACGTGATGCCGCCGCCGCTGCCGATGCCGGTGCGGGATCGCTTTCTCGCGAACCTCGCCTGGTTTCAGTGGGACCTGCCGAGTGAGCGCGCGGCGTGCTGGACCTGGCTGACGCAGGTGCTCGCATGAGAATCGTGAGCCCGTATCGACCGGTGCCGGCGGTGCGCTCGAGCCAGGACGGCTTCGACTGGATTGGGGCCTTGCGGATGTTGCGCGCCAGTGCCGCACGATCGACGGGCTGCGAGGTCGTCGCCTTGACCGACGTCGACACCGATCTCCCGGTGCCGGCGTTCCAGTTCGCGACGCGGGAAGCCCGGCTGATGCTGTGGATTCTTGAGGTGAGCCTCGCGTACCTGCAATCTGCGCACTTCGATCAGGACACGGTCCTGCTCTCGCCTGACACGTTGGTGCTCGGGGATCTGCAGCGCTACTTCGCCGGCGATCTCACGATCGTCGTGCGCCCGTTGCCGAAATATGCGGCGCGCCCGGTGCTGAACGCGGCGCAGTGGTGGCCCGTCCACGCGAAAGCCAAGTTGATTGCCTTCTATCAGCAGGCCCTGGCGATCGCCGCCACGCTGTCCCCGACGGTGATCAAGTGGGGCGCGGATTGTGAAGCGTTGCGGCAACTCATCGCGCCGATCGGGCTCGGGCTGCACCGACGCGCGGGCCTCCTGGTCTCGATGCGCGATGCCGCGACGATGCTGCGCTGCGTGAATTCGGCGGCGCTCGTGGCGCTCGAGCAGCAACCCACGCGGTTCCGGTTTCCGGCGCCGATCGCCGATTTCAAATATCGCAGCAAGCGGTACATGCCGCCGTTCTTTGCCGCGCTCGAGCGCGCCTCGAAACGATCGGAGCGTCGGGCATGACGCTGGTCGTCTTCACGGCCGTCATCGGCGAGACCGAACCGTTGCGCGCGCCGCGGGTCGTGGCGCCGTGGGTGCGGTATCTCTGTTTCAGCGATCGCCCCTGCACGGTCGAGCCGTACGAATGGATCCCGGTGCCCGCGACGACGGCGGCGCGCCAGGCCTCGCGGCGGATCAAGATTCTGGCCGAGCATCCGATCCTGCGCGCGGCGTCCGCGACCCTCTGGCACGACGCCTCCTATCAGCTCTGGCGCGATCCGTCCTGGGCCGCCCGTCGCCTGCTCCGCGACGATCTCGTCGCGTTGAAACATGGCCGCGTGTCGCTCGAGGCCGAGGCGGTCTTGATTGCCCGGTACGGCTACGTCACCGAGGACGAAGCCACGTCGACGGTGGCCCGCTACCGCACGGAAGGCTTCGATCGCGGAGGCCTGACATCGGGCGGGCTGCTCGGGCGGCGCACGACGTCGACGGTGCAGGCGTTCAACCGGCTCTGGTGGGAAGAATCGCAACGCGTGTGGGGCGGGCGCGATCAAGGCAGTCTCGATTACTGCGCGTGGAAAGCGGGCGTGTCGATCGGCTACGTGCAAGGGCGCATCAAAGAGAACCGCTACGCGGGCTGGCGGATCCCGGTCGTGAGGCCGATCGTGGAGACGGCGGAGGTCACATGCTGACCGCCCTCGAGCTGCTCCATGCGATTGTGCAAGGGCGACCCGTGCCGGGGCGCCACGTGGTGATCAGCGCGCACCCGGACGATGAAACGATTTCCCTGGGCGGTACGGTGCCGTGTCTGACGGACGTCACGATCGTGCAGTTGACCACGGGGGTCTCGGGCGCCGTCGTGCGTCCGGACATCAACGCCAGGCGCCGGGCGGAACGGACCGCGGCGCTCGAGGTCCTCGGCATGACGGGCACGGTCACCGACCTGCACGTCTCAGGCCGCGACACCTATCAGCAGTTGCTGCCGATGCTCGAGGCCGTGCGGGCGGCGATGGCTGGTGCGGATGTCGTGTGGACGCATCCCTACGAAGGCGGGCACGTCGATCACGATGCGGCGGCCTGGCTCGCGCAGCGCGCGTGTGAGCGGACGTCGATCCTCCGGCTGGAGTTCGCGTCGTATCACAGCCACGCGGGCCGGAAGTCCACGTTCGGCGCGTTCTGGCCCGATGCGCGGGTGGCGGAGGTCGTGGTCCGACTCACGGGCGCCCGACTGGCACGCAAACGCGCCGCGATTGCCGCGTATGGCAGTCAGGCGCACATCCTCCGGAAGTTTCCGCGCATCGAGATTGAACCCTTGCGGGTGGCGCCGGTCTACGACTTCCGGAAGCCCTCGCCGCCCCCGAGCTCGCGGTGGGACAGTCGCGCGTATCAGCCGACAACGACGATGTGGCGCGCCGCCGTGGCCGAGGCCGATCGCGTCCTCAACCAGGTGGCCGCATGACGACGACCACGCACGCCCTGAAAGCCGTCGGCGCCTGGACCTTCCCGGCCGACGACGAGTTCATGGCGAAGGAACTAAAGGGCGACGAGTATCAAGCCTCCCATCTGCGGTTGGCCCTCGCGCACGTGACGGACTGGTCGGTCGCGATCGATGGCGGCGCGCATGTCGGGACCTGGAGTCGGCTGTTGGCCGCTCGCTTCGCGCGGGTGATCGCCGTCGAACCGAGCCCCGATACGTACGAGGCCCTCACGATCAACATGGCCCACTTCGGCTGCGGGTCCGTCGAGTGTCTCCAGGTGGCCGTGGGCGCGTCCGCCGGCGTCGTCTCGATGGCGCCGCTCGAGGCGCGCGCGGCCGCGCTGCACAACACGGGGGCGCGCTTCGTCCAGCACGGCGGCACGATTCCCTGCGTGACGATCGATAGCTGGGAGCTGCCGAGCTGTGGGTTCGTGAAGCTCGACATCGAAGGCTCAGAAGTGGACGCGTTGAAAGGGGCCGTCAACACGCTCGCACGCTGTCGGCCGATCGTGCTCTTCGAAGACAAGGGCTTCTGTCGACGGTTCGGGTACGGGAAGGACGCGCCCCAGCAGTTCCTGGCGAGCGTGGCCTATCAGCATCTGCAGGACGCGGGCTGCGATCGGATCTGGGGGCCGCGATGACGGAACCCCAGATTCCCAACCGCACCGCGCTGGCCGACTACTTCGCGGCCTCGGGCTTTACGCAGGGCGCCGAAATCGGCGTCGGCGATGGCTTGTATGCACGCACGCTCCTGGATCGGATGCCGGCGCTGCACCTGGTGGCTGTGGATCCCTGGGACGGCGGCGGCGGCAACCGACGCGACGACGGGAGCTATCGGGTGACGTGTCTGTTACTCGCGCCGTTCATGCGGAGCGGGCGCGTATTGGTGCTCCGGACGACGAGCGTGGACGCGTTGCGCGTGGTGCGGGACGGCAGTCTCGACTTCGTGTTCATCGACGCGGCGCACGAGCGCGAGTTCGTCACCGACGATCTCGAGGGCTGGACGCCGAAGGTGCGATCGGGCGGCATCGTGTCGGGCCACGACTACTACACGGTGAAGAACGGCCCGGTCAAAAGCGGCGTCGTGCAGGCCGTCGATGCCTTCGTCGCGGCGCGCGGGTTCGCGCTCCAGACCACGCCGTGGGATCGCACGAATCCCGATCGCGATAGTCGGCAACCGTGCTGGTGGTTTCGGCAGGAGGCGGCATGAGGGCCACCCTCACGCCGCATCGCGCGTTTCTCGAGACGGACTTGTTGCCGCGCTGGGCGAAGGCTTTTGGTCCGGACGCAGTCGTCCTGAACATCGGCGCCGGCAGCCGCCCGTATCGCGAGCATTTCGTCTGCACGATGCGGACCTCCGATAAGCGCGCCGAGGTGGGCTGCGACGAGACGCCCACGATGCCGACG
>Ga0207703_10002224_pt1 | contig 17013 bp, 7 predicted proteins | sample KBSSwiS12_FD_184304 | JGI IMG/M metagenome (GOLD analysis project Ga0207703, IMG submission 184304) | Switchgrass rhizosphere microbial communities from Kellogg Biological Station, Michigan, USA - KBS Switchgrass S1-2 (SPAdes) (version 2) | ecosystem: Host-associated > Plants > Roots >...
CCCGTTCGTCTCTTGTAAAGATACGTCCACTCGGTTTGTTTATCGCAAAAAATCCCCGTGCGATGATAACTAAGAACACTCAGGCCAAGACCCTGGCCTCGATGAAAAAGTTCCAAGGCAAGTGGATGCGGTACCGTCGCCTCATAAAGAAGTTCCTGCGTTTCCGCATGTCGGACCACGGCACCACCAGCGGAAATAATCCAGCCCTTGAATCCAAGTTTTTCCTCAAAGGCGATAATGCTCGAGTGATGGCGTCCCGAGGCAATGACAATCTCCATTCCCATTGAGCGCAGCCGCGCCAGCGCGTGAAGGTTTTCCGCACTAAGCTGCTTCTCCGGCCCCAGCAGGGTGTCATCCATGTCGAATACCGCCAGGCGGAAGGGAGTGGTCAATGTCGACACGATTAAAAGGGGTTGGCGAGATGAGATAAAGTACTAAGCTCTTCTAATTCTGAAGAGAGTCGGAATCAAGCGCTAGAAGAATTTGACCGGCTTGGAAAACAGAGAACAAATCAAGGGCAACGTCCAACCAACTGACGTATTTCAATTTCCCTTCCTACTTCACGGGCATTCAATTTATGAAAAAACACGTTCACGCAACTGCGCTAATTTTATTGTCGCTTTTTACATGGAGCGCCTCGTCCCTCAAGGTATCGGCGCAGACCGATCAATCCTACGCCAACAAGATCGGCGTCGATCTCGATGGCCTTGGCGATAGCAATCGCTCCAAACCCCTGATCGATCTGGGCAAAACTTTGAGAGGTTGGGACATCGTGGGAGAGAAAAAGCGGACGACTATTGATGACCACGGCTGGCCCACCACGGATGCCAGCAGCGTTTTCTTCGACATACGGCCTTTCGGCGCCTGGGCTCCTCCGATGGATGATCCCGATAAATTTCAGCCCGACTGGAGCGGTACTTACAAACTGAGCTTCCAGGGTCAGGCCACTCTCGATTTTGTCGAGGAAACCAGCCTTCAGGTCCAGAATCAAAAGTACGATCCTGCCACCAACCTCACGACCGCCGATATCATCGTGCCGCAAGGTACCGGCCTGCTTTGCATTGCGTTTAAAGAGACGAAGCGGACTCCCGACAGCGCGGCGGGCTCCGGCATAACCCAGGTCCATCTCATACGTCCCGGCTATAGCCCCGACACGAAGGCGATTTTCACGGACGAATTCCTTGCTTCACTCAAGCCTTTTGCTGTTCTCCGCTTCATGGATTGGCTTCAGACCAACCACAACCCCGGCTTCTACGGAGACCCCGGTCACCACGCGCTGAACTGGGCTGATCGCCACGTTCCCGATGACGCGACGCAGGCCGATTACGGAAACAAATATGGCGTGGCTTGGGAGTATGTCGTCGAATTGGCCAAGGCCAGCGGCAAGGACATCTGGATCAATATTCCCATTGCCGCCACAGACGACTATGTCAAGAACCTCGCCCAAATGCTGAAGCAGCAATTGCCACCCACCACGAACATCTACATCGAGCACAGTAACGAGGTCTGGAACTTTAGTTTTCCCCAGTACTCTTACAACAAGATGGCTGCAATCGATGAGGTCAAGCAGGGCGGTTCCAAGCTTAACAGCGATGGCGAAAAAAATGAAGAGGTCTGGACGCACCGTCGCCACGCGAAACGGCTCATCGAAATCGGAGATATCTTTAGAGATGCCTTTGGCTCGGCGGACGCCGCCCGGATTCGCCCGGTTTATGCCTCCTGGGTCATTTCAGCGAAACCCCATTACGAAGATGTCCTCTCCTGGGTGGACAAAACTTACGGCCCTCCGAAGAACTATTTCTACGCCCTGGCTGGCGCCGCTTATTTCGATATTGCAAAGGCCCCCAAGGATGCTGATGTGCCCACGCTACTCAAGACGATGCAGGCAAGCAGCGATGCCCACGTGAAGGATCGCCTCGCCCTGCAGGAGATTGCGGATCATTACGGCTTGAAGAATTTTCAGTATGAAATCGGTCCGGATGTTGGCGGCGGCAAAACGGAGAATATCGCCAATCGCATCCAATCCAATCGCGATCCCGCCATGAAGGATTTGATCCTTCACGATGCAAAGGACAATTGGTTCGCGCACGGTGGCGATCTTTACATGTACTTCTCATTCTGCAGTAGCAGCAGCCGTCACGGGTGTTGGGGATTGAGCGAGGATATTGCCAATCTGAACACACCCAAGTGGCAGGCCATCTACGAATTGACTGGCACGGCTCCGCCCGCCCCCACTCCTACCCCTACCAAGTAGACAAGACGGCAGGTCTAATGAAATCCGGTATAGACCTCGGGCTGCACCGACATGCCCGGGGAGAGCATCTTGATGACCTCGGGCGGTTCGTCGAAAACGATTTTGACCGGGATGCGCTGCACAACTTTGACATAATTTCCTGTCGCATTTTCCGGAGGCAGAAGACTGAACCGGGCACCCGTTCCTGATTGAATACTTTCGACATGCCCTTTGAAAACGTGTCCCGGGTACATGTCGACGCGGATGTAAGCTGTCTGGCCAGGATGAATGTAGGTCAACTGCGTTTCCTTGAAGTTGGCGATGACCCAGACGTTGTCTGAGACAACCGAACATATAGTCTGCCCGGTCTGCACATAGCTTCCCGGCTCAACATCCTTACGCGTGATGTGCCCGGCAAACGGAGCCGTAATCCGGGTATAATCGAGGTTGAGCTGGGCCTGCTGCACCTGCGCGGAATAGACGTCGAGATTATTGCGGGCCGTGTCCATGTCCGACTGTGAAACGGCGTGAGAATCCATCAGTGAGGAGGTACGGTCGTACTCACTCTGGGCCTTCGTATAGTTGGCCTTGGCCTGGAGCAGTGCGACATCGTAATCGCGCGGATCGATCTGCACGAGAAGCTGGCCCTTTTTCACTTCATTATTGTCATCAATAAGAACTTCTTTTACCTGATTGGAAATCTTGGGGCTGATTCCCACCACGTGACTCTCAATGAAAGCATCATCGGTCGTCTGGTAGAAGTAGGAATGGATGTAGGTAAACAACCCGAACAGGATGATAAGGACTATGACTGATCCAAAAATGTAGGGGACATTCGTCAACTTCGGTTGAAGCGAAAATTTGCGCAGGTGGGGCGCAACACGGTCGAAGTGGAATTTTTTAATCTCGTTGATGGAGGGCAGGCGCATGGAAGTTCAGGGTTGAGTTTTATTCAGCGCAAAAAGGGAGGATTTCACCACAACAATCCTCCCATGAGCTTGAAGGATTTAATGCATAAAACCAAAGCGATTCCGACAAATGTAAAACCAATCATTAACCAGAATGTGTCCAGATAGGCGAGCATACTGGCCTGGCCCAGCATGACCTCCTGAAGCAGGGCCTGCGCAGGTGCATGAGTATCCGGCACGGTCATGTGCTTTTGCAACTCACCTGCATAAAGATGAAGGCGTGTCCCGGTTATGGATTCGTTTGCATTAAGATGCTCGATCAAAAAGCTTTGATGCACTTGCACGCGCTGGGCCTGGACGGTGGTAACGAACGCAACACCGAAACTCATGCCGAGATTGCGGAAGAGATTCCCCAGGCTCGAAGCCCGATTATTCATGTGCTTGGGAAGATAGGATGTGGCCACAAAGGCAGATGGCACCAGGAGAAGCGCGATTCCAAATGCCTGGATTAAACGCGCGTGGACAAAAGAACTGTGATCCGTCGCGAGGTTGTACTGGCTGAAGAGCCAAAGCGAGTAACCCTGCACCACAAAACTGCCGACCAGGAGAGGTATAACTCCGACAATCCGGACCAACCATACCACCAGCGGCGTCACACAAATAATAAGCAAGGCCCCGGGACCCAGCACCCAACCGGCCTCAATGGCCGTGTAACCAAACAGGGTCTGCAACATGCGCGGAATAAGTTCCGTTGTGCCGAGAAGGATGAACCCGAAGATGAAGTACAGACCACAGGCCACCGCGAAGTTCCGATCCTTCATCAAACTCAGGTCGACCGCAGGATTGGGCGTGGTCAGTTCCCACCAGAGCGCCAGGACAAAGGAAACGAGCGAAACGGTGAGAAAAAAGACAATGTAGTTCGATTCCAGCCAGTCCTTGCGCTGGCCCTGATCAAGCACCACCTCAAGACAACCCAGAGCGAGGGCGATAAAGACGATTCCCAGCAGGTCGATGCGTTGTTCCGTCTCCCGCGCTTTTTTCATCTCCCGCTTCATTCGAATCGAGTCACTGACCACAAAGTAACTGGCGATCAGCGAGATCAATCCGACCGGCACATTGATGAAGAAAACCCAGCGCCAATTAAGATTGTCCGTGATCCAACCACCCAGGGTCGGTCCCAGCGCCGGCGCGGCTGAGATCGTCATGGCATAAAAAGCGAATGCGGCACCAAGTTTCTTGGGCGGAAAGCTATCCGCCAGGATCGATTGCTCGCATGGGGCAAGTCCTCCCCCGCCCAGACCTTGGATGACGCGGAAAAAAATCAACCAGCCCAGGCTCGGCGCCATTCCGCAGCAGAAGGAGCTCACCGTGAAAACAACCACGCAGCCCATGTAATAATTTTTTCTCCCAAAAAGACGACTGAACCAGGCGCTTAACGGAATGACGATTACATTGGCGATCAGGTAACTGGATAAAATCCAGGTGCTCGCATCAAAGTCAGTACCGAGTCCTCCCGCAATATGAGGCAAGGCCACGTTGGCGACGCTGGTATCCAGCAACTCCATGAACGTGGCGATGGTAATCGTTATCGCGATAATCCATGGATGAATGCGGGTCTTTTTCCTGCTTCGCCCTTCCGTAAGCTCAGCAGGAGGAACCGTCATCACCACGTCGGCGCTCATGTCACGGGAACAAGCGTTGCAGGCTCGGACGGTGCTCCGGATTCAGCAGTGGCGCTTTTCCCCGTCTCTTCAGTCGGCGCAGTAGTAGCAGCTACCGGGACCGCAAAACCCCATGACTCGAGCAGGATCTCGGTGAGTTGCTGGATCGTCGGCTTGGCCGCAAGCTTGGAGGCAGGCAGGCTGATACCAAGTTGGCTCTCGATGCGGTGGGTCAACTCCACGCCCATAAGCGAGTCCATGCCCTGTTCATTGAGGGGACGCTCAAGTTCAAGTTTGGCGGGCGGTACTCGCAGAATTTCCGAGAGCTGACGTCGCAGATAATCGTGCACAATCTTCAGCCGCTCCGTTGCGCCAGCAGCCGTGAGAGCGGCACGCATATGGGCGCCTTCATCGCCTTCACCTTGCTTGCTTTGCGCAGCGTTGGCCAATAGCGAAAAACGAGCCGATTTGCTGAACGGCATTCCGCCATTGAGCCATTGGTTCCAGTCGATTTCCCACACCACCGTCTGAGTGGCTTCCTGCCGAACTAGAAGTCCCAGCGCATTGAGAGCGTTGCTGGTCGATAGCCCCTCCAGTCCGGTGCGGCGGAAGTGTTCGGCCAACCTCGCATTCCGCGTAATAACGCCCACCTCGGCCAGCAAGCCCCAGTTCACGGTCAATACCGGCAGCCCCAACTGGCGACGATGATAAGCCAGTGCATCCAGGAACGCATTGGCCGCACAGTAATTGCCCTGGCCCGGATTCCCGATCGTCGCGCTGGACGAAGAAAAGAGAATGAAATAATCAAGAGGCAGGTCACGCGTCAACTGATGCAGATTCCAGGCGCCGTCGGCCTTGGGAGCCGTCACTCGGCGAAAACGTTCGGCATTCAACTGACGCAGGACGCCATCGTCGAGCACCATGGCCGAGTGGACAACACCCCGCAGAGGGTACCCGCTTGCGGCAATCTCATCCAGCACCCAGGCGACATCCTCCTGCTTGGACACATCGCACTTCGCCAGCACGATCGTGGCTCCCGCCTTTTCCATCGAAGCGATGGTCTGCTGCGCTTCAATCCCCGGCAAGGCACTGCGACTGGCAAGTACCAATCGACGCGCGCCGTTCTCCACCATCCACTGCGCTACGGAAAGACCAAACCCGCCGACTCCACCCGTGACCAGGTAAGTCGAATCGTTCTTAAACTGCAGAGGAATTTCGGATTGCGGAATATCGATGGGAACTTTCGCCTGATGAATACTCAGAACGATCTTCCCAATCTGGCGCGCCTGGGTCATGTAGCGGAACGCCTCCACCGCGTCACCCATCGGGAACGTGCGATAAGGCAATGGACGCAACCGGCCCGTGGCGAAAAGTTTCTTCAGCTCGGCAAGAAATCCTCCGATAAATTCCGGATCCATGATCTTGCTCAAGTCGATGGCGAAGTAGGACAGATTGTTTTTGAACGGACGCAGACCGATGCGTGTGTTGCCGTAAATATCCCGCTTACCGATCTCGAGAAATCGTCCACCGGATCCGAGCACGGACAGACTCTTGGCAATCGCCTCCCCAGCAATTGAGTTCAGGACCAGATCGACACCGCGGCCATCCGTAATGTCCATGATCTCGTCGGCAAACGCTAGCGAGCGCGAATCCATCACATGACGAACTCCCAGCAACCGGAGGAGTTCCCGCTTTTCCTGGCTTCCTGCCGTGGCAAAAACTTCCGCGCCGAAGGCCTGAGCCAGCTGAACCGCCGCAAGCCCTACTCCGCCCGCTGCTGCGTGAATCAACACCTTCTCGCCCGATTTCATTTGACCGAGCTGACGCAGCGCGTAGTAAGCCGTCATGTGCGTGGAAAGCATGGTCGATGCTTCCTCGAAGGTGACGTGCTCCGGCTTCGGCATGACGAACGAAGTGGAGAGCGTCATGTGCGACGCAAAGCATCCCGCACCAATGGCCATGACCTCATCACCCGGCTTGAACTCAGTGACACCTTCTCCCGCGGAAATAATGTGACCTGAACACTCGTCACCGAGCAGCAAGGCGTCTCCCGCGTCCGCCGGATAAATGCCAAGGGCCTTCATCACGTCGCGGAAGTTGAGCCCGGCGGCGTGCACGGCAATTTCAACTTCGCCCGCTCCTGGTGCCCGACGGGTAATCGACCGGAAAACAAGGTTATCGATCGCACCAGCGCGCGGCACACTGAGACTGCATGGGGTTTCTCCCACAGCCACCAGGGTCTTGGGAGCGTGGTTGAGATGATCGGTCCGCCGGACAAGCCTCTGGAGATAACGCGCTTCACCGCGCAGGGCAATTTCTTCTTCGCCTTCGCCGGAAAGGAGTTCTTCGATCAGCGCTTTGTGTTCAACTTCTGAGGTTTCCGCGCTGAGATCGATCATGCGGCACCGTAGAGCGGGATGTTCGTTGATGATCGTCCGCCCCAACCCGATTAGCGGTGCCTGCCGTACATTCACGGACGTGGAACCCGCCGCCTGCGCCGCGCGAGTGAGCAGCCAGAGTTGTGGAGGCGATGAGCTCTCGACAGCTGCAAGGGCCTGCAGAAGATAAAGCGTGCTGTGGCAGGTCAGGGTTTCCGCTTCAGCCAGCGCTCCCGTTACAAATTCGCCATTGGCCACATTGAGACTCCATCCGTGAAGGACCGCGCTGGGTGCCAGCGGGCCGGTCAACTCGGCCAAAAGGGAAATCATGTCCTGCGGGTTCGCGGGATTCAGCGCAAACTCGGATGGACCGCGACGTTCAAAAGCAACCCCCGCACGTACATAAACAGGTGTGTGCCCGCGTTCCGCAAGGCTGCTACCGATTTCGCGGCAGGCTCCAGCATCGTCTTCAAAGATCAGCCAGCTTCCCGTGGCAACAGGTGCGGACTTGGTATTGAGATCAGAGGGAGCGAGATCATCGCCATCCGCGCGGGCGAGAAGCGAAATGAGTTGGCACTCCTTGGGATTGATGGCATCGCTGATCACCGCCACATCGCGATAGCCGGTTTCAGTCAGCGCGCTCTTCCATTTATCACGAGTGAGAAGAGGGTATTCGGGACGGAGATCGTGGTCCTGAAAACGCCACCAGCCTTCGCTCAAACCAAAGGTAAGGTCGAGTAGTCGTCCGGGGATTTCAACTTCGAGAACAAAGAGAAGTCCATCTTTCGCCAGGAGCTGTCGGGCGTGCTTCAACGTTTGGCGCAGATCAACCGTGGCGTGAACCACGTTGCTGGCCAGGATGACATCAAAACTGTGCGGTGCAAAATTTTGGGTCGTTGGATCCTTCTCGATATCGAGCAGTTCGTATTTAACGAAGGGGAAGCTGCGGAATCTCTGTTCAGCCTTGCTGAAAAAGAGTTTCGAGACGTCGGTGAAGACATACTCCGTTTGGGTTTGCGGAAGGACGGGAAGAACAAATCCCGTCAACCCGCCTGTGCCGGCACCGATTTCGAGCACACGTAAGACACGTCCCTCCGGCAGACGTTTGGCCGCCTCGGCGAGGATTTCCCGCGCCATGATATTATGGATGCGGCACAGGAACGAATCGGCGTACAGGCTCTCCAACATGTTGAACGACCCTTGAGGCATCATTAATTGGATCGGATCCTTCTCACCGCGCAAGACGCCCGCCAATTGGCGACCGCAGCGATCGAGCAAGGTCAACTCGGGCAAGAACGCGGGGAAGTGGGTGAGAAGTTGCTTCCACTGATTGTCGACGTCTTCCCAGTTCGCTTTGGCATCCGCAGGCAGCGGTCGCGCAACTTCCCACGTACTTGCATCGCCCGTCGAAGTAAGATATCCATCCTCAACTAGGAAAGTCAGAAGACGCGGCAGTAACCTAGCAAAACGCTCATGGAGATTGAGCTGCTGTTGGAGATCGGCTCCGGTGAAGCGCTGACCCACTGTGGGCTGCCATCCCAGTTCGAGAAATGCCTGGCGCACATAGCTTCCGCAAAGGTTATTCGTTTCGCCATCGATCGAGCTGTACCGTTTGCGCTGGCCGATTTCGTCACTTAGTTCAGAAGCCTGTTTCTGTAATCGGATCGCCCATTCGGGATTTGGAGGAAGGAATGTCCTGGGCGTGGAGACTTCAACGTTCTGTGCGTGAAGCGGCGCCAGTTGCCATTCCAGCTCATAACAAAGCTCCTGTGAGGCATTGCGTGTGGCTGAGCGCGTTCCTTCGACAGCCTGCACCTGCAATCCGCGGAATTCAGCCACGGTCTCGCCAGCCTCGTTTGCCACGAGAATATCGAAGAGAGCCGAATGACTGCCCGGACGGGTGATTCGCGCATAAGCCCAGAGCCTTCCCGAAGGTTTTTGGAAAAGTCGTGCCCGGTCGAGAAAGACCGGAAGCATCAGACGCTTTTCCTTGCCTTCGAAACGCTTGAACAACGCTGCACCACTGACCTGCAGGCAGGAGTCCAAGAGGGCAGGATGAAATTCGTATTTGCTCAGTTCCTTTTCGGCCGATTCGGAAACCACGATTTCACCGAGCGCCTCATCATCGCCCCAACAGACGTTTCGAACTCCCTGAAAGGCAGGACCGAATTCAAGCCCCATGTTGCGGAGATAATCGTAAAACTCTTTTTGTTCAAACTGTTCCGTACAACGCGCCCGAATACTTTCAAAGGATTCAAAAGCTGCCGGGGCCCGATGCGTCAACAGCCGATGTTTGCCCGCGGCATGAAGGTTCCATGCATTGGCGATTGCACCGGCGCGGCTATGGACCTGATACGAATTGTCCGTCGCATCGTGTGTCGTTTGCACCACGGGCGGTTCCGCACCGGCGGGAATAAAGAGTGCCTTGCTAAACTCGACATCTTCCAGTTGCAGAGCACCCGCGCCGTGGAGATCACGCGCCGTTCCGAACCCGAGTTCAAGATACCCGGCGGCGGGAAAAACCATATGGCCTTGAACGCGATGATCATTCAGCCAAGGCACGACACGGCGGTCAAGCGAGGCCTGCCAATGCATTTCGGGCGTGCGATGACGCACCGTCAACAGCGGATGTTCAGGCAGGGTCAGACGCCATTCGCGAATGGTCGCTTGTTCCGTCCAGAAGACATCGCGCTGCCATGCATAGCCCGGAATCGGAACGAATTTTGACTCCGCAGGGAAAACGGATTCCCACCGCACATTGACACCCATCGTGAAAAGTGTGCCGAGCGAGACCAGCATGGTCGACCGCTCCGGGGCTTTGCGTCGTAGCGAAGGCAACACCTTGCTTGACGAATGGCCTGCCAGGCATTCCTGCATCGAAGTCGAGAGAACGGGATGAGCGGCAAGCTCGAGGAAAATCGAATAACCCGCTGTAGCGATGGCTTCGATCGCAGGACCAAAATTGACGGTCTGGCGGACATTCTGCCACCAATAGTCGCTTTGGAATTCACTACCGCTCGCGAGATGTCCCGTGACGGTCGAATAGATCGGAATCCGTGCGGGCGAAGTCGTCAGCCCGGCCAGCGCTGCAAGCAGTTCATCCTTCACTGGATCCATCTGTGCACTGTGGAAGGCGTAGTTGACCGGTACGTAGCGAATGAACACTCCCTTCGCCTCAATTATCTTGGCGACGGCATCAACGGCGTCGGCGTCGCCGGAAATGGAAATCGATTTGGGACTGTTGCTCGCCGCGAGCGAAAGTTTCTCACCGTAGGGTGCAATGAGCTGCAGAGCTTCGTCCGGCGTGAGCGCCGCCGCAATCATCTTCCCCCGTTCCGGCGCATGCTCCATGCAACGCCCCCGGTGGTAAATGACCCGCATCGCATCGGCCAATGATAGAACACCTGCAACGTGCGCAGCGGCTACTTCGCCAACGCTATGGCCAACCACGGCTGCCGGCATGATGCCCCACGATTCCCATAACGCTGCCAATGCAATTTGAACCGCAGAAATCGCGGGTTGGGCAATGGCCGTCTCAGTCATGCGGGATTTACTCTCCTCACAAAACAGTTCGTCCTTGAGAGACCATCCGCCCGCAGCAAGAAGTGCATCGTGGCACTCCTCGATCTTCTGGCGGAAGACCGGTTCGTGCTGCCACAACTCACGACCCATGGCCCACCATTGAGGCCCCTGCCCGCTGAAAACAAAAACTACGCGCGATTCACTCGTGGGAGTACCGCGTATGATCGTGGGAACCGGGTCATCCTTGGCGTAAGCGGACAGCTGAGCCGCAAATTCCTCGGCACTACTTCCGATAAGCGCAAGCCGTTCATCCAGGGCGGAGCGACGCACCGCAGCCGAATAACAAATGTCATCAAGCGACTTGGCGCTTTCCCGCAGGAACTTCGCCCAATTTCCCGTGGAAGCCTTGAGGGCCACTTGATTTTTGGCGGAAATCACCAACACCCGCGGCGGGGCGGGTTCAGCCTCGGCCCCATTGGCCGCAGCGGAAAAATGAACGGAGGTCGGCTCCCCATTGCGCTCAATACCCAGCGCACTGGCCGTGTCTTCCAACAGCGCAAAGGCGTTGGTGCCACCGAAACCAAACGAATTCACGCCAGCCAACCGCCGACCGGGACCGTACGACTCTGTTTGCGTGACTACTCGTAGGCGAAGGGCCTCGAAATCGATGTTCGGATTCGGCGTCTGAAAATGGAGATTGGGCGGGACAGCGCCATGATGCAGCGTCAAGGCCGCCTTGATAAATCCCGCAATGCCGGAAGCCGCTTCAAGATGGCCGATGTTGGTCTTAATCGAACCGAGGCGGCAGGAATCTTGAAGACTGCGTCCCGTTCCCAAAACCGTACCCAGCGCCGAGGCTTCAATCGGATCGCCGACCGGCGTGCCGGTCCCGTGCGCTTCCATGTATTGCAGGGTGGCAGGATCAACTTCAGCCTGTCCGCAAACCTGCCGAATGAGATTTTCCTGGGAGGTCCGGCTTGGAACCGTCATGCCGACCGTGCGGCCATCCTGGTTCATCCCCGTCCCACGAATGACGCTATATATCCGATCCCCCGCTGCCACCGCTGCCGAAAGGGGCTTCAATAAAACCGCACCCGCACCTTCACTGCGCACAAAACCATTGGCTCGCGCATCGAAGGCCATGCAACGTCCCGTAGGGGAAAGCATGTTGATGGTACAAAAAGCGATAAAGGGCGACGGAATCAGGATGACGTTGACGCCACCTGCGATGGCCGCTTCCGATTCACCGTTCCAGATCGAGCGACAAGCCAGGCTCAAGGCCGTCAGTGCGGAGGAACACGCTGTGTCCACAATGAAGCTCGGCCCGATAAGATTGAGAGAATACGAAATGCGATTGGCCGCAATGCTGAGGGTCGTTCCCGTCGCGGCATAAGGGTCCGCATCACGGAATTCGATACCGATATTCTGCAGGATGGGAAAATCAATGCCCGCAATGCCGACAAACACACCGATACGGCGTGGAGTCGTCGTGATCGTCGGCATGCCGGCGTCCTCCATCGCTTCCCAAGCCACTTCCAGCATCAGTCGCTGCTGCGGATCGATGCTGTTTGCCTCACGAGAGGTAATTCCAAATGGCACGGGATCGAAGCGCTCGACTCCAGGAACGAAACCTCCCCATTTGGCGTAAGTCTTTCCCGGTTTACCCATCTCCGGATCGTAGAATCCCGGAATCGACCAGCGATCCGTCGGTATTTCACTGATGGCATCGACACTATTGTTGAGCAGCTTCCAAAGCGCATCGGGGCTGTTCGCCTCACCGGGAAAACGACAACCCATGCCCACGATGGCGATAGGTTCAGGGACGCTAAATTTCCGTTGGTGCATGGTTCATTCTCCTCTGCAATTTGTGCAATTGCCTCAACTAGTCAAACGGCGACGTAGAGTTGGTGTTTTGGCTAAGATAAACAAGAAAATTCTTCTTACCTGCTTAATATTCCATTGTGGTGATAAAGTACGCTTGGGCTCAAAAAGGAGCTTTAAGTATTCCTGTCAAAAAAATCTCCTGCTCCTTTTTCTTTGCAGTTTCCTGCCCGCATCGGCACAACTGCGACATGTCTTTAGACCGTATTCGAGGATACAGTCTCGTGACCGGGCTGATTATTCCATTGGCCTTTTCATTGCGCATTCTTGTGGTGCCGATTTTGGCCTCGGCACTGCTGGCTGGTTTGTTAGAGCTAACAGGGCTTATCCATATGCCGGTTTGGGCTTGGGTGATTTCGTCTCCCGCTCTCTATTATATATGGTTTCTTTTGAATCTCGCCAGCTATGCGCTCGAGACTACGCTCCTGAAACCTCTCTTGATCAAACCTCGTCGTCTGGTCATCCCCGCCACGGCAAGATCAATTCGGGCGCTACCCATGTTTATCAGCATGTACGGTCGCATGATGACGCTTAAAACGATGCCCGGTTCAGGCAGTCTCAAAATGATTCCCGGCCTGCGCTGGCTCTGGTACCGGGCGTATTCGACCAGCGTTCATCTGGGATCAATCGCGGTGGTGATAGGCGATATTTATGATCCCGACATCACCTTTATTGGACAGGGATCCATCATCGGAGACGGTTCCCATCTCGTCGCTCATGGCGTGACCCGAAATACGAACGGTGATGTTGTTGTTCATACCGCACCCATTCGGATCGGTCACTATGTGACCATTGGCGGACACGCCCGAATTGAAATGGGCGTAACCATCGGAGACGGATCGCTGATCGAAGGGCGCAGTCTCGTTCCAGCGTTCACCACCATTCCCGCCGGAGAAGTCTGGGCCGGTTCACCCGCAGTTTTTCGGCGCAAGCGGGAGGAGGCAGCCGCTCTTACCGAGGAAGAACCATCTCCTTCATCCTCAGATACAACTCGAGACATTTTATCACTCGTGGCACATACACTCAACCTGTCCACGGATGAAGTAACGTCCGAGACCAGTTCCTCTACCTGCATCGCGTGGGATTCGATAGGACAACTCTCTCTCTCGGCGGCTATGCATGCCCGCTTTGGAATTTCCCTCGATCCAATCCAGGTTACCCAGCTTCGCTCCATCTCCGACATCGCCCGGTTGTTGAAAGAATCGTCCGCGCAAAATTCGCCAGATAAGGCACCCCCACCCGAATTTCCGCGGCATCCGGAATTATGGCCGCTCCTCGACTCCGCAACCGCCACCTCGGCCCTGGCCAAAAACAATCAGGCTAGCTCCAGCCCTCTGCCCTTTAAAATCCGCATTTGTGTTGCCGCCAGCTTTGTCGCCGAATCGCTCACCCCGACCTTAAAGCTGTGGTGTGCGGCCTTCGGAATCGAAGCGGACATTATCTTCGCCGGTTTTAATCAATTGCAGGCCGAACTGCTTTCATCCGATAGCCTGTTCAGTCGAAATCGGGAGGGACTCAATGTCCTGCTCACGCGCCCGGAAGATTTGGCCGGCACTCAGCCCGGCGACATGGCGCAACGCGTCGGGCAACTTCTTACCGCAATCGAACAATTTTCCACCGCTCATCCGTTAGTCGTCGCTGATCTGCCGCCGGTCATTTCCCTCCGCTTCACAGGAGATCGAACCGAGGTACACGCCGTACGTACCCTCTGGCGCGAGCGGCTTGCTTCCCTGACCCACGTCGATCGCCTGGATCTGACTGATATTATCGAAGAGCTCGGAACCATCGCATCCCGAGACGATGCCATGGAAACCGAGGCCAGTGTTCCGTACAGCACGGCTGTCTATGAACGTCTGGGCAGAGCAATCGCCCGGTCTGCCCGGCGCCTCTGCATCCCGCAAAAAAAAGTGGCAGCAATCGATGCCGACGGCGTGCTGTGGGGCGGGGTCGTTGGTGAAGACGGCGTGGAGAATCTGCAACTGGACGGTGCTTTTCGCCAACTCCAACTGCTTTTTCGATCCTGGAAAGAGAAAGGCGTCCTTCTCGTGCTGGTCAGCCGCAACCGCGGCGAGGATGTCCAAGCCGTTTTCGACGCGCATCCCGGGATGCCCTTACGACTCGAAGATTTCGCGGCAACGACAATCAATTGGAAACCAAAATCGGAAAACCTCCGCTCACTGGCCCACGAGCTGAATCTCGGTCTCGATTCATTTGTCTTTATTGATGACAACTCCGGCGAACGAGCGGAAGTCGAAACCGCATGCCCGGAAATTATCGCTCCCCCTCTCCCCGCCGAGCCAGCGGCGATAGTCGCGCTTCTCAAACGTCTCTGGTGCTTTGATTCATCCAACACCACATCGGAAGACCTTTTGCGGACCCAATTTGCGCTGGCCGAAAACAATCGCAAAGTACTCGTCTCTTCGGGTCTGCGCTACGAGGACTACCTCAACTCACTGCAACTGGAAGTCGAAATGCGCCCCGCCCAAAAAAGTGATTTCGCCCGTGTCGCTCAACTGACGCAAAAGACCAATCAATTCAATCTTTCCCTTCGCCGCCGCACGCTCGGAGAAATCGAGACACTCGCCATCACGCATTCCATATGGATCGTCTCAGCCCGTGATCGCTTCGGTGACTATGGAGTCGTCGGAACCGCACTGGTCGAACTCCCGAAAAAGGCCGGCGGCACGGTCATCCTCGACACATTCTTATTAAGTTGTCGTGCGTTGAGCCGTGGAGTCGAAGAAACATTTCTGCATGGACTAGGCCAGGTTGCAGCTCGGCATCAAGCCATCCAAGTGACGGCACCCTATATGGCCGGACCTCGCAATCAACCGGTACGCGAATTTTTTCTCCGCCAAAAAGGATTCTGGGACGAACCCACTTCGACCTTTGTCGCTCAAACAAAAGACATCACGCCCCCGCCATTGCACGTCCGGCTAAAATTCTCTTCTAACGACGTTTAAGATGACTTCCCGATCTTTCTCCATGGAATTTTTCTTTTGACATTTTAGTTGTAACTAAAATATAATCTTCGCACTATGAACATCCCGGATAACTCCACCCCCTACGGCCAGATCATTCCCGATGGCGACTACGCCACGATTGTCTTTAAACGCATCCTCGCTCATTCCCCGGAAAATATCTGGGAGGCGATCACGAATCCCGAGGACCTCAAACAGTGGCTTTTTTGCTCTTCCGCCAAAATTGAGGGTCGCGCGGGCGGTCGCGTCGAAATGTATGCGGGACCGGCCCAGTTTCATGTTACCGGCAAAATTTTGACTTGGGATCCACCCCGCGTTTACGAGCACGAGTGGAATGTCAGTCCTCGCGAGGAAATGCCCCAGGGCGAAAATGCCATCTTCCGCTACGAGTTGACGCCCCAAGGCAAAACCACCCTACTCACGGTCACGTACCAGCGCATCACCATGAATACGGCGCGCGGTTTCGCCCCCGGTGGCCATGTCCTGCTAGACCGACTGGAAGCGCAACTCGACGGAAAGCCGCTGCCCGAATGGATGCCACGTTTTCAGGAACTGCTGGCCACCTACCCGGGTTGGCAGCAAAAATAGCAAGATGCGCCCTCTACAGGAAAACGACGTCTTCCACGCCATCGCGCATCCCGCGCGACGCAGGATGCTACAGGCACTCAAGGCCGGCGAGCGCCCCGCCGCCGATCTCGCCCGACCCTTTGGGATTTCGTTCTCCGCGATATCCCAGCACCTGAAGATCCTCAAGGACGCTCGCCTCGTCACCGAACGCCGCGAAGGCCGCAACCGGCTTTATCAACTCCGGACCGAACCGCTCCAGGAAATTCACACCTGGGCGGAAGAATTCCGCGCCCTCTGGAGTGCCCGGCTGGATAACTTGGAAGCACACCTCGACCGGAAACATCCTAAAAAAAAGAGCTAAGTATCTGATTACTTTTATGTGATGCGCAGCCCACAAACCTTCTCTTTGAAATAAGAGAAAGGGGTTGCGGGGGCAGGATTTGAACCTGCGGCCTTCAGGTTATGAGCCTGACGAGCTACCGGGCTGCTCCACCCCGCGATTGGGTAGGCGCAACTTACTGAACCAGCGGGCTTTCATCTCGCCCAAGTTGCGCGGAGTTCCAATATCCATCATCCTGCGTGAATGGCAAGGCGTTTCGTAAAAACCTTTCCTGCCTGCGTTCTGGACTGTTCGCCAGCCGGACGATGAAGTAGAAAGTTCCATGCCCCTTTCTCGAGTCCAAGTCCGCGTGCCCGCCAGTACTTCCAATCTCGGGCCCGGCTTCGATTGCCTGGGTCTCGCCGTCCAGCTTTACAACACCACCACGATCTCGCGCGTCGAAGGTAACTCGCACCCCGACGGCATGATCGGTGAAACGGCGGCGGCCTTCTTCCAGCGCATCGCAGAAAAGCCCCTCGCTCCGTTCGGATTTGAAGCGCGCA
>Ga0207703_10002232_pt1 | contig 16969 bp, 19 predicted proteins | sample KBSSwiS12_FD_184304 | JGI IMG/M metagenome (GOLD analysis project Ga0207703, IMG submission 184304) | Switchgrass rhizosphere microbial communities from Kellogg Biological Station, Michigan, USA - KBS Switchgrass S1-2 (SPAdes) (version 2) | ecosystem: Host-associated > Plants > Roots >...
CCGACGTTCACAGTCAGTGTTCTATCTATGAGCTTTACTGGCGTGCTTACGTACTGGTTGGTTGTAGGACTGTATCAGTCGATCCACTTTTACCAGGCCGCTATGGAACGCCAGACTCGAGCGGCGCAACTGGAAACGCAACTCTCCCACGCCGAACTTGAGAACCTTAAGAGCCAGTTACATCCGCACTTTTTGTTCAACAGTCTTCACACCATCGGAATCCTGATGCAGGAAAACGTCGATGCTGCAAGCCATCTGCTGGTCAGTCTCGGCGACTTGCTGCGCATGGCCCTCGAACGGCGGGAGAGCGAGATCACTTTGCAGAGCGAGCTCGAGTTCGTAGGCAAGTATCTGGAGATCGAGCAGACACGCTTTCATGATCGCTTGAAAGTTCACATGGACGTGCCACCTGACCTTCTCGCAGTCTATGTACCAAGCCTGGCGCTTCAGCCACTGGTTGAGAATGCCATCAAGCACGGCTTCAGCGTCGCTTCCGCCGCAGGCCGGCTAGAGATCGCTGCCAGACGCCACAACGGCAGAGTTTGGCTCTGCGTCCGCGATGATGGCCCGGGTCCGACACCGGGATCGGGCCTGCGATTCGGCGTCGGACTCAGCAATGTCCAGTCACGCTTGAAACAGCTTTACGGGGACGAGTCGTCGCTGGAACTTACCAGAGGCGACGGTCGAGGCTGTGAGGCCACCATCACCATTCCACTGCGGAGTTCGCATGAAGACGCGAGTCCTCATCGTCGATGACGAACCGATCGCCCGGCGCGGTATCCGTCGTTATCTGGCCAAGAACAACGATATTGAAATTGTAGGCGAGGCGGCGAACGGAATAAGTGCGGTGGAGCAGATTAATGAACTTCATCCCGACATTGTTTTTCTCGATGTGCAGATGCCTGATCTGGATGGTTTTGGAGTCATCGAAAATGTGGAGCCATCGACCGGTCCCGCTCCAGTTTATGTCTTCGTTACGGCTCACGATACGCACGCCATTCGTGCATTCGAAGTGCACGCTGTTGACTATCTCTTGAAACCGTATGATAAGGAGCGATTTGCCAAGGCCCTGGTTCACGCGCTCCAGGTCGTCGAACAGCGCGGAAACGCCAATCGAGATCTCGAACCGCTGCTCCAATCCCTCCGTCGTCTCCGCCCGTTGGAACGCTTTGTGGTGAAGGACAAGAAGCGGATTTTCTTCGTTCCCGTTTCCAACGTTTTGTGGATCGAAGCCACGGGAAACTATGCCTGCATACACACCGCCACCGACAGTCACCTGTTGCGGGAAACTTTGGCACATCTCGAAGAGAAGCTGGCGCCACACCACTTCATCCGCGTGCGGAAATCGGCCATCGTGAACGGCGCCTGCATTAGCGAGATTCGTCCGATGTTCGATGGGGTTTACGACATCGTACTGGCAGAAGGAATGGTGGTCACGTCGAGCCGCAGATACGCTCACAAGTTACGGGCGCTGCTGGAATCCTAGTTCCGGCTCCGCGAATTAGGCATACGATTCGCACCTAACAAACAAATGACCGGCATCAAAATCGCCGGCTGAATTGAACCAAGTACGTGTGCGAGAGTCAATTACGGACGAAAGAAATTTGGGGATGTCCCTTTACATCCGGACTACAGCAGCGGCCCCCTGTATTTTGCTAGGCTGATTTGAAAGGAGACTTCAATGGCTCAGTTTCGACAAAACACCCAGGCACAGCTGATGACAAAATTGACCGAACTGCTGGGTGTCGGGTGCATCATCAAGCTAAAAGACCTTGGAGAGATTCGGGGAGTAATTGAAGAAATCGTTGCACCAGTCTTTGCGGAGGATGTTCAGCGCTCGATTGATCTTACGCAATTCAAGGTGCGGCTGGAATCTGGCGAGGCCATGCTTGTTCCGGGTTCTGCATTCTCAAAAATTGAGTACGCGGTGGGGTAGGAGTAAGAAAGAAAGGCTATGAAGTGGCTGCGCAGGCCACATCGCTCCGCTTATATCGGCTCTCGATTTTCTGGGGCATCCTCGAAGTGGAGCGTACAATTGGACCAGCAACGCATCTCGCCGCCGTCCTATGCGACTTCCTGCGCTGGCTCGATAAGGAGCTTCCCAATGCAGGAATTCGCGGTCAGCATTCTTGGCCTCTCCGACCGCTCCTCCAAATTGAGAGATGAATCAGACCGGCTCAGTGGCATTTCGGAAGGACTGTTGGAAGACTCACGGAGGCTCCGGCATGACGCCACTGAACTGAAGATCAATATGCAAAATTACCTTTGCCAAAATCTCGCCACGAATCCCTTCTAGCTGACAAAACTGACATCTTTCACACTTCAGCAGCGTTGATTTCAAACAAATTATTGAAAAGGCAGCGGTCCTTAGAGAATTCGGCTTACAGGTCCGGCTGCCTCAAATAGAACCAACAAGCATCGTGAGTCCCGGCAGAATCGGTGGCAAGTTCGGCCTGCTTCTTTGGGGAGCGCAGGTCTTGCCCATCGCTGTGTAGCAAATCGAAGGCATAGAATCGCGGTTCGCCGCGACGGAACAGGAGATGTTCGAATTGCGAATTGCCGCCTCGTCCAGGGCTATGATCTCGCCGTCCAGCACGGCGCGCGACCAGCCTACATTTGAGCGGCCGTGCAAGGCTCAAAGGCGGAAAAGGACTTAAAATTATCACGCCATGAGAACAACCGGGTTTCTTCTTATTATTGCTGGGGTGACATGCCTTTCTGCGGCACAGGACAAAGCAAACTCCCCCGCAACTTCGACGTCGCCCCAAGCTACGACGGAAGGCACTGCCAACTTGGTCTGTAGAATTTCTGTTCAGAAGGCTGAGTGGCAACCGCCGCAAGCCGTCGAAGTCGGCTTGGTGATCGAAAACCGCTTAGACTCCGAGCTAAGTGTATCTGTAGTACCTTCTCTGACACTCAAGCCCTTCGCCGCCCTAGAAGAACCTCACAAAAGCGAACTGAGTTATGTGGCTCTCTGGGACTTGGACAAAGGCACAACGCTCCCGCTTTCAGCCACGGCTTCGTTGCAGTTGAAACCCGGCAGTTCGAAGAAAGTGTCTTCGGACATCGCGAGCCTCTTGTGGTCACAGATCAAATCGTCTGCCCGTCCGCAGTCGAAGCTCTTCAAGGTTGTGCCTCCAGGGAGGTATTCATTGCACCTAGACTTGACCGGAAGGCACGGTAAGGCACTTTGCTCCTCGAACGCGGTGAGTGTTCTCATAAAGTGAGTGCGGCATGCCGACCGCGCCTGCTGGTTGATTCGGAAATTGCCTCGCCGACTTGATTTCCAGTTGCTGGCGACGAAGCACTAACCGACTAACGACGGGTAAGCTGAGATCGTTGGGCTATCTCCCCAGACAGTCCAGTCTTTGCAAAGAGCGTTGAGATTTCCGTTCTGAGCCGGTCGCTCGAACTTTCCCTCCCGCGAAGCATGGCGGAGAATCTCAAGCACTTCCTCCTCCATGCTACGACCGTGGCGTTTAGCTCGGCGTTGTCGGAACAACGCGATGTTTCATCACTCGCTCGCCTTCGCTAGCACCATCATTCCCACGATCCGGCCAATCGCATGCGCCTGGGTTTCTCCAGCCGCTCCCTCAAGCGTATAAGTCCGCTCGAACCCATTCGGTCCGTCGATCTTCAGCTCCCACCGATCATTAGCCTGCGACCCATTAATTGAGACTTTCCAATCGCCAGCACGGTCCGCGAGCGCATGTTCGACGTGTGCAGTAATGTCCGCACGCTCTTCGGGTGGGGAACCGGTGTTATGGATCTGTACAAGAACTCCCATTTGAAATCATCTCGCGACCGCGCTGAAGTGCGCGCCGATATAATACGGCCACAAAATGATCGCGAGCACTCCTCTCCAGAAATTGAGGTGCAGGAACCCGATCGTAAACAGCCAAGCTGCACACCACAGTCCCCCGGTCAAGGTATGCTGTTCGATTTTTATTCTGATCTTCTCGCCCCGCGAGCCTTCGTCTGCCATGTCTCTCTCCCGTTTAGTCGGCAACATTTTACGCCGGCCGAAATCTCCCAAGTGGGGACGAGGAAGTGGCTACTTTCTTGTCTTTTCCTTCAAACGCCACACGATTCTAAGTGGCTCGCCACCCTTGCCCTCGATAATCAGCCCACGGTTCTTCAGCGCCTGCACCGTATTGCGATTCGCAGACGCCGGACGCACCACCTCGTCATGTTTCAAGCTGCGCAAAACCGGATCACCGCCCAGCGAGTCGGTTTCCAGCTGGTACCCGCGTTCCACATGCCACAGCAAATCTTCTTCCGCCTCGGTCAGCTTCACTCCAACCCGCGCTTCGGAATCTCGCCCAGGCGGAGTTGCCCCACTCTTCTTTCTTACAGCTTTCTGTTTCACCATTGCTTACGCAATCCCCCACACAGGCCGCGCAGTATACCACCCATGCTTCCCTAACAATAGCCGTATGAAGCGTAGTCTGTGTAAGGGGGGATGGGAAGTAACGAAGCGCGAAGCCATGGATAAGTCACGCAGTCCCGACCCCGCGGAGCAGAGCGCATTGATGCGGCTCCTCTACCGCGGCTGGCGCCCCACGCGTCTAGGCCACTGGATTAATCGCCTGAACTGCTGGTGGTCTGGCCTCGGGCTGCCGCCCAAGTTCCAGGCCGCCCTAGAAGTTCGAGGCCGCACATCGGGGCGCACTCGCACCAATCCAATCGTAGTCGCCACGGTTGATAGCAAACATTACTTGGTCTCGATGCTTGGTCCCGATTCCGACTGGGTGAAGAATGTCGAGGCCGCGCATGGCGATGCCATCATCCGCCAGGGCCGCCGTCGCCGCGTTCACCTTTTGCCGGTGCCGCCAGAAGCTCGGCCGCCGATCCTCCGGGAATACGTGCGCATCGCCCGAAGCGGCCGACGCCATTTCCCGATCTCCGTCGGTGCTCCGCTGTCCGACTTCGCGGCTATCGCCGCACGATACCCCGTCTATCAGATCCAGGCCCGTCCATAAGCTCCGGTGCCGAGCGAAACGACTCCGGAATCTTCATTCGCATGACCTTAATATTCGCCCCCCCCCGGAAACGCGTGATGTTTCAGCAGCTTAGAAGCTTTACGTTCTCAAAGCGTCATAGAATCTCGCCCAGTTCCGGCACGATTGACCTCGCGGCTTCCCTAGGCCACCTCCCACAGATGCCGCTACTGGCGTGGCTTTGCAAGGATTTTATGTACGCTGGACGGCGTTTCTGGGGTACACTCGTTTCACTGTTGGCGTCTGCTTTCAAGCCTGCTTGGGGGAGGGGGCTTCGATTATGTCAACCCAACCGGTTCAACCGCAAAAGCAAGAAATAGGTTCTCCTTACTGCTCAGATCCCGACTGCGCTTATTGCCGGGACCTCCGCAAGGCGTCGGAGCAGTTGAGGAGACTCAGCCCTGCAACCGAGAAAGCGTCGTAAGGGCGGTTCGTTCGTGAGCAGGAGCCGGTCATTGCGACCGGCTTTTGCTTTTCCGCGGGCGCGGTTTGCTTGCGAATCTCCTCGAGGTTCATGACCTGGGCGGCAGCTACAACGGGAAGGCCGCGACCCTGTCAATCGGTAGCAAATGCTACACCAGAAGCTTTACGCTGGCGCTAAGCAATGTTGCGTATCCTGGCAGCATTATTGCGACCCGTCGACGCACACTTGTGCGCCGCAAAACGGACTCTGATCTCCGCTTCCGCGGCAACCGCAGCGGTGAAAATTGACTTGAATTGCACCAGACATCCTTCGCAAACTCCAATGATCGGCGGAACGCGCTTGAGCATTCTTAATTTTTTCCTCGCCATGATTTGACTCCTCCAAATCGGTCCAGAGGATTCATGCATGATGACTATTTTGCGAGAACGTCGCACATTGTGGCATATTCCTACACAGGTTTATTCCTGACCTAAAAATATGCACAAACTTTCCCTAATGTTCGATCGGGTACAATCCGTAAGTTTTAGGGGTTTATCCCGGATTTACCATTTCGGTAATATGCGAACCGCATCAAATTTCAGCTTGGAATTTTTGCGCCCTCTTCCACGTTTACTGCGTGGATTTAGATGGCTCGGACCTCAAGGTTTACCCGTCCCAATACTGGCCTCGGCCTAAAGCGTGGGATCGACAAGGAGGGCCTTAAGCGATGACCAGGAAAAAGAAATCGGCAGTTAAGCTCCCGGGTACGGTGGAGAGGATAATCCCGAGCAGTTACTCAAGCGAGCCTGAGAAGGCTGAGATCGCGGTAGATGGTGCCGATCCGCTCTACAAAGAAATTCGTATTGAAAATAGCTTGCAAGACGAAGAAGGACAGGAAGTCAGCTTGAAGCCCGGCGCTCAAGTTGACGTGACCATCGAAGCAGAGCCCGACGCCACCAAGCCCAAAAAGACTCCCTCCCCAGAATCCGATGAGGCAGAACCGGAAGCCAAAGCAGACAGGCGCTGACAATTACGCCACCCGGTTCATTGCAGAAGAAATCGTCCGAAGGCGACACCGCCGTGAATGTTACATCTTCGAAGCCCCATTCCGTTGAAGCTCCAATAGCACCCGCAGCCCACGATAAAAACTCTCTTTGTTGTAGGCCGTTTCCCAGCGTTGCAACACGCTTCGCAAATCCTTGCTCGCGTTTTCAATAGAGACCTGGGCATTTGGCCTCAATTTCCTAAGGCGCTTAAGCGTGTGAAAGGCGCGCACGATATCCGGCTCCACTGCTTTGCGCGACTTCTTCGCGTTTTGGATCCAGCGGGGCGGGATGTTTGCGCGGAATTTGAGAAAAGCTCGCACAACCGAGCCGGAACTTGAAACGAATAGCTTCGCTTCCCTGGGCATAGATGTCCTCCCTCACAAGAAGCCTGGTTGGCTTCTGGTCCTTTGTATACAACCAGTCCATTCTTCCCCGAACGCAAGATCCTGCAACCGCTCCGATCTCCCACCGATGCCCCACGCATTCCTGGTCGCATCGTTCCCGAATAGCTTACACTTCGGCCGTGACGAAGCGCAGTCCATGGGACGCCGCCGCGCGTGCACGAGGGCACGACTCGTGGGTTGATGCGGCTGCACACTGGCATACGGCGATGACGGATGCCCTGCTCTCCGCCGCAAACCTCAGGCCCGATTCGGTGGTCTTAGATTTGGCGGCTGGAACAGGCGAACCGGCGCTGACCATCGCCGGACGCCTCCCCAGCGGAAGAGTCATTGCCCTGGATAGCTCCCGCGCCAGTCTCGCGCTTGCCAGCGAACGCGCTCACGAACACGGTTTCGCGACCAGAATCGAGTGCATCCAGGCTGACGCGCACAGTATTCCGCTGGTCGATCATTCTGTCGATCGCGTCACTTGCCGTTGCGGAATCATGTTCTTCAACGACACTGGAATCGTGATGTCAGAAGCTCTGCGCGTACTGAAGCCTGGCGGACGTGCCGCTTTCTTGGCATGGGGGCGGTTCGAGCAACCCTTCTTCGATGCCACGGTCGCATCCGTGCTTCGACTCGTTCGCGGAGCAAAGATGCCGCCCCAAAGCCGAATGATGTTTCGGTTTGCGTCACCCGGTTCCCTGGAAATCGTGTTGCGTACAGCAGGCTTTCGTGATGTGACCGAACAGGCCTTGACGGTACCGAGAATTTGGGCTGGGAGTCCAGAAGAATTGTGGGCCTACCAGCAGGAAGTCAGCACTCTTTATCACTCACTCTTTGAAAGCATTCCCAACCATCTACGCGCTAAAGTGGATTCGGAAATCTCAGGCTTGCTGTCTGGCTTTCGGAGCGGTAACGTTCTGAGCGTGCCAACCAACATCATTGTCGCTGCCGGTCAACGATCCTGAAATGAGCTTCTACAGAGAGCACGTCTATCCGCATCTTGTGCTTGCCCTAGGAAACCCCAAGCCGATTGCACAGATTCGAAAAAAGATCATCCCACTCGCGGAAGGCAACGTACTTGAAATAGGGGTTGGACCCGGTGTGAACTTTCCGCACTACGACTCCGCAAAGGTAAGAAAGGTATTTGCCCTCGAACCGAATCCGGGAATGCTCCGCCGTGCTGACAAACAGCGTTCAAGAGCGACATTCGAAATCGAGTTTCTTGATCTGCCGGGAGAACGAATTTCTCTTCCCGATGGGAGTATCGATACCGTCGTCAGCACGTTTACGATGTGCACGATCCCCGGCGTAGTAGAGGCCATCCAAGGTATGCGGAGAGTCTTGAAAACCAGCGGGAAGTTCATCTTCTTTGAGCACGGGCTTTCTCCGGATGATGCTGTCGAGCGTTGGCAGAGGAGAAACGAGCCGTTGTGGCAGTGGGTGTTTGAAGGTTGCCATGTAACGCGGAACATTCCGGCCCTGATCGAGCAAGGCGGATTCAAGATTGAGCAGATCGATGTGGGTTATGTTGCACCATTCCCAAAGTGTGGCTCGTATTGCTTCTGGGGAGTGGCGCGTTAGTCGGGCCCCAGCGATCGATCAAACGGAGCTGGGTTGGATATGGAGGCTATCTATTCTCTCTTTAGACCATTTTTAGGGAGCAAGTCCCGTCGATTGCCTAACTACGAGGCTTGGTATGAGCCAATAATCGGAGCCGGTCGCCCGCTTCCCCCGATCCTGAGCTGCACGAACCAGTGCGCAGAACGCGAGCTCCGCAAGTTCCAGCCGGGATATGCCGATGGTAGTCAAGGGTGGGACAGTGAACGGCGAGAGATAAATATCTTCGACGCCCACTACAGAAAGCCCTTGCGGAACTCCAATGCCGCGCTCGCGCGCTTCCGCCAGCAATCCAATGGCAGTCATGTTGTTCGAGCACAGCACCGCAGTGGGGGGGGTTGAAATAGCCATCAACTTCCTTAGCGCCATCCGACCGCACTCGGTCGTCAGATTTCCTGCCACAACGAATTCTGATGGCGTATCCAATCCGATCTCGTGCGTCGAATCTTCAAAGGCCTCCTTCTGCAGGACCGCCGAGCTGGTGTGGCTTGGGCCAGTAACAAATCCTATCCGCGAATGACGCAATGCTGCGAGGTGGCGCACGGCTTGCCTGATCCCCTGCAGGTAGTCAATCCTGATGCCGACGGTCCCAGCAAACTGCTGGCCGGGGTCGGCAATCACGAGAGGGATGTTTTTGAGCTGCAGAGCCTGGACCAGCTGCTCCTGTATACCAAAAGTCAAAATTGCTACGCCATCAACCCGCCGCTCCATCATCCGGCGAATGACGAGTTCTGTTCTTCCGGGATCGAAACCGATGGAGCACAGCAAGATTTCGTATTCCTTTTGCACGGCAATCTGCTCGAAGGCTTGGACAATTTCGGCAAAGAATGGGTTGGTGATCTCCTCAATGATGAGACCAAAGATCCGACTACTGCCGAGAACCAAGGCTCGTGCCTGCGTATTTGGGTAGTAATGAAACTCATCCACTACGTCCCAGACGCGTCTGACGAGGCGCGGATCCACAGTTGGCACACGATTGAGGGCCCGCGACACCGTCGCGGTTGAAACTCTGGCGCGTGCCGCAATTTCTCGCAAATTCATATTCGATAGCCTCCTGGAACTACCAGCTCACGTGGATCGCCTGCGGCGAAACCAGACCGAGGGACAAAAGTCTGCTGCTTTGATCGACTCCATTCTGTTTAGGCTCGGAGACTGGGTAAATGGACGAGCAGAAAGCATGCACAGAAGCGCCGCAGCAATGATTGATGGCCTGCGATCATGAGTATCCGACGGCATCCTGTACATTCACTTGCCCTCTAGTTTTCTTCGACAATCAGAAGGTCCCAAGGCGGCAACTTAAACGTCTCGCCCCGCTTTACAGACCCTCCGGTCAGAACATCGGAACCGTCGCCTTGAGAATAGGTGACCAGTTGCTGCTGACCGGAAAAATTGAAGTAATAATGGAGAAGCTTCCCGGCCGAATTACGCCCATTACGAAGCTTCACCGCGGGCGGAAGGTCCTGATTCGCATTGGCTAGTCCTGCGCGCTTCAAGACATTGCGCACGACCTCTCGCTGCAACTTGTCCGTAAGGACTGTCCCTTCGTAGACCAGGGTGCCTGTTCCAAAGTTATTGCGAGTGATCGCCGGAAAATGCCAGTAAGGATCGTCAAAGGATGCAACCACCGTGGCCGTTTCAGGCTCCAGAAATTCTTCCCAGACTGAACCGGTGTTTTCTTCACCAACGCCGTAGGCGTCAGGCTTGAGAGACACCGGCGCCGCCAGGTTTGTGAACTCCTGGTAATGAAATCCGCAGGCGGCCCGCAGCCCCCCGGGTGCCATCACGCTTCGCACGGTTGAATGCTCATCCGTAAAACCGCTCTTGAATGCCATGACCACGTGTCCGCCGTTCCTGACGTAGTCGGAAATCTGCTGCAATACACGATCGGAGGCACTGTAGAGAGGTGGCACCAACAGCACCTTGTAGCGTGAAAGATTGGTGTCTCCCGCCTGCACAAAATCTGTTTCCATATTGAGGTCGTAAAGCGCGTCATACATCTGGCGCAGTACGGTCATGTAATTCACGGTATCGCTCACTGGCATGTAGCTGAGCGCGTTGGCAGAATCTGCGCTCACTAGAATCGCAACCTGGTTGTCTTTCCTCAAATTCGCCAGTTGTGGACCCACGCGTTTCAGTTCTCCGGCGACGCGCGTTACCTCGGCATAGGCGCGGTTAGGTTCGAGATCATGCGAGAGCACTCCACGCCAGTACGTCTCCTGGCCATAGTGGAGCGAGTGCCAGTGCCAGTACTCGACCATGTTCGCTCCCGCCGCCACATGGGCATACACCACGAGCCGGAGCTGTCCCGGGTACATTGGATATTGCGTCCGCGAGTCCCATCCGATACTTTGCGCGTTGGTCTCTGTGATCAGGAAATTGGAGTGCTTTAGAGATCGCCCGAGATCATCTGTCAGCCAGATCCCGCGACCGCTCAGTCGCGTCTGGGTGTCGAAATAGGCATTCTCGGCAACGACGTCAAGGGACTGCGCGATTTTCCACTGGTCAAGGTTGGTGTGAACCCCGCCACTGAAGTCGTGGGTGATGAATTGGTCAGGACGCTTATACTCATTGACGAGTTTGGCTTGCCACGCCAGGTAATCGGTCACTACATCCTGCTGAAACTGTTGCCATTCCAATTTGTAACCAGGATTCAAAATCCCATCTGCGGGTGGTAGATCTTCCCACTTATCAACCAGCTGGCCCCAGTAAGCCAGACCCCAAATCTTGTTAATCGTTTCCGGCGTCGCGTACTTCCTTCTGAGACGCTCCAGGAACGCCTCCCTCATGTACCGGCTGGTCGCTGCTGTTGGCGCGGTCTCGTTATCGATCTGGTAGCCGATTATGGCGGGGTGGTCCTTAAAATGGCTGACAATTTGTCGAATGACGCGTTCCGCATGTTCCCGAAAGTATGGATTGAGAAAGTCATAGTTCTGGCGAGGTCCGTAGTATCCGGGAGGAAGCGAGGCTGGATAGGTTGGATAATAGGGATCTCTCAGCGGGGGAGCGGTGCCATTGTGGGTGACGACGATTTCTGGATGTGCCTGGTAGAGCCAGGTCGGAATCGAGTAGGTGGGAGTGCCAAGGATAACCTTGATTCCCGCTTGATGGAGCCGGTCGAGCACTCGCTGCATCCACGCAAACTGGAATTCCCCATCGCGCGGTTCCCAGTTGCTCCATGTAGATTCGCCGACGCGGACGACATTGATTCCCGCCCTTTGCATTAACTCAACATCTTTGTCGACGCGATCGTACGGCATGTACTCGGGATAATAGGCAACTCCGTAGAGGATGGTATTCAGCCGATCCGGGGCAAAGCTCGAGGACATTTGTGACTGGGAAAGGACTCGAGACGACAGTAGAACGAAAATGATTGCAAACCAACTGAGATTCCGTACTTCGCTGAACATGAACGTTTCCTTTCGGGCGGAGCCCCGCCGAGCTAGCGCATGCGAGTACGAGAATAAGGCAGGATGAAGGGGTGCGCTCTTGACTTTCGAGCGCTCCCCTTCGGCTTCAGCTCAGAAGTACAGGTGCAATCCGAGCTGGACGATGCGATTGGCGTAGAAAGACGTGCCGCTGATCGCCCCAAATCCAGCCGCGCGGTTCCCATTCGCCGCCGGGAAATAGCCCATCGTCGGATCGCCGACCGGCTCCGCGAATTGCGGATGATTTGGCAAATTGAACAAATCCGCCGAGAACGTGATCCGCGTCTTCTCTCCAGTGGGAATCTTGAAATCCTTCTGCAAAGAGAAATCGAAGTTGTTTACCCCCGGATTGCGAACATTGGAGAAGTAGCGTGGAGAGTTTCCGAATGCCTTGTTGATGTCGGATGGCCCGGTCACGTTGACGAGGCCGGGTCCGGGGCAAGTCCCCGAAAAATCCAAGGCCTGATTATTAAACCAAAGATTCACCCTGCGCTGTGACCCGGAAACGGACGCGGGATTCCCCATCAGCATGGGGCGGTCAGAAAGCATGTGGCCTCCATTGCAGTACCCGTAAGCGTTATCGATAATCCCGAACGGCGTTCCGGCGCTGATGGTGTAGATTGCACTAGCGCGCCAACCGCCCAACAAGTAACCCGCAGCCCCGCTGTTCAGCCACTGTTTGCCTGGACCAAACGGTAATTCCACAACCGGCGCCAAGGTCAAGCGAAACGGAATATCGCCGGCGCTCACAGAGCGCTCCGACTTGCGGTCATAAAAATTCTGTCCGAGAACATCCAAAGACCAGAAGCCACCCCAATCGGAAGATGAGTCGTCGATCAGCTTGCTCCAGGTGAAATTCGCCAGGAGCGAGAAGTTATGTGAGAAGCGATGATCAAACTGCGCCTGCATAGAGTGATAGATGGAACTGGAAAGTCCCCACCATCCGGGAGTAACCACCAAGTTCCAAATGCCTGCCGAAAGGGCTGCGGCATCGGAGCAGTACGGGCTCGTGGTGGCGCCCCAACCATTTGCTGCCAGACTTGCGGGCGATTGCTGACAGATGTTGTATGCGTAATTGATCGGCAGATGCGTGCCTTTCGTGCCGACATACCCTAACTGCGCAGTTGTATCCCGGTCCAATTGCTTTTGCACAGTCAGATTCCATAGTTGGGTGTAGGTCGGATACTGTTTGCGCGGCGCCCATGAACTAAAGCTCACGAAAGAGTTCACGGGTATGGGCGCCCGCGGGTCCGCGGGAGGAATATCCACTTGCAACGGGCTGTCCCATTGCGTTCCCGCCCCCAAGCTAGTGCCGCGAAGAAGGTTGGGGCCAGGCTGGCCGTCGCCAGCACGGCCGTGGCCGACGTATCCTGGATGCATAATTCCGTACCCAGCCCGCACCACCAAGCCGCCCACGGGGTTCCAGGACAGACCCACACGGGGCTCGAACTGCTTCTTCGAGGGATCAAGGGTGGTATCAGGCGCGTTCACGCCAAACTGCTCCCACGTCCCGCTGTAGGGGTTGAAAAATGCATTGCCATCATGTAATTCACGGAACGACTGGTCGTATTGCCAACGCAGTCCGGCGTTCAGGGTCAGCTTCGGCGTGAGCTTGAAGTCATCTTGGAGAAATAGGGCGTAGGACCACGCGCGGGAAGAGACGAAGACCGGTTGCACTTGAACGCTGCCTTTGTTCATGACTCCAAACAGAAAGTCTGAAAACGCGTTGCCGGTGGCTGATCCGGAGAACTGAAAATTTCCCACCACGTCATTGGGCTGATAGTTGTCGATGGAGTAGTGGTAGGCCTGACCACCCAGCTTCAGGCTATGCTTGCCGATCGCCTTGCTCAGCGTGTTGCTAAAGTGGATCGTGGTTGCCGGTTCATAGAGCATTCCTGAGTTGCTGAAACCGCTATATCCCACGACCGAAACACCCGGGGTACCACACGCGGTCCCGTCCTTGGTATCAGGAACGCTGGAGAGACAACTGGGAATGCCCTGGATTCCAAAGGACGCGGGGGACTCGGCGCCCACCCCGAAGGGTGTTCGGTCGCCTTTGTGATGCCCCCAGCCGAATCGAAATTCGTTGAGTGTGGTCCCGGTGAAAGTATGGGTCCATCCTGCCGTGCCGGCGTAGTTGTTTCCCCGGGAGATCGATTTGCCGGCCGGTCCTAAGATGATGTTGTAGTTGAATCCCGAGCTGTAATCCGTGTGGACCGCGGTGAACAGATGGTCGTTTTGGGAATAATTCAGATCGAGGCGCGGGTTGAATCGATTGGTTGTGCTGCTGAAAGGAGGATTGATCGTCAGCTCGTTGGTTCCGATCCCAATGGCCGCTCCGCCGCTTGGCCAGACTGCCAACACGGCCTGCGACGCTGCGCTCACGGGGGTAGACGCATTCGCAAAGTTGTTGAATGGAATAGACGGCCCGGATCCCGGCTCGTGGATCTGATTGCTGGGATTGCTGCAGTTGCCTGCCAGGTCGAAGTTGCCGCCGTTGCCTGTACAGAAAGCGCCTAGGTCTGCACTGCGATAGGCGGCATTCGGGACAGTCACGCCCGGTCCTACGGAGCTTCCGTGGTTGCGGATTCCCTCATAGTCGGCAAAGAAAAAGAGCTTCCCTTTAACGATCGGGCCGCCGACGCTGCCACCGTATTCGTTGTAGTTGTAAGGGCTCTTGCGAACCTTTGGGTCTTCGAAATAATTCCGGGCGTCGAAGTTTTCGTTGCGATTGTACTCGTACGCTGATCCATGAAATTGGTTCGTGCCCGACTTGCTCACCTGAATCACAATCAGCCCACCGGCTTTACCGTACTCGGCGGACATGCTGTTCTGCTCAATGCGAAACTCTTGGATGGCTTCTACCGTCGGTTGAACATCCTGCCCGCCAAAAACCGGGGGCGTGATCGAAGTTCCATCGAGAATATTGTCGTCCTGGCGGGGACGGCTGCCGCTGATGCGCACGTTGCCATCGTTGCCACAAGAGCCGAGTCCGCCTCCACCGGTTCCCGCACCCGTACAGCCAGTCTGCTGAGAAACCCCCGCCGCGAGTGTGAGAAGGTTGTAGGGCCGTCGCCCTGAATTGCTGAACGTAGGCAGCTGCTCGAGTCGGCTCGAGTCCACCGTCTGCCCCAGGTCAGTCTGCTGGGTTTGTAAGATCGGCGAGTTCGCTTCCGTCACGGTCACGCTCTCATTGGTCTGACCCACGGCCAGCTCCAAGTCCAATTTTGGAGTTGCACCCACCTCAAGCGGAATGCGACTGGCGATCGCTCTTTTGAAGCCGACGGCTTCAGCTTCAACCCGATAGGTTCCAACAATGAGATTGTTGGCCACGTATACTCCCGCGGCGTTGGTCTTCAAAACCACCGTCACGTTGGTGTCGACATTGATGACCTTGATGGTCGCATTTGGAACCACTGCCCCGCTGGGGTCGCTAACCGTCCCCGTAATGGTTCCGTAGAACTGTTGGGCCATAGCGGCGCCCGAGAACGCCAGCAAGAGAGCCGCCACCGCAATAGTCAGACGCACATCGGTTCGAGTCACAACCGCCTCCAGAACGCGGAAGATTCAACAGACAAGCTCACCGGGCTAAAAAGCCGGCCGCGTCCTTCATATGCGCCACGGATGCGTTCTGTTTCAAGGCACTAACGGTTACGGTGCGGGTTAGTTGGTTGCAAGCCCTTGTTTTCCGATACGGTGCGCCGGAAAACGAATACTCGGCAGCACCGTGGCCGCGGAAAAATCTCTTTCGAGAAGCCTCCAGGCGCCCTGAATGCGCCCATGAAGGTGCTTGAAAGCGGGTGATGGGTCCCAAAATCTCTCGTTAAGAGGCTGATTTCCGTCCAGAAATAACAGCAGTTATCATCGCCATTAACGGTTAACGACGAAAAAGGGGATGCAAGCGTCAACGCTTTGACTAGCAAAGGGTTCAGTGCTATTGTCCGAGCGTATCGCCCGGGCCTGGGCGAAGTGCCATTGAGTGCTTCTCGAGAGCTCGTGTGACATCTTCCATACACACCCCGGTTTCCCTGCCTATTTCTCTATTCGAGAAAAGAGAAGAACTGCGCCGCATTCTCGAAAGTAAGCACTTCGCCAACTCACCCAAAAAGAGCCGGTTCTTGGAATTCGTTTCAGAGCAAACCTTTCTTGGGAACGGGGATAAGCTGAACGAGTACCTGATTGGCGTAGAAGTTTACGATCGTGGCCCGGAGTTCGATTCCCAGAAGGACCCCATCGTGAGGGTACAGGCGCACGACATCCGCCGCTTACTGAAGAAGTACTACGAGGAGGAAGCGAAAGATAGTCTGCTGAGATTGGATTTGCCGTCGGGCGCCTACGTACCTATTTTGACTCGACGCCTGTCTCCGCGAACTGAAGCAACCGAAATCGAAAAGGTGGCCGACGTCCCTGTTCCCCGCGCGACCCGCTGGCACGCGGTCTTGACCTTGACCTTGGCTGGATTGTGCCTCGTTCTGATTGTGCTACTCGCATTTGTTTTGAACGGCAATAAAAGAACAAATCAGCCTAGACCCACAGCCGCGTTACCTGAGGAACTGGAGTGGTTCTGGAAGCCGTTCCTGGCACCCGATAATCCGCCGCTCGTTGTCATTCCAAATCACCCCCTCCTGCGAGCAGCCCATGACGGCGATAGCGCTCAGACTCTCGCCAGTGGACACGAGATCCCAAAGTCGGCGCTTCCCGATTTCCGCGACACCATCCATTTTCGGGAGCTTAAGAAGTTTCGATTCGTTCCCTCACTCACAGACTTCACGTCAGTTGGGGAGGCGATCGGTGTGGTGCGTCTGTGTCAGATGTTTTCACAAGTTGGTCAGAAATGTCAGATTCAGCAGTCGCGTCTGGTAAACCTGGAGGAAATAAAGGCAAACAATTCGATCCTGTTGGGAGGTAACCAGTCTTGGAGCGGCCGGGTGTTTTTGAACGTAGAAGGATTCCACTTTCAGAGTGGCGTGATCCAAAACCGGCATCCGCGGCCTGGGGAACAGCTGATTTATAAGCCCGAATTCGATCCCATCACCAATCAGCTCCGCCGTGACTACGCCCTGGTGCTGATGCTGCCGAACGAACGCAG
>Ga0207703_10002236_pt1 | contig 16926 bp, 14 predicted proteins | sample KBSSwiS12_FD_184304 | JGI IMG/M metagenome (GOLD analysis project Ga0207703, IMG submission 184304) | Switchgrass rhizosphere microbial communities from Kellogg Biological Station, Michigan, USA - KBS Switchgrass S1-2 (SPAdes) (version 2) | ecosystem: Host-associated > Plants > Roots >...
GCGCGACCAGCGATGGCGTGGGGCCGTAAGTCAACGTCGCCGTCACGATGTCGGTATAGGTTCCCGCCGCGAGGCCCGTCTGGGCCGGAAGGACGCAACCCCAGAAGTTGGCCTGCTGGCTGACCGTCCCGGTGCTGGCGAAATTGATCGTGCCGGCGATCGAAGTCGAGCCCTTCCACTTGGTCGCGCACGACGAATCCTTGAAGACGTCGTAGCGGATGCGGTTCGCAAGATACGCGGCGCGGTTGTTGATGCCGTTGGCGTACATGCCGTTGTCCACGGTGACCGCGTAGTTGACCGAGCTCGGGTCGCTCGACAGGGCCCGCGTGCAGGTGACCGTGAAAAAGCTTTGCGTCACATTGTTCAGGGCGCTGGCCGGGTCATACGCGGTGGCGAAGCCGCTGGAGCCGATGCTGCACGTGATCGCCGCGTGGACTGCGGGCGAGACGAGCAGAACGAGCGAGGCGGCGAGGAGGCGGAGCAATAGGCGGATCATCGTTGGACCCCACGGCATTCGACGGGGCCGATGCGCGGCACCTCGTCCGGGTTTTCGGGCGGGAGCGTCACGGCGAGCGCGCAGCTGCGCCCCTCCCAGTCGAGCGTGACGCGGCTGTCGGGCTTGATGCCGGTGACGAAGGCCTCGCCCCGGCGGGCGACGTAGAACGTTTCCTTGTCGCCTGCGATGTGGACCACCGCTCCGGCGGGCGCCGGCTGGCCATCGTCGAAGACGATCTTGAGGAGCGCGCCGCGGCCACCGCGAACCGGGAAGGTGACCTTCACGGCGCTGCGCCACGCAGGCACCGCCTGCAGCTCGATGGACTCGATCTCGGCGTTGATGGGCAGCTCCTTCGGGTCGATGCGCACCGAATTCGAAATGTACGGCAGCAGGCGCGGGATGAGCGCCACGCCGTCGGCATTGGTCTTGGTGAGCACGTTACTGCCGATGCCGATGCCCACGCCACCATAGCCCGGGACCTCGGCGAGGGCATAGCTCTCGTCGACGCGGCGGGTCGCGAAGAAGTGGCCGTCCGCCACCACCAGGCCTCCCGAGGCGCCCACCCGCACGGCGCTTCCGCCCGACGCGGTCTTGGTCGCATCGGTGGCGAGCGAGCCGTAGCGCCCCTGGTAGTAGAGCCCGCCTTCCGCACGGCGCTCGTCCTGGAGGTTGCCCGCGAGCACCCGCCAGCCGAGGTCGGAGTCGGCCCCCGGGTTCTGTACGGCGGCGAGGTATGCATCGTCCTTGCCCGAACGCCGGCCGACCGTGGCGTTGAGCGAGCGGCCGTTGTCGAGCGGCACGAGAAGGGTCATGCCCACCGCGGATCCGGTGGCGCCCGAGATCGCGTGGCTCGCGGTGAGCGTGAGGCTGCCGTGCTGGAGCACCCGCACGGTGTAGTTGCCCGACACGGTCGCGATACGCGTGCGGTCGAACCTCTCGATGCTGGCGTACCCCAGGCCGAATGCGCCGAAGTTGTCGGTGTTGTAGAGGAAGTTGCCCGCGTATTGCAGCTTCACGGGGCTCACCGAGAGGTCCTGTCCCACCTCGCGGAACCTCGAGGAGGAGCCCTGCGCCTCCACGGACGCGGCGCCCTTCAGCCCCTCGGTCTCGAAGCCAACCAGCCAGTGGCCGCCCGATCCGAGCGCCTCCTCGTTGCTGGCCACGAGCGCGGCACGCGCGAGGACTTGCCACGGCAGGACCGTGAGAAGGCCGCCACCGAGGAGTTGCCGGCGGCGCGACACCTCCGCGCGCGCCTCGACGGTGTTGTCGTTGTTGATGCCGTGGCGCCATGTGCCGCTGGCGAATCCGCTGCCGTAGTCGTTGCTCTCGACGCCGAGCCCCACGCGCACGCGTCCGGCCTCCACGCTCCAGTCGTCGAGCTTCGGCGCGAGCAGCCGCGAGCTCGTGAAGAAAGGCTGCACGACGGTCGTCTCGCGGCCGAGCAGGTCGCGTACGACGAGGCGCGCCTCGCCGTTGCCGGTGAGGAGCGGGAAATTGTCGACCACGAACGGGCCCGTGGGCACGTTCGAGACCTGGCGCAGCACGTCGTTTACATATAGCTCGACGGTGGAAGGCGCCGCGGAGAGTCCCTGGACCGTTGGCAGCGGCTGGCTCACGAAGCCGGGCGTGAGCGCGAAGTTGGTTCCGTAGCGCACGCCACCGAAGTACACGTCGCGGCCCCACATGGCGGCGCGGGTCACGCTGTCACCGACGCGCAGGGTGCGGTTCTGTTCCGGAAAATCCCGCGTGTAGGTCGTCTCGAGGCGCAATGCGTCGCGTCGCGTCGCGAGCAGGCGGTCGTTGGCGAGGTTGCGTGCCGCGAGGCTCGTCGAGAGCACGCCCCCCGACCAGGAGAATCCGACCTCGCCAAGGATGCCCACGTCGTTCGTGGGAGCCGTGCCGCGCGCATTCGCCACCGTGTAGCTCGCGTCGTAGTTCACGAAGACGCTCGGCAGCACCTCGGAAACGACGGGCTTCTTGTCGAGCTCCTGGGTGAGGCGCAGCGTCGCGAAGGCGGCCGGCGAGAACAGCAACTCCACCGACTGGTTGGCGTAATCGACCTTGGCCCTGAACCCCGGGATCGCCGACAGCGCGATGTATTGCTGGCCCTTGAACTCGAGCTTCGGCGCGTCCGGGCGAACCTGCACGCGCCACTCGTCGAACGCATCGGCGGGCGCGTAGAGGACCCCTGCGCGCTCCACGAGGAGCCACGCGCCGCTCTTCGCTCCGTTGACGACGACTTCCAGCGGCATCGCCCGGTCGCTGGCGAGGGAGGGCGGGGGTTGTTGCGCGAATGCGAGGGTCGCGAGCGAACACACGCCGGCAGCGAGCAGCTTGCGGAGACCTTCATGCATGACGGTCCCTATTCGGGAACCGTCACATCGTAGGACTGTGTGGCTCCGTCATCGAGGGTTACCGCGAGCTTGAGCTTGCCGCCGGGGAGGCGGCCTTCGGGCCTCTTGATGTCGAATGTCCGCCTGATGCCGGGAAGGATGTAGAAGCCGGTCTCGCGCGTGGCGAGCTTGTCACCGGCGGAATTGGCGACCGAGACGTCCCGCAACTGCAGGAACGTGTCGCCGGTGTTCTCGCATTCGATGGCGAGCGCATCGGCGCCCGCGCGCCGCGCGCCGCATTCCATCGCGCGGTTGTTCTTGGGCGGCGTGATGAAGACCGGGAGCGAAAAGGCGAGCGCCACCTGGAGCTGCACGTCCTTGGCGGCGGGCTTCGCCTCCGGAACCTCGCGCACGATGAGGCGGTAGAACTGCTGCTTGTCCGAATTGACCCTCTTCACCCGCGCGAGGCGAACGACCTGGCGCGACCGCGGCGCGAGCTTGAGGATCGGGGGCGAGAGGATCAGGTCCTCGGACAGCGCCAGGTCGTCCTCTCCACCGGGTTTCTGCGCCCAGGAGTAGATGTCGGCCTGCATGACGAGCTCGTCGTCGCCGTCGTTGGTGATCGTCACGGCTGCGGCGCGATCGCGCGGCGCGAGGTTGATTCGCACCGGGGTCACCGAGAAAACGCCCGCCAGAGCGGGAAGCGCCAGTGCGCAGGCTAGGCCTGCTGCGAACACATTCGCGGCGGTCATGGGCTTCACCAGCCCACCATCATCTCGAGGTACTCGCGGTTGGCGACGTGCACGATGCGCCAGGACGTGAGCGTCCCGTTGCCCATCTGGTCATCGACCAGCCACTCGCCGGGGCGGTATACGTGAAGCAGGTAGCGCGGTGGCGCGGCCTGCGGGGTCGGGGTGCTGCCGGATTGCCCGCCTGCGCAGATGACCACGACCTTGTTGGTCGTCGGGTCGAGCATGTTGGAGCATGTCGCGACCGGCGGAACATCCTGCGATGAGTTGAGCGTCACCGTCACGCGGAAGGAGTGGTTGACCGGAGCGGCCGCAAACGGTGACGCCGCGGTGGCCATGAGGGCCAGCGCCAGCGCGCCTTGCCGCCGCAGCGACGGCCGATGCCGTCGCTTGTTTCCACCATGAGTCAAACGCGCCTCCCGTCCTGCTGCGACTTCGGTCGATCGCCCGATTAGTAGGTGATCGTCAGGGTGCGGACGTCGGTGCCCGAGCAAGAAGCCGCCGCGCAGGTGCCCGACTGGCCAGCGGCCATGTTACCGGTGATCGCGTAGGTCTGGTCGATGCCCGTGCCCGTGCCGCCGGCCGCCGAGAGCGCGACGGTGTAGTTGAGGCCGATGACGGTCCCGGAAAGCGCGTCGAGGGCCATCGTGTACGGACGAAGGTTCGTGCACTTGACCTTGAAGCTCGACGGCGTCGCGACGGCCGCGGCGGCCTGGAACGAGGTGTACGTGAACGCGACGTCGGTGGGCGCGGAGCTGAGCGAGCACGACGAGGTCAGGTTCACGGTGACGTTGAAGTTCGTGGGGCCAACCGTACCGGCGTTGGCGAGGGTGGCGGCACCCAGGAACGAGACGAGGGCAACCGCTTTGGTGACTTTGTTCATTCGATGCTCCCTACTATTAAGTGGTGGTTTGGAGGTGCGTTTGGTGCCGTTGGCTATTCGCGTGAGGCATTGGGACGCATTCTTCCAGCAAAGTAAGGAGCGAACTATGAGATTCCGCACAAAAGCCAATGAATTCAATGGCCTACGACGAGTGACTCTGACAAATGTAATGGAAGCACCGCGTCGGTATCAGATAACAAGTCGTTGAATAAATTAAATAAACCGAATTCGAAGAGAGTGCGGTTGTCTCAATCAGTGGAACGACATGAGGGGAAGATGGGGAAATATTGCGTTGGTAGCGCCTCATGCGCTCAATTGGGCTGATTCCCACAAGATTCCCCGGCCCGCGGGGCAGGGGCAGGCCCGGCGCTTAGCCGCGAACGGCGTATTTCCCGGCGAGGCGAGCCAGCCGCAACGGGTAATAAAGAAGGCGTAGTTGGCGCGGGAGGTGCCACCGCGTCCACTCGCCGAGGCCCGGCTCGAAGAGCGACCTCGCGACATAGCGCCAGGTCGAGCGCTTGCCGCGCTCCAGCGACCAGTTGATCCGGACATGCTCCGCCGCGCCGCCGGCTTGCGTGATGTCCTGGAATGCGCGCTCTTCGATCATCCTGGCGAGCCTGGCGACGACCGGGTCGTCCAACAGCCGGGAGCACTCCTCGGGAAGACGCACACCGGCGAGGTCGCGCAGGAGCCGCAGTCCGAGTGCCAGCCGGCGCTCGCAATCGGCGCGCGCCGCGAGCTCGAGCGCGTGCGCCCAGTCCGCCGGAGTGCACCCGGCCGCCACGCGCGCGAGATCTGCCACCCAGGAGAGGCTGTGCCAAAGGTGCTTCGTTCCGTGAAGTGCCAGGACGAGCATCAGGTCGCCGTTCGCGAGAACCGGTACCCGATGGCCCTCGACCTCGATCTGCGGCAGGCGATCCCACCACGCGCCGTCCGCCAGCGGCAGCACGTCCACCTCCGGATCAGGGCGCCAGTGCAGCTCGACGAGGAAGCCGCGTGCCTCGTCCATGAGCGGGTACTCGTAGTGCCGGTGCGATGCGAGGAGCTCCGCCTCGAGCTCGGGGGGAAGCTCGAACTGGGGACGATAACCGGCTTCGGCGAGCAACCGCTTCGCGCTGAGGACGTCGTCACGCCATACGAGGAAATCGAGGTCGCCGAATTCGCGCAAACCGATAGCCCCAAATGCCGAGAGCGCGAGCGTGGGCCCCTTGTAAGGCAGCAGGCGGATTCCGGCTTCCGCAGCGGTTCGATGGACGCGCACCATTTCGCGCGCCATCTCACGGCTGCGGCGTCCGATCGCCTCCGCACGGGCCCAGAGCGACGCGAACATCGCCTTGGGCATCCCGGGGAAGCGGTCGTGGGCCGCGTGGTGATGTAGCAGCGGGACGAGGAAGTGCCGGGCGGCCAGTCGCTCGAGCCGCGGCCAGTCGACGCGCGTGACGTCCGCAGACGCCAGGAGCGCGGGGTCGATGCATGCGAGGAGCGCCGTCTCGGTCGCGTCCCTGCGTAGGGAGCGCGATCCGTTCATCGCTGCCGCGCCTCGCTCGCGTGCGATCGCGTCTGGTGTGCCCAGGACTGGGCGTAGCGCCCGCCGCGCTCCGTGAGCTCGGCATGCGAGCCCGATTCCACGATCCGTCCCTCGTGCATCACGTGGATGAGGTCGGCCCGCATCGCCGTGGTAAACCGGTGCGTCACGATGATCGCGGTACGGCCGGCGATGGCGGTGCGGAACTGGCGCATCCATTCGGCCTCGGCCCACGAGTCCATCGCGCTGGTCGGCTCGTCGAGCAGCATGATGCCGGCGTCCCTCGCGAACGCGCGGGCGAGCGCAATCCGCTGCCACTCGCCGACGCTCAAGTCGTGGCCGCCGGTGAACCACCGGCCGAGCAGCGTGCCGTAGCCATCGGGGAGCCTCGCGACGATCCGATCTGCGCCGGCGAACGTCGCGGCAGCCTCGATGCGTCCATCGTCCACTCCCCCCCAGGGCGCGATGTTGTCGGCGACGGGATCGCTGAAGCGCACCGGCTGCTGGAAGAGGGCAGCCACGCGTTCGCGAATCGCATCGATCCGAAGCTCTCGCAGGTCGACTCCGTCCATCTCGATGCGACCCGCCTGGGGGTCGTAGAAACGGCACAGCAGCTTCAAGAGCGTGCTTTTCCCGGCCCCGTTCGCCCCGACGATCGCGACGACCTGGCCTGCCGGAACCGACAGGTCGAAGTTGCGCAGGGCCACCCGGTCGCTGCCCGGATAACGGAAAGTGACGTCGACGAAGCGAAGGGCGGATCGTTGCGGAGCCGGGGGCAACTCTCGCGGGTGCGGCGCCTGCGCCACTTGGGCTCGAAGGTCGAGGAACTCGAACAGGTTTCCCAGGAAGAGAACGTTCCGGTAAGCCTGTCCCAGGCCAGCCAGAAACGCGCGCATCATGCGCTGGCCCTGGCCGAAAGCGAAATAGAAGAGCGCCACGTCACCGAGGCTCACCTCGCCCGCGAGCGCGCGCCATCCCATCCAGGCAACGCAGCCTACGGCTGCCATGAGCGCAAGCACGGTGGCGAGCGCCTCGGCGTGGAACTGGCGAAGCGCAAGGGCGCGGCGCTCGGCGCGAAGCCGCGCACGGATGCGCCCATGCGAGGGCAGCAACCGGTTCGCGAGGCCGAGGAGGCGTAGCTCGGCGGCTGCGTCCGACGCGGTCATCAGCCAGTCGAGGTACCACGCGCGGCGTTCGTCCGCCGTGAGCCGTTGCCCCATCCCGTGCTGCATCACGGCGAAGCGGACGATCACGGCCAGAGCCGGCAGTGCGCTCGCGAGAAGCGCCGCGGCGATCCACGCGCCGTAGGTCGCGAGCACGGCCGCGAGCCCGAGGAGCGTGATCGCGTTCTGTCCCAGGCCCGCGGCAGTCTCGAGGAGCGCGATGGGGCGGTAGCGCGCCTCCTCGCGGGCGCGATGCAGGCGGTCGTGGAATTCCGCCGAATCGTAGAACGCGAGATCGACCTCGGTGGATTTCCGCAGGATGAGGGTCGTCGCATGATCCTCCAGGCCATGCGCGACGTCTGCCCGAAGCCATTCGCCCGCGCTGCGCAATAGCTCCGAGGCCAGGATGAGGCCCGCAGCGGCCGCCGCGAGCCCGAGGGCGTGCACCGCCTGAGGCGATCCAGGACCGCTGCCGATCGCCGCGGCGAGCGTGTTGGCCACGGGACGCGACAGGACCACGAGCCCGACCGGCACCAGGGCCTGCAGGATGAGGCACCCCATCCAGAGCCATGCTCGCGCGCCGGCGGCCTCGAGGGCGAGGCGCAGGGCGCGTGGCACGAATGCGGCTTGCCGCATCGCTTCCACCCATTTCGCCCGGAGGAGCGCGCGCGCGGTCATTACTATCGGCTGTATCGCCGCGAAAGCTCGCCCACGCGGGTGAGCGCCGCCGAGGCATCGCCGAAGCGTTGCGGGAATCGTTCCGCGAGCCGCTTCGCAATGTCACCGAGGCTGTGCGACTCGACCATCAGGTGGAGCGCGAACGCGTCGATCGACCCGTCCTCGCCCACGTCGGGGACGTAGCTCGCGGCCTGCCGTCGCAGCGATTGCGGGGACATCATCTCGCCGAGCAGCTCGGACTGCTCGAACGACCGGCCGCGCGAGCCCATCGCGGGCGCGATCGCCGTGGTCCACGACCAGACGAAGTCGTCGCTGATGAAATCGGCTCGCAACGTGACGTCGATCCGGTCCCCGCGCGACACCACCACGGCCTCGGGCCATGGCAGGAAGAGGCTGCCATAGACGAGCGCATTGGACGGCGCATTCGAGAGCGCGACGCCCTCGAAGAGCTCGGCGTCGAACCATACGCACACGCCATGGGCCGTGGCGTCGCGATCGACGACGAAGGTTCGCTCGGTACGGAAGTCGCCCGTTTCGATGGTTGCGTAGTCGAGCGTCGTGAATTCTTGCGCCGCGGACAGCATGCGATCCGCGTCGAGGCGCACGCGGGTGCCGGTGTTCGCCGCGAGGCGCCGCGCCGCGCTCATGTCGAAGCCGAGCTCGTTGCCGCTCCAGGGCGCGGTGACCTTCAAGAATGGCTCCGGGGCGTGTACCACCGTCGCGCGGACGACGTCCCGGCGCGGAATCATCACGCCGCCGGGCGCGAGGTGCCTGCGGCGCGCGTCGGCGATCGACTCGATGTGGCGGCCGAAGTGCGGCAGCACGCCGTGCAGGTCCGAAACGATGACGTCGGCGCGTTCGGGAAGGCTCGCGCGCGACGAAAGGTCCTGGATGAATTCGACCCGGTCCGAGAGCCCGTTGGCCGACGCGATCTCGCGCGCGGTGAAGATCGCGTCGCTGGGCTCGATGGCGAACACCCGCCGCGCGCCGAGTCGCGCCGCGATCAGCGCAAAGATTCCCGTGCCGGTCCCGATGTCGAGCACCACGCTTCCCGGCCTTACGGCGCCGCGCAGCGCCCGTTCGTACGCATCCATGCGCGTGGAATCGGTGAGCATTTCGCCGAAATTCTGGATGCCGTACATCGTCGTCATCCCGCGGCGGCGCGGACGTCCCGCAGCACCGCGAGCCTGAGGGCGGCGACGTCGTCGAAGCGGCTGCTGCGGACCAGGCGGCGTACCGGCACATGCTCGACGAGCCGGGCGAGCACGTCGAATTCGTCGGATCGCATCGTGGGGTCGAGCAGCTTGCACGCATACGTCTGCCCGACGAGGGCGATGAGGGCATCGCGCAAGGCCATCGGCTGGATTGCCACCGACTCGCCTTCCTCGAGGAGGTACACCGAGGCAAGCTCGACCGGACCTTCCTGGAAGCCGAAGGCGGCAGCGCGCAGGTCGAGGAAGCGCTTGTCCCAGCCGGGGGTGATTCGCGGCAGCGCCTCTGCGTCGCCGAAGAGCGCGGCCGCCGTGTCGGACCACAGGCGCAGTCGCGGATATGCCGGATGGACGCGGAAACGATCGTCCAGCTCCTCGAGGGGCACCACGTCGTCCGCGACCACCGTGTAGCCGGCGCGCGCGAACTCGGCAGCGGTCGACGATTTGCCCGCGCCCGCACCGCCGGCGAACACGACGGCGCGGCCGTCGATCATCACCGCGCTCGCGTGCAGGCAGGTGGTGCCGCGCAGCCGCAGCAGGAATCCCAGGACCGGACCCAGGAGGTAAGTGGCCGTGTGCTCGACGCCGACTCCGTGGGGCGCCTCGGCCCACACGCGCTCGCCACGCCGGTCGATCACGACGCGGGTACCGTCGATGTAGCTCATCCGGTAGTAGTCCCCACCCTTGAGCGTCGCGATCCGCAGCGTGGGTGCGCCGCTTTCGTCGCGCTCGTCGTTGGCGTAGATCTCGCGGGGTGCCGCATCACGAAGCTCGGCCGGCATGGGGCCCACGACGAGTGAGACGTCCACGCCTTGCGCGGCAGGCAGACCCCGGAGTCCCGCGATCGGGACGTTGGCCTCGATGCCGAGGCCGTACACGGTGCGCGCGCCGTTCACACCCCGGTCATGGATTGGTTGCCGCTGCCCTTGTCGTTCTTGCCGGTGAGGCCGACAGCCTTGGTGATCTTCCGCACGTCGCCGTAACGCTCCAGGACCGGCGGCTTGTAGGGCTTCTTCGGCTTGCGGGGCTCGGAAGTCTTCATGGCAATCTGTCCTTTCAGTGCAGGGTCGCCGTTGCGGCATGACGCAACCACAGGTCGAGGCTGAGTGGCCTCAGGTTCCTCCACGCGGTAGCCGGGTCGGGCTCGCCGCATATGGAAGGTATCTTAGCGCGCTCCACGTATTCGGCCAGCAGGTCGCAGGGCTCGAACGTGTCGACCCAGCGCGAAGATTCTTCGCGAAGCGCCAGCATGTGGGGGAAACCTGCGAGCGGGGTCTTCGGCCGTCGCGCCACCTCCCGCGGCAGCGAGTCCGCGACCGCCTGCCGCAGGATCTCCTTGCGATGGCACCAGGGATGCGGCGGCAGCGAGAGGCAGAACTCCACGACTCGCAGGTCGAGGAACGGATGGCGGTATTCCACCGGGGCCCCCGTCAGCATCGGGTCGGCCACGTCGAAAAAATTCGACAGCGACATGAGGTAGTGCAGCGCGCGGATGGCATGGGGACGAACCCCTTCGTGCATCGGTGGCTCCCGGGTTTGCGCTATCCGATCCAACAACTGGTGCTCGTGCGCAATGTCGCTCCGGATCCAGGCCGGCACCGCGACTGCTTCGCCGCCCGGGCGCGGCCGGCTGCGAACGAGCGGCGGGACGCGTCGCTCGGTCCATGCATAGCCGACGGCCTCGACGGCAAGGCGGGCGAGACGGCCCGTGCTGAGCAGCGACTTGAAGTAAGGACGCGGCGGCTCGCTGAGGAGCGCGTCGCCGTCCCATCCGGTCAGCGCGACCCGCGAATGGGACGCGGCATCCAGGGCGAGGTCGACGTCGGTGGCGGCGAAGGGTGCATGGGCCGGCTCGGGAAAGAGCGATGCGAACGACGACTGGCGTTCATAGAGGCGATAGGCGCCTGAATCCTGGAAATCGACGGGGATGGCCAGGCGCCGCGCCGCGAGCGTGGCGTAGGTAGGCTCGTCGTCCGGAAACATCCTCCCCCAGTCCTGCGAGTGCGCCCGCATGCTGCACGAGGGCACCAGCGTCCGCGCCCGTGCCGCGATCGCGGTTGAATCGAGGCCGCCGCTCATGAGGATGCCGATGCTGTCGCCGCGAATGCGATCGGAAACCGCGGTGTCGAGCAACTCCGCGAATCGATCCACATAGTCGGCGCGCCTTCGGTACCGGACCTCCGCCGGCCGCAGGCTCCAGTATTCGCGGAGGGCGACCGCGGCGCGCTCGGCGACCAGGCAGTGGGCCGGCGGCAGCCGCCCGATGTCTTCAAAAGTCGTCGTGCCCGCGTCGGCGCTCTCGCCAAACAGCAGGAAGTCGGTGATCGCGCGTGGGCGAAGCGTCCCGGAAACGCCGTCGCAGGCGCGCAGGGCTGCGAGGCTGCTCGCGAAATACAGGGTTCGCCCGACGAGCGCATGGAAGAGCGGCTTCACGCCGAACCGATCGCGCGCGCAGAAGAGTCGCCGCCTCGTGGCATCCCAGATGGCGAACGCGAAGTCGCCCAGGAGGTGGGCGACGCAGCCATCACCCCACGCCGCGTACGACTCGAGGACGAGTCGCTCGTCGGTGGAGTCGTGCGGTGGGATGCGCCCCGCGGCGCGAAGCTCGTCTCGCAGCGCCGCACGACCATCGATGCGCGCATCCGCGACGATCCACAGATTGCCGTCCTCGCTGGAGGGTCCCGATTCCCGCCTCGCCTCGGGCGTGGTGGCAAACAGTGTCTTCCCGAACGCCATGCTGCCGCGAACAACGCTGCCGCGCCCGTCGGGGCCGCGATCGACGATCCGGTCCACGAGCCGCTCGAGCGCCGTTGGCGATGCAGGCGCTCCGTCGAGGCGCACGATGCCGCAGATGCCGCTCACGTCTGCGCGGTGCCCTCGAGCGGATCGAATGGTGCGTACTCTTCCGCGATGCCGGGACGTTCCATGAGCGGGGTGCCTTCGTGCTCGAGCCACGCGTGAGCCGCGAGCCCATTGCCCTGCCTGCGAACGCCGATGCGCAGCGAGGCAGCGCAACCATGGCGGGCAAGCATCCACTGCAACGCGAGCGCGCGGGGCAGGCAGGAAAAGCGTCCCGGCATGCGGCGAGCGGCGGCGCCGAAAAGCCGTGCGATGCGATGCGCGTCCAGTCCTTCGACGGGACTGCCGGATCGCCGGCCGCCGAGCGCCTCCTGTGCACGCCGCAAGCCAAGCAGCCGCAAGGCGATCGCCGCGGCGGGTAAGGCGACGCAGCTGCACGCCAGCACCGCCACTTCAGGGCGGCGAAGGGATTTGAGTTTCAGCCGGTCAAGCACGATGGATCTCGATCAGGCCCGCATCCACGAGCGCCGCGACGAGGCCGGAAAGATCCTGCCGCAATTGCTCCGGCGCAACCTCGAATTCGTCCGACAGGTTGCGGTAAGCCGCCTCGATAGACGACTCGCCGAGGAGCGCCTCCCACATGCGCGTGCCGACCTCGTCGAGCCCGAAGTAGGACTCGGTATTCAGGTTCAGCAGCACCGATTCGGCCCCCAGCGGCCGAACCAGCACGTCCTCACGCTTCCGCGCCTGCCCCAGCCAGTCGATGCTCATCCGGAATACGGCGCTGAAATGTGTGTTGCAGTTGTCGTCAAGCCCTTCTCCCGATTGGGTTTTTCGGCCCATTTTGTGATCTTTTTGCTTGTGGCGATCGCTGGAAGAGGATAAAAGTATAGTTGCACGCTTTCGATCCACGCCCCACGACATGCACCGCGCCAAACTTGTGTTAACCGGAACCGCCGTACTGGCCCTCGCCCTCGATGCGAGCGCCGCCAGCGGGGAGGCGCCGGTGGTGTCGCTTCGCATGTCCAGCGAGCTTTCGGCGGCGCCCGGCAACCCTCCTGCGGTCGCCGCCGTCGCGCCAGCCGCGCCCGAGGTTGCGGCGGCGCCCGTCAAGTCCGCTCCACCCAGTGCCAAGGACTATCGCATCGGCCCCGAGGACCTCATCGAGGTCCAGGTGTTCGGCGTCGACCAGCTGACGCGCACGGTCCGTGTGAATTCACGCGGCAACATCTCGTTGCCACTGATCGGCACGGTGCACGTGGGCGGGCTCACCGGCTCGGAAGCGGAGGCCACGATCGTCACGAAGCTCGCGGAGAGCTACCTGCAGGACCCGCAGGTGAGCCTCTTCATCAAGGAATACACCAGCCAGCGCGTGGTGGTGGAGGGCGCGGTGAACAAGCCTGGCGTCTACCCGCTGCGCGGCAGCACGAGCCTGCTGCAGACGCTCGCGATGGCCGGGGGGCAGGGAAGCCTCTCCGAGATGAAGGAAGTGATGCTCTTCCGCACCGATGCCGAGGGGCGGCGGGAGGCCTACACGTACGACGTCGACCGCATCCGCTCCGGCGAGCTCGACGACCCCGTCGTCGTGAGCGAGGACCTCATCGTGGTGAAGCGCAACAGCGCGCGCGTCTTCTTCAAGGACTCGGTGGTCCACGATTTCATGGAATGGCTGAACCCGTTTAGATGAAAGAACACGAACAGCGCACGACCGCCCTCGCCGTCCCGCGCCGCACCGCCCTCGCCGCCGAATCCGCAGGGCCCTACCCCTTCGCCGAGCCGCTCGACCAGACGCTGCACTTGCGCGACCTGCTGCGCATCTTCCTCAAGCGCAAGTGGACGATCCTCGCGATCTTCGCCATCTCGGCGGTGTTCTCCGTCGTGCTCACGTACCTCGCCGCACCGGTGTACCGCGCCTCCACGACGATACAGATCGAGCGCTTCACCCCGCAGGTCCTCAACTACAAGGACGTGACGCCGGTCGAGACCTACGACTACGACTCGGGCGACTTCTACTACACGAACTACGAGCTGCTGAAGAGCCGCGCGGTCGCCGAGCGCGCGGCCGAGGACATGGGCCTTCGCAAGAGCGCGGCGGCGACGCAGGGCGAGCCGCAGCCCCAGGAGCAGAAGCCGGGATTCCTGCGCGGCCTGCTCGACATGGCGCGCGGCGGCCCGCAGCCCGTGGCGGTGGACGCGTCCACGCAGCAGGACAACGCCGTCGTCGGCGCCATCCAGGGCTCACTCACCGTCGAGCCCGTGCGCCGTTCGCGCCTGGTACGCCTGCATTTCGACAGCACCGACCCGTTCTTCGCCGCCAAGGCGGTGAACACGATCGCGCAGTCCTTCATCAACATCAACCTCGAGCGCCGCTTCGAGGCCTCGGCCTACGCCAAGACCTTCCTCGAGGAGAAGCTCCTGCAGACGAAGGCCAAGCTCGAGGACTCCGAGCGCGAGCTGGTGCGCTTCTCGCGCGACCTCGAGATCCTCAACATCGACGAGAAGCAGAACATCTACAGCCAGAACCTGCAGGAGTACAACGCGGCCGTGGCCAAGGCCGAGCAGGAGCGCATCCGCACCGAGGTGATCCACAAGCAGGCCCAGGACAACCCCGAGTCGCTGACGCTGGTGCAGGAGAACAAGAACATCCAGGCGCTCAAGCAGACGAAGGCGCGCCTGGACGCCGAGTACCAGGACAACCTCAAGGTCTACAAGCCCGCGTTCCCGAAGATGCAGCAGCTGCAGGGGCAGATCGCCGAGGTGGACCGCCAGATCGCCGACGAGGTCAACGAGATCCGCAAGTCGGCGCGCTCCAACTACCTGGCGGCCAAGTCCCAGGAAGCGATGCTGAACGGCCGCCTCACGCAGGCCAAGCAGCAGCTCCTCGACCTGCAGCAGCGCACCATCCGCTACAGCATCCTCAAGCGCGAGGTCGACACCAACCGCTCGCTCTACGACGGGCTGCTGCAGCGCCTGAAGGAAGTGGGCGTGGCGGGGGGGATCGGCATCAACAACATCTCGGTGGTCGACAAGGCGCAGGTCCCGCTCTTCCCGTTCAAGCCGAGCCTGTCGCGCAACGTCTCCCTGGGCCTCATGATCGGCCTCCTCGTGGGGCTCATGGTGGCGTGGCTCCTCGAGCACCTCGACGACTCGATCCGGTTCGTCGAGGACGTCGAGCGCGAGACCGGCGTCCCCGTCGTGGGCGCGGTGCCCAAGCTCAAGGGCGCCGGCCTCCAGAAGGTGGGAACGGTCGCGCTGAGCCCCCACGCGGACCCGAACTCGCCGTTCGCCGAGGCCTACCGCTCGGTGCGCACGGCGCTCCAGTTCTCCACGGCGAGCGGCGCACCGCGCCGGCTCGTGATCACCAGCAGCTCGAAGGAGGAAGGGAAGAGCACGACGGCGCTTGCGCTCGCGATCAACTTCGCGCAGATGGGCAAGCCGGTGCTCATCGTCGATGCGGACCTGCGCAACCCCGTCCTCCACAAGCTGCTCAAGATCGACAATGCGCGCGGGCTCTCGAACTACCTCTCGGGCAACGTCCGCCCGATGGAAGTGATCCACAAGACCGAGATCCCGAACCTGTTCGTGATGACCACGGGCCCGCTTCCGCCCAACCCTGTGGAGCTCCTTTCCAGCATGAAGCTCCTCAACCTGCTCACGCAATGCGAGGAGCAGTTCGCGCACGTGATCGTGGACGGGCCGCCCGTGATCGGGATCGCCGACGCGATCGTGCTTTGCAACCAGGTCGAGAACTCGGTGTTCGTGGTCGAGTCGGGCAAGACGCGCAAGGGACATGCGAAGGCGGCGCTGAAGCGCCTGCAGCAGGCAGGCGTGCATCCCCTGGGCGTGATCCTCACGAAGATCGACGCCTACCACGACCTCTACGGCTACCACTCGTACTACTACCAGTACGCGCAGCCCGCCCTGGACGCGAAGGACCGCGTAGGAGCCTGACCCCATGAGCGACGCACCGGGACCCGGAGCCGCGGCGGTTGCCACGCAATTGCTGGAGTTCTTCCGGGACCCGGCGCGCTACCGTCCAGCCTGGATCCACGGCGAGGCGCCGTTGCCCGAGGGCCACGTGGTCCTCAAGTTCGCGCTCGGTCGCTTGTCCCCGGGTTGGCAACGCGACCTCTCGAAGCACGACAAGGAAGCGCTTGTCGAGGCCGCCCGTGCGTTCGTGCGACAGGTCTGCCTGTGGGAACGCTCGACGCACTACCAGGTGCTGTGCCTCGACCCGGCCGCGCCGGCGGAGTCGGTGCGCGAGAACTACCGGCTGCTGATGGCGCTCCTCCATCCGGATCGCCAGGAGGATGCGGCCGAACCGGAGTGGCCGACGGGTTGTGCGCAACGCGTCAACGAGTCGTATGCCGTGCTGTCGGACTCGCAGCAGCGCGCCGAATACGACGCGGCACTTCATCACGCACATCCGGCCGGCGAATTGGAGATGGCCGAACCGATGCCGATGCGCGGTCCCAGGCACCGGCGCCGGCCGGCCCACCTCCGGACCTTTGCCGTGGTGAGCGGCGTCGTCGTGACCTTGTTCCTGGTGCAGGCCTGGTGGGTCAACGACACGCCGAGGCATTACGCGCTGCTCGAACGCGCCCTTCCCGTCTCGTCGGCGCAGTGGATGCGCGAGGCAATCTCGGACGGCGTGCCGCGATTCCTCGAGATGAGGCACGCGATGAGCTTCGATCCCATCGAATTGCTGGATCCCCCGAAGGCGCCGCGGCGCCTCGCGACCTGGGTCCCGGCGGCAGACGTCCGCATGGAGCCCGCGCGAACCCCCGCTCCGCCGGCCCCGGTGATTGCTGCCGTCCCGGCGCTCGCTACCGAGGCGCCGCAGCGACCCACCATCCCGGCGCCGAATCCCGGGAGCGCCCCGCCTTCCGCCGTCGCTTCGGCTCCGCGCCTCGTCGTCGCGCAGTCGACGGCGTCCACTCCCCCGACGCCTCAACCGGCTTCTGCGCCCTCATCTCCGGGCGCACAGGACATCGAGCTTCTCGTCGCGCGCGTGGTGAGCTACTACGAGCAAGGCGACGCAGGCGGGCTCATGGGCTTGTACGCCTCAGGCGAGCCGGGCTTCTTCAAG
>Ga0207703_10002240_pt1 | contig 16904 bp, 15 predicted proteins | sample KBSSwiS12_FD_184304 | JGI IMG/M metagenome (GOLD analysis project Ga0207703, IMG submission 184304) | Switchgrass rhizosphere microbial communities from Kellogg Biological Station, Michigan, USA - KBS Switchgrass S1-2 (SPAdes) (version 2) | ecosystem: Host-associated > Plants > Roots >...
GCGGTCATGATGTAAGAATTATTACACCCCGTCCCCGTGCCTATAAGGGTGAAGTGCCGGAAAGAACTATATTTATTGGCCAATCGGCTAAGTGGAATACGCCAATTAATACTACTTTGGAAGTGGCCATGAGTCTTGATATGACAGAGATGGAAGCAGTCTTAGAACAAGAGCACTTCGATCTTCTGCATGTACATGAACCAGAAGTACCGATACTAGGCGCCCAAATAGCCGCCCGGGCGCATTCGCCAATTGTGGCTACCTTCCATGCTACCCATCCTGAGAACGCAGCCGGTAAGTCAATCGAGTTCTTTAGAGTACCTTACGCCCGCAGCATTTATAAGAATTTGGCCGCAATGACCGCTGTATCTGAGAGTGCTTCCAGATTTGTGCGTGACTGGTCGGCTCAGCCGGTAACGATTGTGCCAAATTATATTGATATTGAATATTTTCAGACCGCTCCAGCTGGTGTAAAACGTGACCCGCACAAAATTTTGTATGTTGGCCGCCTAGAAAAGCGCAAAGGTGTTAAGTATTTGCTATACGCGTTCAAAGAATTAGCCGAACGTGACAGTAAGGTCACTCTAACCATTGCTGGTGATGGAGGTGAACGCGAAAAGTTGGAACAATGGGTTATAGACAACAAGGTTCCTAGAGTTAAATTTTTAGGGGTTGTCAGCGAACAGGCTAAGCTCAAACTTTTGCATCAGGCTTGGCTGTTTTGCTCGCCAGCAATTTACGGCGAGAGTTTTGGGATTGTACTTCTAGAAGCAATGGCCGCGGGCGTGCCTACAGTAGCCGGGGACAACCCAGGTTACGCTTGCGTCATGAAAGACCGAGGCCTACTTTCACTAGTAAACGTTAAGGAAACCGAAGAATTTACCCGCCGTTTAGAGCTATTAATGCACGATGATGCTATGCGTAAACTTTGGCTTGATTGGGCCCAAGAAGAAATAAAGCAATACGATTTAGCTAAAGTCGTTGACCAATATGAAGCCGTTTACAAGCAGGCCATTAAATTTAAAAAGGCAAAAAAGTGAAAATAGGGCTTGTCTTAGATGACACACTAGATAAACCAGACGGTGTCCAGCAGGCGGTTATTACTCTGGGCCATTGGCTGTCGCAACAAGGTCACGAAGTGCACTATTTGGTTGCCGATACCGAGCGGACTGATATACCAAACGTCCATGGTTTAGGCCGTTTTGCCAATTTGCGTTTTAACGGCAACACCGTACGGACGCCTTTGCCGGCAAACCGCAAAAGAATTAAAGAACTCATAAACAAAGAAGATTTTGATGTTCTGCATATCATGCTGCCGTACAGCCCCTTTCTTGCTAAGCAAATTATCCGCTTGGCGGGCCCTAAAACGGCAGTGGTTGGTACTTTCCACATATTACCGGCTTCGAGACTCCACGGCCTGTCTAACCAGGCCTTAAGAGTACTGTTAGGGCGCAGCCTAAAAAGGTTCGATAAAATTGTTGCCGTATCAGAACCAGCCGTACATTTTGCCCGCAAAGCTTATGGCATCAACGCAACCTATGTACCTAACCCAATTGTTACAGAAGATTTTAGAAGCGGAAAGCGCTTGCCGCATTACAGCCGGAGCAAACTAAACATTCTATTTTTAGGACGTTTAGTGCAAAGAAAAGGTATCTTAGAATTAATTAAGGCCTACAACTTATTAGACGACGAAACCGCCTCGAAAACCCGGTTAATTATTGGCGGAAAAGGCCCTCTACGTACTAAAGCTAAACATCTAGCTCATGCAAACAGAGACGTTATATTTACGGGCTACGTCAGCGAAAAAGAAAAAGCCAACTTCCTAGCCAGTGCTGATATAGCCGTTTTTCCTTCTATTTCCGGTGAATCTTTCGGTATTATTTTAGTTGAGGCTATGGCAGCCGGCGCGGGTGTTGTGCTTGGCGGTAACAACCCAGGCTACAAAAGCGTTCTTGGCCAGCAGCCATATCTACTCTTTAACCCTAAAGATACCGAGGCTTTCGCCGAACACCTAAAACTATTCGTCGAAGACCAGCGTCTGCGTGAACGTATGCACGCCTGGCAGGAAGAAGCTATAGAACAGTATGATATTTCTAAGGTTGGCGCGGAGTTTGTTGCTATTTATAAGGATTGCTTGCGCATAAGAGAGGAAATGAGATAATGTTTGGTATGGGTCTTTTTAGAAAAGATAGAGCAGCTGAAACCGTACGAGTAACTATTTCAAACCGGACCGTCATTAGAGTACTTTTGCTTGTTCTAGCCTCTTATTTATTTCTCGTGGCGCTAGGTAAAGCCACCCATGCCTTAACTCTTATTTTCGTAGCCTTGTTTTTGAGTTTGGCTCTTAATGCTCCAGTGCATGCGTTAGCTCAGGCCATTCCTGGCAAACGCAGGGGCAGCCGAACGCTCGCGACAGGTATATCGTTTTTCCTCATTATCGCGATTTTAGGTGGTTTTATTGCAAGTATTGCTCCGCCACTGGTTAAGCAGACTAGCAGCTTCATAAATGAGGCTCCAACTTTAGTCGAACAGCTTAGAAGTGAAGATTCTTCAACCGGTAAGTTTATCCGCCAACACAAGCTCGAGGACCAAGTCGATAAGTTCTCCAGCCAGCTTTCATCACGGCTAAAAAATATCAGTGGTTCGGCTGTAAGTACCATTACCCGCATCGGCAGTAGCGTCTTCTCAATGCTAACCGTTTTGGTACTAACTTTTATGATGCTTATTGAAGGGCCGCGTTGGATAAACTTTGGGCGTAGGCTATTACCAGACGAAAAAGAGCCACATTTTGAAAAACTAGCTCATGATATGTACAAAGTTATCAAAGGCTATGTAAACGGCCAAGTACTCTTAGCATTCATCGCGTCACTTCTAATAGTTGTGCCATTATTCCTACTACATGTCAGTTACCCAATAGCCTTAATGGTAATTATATTTATCTGCGGCCTTATTCCTTTGGTTGGGCACACAATTGGCGCGGTTATTGTCAGTACGGTAGCACTATTCCACTCGCCAATAACTGCTCTAATTGTTCTGGTTTATTACATCACTTACCAACAGATCGAGAATTATGCCATCCAGCCGCGTATCCAGGCTAATTCAACTGATATGTCCCCATTACTGGTATTTATGTCAGTTATCGTCGGCGTAAGCTTCAGCGGCCTGCTAGGAGGTCTAGTGGCCATTCCTTTAGCTGGTTGCGCGCGTATTTTACTGCTGGATTACTTAAATCGTAAAAATCTGCTTGAACCATCTGAAAACGAAATGATGCCAAACACCGAACTTTCTTCTAAAAGTTAAATTCTGGACCAAACGGGTCCGTGTGGTGTGTCGCGAACAAGCAACCCTTGTTGCTCTAGTTCAATACGTAAGCGGTCTGACCCATCGAAGTCTTTATTTGTACGAGCTTCATCCCGCTGCTTAATCAAATCTTTTTGCTCATTGGTGATATCGGGGCGGCCGTCTAAATGAAGGCCAAAGAGTTGGTCAATTGTTGCCAGGGCTCCGTTCGTATTTTTGCCATCAATTGCTGGGATTTGAATATTTTCCATATAAGTTACAAGTTTGTACAGCTTGGCTAGAGCTTGTGGGCTGTTTAGATCGTTGTTCAGATCTTCTTTCATCCCAGAAAGAGTTTCGCCCCACAAATTATCTAGATCTTCCGGCATGTCTTGGATAGTTGTCTGATGTCTTAGATCTGCCCATGCTTCAAGTCTTTTCAGGCTGTTCTGGGCAGCTTGTAAAATTTCCCAAGTAAAATTGGCCTCAGAACGGTAGTGAGACTGCAAAACCAATAAGCGCAGCGCCAAAGGGTCAAGACCTTTTTTCGCTACATCCTCAAGCGTGTAAAAGTTATTTAAAGATTTACTCATTTTTTTGCAGTCAATAAACAAATGGCCGTTATGCGCGAAAATTGACGCCATTACCGGGCTGTCCGTTAAAGCCGTACTCTGAGCGATTTCATTTTCGTGGTGTGGAAATATTAAATCTATTCCGCCAGTATGGATATCAAATGGTTGCCCCAGCGCGCCTTTGCTCATTGCCGAACATTCGATGTGCCAGCCAGGCCTTCCCTCGAGGCTGTGGCCGTCTAAAGCAAATTCCCAGGCAGGTTCTCCCTCCTTTTTTACTTTCCAAAGGGCGAAATCATGCACCGAATCCTTGTCGTATTCGTCGTTCTGAATGCGGGCTTCGGAGGTGCTGGCCTCAGTAATTTCTAACAGCTGGCCGTATTTTTTGCCGCTTTCCCGGTATTTGGCTATAGAAAAATAAACACCGTCGTCTGCGACATAAGCAAACCCAGCCTGGTGCAATGCCGTTATTAACGCTTGCATTTCCTCAATGCTTTCGGTGGCCTTAACAAATGTCATTGAAGAAGTGTCATTGCCAATGCTCGCCATATCTTCTAAAAATATTGCTCCGTATTTTTCTGTAAGTTTCTCTAGGTTTTCCCTTGGATTATCGCCTTTGCCTTCTTCTTTGGAGCGACGGATTGTTTTATCGTCAACATCCGTAAAGTTCATTACGTGTTTAACGTCGTACTCACTCGCAATCACCCGCCGCAGTGTGTCAGCAAAAATAAACGAGCTTAAGTTGCCGATATGGCTGTGGTCGTAAACTGTCGGTCCGCAAGAGTAAATCCGAACTGTTTTTCCGTCCAGCGGCCTAACTTCGTCAATATTTTTGGTCAATGTATTAAATAGTTTCATTTATATTCCTAAGTATCTAAGTTTTGTAAAAGTTTTGACGCGAAACTTATACACTCTGATTTTATCTCGTTTAGAAGATTACCCTCGGTTTTAAAGCCGGCTGCGTAGGCGTGCCCACCCCCGCCAAAATGCTTAGCAAGCTCGGCAGCGATGGGAGCCGCGGTGTTACAGCGTATGGCGGCCGTAATGCGGCCATTATCATAGCTTTTTATCACTACACTAATCAGGACACCTTCAGTTTGCAACAAGTCATTCTGGATTAATGGGGCTGGGTTATATAGCGGGCTAAACTCATTTATTTCCTGCTGAGGTATTATCACAAGTCCAAGAGCTCCATTCGCCAAAAACTCGACGCGTTTAATAAGTTCGGCTTTATAACGAAAAATAACCTGGGGCATTTTATTGAGTAGCCGTCTTTGTTCTTCAAGTTTTGGTCTGCTAACTCCGGCTTCTACTAGCTCTGCCATAACCCTGTAGGTCTCAGCTGTGGTATTTTCGGTTGAAAGCCCCATGCTATCGGCCAAAATTGAATTCATTATATATTCTTGGGCAGGAACTCCGAGCGGCCATTTTAACTCTTTGGCAATACTGTAAATAAGCTCGCCTGTAGAAACTTTGCTGTGGTCGTTAATAACCACCGTGGCATACGGTATATCGCAAGACACATCTGCGTGATGGTCCAGAACAATGCACGGCTTTTTTACAACCAAAGCCCGCTGTGCCGAGGCATCGAGTTTTTCAAGCAATGTAATGGTACTAGTATCAACAATAATACTTAAATCAAATTGAAGAGGCAGCTCTTTGTTTACTCTGTCCCATCCCGGCATATGTTTAAGATATTCTGGGACATCAAGCGCGCAGTACATATATGGCTCTTTGCCGGCATCACCTAAAATACTCTCAAGGGCCAAAGCACTACCAAGTGAATCAGCGTCCGGGTTATCCGCCTGGATAATAACAATACTCTTGGCCGCGCCTACCAGCTCACCAATTTTACTTACATCACTCATATATACTTATTGTACGGTTTTATAGCCTGATATCATATAGTTATGGACGACAAAAAAACCTATGAAGAACTAGAAACTGACTTAAAGGCTGCGGCCAAACAAGTAAAACCGGGCAGTTACTATGCCCATTATAAGCACCCCGAAATTCCTTATATTGTGAAAGGGTTACTTATCATTGAAGAAAATAATGAAATTGCTGTACGTTACGCATCCACAGCAAAAGTGAAAGTTGAATTTGTGCGTCCGTTGAAAGTATGGTTAGAAACGGTTAAATGGAACGGCAAGACTGTGCCAAGATTTAGAAGGACTGAGGGTCTTCCAAAGCCCGGGTAAGCGTGAGCTGATCGGCGTATTCTAAGTCAAGCCCCACCGACAAGCCGCGTGCCAAACGGGTAATATTAACTTTAGTGCCTTCAAGTTCTTTTTGAATATAAAGTGCTGTGCTCTCACCTTCTACACTGGCACTGGTTGCAAGAATAATTTCTTTAACCTTATCTTCTCTTACTCTCGCCATCAGCTCCTTTATGTGCAAATTTTCCGGGCCTATACCGTCAATAGGTGAAACTAGCCCGCCTAAAACATGATAAGTGCCCTTAAAATGAGCGGTTTTTTCAAGTGCCACAATATCAAATGGCTCGGCAACGACGGCAATAATAGTTTTATCTCGTTCTGGATCGGTATAAAGCGGCGATAATTCCTGACCTTTTTCGACCAAAGCAAAAGTTTTTTTGCAGTAGCCTATGCCCTCGTGAAGTTTTTCTAGTGAATGAGCTAGGGTACGAGCTTTTGATGTATCGGTCCGCAGCAAGTAGTAAGCGTAGCGTTCAGCGGTGCGTGGTCCTACCCCAGGCAATTTGCCCAAATCGTCAATAACATCTTGAAGTGCCCGGGGCAATAATGACATACGATCCTAAAGTCCTAGGTTGCCAAGCGCGCCCATCATTGGCTGCATTTTGTCGGCCGCGATTTTCTGGCTTTCGGCAATGGCTTCTTTCACGGCGTCTTCTACCCAGCGCTCCAACTGGCCAATATCCTCAAGATCAACAAATTCAGGGTCGATATGAATCTTCTTTAACTTTTGCTCGCCATTTATCTCAACCTTAACCGCGCCGTCACCAGCTTCAACTTCAATATTCATTTTTTGCAACTCTTTTTGCAATTTTTTTACTTGCATCAGCATTTTGGCCTGGTCAAATCGGCTCATCAGTAATACTCCTTATATAGTGCTTACAGTATAGCAAATTACTTCAAGTTGAATACGGCTCTTGTGTCGGCGTTATGCGGCCAAGCGATAAAATAGCGACGGGTTTGGAAGTTCACTGATATCAAAACGGCCAGGGCTATTACGCCTGTCGCTACTCCTTGCGCCAGGGGGTTAAGCGGAAAAACTTTCCGCCATTGTTCCAACAGTAAACCAATTCCTAAAGCAATACAGAGGTAAATAAACGGCAAAAGCACAAAGCTATTTTCGTAGTTTCCACTAACGGCCGTATAGAGCGCTGCCAGTAAAAATATTGCTAGTAAAAGTACTAAACGGTCCAGACGGTAGCGTTTAACAAGCTCATAACAGCCAAGCACAAACATGAAACTACCAAATATATCCAGCAGAGGCTGTCTGCCAAGCCGGAATAGAGGGTTTTTTGGAGCCCACAGAAAGACACCAAGCGGTACGGCCAAAAAGCTTTTTATAAACCCAATAATCGTAGGCATATGTTTAGGCAGCCCAAGATACTCATGCCATAACACTGGGTGGGCAATAAAACCGTAAATCAGTGGCGCCAGTATGACAAGTAAAATTGCCGCACAAACCACAATCATTTTTCGCCTAGGCCACTTATGATCCCTTCTGACCGCTCTAAACTGCCAAAGCCCGCCTCCTATAATGAAATAAATCATCCCAGGCACATAAAGCGCTAAAGCTAGGACCACGGTAGTTAAGAGCCAGGAACGGCTTCTATGCGGGTTAAAACGAAGCAGATAACCGCAAGCTAAAAGTGCCAGCAACATTAGAAGGAGTACGTTCGATGTTGCCAAGCGCCCGCTTGTTAACAGGCTTGTTGATGTTGCGAACATAATCGTGGCCAGTGCTGCCGCATAGCGGCTGGAAAAATGCCGGACAACAAGATAAAACAGAATAATCGCTGACCCAGCGACTAAACCGCTCACTAGTCTTTCGCTAGAAATGGAATTGTGTATCTTCCGGGCTATATAACGGAGTGATTTATATGGAGCATTTATAGGATCCCTGGTGATATCGTGGACATGTAAACTGCTTGTGCGCCCGGCAATTTCACTTGGGTTTGCGCCAGGGACCAGGCTTCCAATTTTGTACGTGAATAATCCTGCGATTATAACTACGCCAACAATAAACACACCGGCTGGCTGCCACATTGTGACTAGGTAGTTCCACGCTCGCTTCATTGGTATTAGTATAGCATTTTCTGCTTCGTGCTTATGGTTTTAATCTTTATTAACTGCTTAGCGCCCGGCGTCTGGCTAAAAAGACTAACTTTGGAATGGTTGGGAATGTTTGCTGTCGATACTGAAAAAACGCTGTTTTTCACGGTCAAAGTAAAGGTCTACATCATCGGTTGGGCCGTTACGGTGTTTTTTAATTAAAATTTTCGCGATATTCTTATTTTCTGTTTCAGGATTGTAATAGTCTTCCCTGTAAATGAAAGCCACAACATCCGCATCTTGCTCAATGGAGCCGGACTCACGTAAGTCGGCCAGTTGCGGAATCTGAGGACTGCGGCTTTCCACGGAACGGCTCAACTGGCTAAGAGCAAGTACCGGTACCTTAAGTTCACGCGCTATGCCTTTAAGACCGCGCGATATCTCGGATATTTCCTGTACACGGTTTTCCCCGCCGTACTTCGCTCCGCCGCTCATTAACTGCAAGTAGTCCACGATAATAAGCCCCAAAGGTCTTTGATGGGCCTCACGCCTTGCTTTGGTACGCATATCGCTTACCGTAATGCCTGGGCTGTCGTCAAAGTATATCTGGGCTTCACTCAATGTTCCCATGGCTTGGCCAATTTTTTCAAAGTCACTGTCTGTTAAATTACCGGTGCGAAGGTTCCACGAGTTAACTCCAGCCTCGGCTGCCAGCATACGGTCAACTAGCTGTTCCTTACTCATTTCCAAGGAAAACATGAGTACAGGCATGCCGCTTTTTACGGCGACATTATGGGCAAAGTTTAAGGCCAGCGCGGATTTACCCATTGAAGGTCTTGCGGCAAGCACTATAAGGTCAGACGGCTGAAAACCAGCCAAAACATTATCCAGGTCTTTGTACCCTGTTGAAACGCCACGCAGCTTGCCTTTATCCTTATGTAGCTCGTCCAAACGGTCAAAGCTGGCGCTCAGAATGTTCTCTATGCTCTCGACGTCTTGTTTTACATGCTTTTGGGACACTTCAAACAAAGTCGTTTCGGCTCCTTCTATGAGTTCTTGCAAACTCTGAGCCTCGTCATAGCCGAGGTTAGTAATGGCCTGACTGGCTTTAATAAGCCGGCGGCGCATAGCCTTTTGGGAAATAATGTCGGCATAGCGGTCGGCATGGGCGGCTGTCGGCACAAAGTTGGTTAGCTCAGTCAAATAGGAAGCACCGCCGACAATGTCCAGCATGCCGGTATTTTTAAGCTGGTCGGAAAGAGTTAAAACGTCTATTGGGCTGTGTTTTTCATAAAGCTGCAGGGCCGCTTCGTAAATTCTGGCATGGCGTTCGTCATAAAAATCTTCCGGACGAACTAGATCTGCCACCTTTACAACAGCGTCACTATCAATTAACAACGCACCTAGCAGACTGGCTTCGGCTTCAGTGTTCTGGGGCGGCACTACAGCGTTTTTAGGGTCCATACTAGCTTTCCAAGACCTCTCCACCACCAAAAATTGATGTTATTGCACCCAAGTCTGGTGCGGGTATATCTTCCGTTAGCTCTTCCGGAATTGAAATAACTGGCTCAGGCTTTAGGCTGGGAATTTTATCCTTTAAAGCTTTATCCTGGATAGCTTTAATCGTAACGTCACGTCCAGTCAGGGCTTTTACGGCATTTTGGAGGACTAAGTTCGTTTCGGAATCGGTGACTTTTTTAGTGTGAAGTCCAAAAGCAAAGCTTAACAGCAAGTTGTCGCCTTCCAAGCTTGGATGTGCCAAGCGCAGCACTCCATAAAGAGTGTTATTGTGTTTCTTTATATCGTTCACAAGTGTAGGCCACCAACTTGAAATATCCTCAACATTTGCAACCGGCTTGGAGGTAGTGGCTGGAGTAAGGGGCTGTTCTTTGGTATGTTCCACGGTTTTTTCCTCTGGCTGTGGCGGCTTAGGCCTAGATTCCGTAGGAGTTGGCGCAGCCTTTGTGGTCGTAGTAGTTTCAGAAGGATTGGCCTTAAAATTTGCGTTAAACAATGCAATTTCAAGAGAAGTACTTGGCTGTTGACTAGACGTGACACCTAAAAGATCGGCTAGCAGTTTTGTATAATTCTGAGATTTTTCTGGCTGGTGACCACCCAGTAAATGGCTGCGCAGTAAACCAGAAAGTTGCTTGGATACTTGGGCTGCAGCAATACCACGTTCGGTAAAGCCATCTAGCGCTTCGATAATATCTGACGGTGTACCATCCAGCACGGCTTTAAGGAGAGCCTCAACTGCCTCTTTTGGGGCAATACCGATTAACTCCTCAACATCTTGCCTGGACACCTTCTTTTTGCTATTGCCTATCTGGTCTAAAAGCCCAATTGCGTCCCGGAAACTTCCGCCTCCATGTTCGGCCAAAAGCTCCAGAGCGTCATCACTTATGTCCATGCCCTCTTTATTTGCAAGGTCTCGTAAGTGCGTAACCGCCAAGTCGCCGTCGATAGCCTTAAATGTGAAGCGCTGGGTTCTGCTAATTATTGTCTCTGGGAGTTTGTGGGCCTCTGTGGTAGCTAGGATAAAAATAACATGAGCTGGTGGCTCTTCCAATGTTTTTAAAAGCGCATTAAATGCTTCTTTTGTAAGCATATGGACTTCATCAATTATGTACACCTTATATTTGGCGCTTGTTGGTGCTATATGGACTTTGTCACGCAAATCCCTAATTTCATCAATCCGGCGGTTACTAGCTGCGTCAATCTCTATAATATCTAAATGCACGGATTCATCTGTGTATGGCAGATTATTGACTTCATGAGCAAGAATACGAGCTATCGAAGTCTTGCCCACGCCTTTTGGGCCTGTAAATAGGTAAGCATGCGAAATCTTACCGCCTTTAATTGCGCGGCTCAACGTGTCGGTAATATGCTTTTGTCCGACAATTTCTGATAAAGATTTAGACCGGTATTTCCGGTATAGTGCTTGCCCCAAGTTTTAACCCTCCAACGGTTCAGCACCTATTATAAGGCTTGAGCAGACTAAGATGCTACCCCTGTTGTTTATAAGACTTGTATAAGCTGTGCAAAAGGTTAACTATAGTGCGGCTTCAAGAGCGGCCCACTCGGCTGGTCCATCTTCTGGAACGTTGATGCTCACTTGGTCACCGGGCTTGGCTTTGAAATAGGTTACGCTTGCCAAAAGTACACGGTATTCGGTATCGCCAACAGTTACAACATAGTGACCTTCTTTTTGAGTAAGTACGCCAACAATCTGCTTGCGTGGGATTGGGCCAATTTGCTTGTATAAAAATGCGCCGTCTTCAGCAATAGTAAGTTTCAATATGTCGCCCTGGACTAGCTTGGATTTGCTGGCGTAGTTGGCTGGTACTGGGTAGGTTTTCGCATCGCTTCCAACCATATTCTGACCGTCAAAGACACCCTCAATAACCTTGCCTATGTTCTCGTCTTTCACGCTAGCGGTAATTTCAGGGTCATCTCCAACCAAACTCATAAGTAGCTCTTTAGCCGCTGCTAAGTTAGTTTCTGCTTCTTGAATTAGTGCCCGTAACCGCTTTACTTGTTTTTCTGGAATATCTGCCATTTTTGTACTTTATCTTTCCCGGGGATTTGTTTTGACACCTATTACTTACGCTAACCCTACCATAGCAGATTAGTCAAGTCAAAGAGTATAGCTTAAAAAACTGTGGAAAAACTAAAGGAGCACCCTATATATAGAGTGCTCCTTGTATTGAAAAGCGCTAATTGTTTAGGCTAGTTCAACGGTAGCGCCAGCTTCTTCCAAGGTTTTCTTGGCAGCTTCAGCGTCTTCTTTCTTAGCTTTTTCTAGCACGGTCTTTGGGGCACCGTCTACAATTGCTTTTGCTTCACCAAGACCAAGACCGGTTAGATCTTTAACTGCCTTGATTACTGCAACCTTCTGAGCACCGGCGTCCTTTAGAACAACGTCGTATTCAGCTTTTTCGTCAGCAGCTGGGGCAGCTTCGCCCGCTGCAGGACCAGCCATAGCCACTGCGGCTGCAGCTGGTTCAATGCCGTATTCATCTTTTAAGATTGTCTTTAGTTCATTAACTTCCAAAACTGTAAGCTTGGTAAGCTCTTCTGCTAGTTTTTTAACATCGTTAGCCATAATATTTCTCCTTTAATTATTATTTGCTCGGCTTCGCCAAGACTTTAGGCCGTAGCCTTTGATTCAATACCATCAAGCAAAGCGTGCAAGTTGCCGGAAAGCGCGTTTGTAACATCATGTACTGGTGAAAGTAATGTTGCTACAACCTGTGCAATCAGATCGTTCTTGCTTGGCAGTGCCGCGAGTGCTTTAACTTCGTCCGAGCTTATAAATTTGCCTTCGGCTGTAATGGCGCCGACAAACTGAATGCTTGGATTAGTTTTGGCAAACGTTGCAAGCGCCGAAGCAGGTGCTACTTCGTCCGTAGAGTTAAAGGCATAGAGTAATTGGCCTTTTAAGGCGGTGGTGTCTACGTCTTTAATACTCTCGGTGCTTTCGATAGCTTTAATGACAAGGCGGTTTTTTACCACGCTGACTTTGGTACCGTTTGCCTTGGCGTCCCTGCGTAATGCCTGGATAGCCTTAACAGTCGTACCTTGGTACTGCGCGACAACAGTCATTTTAGAATTGGCCAATAGTTCAGCCATTTCCGCGACAACCTCGTCCTTTTTTACTTTTGTTAGTGCCATAGATAAATCCTTTAGGATTTTAGTTGGTTTGCTTTCCAATACGACCTGTTGGAAAACTGATTACTAAAACGAAAACGTCCTCGTTATTACTAACAAAGACGCTTGGCGCTTGAACAAATAGAATCTAGATGTTCACCTCGGTAGCATTCTTAAATCTTTTTTACGGATCGCTACTGTCTTTGGTAATCCAAGGTATTTTAGCACAGAGGCGGCTTATCTGTAAAGAAGCTGTGTTGACAAATACCGCTTATGAGTGTAAATTCATACAGTTATGTTAAGTATTCAACAGTTTAAAGGTGTGAAGACAACCAAGCTTTATGGCCTCGGTCTCTTTCTCATTACCCGATAAACTGCTGAATCCGCTTAACTAAAACAAGACAAAATATAAAACCGGATTCCAGCGATAAGGGAATACCGGTTTTTTAATGCAAAATAATGACTACACAAGCCCAAGAAAGCCCATACCATTTTGAAATTGGTCGTGTCACTGGTTTGCCAACAGCAAGCCACGCGGCTAGGTTCGCTATTACCCATAATTCACCGCTGTTAGGGCTGAGAAGCCCTGTCGCGGCTAAAATTGGCACCCAGCGATCGGTACCTCTGCTCAGTAATATAAACGCTAACGCGTTGGCGATGCCCGTTGATGCAGTTTCGAACTGGGGGGAACTAACTGAAGCGTTGTGCATGAACTATGCCGAAACTACAACTGAGGAGTGTGGTAAGCCGCTTACCAGAAGCTCTCCTTTAATATCGTGGCTTTTAAGTCTGGACCGGATACCGAACACCTTTGGAGCCACAGAGAGAGAATGGACAAATGATATACGTAAAGCTTTCGAGTTCGGAAGCCAAAAAACAGTAGGCAAAATAAGGAGGTCAGCTGAACCTATGCTGCAGAATGTCGTTGCAGATGCCGTAATAGAAGGAGCACTTACAACTAGTGCTTATATGCAAGTTGTCGCGCAAATAGCCTGTCAAAATGTAGACGGTGATGAAGAACTAGCATTAAAAAAATGCGAGTCTTTAATCTCTAGCGGCGTACCATTTATAATTGAATCATCAGGTTTTGGTAAAGTTATGAATGATATATCCCTTAGAGAAGCAAGTAGGCCGAGCGCTCCTTTCGTGGGAAAAAGAAAATATTGGAATCTTAGTCTTGACGCAGCTAACTATGAGGCAGTGCCTTTTGAAAGTCCCCGAGGCTCGGTGGAACGAGTCACATTTACTCCAGAGACTAGAGTAAAAATTATGGAAGCCTACGATGCCGAGCCTATGGGAAGAAAGGATTCGCCAGAACTATTTGGCTGCCCCGCCCATGCCCACTCTGGTGTTGCAAATATGTATAAGCACATTGCTTCAGTAGCCTGGGAAAATGGTATTTTTACCGAGATAGTTTCTGAAGCTTGTGCTGTAGAGGCTCCAGGAAGTATTGCATAATAAGCTTAAGTGTGATATAATAAAGTATATGAGTAATACCAGTTCTAAAGCAGCAAGATTTTTGGCCTTCAATCTCAGCATCCAAAGAGACCCAGAAGCTATCGAAGAGGATCTTCGATATGTTGAGCTTCTTGAAGCTATTGGCGGGAATGTTGAATCATTCCGCCTAGGCATAGAGCTTGGCAAAAAAGCCCTTGACGCTATCGCCCAAGGACAACCTCCGAAACATTCGCCGTACTTTTCTACAGCAGCAGAGCATGAAGTATATGATGGTTTTCTTCGAGCCTTAGACATAGGAGGACTTCATCTTATATCGGCAGTTCCTGTTGTGCAGGAACAAGGGTTTGGCTTTGAGCTTATCGAGATTTTTAGCCTTCAGGAACAAACCCAGCGCGAGAGGGATTTTAAGCTTTCAATTCCTGGAGTCCGAGTAAACTTTATTCCGCCAGGTCGACTAATTAGCCCAGCTGATTTAGCTTAAACTGAGTGTATTTCTCGGCTGCCAGGCGGGTTAGTTCGTCGTCTTCGCCCTTATTAACAAATATCATTGCATCAGTTAGAAGCGGGTGTATTTCGGCAACTTTTTCGTGCATTTCTTTAACAAGCTTTCGGTAGCCTGGGTGGCCCTGGGGGCTGGTTCGAAGTTCATGGAAATGAAAAGCTTCACGGGCGTTATAGGTAATTTTCCAGCGCATACGATGGCCAAGTAGTGTAGCGTATTGAGCTTCTAAAGCAAAGCCAGCAGCTTGAAGCTCGCTATAAAGCGCGGCACTAAGATCAAAGCACTCTTCAAACTGTTCGCTCAGGTTGGCCTGCTCCACAAGCTCAGGCATATCAAAGCCATAACGCGGTGTTAATTGTTGCCAGTCGAAGGCGTCAACCATACGGTGGCGCTGCAGATCCCGGAATATTCCATAGTCGCACAGCAGGTCCCAGCTATAGTGGGCAATTTCCAGGGCGCGGCCTGGTTTATGGCGGCGGTTTAGCCTTTCGCCCATATAAGTTCTAAAGGCTTTTAGCTTTTGCTCGTAAGACCAGCCTAAAATCTCCTTCTTGATATCACGCAGGCTCATTGTGCTGTGCTCATAAAGCATGTGCGGCAGCAGGTCCAATTCGTTGCGGGGCCAGTAGTCTACCAGCTGGATGTCTTCATCTAGCGAGCCTAGGTTTTGCTTAAGATCTTCGTCGGCCAGCTTTTTCATGGCATTAAAAGTGTTTGATCTGTAGGCCACCATCGCGCCGCCTCTATCTGGTTTGTCGGCACGCTCCAGGAAAGTTGGTATTGATTTGCGGGCTTCACGCAGCAAATCGTCACCTACCTTACGAGCTTCTGGCAGATTGTCGGACTGCAAATGCATAATTAGGCTTTCTAGTGCTTGCCCGGAAGCAAAAATACCAACCGTCGACTTAACTGATACTGGTAAAACCGCTCGGATAGCATCACAGGCTTGAGCACGAATAGCACCCTTAAAAGCACCGTCGCGTTCAGCTTCCGGAACTGTAGAGTGGTCGCTCACATAATCTGTTAGCCTGTGTACCATGTCAGAATAAATATCAAATATTTTATCCATCACTTCTTCATAACGTTCTTTAAGTTTTAATGGTAGATCGGCAGGGGTGTAGTAACGGTATTTACCGTTTTGATCTTTTTGGTCGAAATAAATATAACGAGTAGACTGCTCCAAATAGGCTGCAAGACGGCCCCATTCCAGCTTTTTAGTAAGTAGGTTACTGGCGTTTTCGACGACTACATGGATACCCACTAACTGCTGGACTGAATCATCGCCGTAGGCCGTGATAACTCTTTGGAGCAGCTTCGCATCTTTTCCAAGTGCGCCTGCGAACTCATCTAGTAGTGTTACCCTCATATCGTCACCCCGGCGGCTAAGGCGGGCCATGGCGGCCGCAATGGTGGTTGGACTTAATTTGTCGGTAAACGCGTAAACATCCCCATCGCTGGTGGTTACCGCGTCGTTCAAAAAGTCTTTACCGTCAGAGGTAATTGTGTAGTTGCCCTTTTTATCCTTTTTTACGTATTCGAGTTCTTTTTTATCTTCTAAATGTTCAATCTTGGCTTCAATAACTTCTTTTATTGAAGCGGCTGGTGTTGTTAGGGCGGAAGCGGCAACTACAGGAGGCTCATGCTCGGGCTCATGTTTTTCTATGCTGCCATTCAGTATTTTCCAAATAGATTCATTGACGGCCTCGGGAGTGTCGACTGCTGTTATAACCGGGTAGCCGCGCTGTTTTGCTTCCCACAGGTAACCTGCCCTTACTCTCTCTAGGAATTCTAGGTTAAGATCATCAAATCTTTCCCCGGCATTTCTGCCCTCAGCACGTTTTTTGAGGTCACTTGCCGGGGCATCTAAGACTATTGTCATATCTGGCTGCATGTCAGCGACGGCAAAATTAATGATGCTATTGATAGTATTGTAATCCGGTACGTCACCTCGGCCGTAGTATTGGATTGCTAGCGTAGTCAGGTAGTTACGGTCACACAAACAGATAACCCCGGCCTCTCGCGCACGCTTGATAACTTCGAGAGACTGGCTGCGGGCCGCATTATAAAGTAGTACTTCAGTCCTAGTATTCATTGGATAGCGTGGGTCTTGGGTAAGCATGCGGATAGCGCGGGCAGTTAGATCGCTCTGTGAATCGGGTTCACGGAAGAAACGCACCG
>Ga0207703_10002242_pt1 | contig 16903 bp, 16 predicted proteins | sample KBSSwiS12_FD_184304 | JGI IMG/M metagenome (GOLD analysis project Ga0207703, IMG submission 184304) | Switchgrass rhizosphere microbial communities from Kellogg Biological Station, Michigan, USA - KBS Switchgrass S1-2 (SPAdes) (version 2) | ecosystem: Host-associated > Plants > Roots >...
CCTGAGCAGCGCTCCGCCTTTCTTGACGCAGCCTGTGGCGGCGACCATGCGTTGCATGCAGAGGTCGAGTCGCTCCTGGCGGCGGATCGAACCGGCGATTTTACGAACGCGGCGGCCTACCAGGAGGGCATGCGACTACTTGGGCGTGGTCGGGAGCTCGCCGGACGGCACATCGGCCCCTACCGTCTGATTCGCGAAATCGGCTCCGGCGGCATGGGGATGGTGTATCTGGCGGCTCGCGATGACGCCACGTTCGACAAGCAAGTCGCCATCAAGCTCGTCGCGAGCGGCCTCGACACCGAGCGCATCGTCGAACGATTTCGCGCCGAGCGGCAGATCCTGGCCAGCCTCGATCACCCCAACATCACTCGCCTGCTGGACGGTGGTACCACCGAGGACGGTTTGCCGTACTTCGTGATGGAGTACATCGTCGGCGAGCCGATCGACAAGTATTGCGACGCACGGAACCTCAGCGTCGTCGAGCGTTTGAAGCTGTTCCAGACGGTTTGTTCGGCCGTTCAGTATGCCCATCAGAATCTGGTGATTCACCGCGACATCAAGCCCGCCAACATCCTGGTGACGTCTGCCGGCGTTCCACGACTGCTCGATTTCGGGATTGCCAAGCTGCTCAGTCCCCCGTTGACGAGCGGTGGCGACACCGCCACCATGACGGCGAACAGATTTCTGACGCCGTTGTACGCGAGTCCCGAACAGGTGCGCGGCCGAGCGATCACGACAGCAAGCGACGTGTACTCGCTTGGCGTGTTGCTCTACGAGCTGCTCACCGGTCAACGTCCCTACGGCCGGGCACTGACGTCGGCGGCGGAAATCGAACGGGCGATCGTCGAGGAAGAGCCGGAGAGACCCAGCCTCGCCGTCCTGAGAGACGAGGCGGTGGGCCGGGCACGCGGAACCACGCCCGACCGACTTCGCCGCACTCTGCAAGGGGATCTCGACAACATCGTCCTGGTGGCTCTTCGCAAGGAGCCCCATCGTCGATACACGTCGGCTGAGCAGCTGTCGGAGGACATCTCACGGCATTTGGAGAACCTTCCGGTGATCGCGCGCCCGGACACCCGCGGCTACCGTCTGCGCAAATTCGTCCGCCGCAACAAAGCTGGAGGTATCGCTGCGGCACTCGTACTGGTCACGCTGACTGGAGGATTGGTCGCGACGCTGTGGCAGGCACATGTCGCTCGTCAACAGCGCGATCTCGCCCGGGTCGAGCAGGCCAAAGCGGACCGCATCAAGACGTTTCTGAAAGACATGCTGGCCTTCTCGAGTCCGGAGTATACGTCCCCGAATCCGACCAAGAACCAGGACGTCAAGGTTTCGGAGGTCGTCGATGACGCCGCCAAACGCGTCGAAACCGAGCTGGCTGACCAGCCCGAGGTCTTGCAGGAAGTTCAGGCCACGATCGGCGGCGTGTACGCAGCGCAAGGACGCCTCGAGCAGGCCGAACCGATTCTTCGTGCGGCACGCGAACGGTCCGTTCGGCTGTACGGCGTGGATAGTCACCAGACGGCCGAAGTCTCCGGGGCACTCGCGAATGTGTTGCTCGCAAAAGGCAACCACATTGAAGCTGATGGTCTGTTCCGGCAGGACATCGACATAGAGCGTCGGCTGCTGGCACAGGGACGCGGGGACGCCGCGAAACTAGCCTACGTCCTTGCCGGATACGGGGGGATGCTCGACCAGAGAAATGACCGGGCAGCGGAAGGCTACCTGCGAGAGGCGCTGAAGTACTCCTACGCGTTCAAGGGCAAAGAGCGGGTTGTAGTGGCCATGCTCTACAACGATTTGAGCAACGAGGCCGGCTACAGAGGCGATCAGGATGAAAGCGAGCGCAGCCTGCGTGCGTCACTCGACGAATATCGAAAGCTGCCGCCCGGGACATACGTTGAAATGGCGACAACGCTTTCGAACCTCGGCGCCGTTCTGATCAGAAAAGCCAGGTACGACGAGGCCGAACCGTTCGTTCGCGAGGGTCTGGCGTTGCGGAAGAAGGTGCTTGGCGATTCGCACACTGGAACCGCCGGTGCGCTCTTTCGACTCTCCGACCTCTTGTACTGGCAAGGCAAGTACGACGAAGCGGAAACGGCCGCGCGGGAGTCGATGGAGGTGTACAGGAGGGCATTGAGCGCGCCGCAAGACAGCGTCTTGTTCACCAACCCGCTCGTGGAGATGGGATCGATCCTGGATAAGGTCGGCCGGTTTCGCGAGGCAGAAGGCTATCTGCGCCAGGCGCTCGAGATTCGTAACCGGCTCGTGCCCAAAGGCAATCTCCTGATCGGAAGGGCCGAAGCAGTACTGGGGGAGTGTCTGACACTTCAGAAGCGGCACGCCGAGGCTGAACCGCTGCTACTCGATAGCTACAAGATCATCGCCGCGACGACGGTCGCGAACGATACGCGCAGAGCGGAAGCGGCGCAACGTCTGACCGCGCTTTATCGGTCCTGGGGAAAAACCGAGGAAGCCGAAAAGTACACCGCGTCGCTTCGATAAACCGACCCATACACCGATGTCGTCGGGGCCCGATCGCGGCGGCCCCGGCGTTCCATCGTCTGCTACCGGCGGCCACCTCGATAACCCTCTTCGTACCCCTGCACAAACGCCGCGCGGTACTCCTGCTTGTACTGGTCGCGCGAGCCATAGCGGTCGTTGTAATCGCGATCGCCTTCACGATAGTTCTTCGACCGCCGTGGATCGTAGCTCTCGCGGTCGTTCGCGTCGTCGCGTCCGGCATTCAACCCGTCGCGGTAGCCGACTTGTGCGGCCGGCGACGAGAAGACCCTGCCGTACCCCGGACTGCCGGCGTTCGGTCCGTTCGGATAAATCCTGGGCCGTTCGTCCCGCGCCGTCCGGTTGTAGCCCTCGGCGTACCCTTCGCGATAGCCGTCGCGGAAGAAGCGGCTGAACCGATCGCGATCGCCACCCCAGTCGCGGCTGTTGGCGTCGCGATAGGCGCGATCCCGGTCGACCCTGAAGTCGCGGCGGTCGCGCGCGTCGCGCTGACCGTTCTCCAGTCCTCGCCGATAGCCATCGTCATAGGCGCGGCGCTCCACGTCGCGGTAGTCGCGCTGGGCGCTGTAATAGGACCGCTGAGCGGCGCAGGCGGGCGTGATCATCAACCCAATCGCTATCAGAAACGATGGAACCGATCGTTGAATCGTAAACATGGCCGTGGCCTCATCAGTTACGTGTGTGAGCGAAACACCGTGCGCCACACGTAGTTCAAAGGCGGTGCCAGACCGGGCGGCTCCGTCGTTCGAAATCAACGGCTCTTTTTCGTGAGAAAGGAAGAAATCGCCCGCGAAGTGTTCCAGATCCCGAGACGGGTGTCCTCTGCTGACTACGCGCAATTCACCGAATCGTCGAGCTTCTATTTCAGCAGCCGGCGCGCCTGGTCGGCGGTGGCGCCGTCGTTGTCAGCGTCGCACAGGGCGGCGGCTTTTTGCAGTTCCTGCCGTCCCTCGGCCGTGCGTCCGGCTTTGAGCGCCAGGTTTCCGAGCTCGAAATAGGCGCGCCCCTGGACCCACTTGCGTCCCTCCATCGAGACTGCCTTGCCGAGATCCTGTTCAGCCTCGGCGGTCCGGCCGAGGGCGGCGCGCGCTGCGCCACGTTTATAGAACCAGAGCGCATGCTCGCCGAACATTCGCGGACGCTCGTCGAGCGCGAACTTCGCCATTCCCTCCGACAGCATGCGCTCCGCGTCGGCGGGCCGTCCGGCACGCAGGTTGGTCGAGCCGGCTTCGAGCCACACCAGACGGTTTCTCGGATACTGCTGCCGCACGATCGCGAGTTGCGACAGCGCCTCGTCATACCGTTTTTCGCGGTTGTACATGAGGACGAGCGCGAACCGCGCGTCGGTCTGGTTGTCGCCGGGATAGGCGGCCGATTCCTCGACCATCTTCAACCCGCGGTCCTTCCCGCCGCCCATTCCAGCCACGTAGGCGACCCAGCGCGCCGGCGTCGACAGCGCCGAGACGATGTATCGGTACGTGCCGACGATGAACGCCGCGTCTTTGCGGCGCGGGTCGATCTCCAGCACCTTCTCGTGTTCATCGTAGGCTTCGCGCGCTGCGCGGAAGGCGCCGAGGGTCCGCGCTTCGATCGTGGCCGCGTAGGACGCGCGCAGGCCGAGCGCCGCACCGAGTTGATAGTGAGCGTCGGCGTCACGCGGGCGTGCAGCCGTACGCCGGCGCGCAAGGTCGAGGGCCTTGTCGAGGGCGTCGCGAAACGCCGCCGCCAGGTCCGCGGCAGGCGGGGAAGGCGGCACTGCGTTCCGGTTGACGCGGCCGATGTAGTCGTCGACGGTCATGCTGCCGCGACGATAGGACATGCTGAGCCACAAGGCGCTTGCCAGCCCGCGATACGCCGCCGCGTCTTCGGGGTCCGCGGCGATCGCCTGACGGTAGGTGGCGACCGCCTGATCGCGGTCCATGCTGTAGATCTCCGTGGCTCCGCGCGCCCGGAGCGCGTCGGATTCCCGGTTGGCCAGAGCCGGCCGTGCCGCGAACCCGATGGCGCCGGCGACGACGATCAGACAGGTCAGGCGGCTCATATCCGAATTTTACGCGCGGGTCGACGGAAATGCGCGCCGGCCGGTGACTTGCGCCCGCTTGTGCCTTCTGCATACAATCGCCCGGTTCTTCGACATCTTCTGAAGCCACTGTCTTGCCGAGCAGGCCGGATGCGGCTTTAGAAGCTGTCTCAGTGCGGCCATGGAAGTGGCCGCTGGTAACGAAGCGGAGCTTCGTTACGCGAGAGAAAAAATGGACAACGCATCGACAGTCGGCCCTCCCGTTCACGGGCACGTTCAGGAACACGAGCACCACGAAGAGCTCGGTTTCTGGCGGAAATACATCTTCTCGGTCGATCACAAGGTGATCGGCATCCAGTACTCGCTGACCGGGTTGTTCTTTCTGCTGTTCGGCTTCACGCTCATGATGCTCATGCGGTACCAGCTGGCCTTTCCAGGCTCGCCGATTCCGCTCGTCGGCAACCTGTTCGGACAGGACAAGGCGCCCGGCGGCATCATGCTTCCCGAGTTCTACAACCAGCTCGGGGCGATGCACGGGACCATCATGGTCTTCATGGGTGTCGTGCCGCTCGCCGTGGGCGGCTTTGGCAACTTCGTGATGCCGCTCCAGATTGGGGCGCCCGACATGGCGTTCCCCAAGATCAACATGATGAGCTACTGGGTGTACTTCCTGGGGGGCCTGGTCATGCTGGCCAGCTTCTTTCTCCCCGGGGGAGCGGCCCAGTCAGGCTGGACGTCGTATCCGCCGCTCTCGGTGATCACCGCGACCAACGGTCAGACGATGTGGCTGATCGGCATGATCTTCCTGATCACGTCGTCGCTGCTCGGTTCCTTGAACTTCATCGTCACGATCGTGCAGTTGCGCGCCAGGGGCCTCAGCTACATGCGTCTGCCCTTCTTCGTCTGGGCGCAGTTCGTGACGTCGTTCCTGCTGCTGCTCGCGTTCCCGCCGCTCGAAGCGGCCGGCGTCCTGCAGTTGATGGACAAGGTGGCGGGCACCAGTTTCTTCATGCCGAGCGGACTCGTGGTGAGCGGCAAGATCGTGCCGGGCTCGGGCGGCGGCAATCCGATCCTCTGGCAGCATCTGTTCTGGTTCCTGGCGCACCCTGAGGTGTACGTCCTGATTCTGCCGGCGATGGGCATCGTCTCCGAGGTAATCGCGAACAACACCCGCAAGCCGCTCTGGGGCTATCGCGCGATGGTGTACTCGGTGGTCTTTCTGGGATTCATGTCGTTCATCGTGTGGGCGCACCACATGTTCATGACCGGCATGGGGACCACGATGAGCGCGTTCTTCCAGACGACCACGATGATCATCTCGATTCCATCGGTGGTCATCCTGACGGCGCTGCTCCTGTCGCTCTGGGGGGCATCGATCCGCTTCACGACGCCGATGCTCTTCGCGCTCGCGTTCCTGCCGATGTTCGGCATCGGCGGGCTCACCGGTCTGCCGCTCGGGCTCGCGCCCCCGGACATCCACCTGCACGACACCTACTACGTCATCGGCCACTTTCACTACGTCGTCGCGCCGGGAACGATCTTCGCGCTGTTTGCGGGCATCTATTACTGGTTCCCCAAGGCGACCGGGCGGAGGATGAACGAGGCGCTCGGCTGGATCCATTTCTGGGGCTCGTTCGTCTGCATCAACGCGGTGTTCATGCCGATGTTCATCCAGGGCCTCGGCGGGATGAACCGCCGCATGTACGACGGCGGCGCCCAGTATGCGCACAACGCGCCGCTGCTGAAGTGGAACGTGATGATCGGCTTCGCCGCCTGGGGCCTCGGGCTCTTCCAGATCCCGTTCATCATCAACTTCTTCGCCAGCATCAAGTGGGGAAAGGTTGTCGATCGCAATCCGTGGGAGTCGACGACGCTGGAGTGGTCGGCGCCGTCCCCGCCAGGACACGGCAACTTCCTGACCGAGCCCGTCGTCTATCGGGGGCCGTACGAGTACAGCGTGCCAGGCGCGGCGAAAGACTTCACCCCGCAGTTCGAACCCGAGAGGGCGTAGCGACGCTCGGTTCGTAGAAACGACCTTATGGAAATTCCGTATACCGTTGAAGAACGTCCCGATACCGGGTTGGCGAACGGGAAGCTGGGGATCTGGCTGTTCCTGGCCTCGGAAGTGATGCTGTTCGGCGCCCTGTTTTCGACCTATATCATCCTGCGCGTCGGCGCCGCCGAGTGGCCGCACGGCGAGCTCAATGTCTGGCTCGGCATGGCCAACACCTTCATCCTGATCGGGTCGTCGGTCACGATGGTGATGGCGTGGGCGTCGCTGAAGATGAACCAGTGGGCGAAGCACCGGATGTATCTCATCCTGACGTTCGCGCTCGCCGCCCTCTTCCTCGTGAACAAGTACTTCGAGTACGCCGATCACCTCCGCCGCGGCGAAGGGCCCTGGCACAGCACGTTTCTCGCGATCTACTTCACGCTGACCGGTCTGCACGGGATCCACATCGTCGGCGGGATGATCGTGATGGGGTACTTCATCGGCCCCGGCGCGAAGTTGTGGAAGAAGAACCAGGAACAGTTCGCCAACAGGATCGAGTACACGGGGCTCTACTGGCACTTCGTCGACCTCGTGTGGATCTTCCTGTTTCCGGTGTTGTACCTGTTGTAGGGCCGGCTGCGGACCCTGGAGAGCCTGGAGAACCGAATGCATTCGGAAGCCGATCACGTCAAGAACAGCATTCGCACCTACGTCATGGTCGGCGCGGCGCTGTTTGTCTTCACCGGGATTACGGTCGCGGTGAATCAGATCCACCTCGCCGTGCCGTTCGCGATCACGGTCGCGCTGATCATCGCAGCGACGAAGGGATCGATGGTCGCCTCGGTGTTCATGCATTTGAGCAACGAGAAGAAATGGATCTACGGGGCGTTGCTGCTGACCGTCATGTTCTTCGCGGTCCTGCTGTTCGTCCCGCTGTTCACGGTGCTCGACGGAATCGGGACGCTGTCGGAGCCGGCCCGTGCGGCGGCGGAACAGGCGACGCGAGGGGGCCACTGAGGTATGTCGCTCAGGGCCTTTCATCTGTTCTTCATCGCGGTGTCAATCGTCCTCGCCGCGTTCTGCGGCGCCTGGGCGATTGGCCAGTACCGGGCGATGCACGAGATCGTGTTCATGCTGACGACGGTCGCGGCGGTCGGCGTTGCCCTGGGCCTGGCGCTCTACGGTGCCGCCTTCCAGCGTAAGACGAGGAACTTATGAGGACGCCGAGGGCGAGGCTGATTCGCAGCGCGTTGCTCGCGTTCGTATTCGCGGCCGCCCCGCGCGTGGCATTGGCGTGCCCGGTCTGTTTCGGCGAGAACGATTCGCCGCTGGCGCTGGGCATCAACTACGGCATTCTGGTGATGCTCGTGCTGATCGTCGGCCTCTGGGTGGCCTTCGGGAGCTTCTTCATCTACTTGCGCCGCCGGGCCCGCCTCGCCGGAACCGGCGAGTGGTCACCAGCCGGGGCGGCGTCCGTCGCCGGAGGCGACGGACGCGAGGCGGCGAAGGCCACGCTGCACGCACGCCACGCGCAGGAAGGAACGGTCTAATGTTGGAATGGCTCGGAATGCCGGCGGCAGCCTCGGCGCATGCCGGCGAAATCGATCAGATGATCGTCCTCGTGCACTGGCTGATGGCGGTGCTGTTTGTTGGTTGGGGAGCCTTCTTCGTCTACGTGCTGCTGCGCTTCAGTCGTAAGGCGAACCCCAACGCGAACTATACCGGCGCGCACGGGAAGTTTTCCAAGGGTGTGGAAATCGCGATCGTCATCGCGGAAATGGTGCTGCTCGTCGGCTATGCGATTCCCGCGTGGGCGCGCCGCGTCAGGCAGTTCCCTTCCGAGAACGAGGCGACGGTCGTGCGCGTGGTCGGCGAACAGTTCGCCTGGAACGTGCAATACCCCGGAGCCGACGGCAAATTCGGCCGCACCGACATCAAGCTCGTGACCGCCGACAATCCGCTCGGTCTCGACCGCAGCGATCCCGACGCCAAAGACGACGTGGCCACGATCAATCAGTTGAACGTGCCGGTCGATCGTCCCGTCCTCGTTCACCTGAGCAGCAAGGACGTCATTCACAGCTTCGCTGTGTACGAGATGCGGGTTAAGCAGGACGCGATCCCCGGCCTGCAAATCCCCGTGTGGTTCATCCCGACGGTCACGACCGCGGACATGCGTCGGAAGGTCGGGAAGCCCGACTTCGAATACGAGATCGCCTGCTCACAACTGTGCGGCCTGGGTCACTTCAGGATGCGCGGGTTCGTGACTGTTCAGAGCGCAGCCGACTACCAGAAGTGGATGGCCGATCAGGTGAAGGAGCTCAAGGTCGGAAACTGACCGTCTGGCGAGCCTCCGGCCAGCGAGCCCTCGGCCCCACAGTTCATTTCGAGCCCCGAAACTTGATCGATCGGCTCAAGTTTCGGGCTCCCAAGGGTTCGAGAAAGTTCATCGATCCGCGTTGAAAAGAAATCCTGGCGGCCTCGGCGGCAAAAAGGTTCAGAGTTGCAAGTGCGTGCGCGCCAGGCGCTCGAGGAACTTCGGCAACGCCTCGCCGTCGAGCGCGAACGCGCCAAGCTCTGACGCCCAGGCGAGCTTGTAGCCTCTGGCCATCGCCGAGACCCAGATCTGGCGCACGGGCGCATTCGGAGACACCACGAAACGCGCTTCAGAGGGTTCCTCGAAGAGCAGGTTCAGCGTCCCTTCCTGCAGCTCGATTTCAAAGCCGTGCTCATCGGCCAGCGGCATGAGCGCGCGCCGCGCCTGTTCGATCGCTTCGTCGCTTTTGACGCGGAATTCCTGTTCAGTCAGAGCACTCATGGATTCCGTTTATTTTTCAAGGACGAATTTGTCGGGGTCTGCCAGGTAGCTGCGCCGCGCGCGAGCCGTCATGCCCGGCTGCTTCAAGCGAATCGCGAGCTTGTGCACTTTTCCGTCGAGCTGCGTTGGTGTGAAGCCGAGCACGTACTGGCTGTGCAGCTCCTGCGCCACGCGCGTGAAGGTGGACGCCAGCTCGCTTCCTTTGTCCAGCTCGAAATAGCCGCCGCCGGTCTCGTCGGCGAGCTTTTTGAGCCCGCTGTCCGGCTTGCTTTTCACCATCCGCTGCCCGTTGAAGTACACACTCTCGAACCCGATTGCGTACACCATCACTTCCTCGGCGCGCGCGCGGTCGGTCACGGTGCCGAGACGTACCCGGCTTTCCGTGTCGTCGCCGTCGGTGAAGACGAGGATGACCCGTCGTCCCTGGATGCCCTTCAGTTCGTCGAGGCTGGCGCCGATCGCATCCCACAGTCGCGTCCCGTTGCCGAAGTCCAAGCCGGCCAGCTCACCGACCAGTTGGTCGCGGTTGCTCGTGAATTGCGAAGGGTGGAATTCAATCTTGTCGTTGAACGCGCCGACCAGCCCCTTGTCCGCGGGGAGCATGCGGATCAGAAACTGCTCGGCCGCGCGGCGGAGCAGCGCGATGGAAGCCGTCATGCTGCCGCTCGTGTCGAGCATGACGATGACGGAAATCGGCTGCACTTCGTTTTCGAAGAAAACGAGTGGCTGCGGCTTGTCGTTATCGAGTACCTCGAAGTCCTCTTTCACCAGGCTCGGCACGAGACGCTTCCCCATGTCGGTGACCGTGGCGAAGAGCGAGACGACTTGCGTCCCGACCCGGAACGTCGGCTGCTGCGTTTGTTGCGCGACGGCCGCCACGGTCAGCAGCAGCGCGAAACCGAGCACGGCACTCTTGAGGACCATGGATTCAGCTTACAACATCAGCTCCAGCCTGCCCGAGATGTCGATTGCGGTCTGAGCCGCACAAACACACCCACCATCGCGATTGCGACAGTCGTCCGCCTTGCGTCGCCGATCCACCGTAACTCCCGTATCGTCCGGCGAACGGGTTCTCTCGACTACCGCGCTTCGACATTTCTATTGCGCGTTGACGGTCTTTGAATTGCCGACTTGACCGGTCGGAGATGGCGGGTTAGACTGAATCTTCATTCTGAGACTCAATCTCATATTCGATTCAACGTGCGGGGACGTTTCATGGTGCAGGCATTCGTCATCACGCTTCGCGAAGGCATCGAGGCTTTCCTGATCGTTGCGATCAGTCTGGCGTATCTCCGGAAATCTGGACGTTCGGAACTGACCTCGGCCGTTCGCTGGGGCATTGTCACTGCAGTCGCGATCAGCGCCCTTGGCGGGTACCTGCTGTACCGCGCCGAAAACCAGGAGTGGCTCGACGGACCGCTGGCACTCGTTGCCGCAATCTCGGTGACGACGCTGACGGTGCACATGTGGCGTGCCGGCCGGCATATGAAGGGCGATATCGAGCAACGCCTCCGCTCGTCGAGCCAGCGCGTCGGCACCGCGGCGTTCGCCGGCGTGTTCCTTTTCACTCTGTTCATGATCAGCCGGGAAGGCATCGAGACCGCGCTGCTGTTGCTGCAGCTTCGGCAGACGCTTTACCTCGTCGTGGGCGCGGTGCTCGGCATCGGCGGCGCGGCAATCGTGGCGTGGTTGTGGTCGCGGTTCGGTCATCGTGTCAATCTGCCGCTGTTTCTGCAGATGACCGCGATCTTTCTGCTCGTCTTCGTGACGCAGCTCTTCATTCAGGGCATCCACGAGATGTCAGAGCAGAACTACCTGCCCTACAGCTCGATAATCCACGGGGCGACCGAATCGTGGGGACCCGACAGCGCGTTCGGTCACGGCTTGACGTATCTGCTGGTGATCCTTCCGCTCGGCTGGCTGGTAATCAAGATGGCCATCTCGAAGCCTTCGATTCACAAGACCTCTTTCCCGACGACGACTGCCACACGCTAGTCCAGTACTGGGAAGTTCGTCGTCATTTTCCGGACGGGGCGATCCGCCTTGCGGCGTTGTTCGTCGGTTGCCTTTTCCCGCCCTGCGCGCTCCGCCGCGCCTTGCGAGCCGGGCGCCGCCCGGGACATTAACCAACGAACTAGCGATAAAATCCCCCGGTGCCCTCCGAGCCGACACGGCACCGCCGCGCGTACATCGACTGGGCCCGTGGCCTCGCCGTCCTGTTGATGATCGAGGCCCACACGTTCGATGCCTGGACGCGGCCGCTATCGCGAACGGGCCGGCCGTTCGCGTACGCGATCATGCTGGGCGGGTTTGCGGCGCCGCTTTTCCTCTGGCTCTCGGGCGTCGGCGTCGCGCTGTCCGGCGCGAGCCTGATGCGGCGGCTGGACGACCGCGGTGCAGTCGTCCAGGCCATTTGCCGCCGCGGGCTGGAGATCTTCATCCTCGCGTTCCTGTTCCGGCTTCAGTCGTTCATCATCACTCCCGGCAGTTATCCGGTGACGCTGTTTCGCGTCGACATCCTGAACGTCATGGGTCCCGGGATCGTCGTCACGGGCATTGTCTGGGGTTTCAGCTCCCGTCCCTCGGCGCTGGTCGTTGCGTATGCGGGCCTGGCGTGCGCGCTGGCGATGGTCACGCCCATGGTGCGGGCCTGGCCGCTCGTCGACGCGCTCCCGATTTGGATGCAGTGGTACGTGAGGCCGGCCGGCGACTACACCACGTTCACGTTGTTTCCTTGGGCTGGATTCGTCCTCGCGGGCGCGGCCTGCGGTGTGTTGCTGGCCCATGTCAGGGACGTGCGGACCGAAACGCGCGTCCACCTTGCCTTCGCGGCGGCGGGCGCGGCGATCGTCGGACTCGGTTTCTACACCGCAGCGCGGCCGTCGATCTATCGGCAGTCGTCGTTCTGGACCAGTTCACCGACCTATTTCGCGATTCGAGTCGGCCTCCTCATGCTGGCTCTTGCGGCCATCTATGCGATCGCGCGAACGGTGGAGGCGCGGGGCGGCCGCCAGCTCCCGCTCGAACGCCTCGGGCAGCACTCGCTGTTCATCTACTGGATTCACGTCGAGCTGGTCTATGGCTATGCCACCTGGCCGCTCCGGCATCGCCTGCCGCTCTGGGGCACGGTGATCGCGTACGCCGTGTTCAGCGCGCTGATGTACGCCGCGATCGGATGGCGCGATCGGCTGGTCGAAGGGTGGCGCGGCCGCAGCCTGTACAAAGTAAAGAACATTTCGGTATGATCCCCGCATGCGGAGCGCCCTGACGGCCGTTGCGACCTTCACCCTGATCGCATCGTGCTGGCTCACGGTGATGAACGTCGTCCTGCGCCATCCCGGCTATCAATGGCAGGCCGTCGTGTTCGCGCTGTCTATCGTGCAGAGCGCCCTGACGCTCGCCGTTGCGGCGCCCGTCCCGGGAACCTGGACCCGGGGTTGGGCCCGATCGTTCGTCACGGTCGGTGCGGTGGGCCTTTTCTACGCCGGTGGGGCGGCTGTCGCACGACAGGCGGGAGCATCGGCGTTCGATCCGGCGCGGCCCGGAGACGCGCATTTCGAGGGATACATGCTTGTCATCGGGGTTGCCTTTGCGGTTCAGGGGCTCCTGACGCTCATCGCCTTCTTCCCGGGCCGGGTCCCCGCCGGGCCACAGCAGCCTCTTTAGGGGCATTTGCCCCGTACGTCGACTGCTCGGTCAAGCAACCAATTGGATGGAAAAACCGGAAGTGGTTTATTATCACTTGGTTGTGAGACCTCGCGTCAGGTCACGCCGATGCCGGCAGCCGACGATTGCCGAAATAACCGTTGAGATGATGGTCGATCGATCGCTACAATTCGCCGTTTTGAAGCTCTCCCAGGGAACCTCCTAGAGCGTCCGGGACTCAACCTATGATCAATGTCGCCGCCATCAGAATGCAGCAGTTCGGTGTGCAGTTCTATCAGGCGTCCCTGACCGCTAGTGATATCGACAAGCTCGTTCGGTTCGAGGTCCTCAACTACGGCGACACCGCCCAACCACCGGTCCGCGGGGGCAAACACAAGACGAGCGTGCCGACGTCGAAGGTGAACTGGGATCTGCTCGAGCGCCGGATTGCGTCGAGTGAGAAGGCCTACCAGCGTCAAATCATCCGCCGCAAAATCGACGAGCTGGTGCAGTACTACGAGCAGTGCCGCCAGGCGCGCGACCTCCCGTCAATTGCCGGCGCCGTCATCATCTCGTGCGATGAAAAGCTGACATTTCAACCGGCGAGCGAGGATCCGCGCGTCGGGCTACTGAAAGTGCCCGAGCGCGAGGGCATCCTGCGCGCGATTGACGGCCAGCATCGTCTTCTCGCGCTCCACGCTGACATCGATCGGTTCCAGGGCGAGGAGTTCAGCGTGCCGGCGATCATCTTCGATCGGCTGCCCGAGGATCACGTCGTCCAGATGTTCGTGACCATCAACGCGAAGCACACGCGGCTTAACGCCTCGCACCTGGTCAGCCTGTCGGGGCGTCAGTTGTACCGCGACGAGAATCTCGCCGCTGCGCACGACGTCGTCCGCGCCTTGAACGATCGTGAGGACTCTCCGCTCTACGACGAAATCAAGCTGCTCGGCGTCGGCCGCGGGCGCGTCGCGCAGGCACCGCTCGCGCAGGAACTGAAGAAGCTGTTCGCGTCGGACGCGTTCGCGGGCGCTCGCGGATCGGGCGATTTGAACGAAGACGCCAGAAAGTTTTTCGTCAACTACTTCAAGCAGATCGCCCTCGTGTTCGAAGGGGCATGGAACGGCCGGAAGTACGCCATCAAGTCGGCGTCGGCGCTTCGGGCGTTCGTCCGCGTCGCGCCGGATGTGATCCGCCGGCTCGACCAGGAACACGCGGACCGGGCCGATTTCCGGGCGATCGGCCGGGTGATCGCCCCCTGGGGGCGTCGCATCGGGGACCTGCGGTTCGAAACCGAGGGGGCGTGGAAACGGACGGGAACGACCGTCGATTCACTGGCCAAGGAGCTCAGACTCGCGCTCCAATACCCGGAAGGCGCGGCCGTCTGAGGACGATTTACAATTTACGATTCACAATTTACAAAGCGACAAAGCGACCGGGCCTGCGAGCCATGATCGCTTTGTAAATCGTAAATTGTAAATTGTTAGTTGTTGTTTGCATGGCCACTCTCCTCGTCACGGGTGGAGCCGGTTTCATCGGCTCCAATCTCGTCCAGCATGCACTCGATCACACGGCCGATCGCCTTGTCGTCGTCGACAAGCTGACTTACGCCGGCAGCCTGCTGAATCTCGAGGGACCGCTGAAGGACCCCCGCGTCTCGTTCATCGAGGCGGATATCGCGGATCGCGACGCGATGCGGAAGGTGTTCCGGGACGTCTGTCCGAACGCGATCCTCAATCTGGCCGCGGAAACCCACGTCGATCGGTCCATCGACGGCCCCCGTCCCTTCATCGACACGAACGTCGTGGGCACGTTCGTGCTGCTCGAGACCTCGCGCGAGCTCGTCGCCGAGCTCGCACCCGGTGCGCAATCGCTCTTCCGGTTCCTGCATGTCTCGACCGACGAAGTGTACGGGACACTTGGAGCGACCGGGCTCTTCAGCGAGGAAACGCCTTACGCTCCCAACTCCCCGTACGCAGCGAGCAAGGCGGCGGCCGATCACCTGGTGCGCGCGTATCACCATACCTACGGGCTGCCGACGCTCATCACGAACTGCTCGAACAACTACGGGCCGTTTCAGTTTCCGGAGAAACTGATTCCGTTGATGATCCTCAACGCGCTCGACGGCAAGCCGCTGCCGATCTATGGCGACGGGCGGAACGTCCGCGACTGGCTGCACGTCGACGATCACTGCGCCGGCATCATGCTGGTGCTCGGTCGCGGGCGGGTGGGCGAAAAGTACAATATCGGCGGTGGGAACGAACGATCCAACCTGCAGATAGTGGATCACATCTGCGACACGCTTCAGACGATGAAGCCTCGCTCCGCCGATCCGTCGGCAAGCGGTCGTTTGAGCTATCGCGACCTGAAAGAATTCGTGCCTGATCGACCGGGCCACGACCGGCGGTACGCGATCGATGCGACGAAGATCCGCCGGGAGCTGGGCTGGATGCCGGGTTACACCTTCGAGGAAGGTCTGGCCGAGACGGTCCGGTGGTACGTCGACAATCGCGAATGGTGCGCCGCGGTGCAGGCCGGCCGTTACGATCGGCAGCGGCTCGGGCTGGGAGAACGCCTCCAGTGACGCGTATTGTTCTGTTTTTCCTCGTGCCTTCGTGTCTTCGTGGTTGCATCCTGTGACACGCATGCTGAAAGGGATCATCCTGGCGGGCGGATCGGGATCGCGGCTGTATCCGTTGACGCGCGCCGTCAGCAAGCAGCTCGTGCCGATCTACAACAAGCCGATGATCTACTACCCGCTCTCGACGCTGATGCTGGCGGGCATTCGCGACGTGCTCGTCATCACCACGCCGCACGAGCAGGACGGGTTCCGGCGGTTGCTCGGCGACGGCTCCGAGATCGGCCTTCGCATCGGGTACGCCGCTCAGCCGAGGCCCGATGGTCTGGCGCAGGCGTTCCTCATCGGCCGCGACTTCATCGGCGACGACCGCGTGGCGCTGGCGCTCGGCGACAACATCTTCTACGGCGCGCATTTTACCGACTACCTGCGGAGCGCTGCGGCGCGTGAGCGCGGCGCGACAGTGTTCGCCTACCGCGTCCGGGATCCCGAACGCTACGGCGTCGTCGAGCTCGACGTCGACGGCCGCGCCGTCAGCCTCGAGGAAAAGCCGCTGCAGCCCAGATCCACGTATGCCGTGACCGGACTCTATTTCTACGACAACGCCGTCGTCGACATCGCCGCGCGGCTGTTGCCGTCGCCGCGGGGGGAGCTCGAGATCACGGATGTCAACAGCCGGTATCTCGAGCGATCGCAGCTGCACGTCGAGAAGCTGGGACGGGGCACGGCCTGGCTCGATACTGGCACGCACGAATCGTTGATGCAGGCGTCGAGTTTCATTCAGGCGATTGAAGAACGTCAGGGCTTGATGGTGGCCTGCCTCGAAGAGATCGCCTATCGCATGGGACACATCTCGGCAGGCGATCTCGAGCGGCTCGCGCACGCGATGGAATCGAGCGCATACGGCCGATACCTTTTTCGCGTGCTCGAGCAGGAGCCCTGATTCGTGCAGTTCCGAGCAACCGAGCTGCCCGATGTCCTGGTGATCGAGCCCGACGTGCATCAGGACGAGCGGGGATTCTTTCTGGAAACGTACCACGCGGAGAAATATCTGGCGGCCGGCATCGTCGGTCCGTTCGTGCAGGATAATCACTCGCGGTCGGTCGCCGGCACGCTCCGCGGATTGCATCTTCAAAGCCGCCGGCCACAGGGAAAGCTGGTTCGCGCGGTGGAAGGCGAGATTTTCGACGTGGCGGTCGACGTCAGGGTCGGCTCGCCGACGTTCGGACGCTGGGTCGGCGTCACCCTCTCTGCCGAAAACTTCATTCAGTGTTATGTGCCCGAGGGGTTCGCGCACGGCTTCTGCGTAATGAGCAAACGCGCGCAGAT
>Ga0207703_10002243_pt1 | contig 16902 bp, 15 predicted proteins | sample KBSSwiS12_FD_184304 | JGI IMG/M metagenome (GOLD analysis project Ga0207703, IMG submission 184304) | Switchgrass rhizosphere microbial communities from Kellogg Biological Station, Michigan, USA - KBS Switchgrass S1-2 (SPAdes) (version 2) | ecosystem: Host-associated > Plants > Roots >...
ACGGGCTCGTGTGCCTGGACGTCGGAGTAACCGTAGCCCTTCGTAAACAACAGCTCGCCATCTTTGACGACAGCAACCACGCCTCCGGCAATGTCGCCGGCGTCGAGCGCGTAAGGTATGAAGCCATCGAGCCAGGACTCCAGGTCCACCTTATCCAAGGTATGGGCCTGGGTGGCCGGGTTCGGAATGACCTCCGCGCTCGTCGCCCCCGCAGTGCCCGTGGCACCCGCAGCGCCCGTGGTGGCCGTCGCGCCCATGGCACCCGTCGCGCCCGACGCATCCATGGCGCCCACCGAAACCAGCAGAACTCCCAGTGCGATTGCAGCCAGCGAGGCGAGCTTCATGCGATCCCCTTCGTATCCCGCGCGCGGGACGTTTCTATATTGAGGCAATGAGCTTGCCTAATATGAGAACAAGTCTCTATGCTAAGTGCAAGCCCGCCATAACGAGAAGCGGCCAACGGAGAGATCAGCGCGATGACGGCTACCACACGGCGCCTGGCAGTCCTGGCGCTCGCCCTTGGGTTCTTCTCCTCGGCTCAGGCCGCGCCGACCACGGCGGACATCGATCGCTTGGCCACGCGGACGCTGAAGGAGTTTTCCGTTCCTGGAATGGCCATCGGCGTCATCAAAGACGGCCGGGTCGTTCTGGCGAAAGGCTACGGAGTACGCGAGCAAGGCGGCACCGCCGCGGTAGATGCAGACACCCTGTTCGCCATCGGCTCCAACACCAAAGCATTCACGACGGCGGCGCTGGCCATCCTGGTCGATGAGGGGAAGATCCATTGGGACGATCGGGTCATCGATTACCTCCCCGACTTCCGTATGTGGGATCCCTATGTCACCCGTGAATTCCGGATCCGGGATCTGCTGGCCCATCGCAGCGGGCTCGGCATCGGAGCCGGCGATCTCATGTTTGTCACTCCGACAGACTTCACGCGGACTGATCTCCTCCATGCGCTGCGTTATCTGAAGCCGGTCAGCAGCTTTCGGTCGCGTTTTGCGTACGACAATCTGCTGTATGTGATTGCCGGTCAGATCATTCCCGTTGTCACCGGGCAGTCGTGGGAAGACTTTGTCACCGCGCGCATATTGAAACCGCTGCACATGGATGCCTGCGCGGTTGAAGACACACGCCTGGCTGACCGTAGCAACATCGCTGCTCCGCACGTAATTGTCGATGGGAAGCTGACGAAAATCCCCCCTCTGAGCATCCCCCTGGTTGCGCCGGCCGGCGCGATCAACTGCAACATCGCAGGCATGTTGAAGTGGGTGAACACCCAACTCGCCAAAGGCAAGTCGCCCGACGGCGTCCAACTGTTCAGCACGGCTGAGAGCGACGAAATGTGGTCGCCGCAGACCATTCTACCCACCGGGTCGAATGATCGGCTCGCCCTCACGCACACGCACTTTGCGAGTTACGGTCTCGGCTGGGGGCTGGAGGACCTCGACGGGTACGAGCGTGTATCTCACAACGGCGGGCTGCCGGGCATGGTTACACATGTCAGCCTGATTCCGGAGCTCAATCTCGGAGTCGTGGTCCTGACAAATCAACAGCAGGTGGCGGCCCTCGAGGCCGTGTCGATGCAGATCATTGAGGCGTATACGCAAGCCCCCAAGCGTGACTGGGTAGCAACCTCCAAAGCCAACCTGCAGAAGCGCGAACAGCGGATAAAGGAAGCTGACGCGGCAAGCGCTCCTCCCTCAGGCAACGGGCAAGCGTGGACACCCTCGGATTTGAATGCCTACACGGGAACCTTCAAAGACCCGTGGCGTGGCGAAGCAACCATCGCCCTTCGAGGCAACTCCCTGAACCTGACATTCAGCCACACGGATGCGCTGACGGGTCCGATGGTGCCGGTGGGTTTGAATCTCTTTGTGGTGCACTGGACGGATCGCTCGATGAATGCGGACGCTTATGTCCGGTTTTCCACCGACTACTCTGGCAAGGTTTCCGGCTTCACCATGCAGGCGGTGTCCGCCACGACGGACTTCAGCTTTGATTTCCAGGACCTGGATTTTTCCAAAGTCCCCTAGCGAGGGAGCGAACCTGCCGCGTGAGAGCTGTGCGTCGGTTCGCACGCCCCGGGGGGCCTAGGCTTCGACGGACTCACTCTCGGCGAGGCTCATCAACTCACTGGCGAGGTTGACGTCCTCACTGGAGCAGACAGCCAACACCAGGGCGGAGTCACAGTCTTTTGCGACATAGGCGTGGCCCATGGAGCTGTCGAGGTAAATTCCCTGCCCTGCGTTCAGGACCACTGACGTATAGAACTGCAGGTGGACCTCGATCGACCCCTCCAGCACATAGACGAACTCCTCGCCCGCGTGCTTCAAAGGCTCTCCGAAGTCATCGATGCTCCGGGCGCGAATGCGACACAGAATCGGCACCATGCGCTTCTCGCGCAGATCGGCACACAGATACTCGTAGTCGTACGTTGGAGTTGAAATCGGAACGGAATTACCCTTGCCCGTCAGGCTGCGGCGCGCCGTGACCACGCGCTGCTCGGGCTCACTCGTCCGGGCTTCCGGCTGCCCCAGAAACTCGGTGAGCGTCATCCCGAGGCGGGAGGCAAATTGCTGCAACTTGTCATAGGTCAACGAGAGTTTGTCCGCCTCCACCTTCGCGAGCGTGGACAAAGGAATCCCGACCTTGGCGCTCATCTGGCGAAGCGTCCAGTCATTCTTCTGCCGAACCAGCCGGATCAGGTGTCCCAGCGTATTTTTCTCGTTGGCCATTCCGCATTTCCGCCGGTCTGTCTACCAGACGAGATTAGGTTCTCCCCCCAGGCGTGTCAACGCGGCGTGCTCGAATCGGCATGGGCGGCCATCGATGTCGCCGATGGCCGATGTGTCAACATCTCTACGGGTGCGGTGGCTCCTCACGGCGCTCCGACCGCGGGGGCTCAGGACGCGCTTTTTCATGAGCCTCGTGTTGGGGCGCCGCACGTTCCGGTGCCGCCTGCGGAGGCGGAACTGAATGCGGCGGTGTTGGATGTTCCGGCAGGGCGCGCTCGGGAGTCGCGCTCCCCGGCCCCCGATGGTCGTCGCTTCGATGATCGACCGCAGCAGCGTCTGGGCCATGATGAACATCGCGTCGATGGTCGACGGCAGCAGGGTCAGGCCCGGGGTGTTCATCACGACGATCGACGGAAGCAGGGTCAATCGCACGATGCTCGTCGCGATGATCAGCGGCAGCATTATCAGGCGCACGATGCCCGTCGCGGTGATCAGCGGCAGCATTATCAGGCGCATCATGCCCGTCGCGGCGATCATCACGCGACGGCTCATGTGGCGCCGACGGACGCTCATGCGCAGATGGCGGAGCATGCTCCGGCGCTCTTGGCGCGGCACTGCCCAGACGAATCGAATGATCCCCTGGCGGCCCACCGTGCGGCCGGTCCCTGCTCACGACTTCACGCGGCGGCGGGCCCCTGTGTGGTGGCGGTCCCGGGGGCGGCCGGTGCTCTATCCCACGATGCGCCCACTGATCCCGTTCACGGAACCACGGTCTGTCGTGATAGTAGCGACCCCAATACGTATCGACCGTGAACGTCACCACCGGAACGGAGAACGCAGGCGCGTACGTGTAGAACGGAACGTATCCACCTTCATACTCATACGTGATGTCGGGTGAGTACAACCATCCTCGATTGCCATCGAATGCGACGTCGCACCAACTCCAATCATCGAGGCAGCCCATCACCTGAATGGGCGAGTCGGCGTCCAGCACGGCCACCTCGGGATACGAATCGTCCGGGCCTGCACGAACGCTGGCGGTATCGGTTGTCAGGGCGTTTTCCGCCAAAGCGGCACAGGAAATCGAGAGCGCAAGCGCGCCAATGGCTACGCGCAATTGTCTGGAAGCCATGCTGGCGACCCTCCAAGCAGTCCCCTATTGAGGACCTAACGAGCAGCCAGCACGGCGGTTCCATCAATCGATCGCCGCAGCGCTCGGCATCTCCCCGGTGTAATACAACAGCACGTCCGCCCTGAATGACCCGTCAGCCTGCGGTACACCGTATACCTTCACGGGCGCGCCCACCGACAGTCCGCTCGTCATGGACGACAAACCTGTACTGGTGGTGACATCAATTGAGCTGACGGTAACAACACCGCCGGTTCGGTCAACCTGATAAACCAGCGAGGCCGAGCCTGACGTCGTGCTGACATCAATGGTTGCCGGCGTCGTTCCACCCGCCACACTCATCGTGAACGAACCAGCCGCGTATCCCGTTGCGACAGCTCCGAGAGGCAGCGGCGTCGGGACCAGAATTGCCTGCCGTGCAGACCATCCCTGCGGATTGGCGGTATCACCCCAAATTGCGGTAGAGGCGCCCCACGCAGGAACGACGCCGGTGGTGCCACCGAAGTTGACACCGGCGGTCGTTGCAGCAACAAACTGCGACACTGCGTTGGTTCCACTGGTTACAACCGTCGGATAGGCAAAATCCCACCACTTGAACCCGGCGATGACATTGCCACTGGCATCCTTTCCATTCGCAGTGGCTGCGGCAATGTAGGGCAGCGTGACACTGTAGTTGTCCGTAACGGTGGCGAATTTCCGCGTATAGGTGAACCCTGTGGTGTCAGCGGCCGATATCTTGCCGTCATAGGCCGCTGTTTCAATATCAACACTTTGTGCCACCAGCGGCGTGGCCAGAGGGTCCACCACGCTCACGTGGACCTTGAAGCCGCGAACGAGATTGTGGCTGGCCAGAAAAGCAGGCCCAGTGCCGATCGGCGTGGCATCGGCCATGGCTGACTGAGGTACACGGAAGAAAAACTGAGTGTCTGCGGCGACTGTTACAGGTACGGATGAGCCGGACTCAGTAGCCACACGAAATACGTTGTTAGAAGCATCCGTGTGCAGCACATGGCCTTCCGGGCTCACCCAGACGCTATTGAATTGCGAGCTCGCCCACACGCGAGTTGCAACCAAAGTGCCGTCAGCCTGGTAGCGGGCCGCCACTCGCACGAACTTTCCAACCAAAGAGCTCTCACTGGAGAAGCTCTTGAGTGTCACGCTGGTTTTGGCGTCAACGTCGTAGAACAGAGTGCCATTGGTGGCATCGGCCCGGATCTGCAGAGACTGGCCCGCGGCGACCGCCGTCTCCGGATTCACTACCGGCAATGTTGGCAGCTCCTTTGTCATGGTTAATGAGGAGCCGTCCGTGGAAACCGCCGTGACTGATCCATAGGCGTGCCGCAGAACGAGATGCGTCAGGTCATCAACCCGATGGCGCCGCACCGGAGCGTTGAAATTCACCGCCCAGCGCGTACCCACACTGCCCGGCGGCGTATGACCGACGATAAAGGCCGGGTGGCCCAGATCAAATTCCAGGTCCAACGCATTGGTCTGCGTCGTGCTCACCACGAGCGGCGCATCGAATGCGATTTTGACAGGCACGGTCAGGTTGCCGGAGGTACCCTGAGTCCCTTGAATATGAATGTTGGCCGGATCGATCGTGGACCCGGCCGCCGCCCCGAATCCCGCTTCCGGATCCGCGGCGACAGTCAGAACCACGTCCCCCTGATTACCTGCAACCGTGAGGGTCGCACCGGTATAGGCACCTACCGGGATGCTGACATTTCCCAGTATTTCGCCGAGTTGATCCAACTCTTCGAGGTTCACCATCGGGGCCGATGCGGGAGCGGTATAAACCGTAACGGGACTCCCGCCACCCTGGGGCGTCAACGAAATACTCAACACCTTGACGCCGATGGTTGCCCAATCCTCCGACGACGCATCACTTACAACCAATGGCACGTTTGCAGTCTGCGTGCCACCGGCAGATGCTGCAGCACTACCAGTTCCACCGGAGCTTCCACCGCCGCAGGCAACGAGTGAGCCGGCGAGTGATGTAGCGATAATCAACCTGATAGTTTGATTGAGCATGACCGATGTCTCCTGCGCTGTTGGTTACCCCCACAGCGCGGCTACCAACACCGGGTTGACACCCCCGGGAACAGAAAGTCATGCACTGTCTCGAGCCCGCGACATGCCCTCGGCGTTATGCCCGCGAATCCTGGGCACTCCTCATCCTGGCAAGCTCTCGGGCTTCAACGTCAGGCGGATCCTGGGCAGTGCTGAGATGTGCGTCACGGAATATGCTTTTGCAGCCCCGCGTGGCGAGCCCGGTGAGTCCAGTCCTGAGCCGGACCCGCCCCTCTACCCCGAATGGTTCAACAAACGTTTATACAGATTCCTTAATATTGCCCCTCCGGCCCAGGGGGGCCTCGAGGAAACATGGAATGAAGCGAATTGCCATCACAGCACTGGTCGCGTGCTTCACGGTCACGGGTTGCATGACCTACGACCCCTATACGGGCGAGAAGAAGGTCAGCGATACAACCAAGGGCGCGGGCATTGGCGCGGCAACGGGTGCGGTCATTGGCCTTCTCACCGGCGGTAACGCAGCAGCGCACCGTAAGAACGCGCTGATCGCGGCCGGCGTAGGCGCGCTGGCGGGCGGCGCCATCGGCAACTACATGGATCGCCAGCAGGCAGAGCTGCGTCACGATCTTCAGGGTACCGGCGTCAGTGTGACCCGCATGGGCGACAACATCACGCTGAACATGCCTGGCAACATTACCTTCAAGACCAACAGTGCCGAGCTCGACCCCTCCTTCTACAAGGTCCTCAACTCGGTCAACATTGTTCTGAAGAAGTACAACAAGACGGTTGTCGAGGTCGCGGGACATACGGACAACACCGGTGGCGCTGAATACAACCAGCAGCTTTCCGAGCGCCGCGCCAACTCGGTCGCGCAGTACCTGGAGACCCAGGGGCTGGCCAGCAATCGCGTGGTGACAGTCGGAGCCGGGGAAACCAAACCCGTCGCCGACAATTCGACTGCCGAGGGCCGCGCGGCCAATCGCCGGGTCGAGTTGACCCTGACTCCGCTCACAGCCTCGTAAGCAAGACGTTTTCCGCCGCTCACGGCTTCTTAAAGAAAACGTCTCGCCGGATTCGGACAATAAGCGGCCCGGTGGACAATACCGGGCCTGCGTCCTACAGTAGCGCCCAAGACTAACAAGAAGGCGCCTCCATGCAGCTCAGCAAACGTCTCACGGCCGAATTCATCGGCACGCTCTGGTTGGTCCTGGGCGGCTGTGGCAGCGCGGTATTGGCCGCCGCCTTTCCGGCGCTCGGCATCGGATTTGTCGGAGTCTCCTTCGCCTTTGGTCTCACGGTTCTGACCATGGCCTACGCAATCGGTCACGTGTCCGGGTGCCACCTCAACCCCGCCGTGTCCCTGGGGCTGTGGGCCGGGGGCCGTTTCCCGGCGAGCGAGCTCATTCCCTACATGATCACCCAGGTGTTGGGCGCAATCGCCGGCGCCGGGATCCTGTACCTGATCGCAAGCGGAAAAGCGGGTTTCGACCTGGCGGGCGGTTTCGCCTCGAACGGGTACGGTGAGCATTCACCGGGGGGTTACACCCTCCTGTCAGCCCTGGTGACTGAATTCGTCATGACCTTTGGGTTTCTGTTTGTGATCCTGGGGTCCACTCATGGCAATGCCCCCAAAGGCTTCGCGCCAATCGCCATCGGCTTGTGCCTCACACTCATTCACCTCATCAGCATTCCCGTCACCAACACGTCGGTGAATCCCGCGCGCAGCACAGGCCCGGCCGTGTTCGTGGGCGGCTGGGCGCTGTCGCAGCTGTGGCTGTTCTGGCTAGCGCCGCTGCTGGGCGCGACGGTCGCAGGCGTCGTGTATCGCTGGGTCGGAGGGGATCAGCCCAAACCCATCCCGGTAACGGGCAACGCCTAGGAGCCTGTCTGACTAATGGGCGCCGTCGCGAGGCTGGCCCCCAGCGAGCAGATTTGGGCGATCCTTTCACGCGCATAGTCGATACTATGTAAGTGAAAGGATCGCCCAAAGATGCCGCTGCGGGCCGGCCGCAGCAGGCGAACATTAGTCAGACAGGCTCCTTGCCGAAGATCAGTAGTCCAACTTGGGATACCAATCCTTTGCCCGCCCCTCCGGCAGCAGATCAAACACCCCCCAGATGGGCGCGGGATCCGGCGCCCCGCGCGGGTCCTGCCCCGGGTCCGCCTGGTCAGACCCCATCTCGCCGCTATAGAAGTGGCGAATCTTCCCATCCCGTCGCGTAAACACGTGCATGCCGGGAAGGTCAGACCCGTCGGGGGCAATCGCGAAATAGTCGCGACTGAAATCGCCACTCCTATCCGAATATAACTTCAGGTCCCGCCAGCCGCGTTCCTTCTTGAACGCAACCAACTTCTCAATCGGTGAACGCGCCACCACGGCCAGGCCGATGCGTTGCTCCATGTCCCGGGCTCCGGCATTCCATGCCCCCAGAAGCGACGTGCACATCGGGCACGGACGCTCGCGTTGCGGTCCGAACATGTAGGTGTAGACCACGAGGGACTGCTTGTCGCCGAAGAGGTCCTTCAAAGTGACCGGGCCACTTTCGCCGACAAACTCATAGTTCTTCGGCACCTCGCCACCCGGCGGCAACGCCCGTCGCTGCTGCGCAACCCGCTCAATGTGGCGCCTGAGCTCAATCTCTTCCGTCAGCAAGGCCTGCCGGGCCCGGCGGTACTCCGCCGACTCATTGGGAAATTGCGTCCGGTTCTTCTTCGCCAGCTCCGCTGCGGGTACGAGATCAGCCATAGCCTATCTCCTTGATTTAAATGAAAGCCCCTACAAGTGATACCCCGAGGACGCTTGGGCGGGTGTGAATCCGACAGGGGACCGCATCCTTTTTCCGCGCCCGCGCGTCTTAGAGGCACCTTCCGCCACTGAGTACCTCAAATGATTCTGCACACAGTTCCCGGATCCCCCAATGGCCGCCGCGTCGAAGCCGTCATCGCCCACCTGGGACTCCAGGTCGAAATCCGCCACTACGACCTCTTCAAGGGCGAGCTGAAGCTCCCCAACTACCTGGCTCTCAATGCCAATGCGAAGGCGCCGACACTGCAGGACGGCGACTTCCTTCTGTGGGAAACGACGGCCATCATGCAATATCTGTGTGAAAAGGCGGGTGACACCGAACTGTTCCCACGCAACCCACGGATACGCGCGGACATCACGCGCTGGCAATGTTGGGAAGGTCTGTACTTCAATGCGGCGCTCAGCACTTTGGCATTTGAGACGATCGCCAAGGCCAGGCGCAACATCGGACCGGACGCGTCCCAGATTGAGCAGGCCAAGCTCACCCTGGATCGCTTCGCGCCCGTGCTCGAAGCGCATCTGAAGGGCAGACAATATATGGTGGGCGACCACCTGACACTGGCGGATTATTCCATGTCGACGTTCGGGCCGTACGCCAGCAAGGTACCGTACAACTTCGAGGGCTTGCCGAACGTGACGAGCTATTTCCAGCGCATGGAATCGCATTGGCCCGCCGCCGCACAGCCCAAAGCGGCATGAGCGAAACAAACTCAACCAGTACGCCGCTGCCCCAGCTCCAGCAAGCCCGCAAGGACTTCCTGGCGCTGGTGGCAACACTGCGCCCGGATCTCCATCGGTACTGCTCACGCATGGTGGGCTCGGTCATCGACGGTGAAGACGTGGTGCAGGAAACTCTGGCGCGCGGATATTACGAGCTGTCCGCGCTACAGAATCCGCCAGCCCTGCGCTCGTGGCTGTTCCGGATCGCTCACAATCGTGCGCTCGATCACCTGAGGAAGCGACGGCCGAGCGAACCGCTCGATCACCAGGAGGACGTGGCGGACACAGAATCAGATCCCGACAATCTCGTGCCACGCGAGCAGGCCATTACCCTGGCGATGGCCCAATTCCTCCAGCTCCCGCCCAGTCAGCGCAGCTGCGTGATTCTCAAGGATGTGTTGGATTACTCCCTGGAGGAGATCGCCACGAGCCTCGAGCTCAGCATTCCAGCAGTGAAGGCGGCCTTGCATCGGGGCCGCACCCGGTTAAAGTGCTCCGCGCCGGCCGAAGTCGACCTGGAAGTATCCCCAACGGTCCACCGCTACGCCCAACTCTTCAACGACCGCAACTGGGACGCAGTCAGGGACATGCTCATAGACGACGTCAAACTGGAGGTCATGGATGCAACCAGCCGCAGGGGCAGAAAGGAAGTCGGGGTCTATTTCGGCAATTATTCCAACAGAACCGACTGGCGCATGGTCCCGGCAACACTCGACGGCCGCGAGGGCCTCCTGGTGCTGCCTTCAGGCAACTTCGTGGAGCTCACCGTAGCGGGAGATCGCATCGCCCAGATCCGCGACTTCCACCACATTCCCTACCTCACCGCGGAATGTCAGCCGAAAATCGCCACCGCCCGCAACCACGACCCATGAGCTGCCATCGGCGTTTCATGAATCAGGCGTAGGGTGTGCAGATCAATCGGAAGCCCCCCCCATGCTATTTCCGCGCATCGTGCGGCGATTTGTGCTCGCCATCGCCGTCCTGGTTGCATTCCTGGTTGCATTCCCGGCCACTGCCACGGAAACAGGCCCCCAGGTCCAAGTCCTCGAAGCCTACACGGCAGCCACGAAACTCCGGCAAAAGAACGCGGATGTATACGCCCGTTTCGTCAATGTCGAGACCACAGATCGACTGGTGGGTGCCGATTCGCCGGCCTGCGACCGCGTCGAGCTCGTTGCCGCGGATGGCACGAAGCGCCCGTACGAGGATTTCCATTTCCAGGAAGATGTTGAGATCGGTTTTCGCGAGAACGCGCCGCATCTGCGTCTCGTCGGACTGAAGAAACCGCTCGTACGCGGTCAGTCGTTAGTGGTGACGCTGCACTTCGAGGAAACCGGACCGCTTGCGCTCAACGTAATCGTCCAGTGAGCTCAGGTATGCAGTTTGGCGATGATGACTGCCAAACGACTCCAGCTCCAGAACGCCGCCAGAGTGCCGATGACATAGAGCGTGGCCGTCCGTGCTCCAGGCAGCCACGCAGCATTGCGCGGCAATGAGCAGTAAATTCCATAGCAAGCGGCGACCGTCAGCAACTGGCCAATCTCGACACCAACGTTGAATGTCAGCAATGCGATCGGCAGATGTGCCTGAGGCAACCCGATTTCCTGGAGCGCGCCGGCGAAGCCGAGTCCGTGTACCAACCCGAACAGGAACGCCAGGACGGCGGGAAGCCGTTTCGCGAGCGTTTCCCGCTGACTGATCGCCTCGTTGGCAACGAGGACGATCGAGAGCGCAATGCAGGCTTCGACCGGCGGCGGACGCAATGTGAGTATCCCGAGGGCTGCGCTGGCGAGCGTGAGACTATGCGCGGCCGTAAACGCGGTGATGGTCCAGATGAGCTTACGCCGGAAGCCAACGAGAAACAGGAGACCGAGGACGAATGCCAGATGATCGTAGCCAGTGAGAATGTGTTCGACACCCAGCACCGTGTAAGTCTGGGCGATTTCACCGATGCCGCGCTTGTCATCTGCCGAGCCGTACAACCGTACAGTAGGGGTGTTTCCCGTCAGCGTATAAACGCGTGTTTGTCCGTCGAGCCAGTCGATCTTGACCATGACCGCGGAGTAGCGCTTGCCGACGCCGCTGACTGTCAAAGGCCCGGTGAGGCCATTCGGTCCACAGTGGATCAACCTTTCCTCGGCGCGGCACGTTTGCGGCCACTGAGGTACCAGATCGAGATCCACCGCGCGGGCATCGCTGGTTGCAGTCCAGGTCCAGGAAAACTCGCCCCGGGCCCTCTCACGCAGCTCCATCTCCGCGATCGACATCTCGTGTGCGCACAGTGGCAATGGCACGCTGAACAGCGCGAGCCAACTCGCGGCCAGGAGGAGACCCAGCCTCTTCACGGGGCCGCCGACTCGTAGCGGATCTTGTACTTCTTCCACAGCTCACGAACTGCGGCGGTACGTTGGTCGCTCGCGTTGGCATCCTTCCAATCCGCAAGAATCGCAGCGTGCTTCTGAGCAAAATCCGCCGGGACGCCGGGACGCACCTCGGTTACTCGAATCGCGCGCCAGCCATCGCGGGTCTGCAGAGCCGACCAACTGTTCAGAGGCTGCGATTGCAACGACCGGGTGAAGTCAGCGCCGTAGGCCTGGTCGATGCTCGACAGCGGTCGAGCTTTGAACACACGCAGCCCGGCCTTCGCATCGCCGGGTGTGCCGGCGTTGAGCGCGTTCACGAAACTGCGCACCTGCGCTTCGTCGTTGCCGCCGCTCAACGCGGCTTCCTCGAAGGAAATGCGGGGCACCTCGTCATACTTGTCGCGGTGCTGCTCGAACCAGCTTTTGAGCACCTGCTCGTCCGGAGCCCGAACCTTGATGCCGGTCTCGATCAGGCCCATCGACTTGAAGATGATGCGATCGCGCAGCATCGGGTCCCCCCGGTCGAGACCATTCGCGAGTCCTTCACGGTAGAGCACTTCGTTGTCGAGCCAGACCTTCTGCAGGGACTTCAATTCCTCGGGAGTGGGCGGCCGACTGCGGGAATCGGTAAACATTCCCACGAGCTCCTTGCTGACGTCCGCCGACACAATGATTGTATGCGGGTCGTCCGCGCGCGCCACCAGCATGTGATCGAGCACGAACACCAGCGCACCCAGCACGACAAAGTGCACCAGGGGCTCAGACAGCCAGGAGCGTTTGCGCGCACCGGATGAGCGATCGCCGTCAAAGGGCTGGGTAGGGGCAACACTGGCCATCGACGTCGAACCCTCGTTTTTCTAATGACCCGGCGCGGTCGACAGCGCCAGGCGGGGCGCGGAGGGTAACACGAGGCAGATGACAAAAATAATCCGGGGCGCCACGCTTTCGCGCGGCGCCCCCCAGCAGGAGCAAAGATCTCAGTTCACGCCAGCGACTGGCGACGAACCAGCCACTTCCACATAGATTGGATTGCTGTAGAACCACAGATCAGACCAGGCGGCCACGTCAAACGCGACCATCCTGGTACCGGCCTTGACCAAAACGCCGTTCAGGGTCGTGTCGGCAGCGAGGGTCGGCAGATGGGCCGGGCAGCCGTCGATCTTGGGCTGGTTGTAGTCGTAGGTCGTCGTACCAGTCGGCACGTTGGTTCCAACTACTGTGCAAGGGATGCTCAGGTTGTTGGTGTTCGGCACGGTGTTCGTGAACGAATCCGCCATCGGGCTGCCATTGGCATCCGTCTCGTACGGCACGCTGGGCGGCAGGTTGGTGCCACGCAGACGGACGTACTGCGACTGGGTGGTCGCCGGGATGCGGTAGGACATGGAAAGGTACTGGGTGCCATCCACTGTGTTGGTAACCGGCGTCCAACCGGCCGATCCGTTGAAGGTCTTGAGGATCTTGGTCGACGTGTTCTTCGCACCGGCCGGCACAATGCCGAGGCCTTGAGGTACCACGTAGCCGGACAAGCTCATCCAGTTGGTGTTGACTGGCCATTGACCCTTGTAGTTCGGTGAGGACGGATCGATGTACCCCGTAACGTCGCCATCGATCAGATCCACGTGATCCAGCACCGGCGCATTGACCGGTTGGCTGATGCCAACCTGCGCGAGCGATGGGTTGTTGAAACTGTACGGTGAGTAGTTCGTTCCAGCCGGATCCCGAACGACGACAGCGACAACGATGTCAGCACCAGGCCGCACTGAAAGCTTCTGCCCCATGGTGGCGCAGCCGGCGGTGCCGGTAACGTCAGCGTCCTTAAACGCTGCGGCACGAGCGATTTGCTCCACGGCAGCGTTCGTTTTCGCTCCGAAGCCAGGGTAGGACACACAGGCGACAAACGACAGGCGATCGATCAGCTGACCATTCACGCTCCAGGCGTTACCTGAGCGTAGGGCGTCCACTACAGTCTGCGGGCGGATCGAATCGGTGCCGTTGCGGACCATCGTGTACGTGCGCTGGTACTCGCCCGGGAAAAAGTCCGCGTTCGAACGGACGTCATCGTTGCTGAAGCTGCCACGCGAGTGGTAGTCGGAGCTTGCGAAGAACCAAAAGTTGCGGCCTTCGCCGAGCAGAGCGTCCCAAATGCCGCCCATATAGCCAGCGTATACACCGGTGCCACCGAAGGTCGTGCCACCCGCGGAGTCGATCTTGGTTCCCTGTGTGACGCCGGGTGTACCCGGTGTGGTGGGCAGAAGGACCGAATCCGGAAACGCGCTTGCTCCGGTAGCGCCGTTGCGCAGCTGATTGTAGTCACCGCGGCCCGCCGAAGCCTGGTGGCCCGGCTGGCTATCGAATCCGAATGCGACGCCCGGAGCCTGGTTGTTGAAGTCACGCAGGTGCTCGGCGTTGTAGCCAAAGTTGCCGTTCGGATTGAACGGTCCGAAGCGCTCCAGGTGGGTCGGGATGTAATAGCTGCCGTTCGTCGCGTTCACGGACATCCATTTGATCGACTCGAGGGAGATGTGGTGACCTGAGTTACCACTTCCGCTGCCCGTAGGGTTGACGAGCTTGGCACCGCCCGCATTCCAAAGCGGGTCGGCCGAACTGTTGCTGCCAGGAACCGAGCAATCCCAGTTGTTGTTCGGACCGGTCGCCGGATTGTTCAGACCCGCAGCATTGCCGCGGCTGAGGTCGGTGAGCGCAACGTCGAAGCAATAGGTCCATTTCGCCATGTCGTTCGCGTTGCCGTAGGTATTCGGAATACGAGGACCGGTAATGGGCAGCGGGGCGCCTGTGTTGAGAGACGGGCCGGCGGTGGGACCGTAGACAGACGGAGGCATCTGACCATTGATGACGGTCGTCGAGATGTGCTCGTGGCCAGGAGCATTCGTTTCGATACCCACGAACAGTGGCAGGTTGTGCAGGTTGGCCAGGTATTCGACCGTGGGGTACTCATACTGCTGGTAGGCCTGCCAGCGCCACATGTAGCCCGGGCCAACGCCCGATGGCTGGTCACCGTAGACCTTCGCGTTGGTGATGGAATTGGTCCACGTCGTGGACTGACTGAGGCCCGAAACGAACGGCGTCGCCGGTGTATAGGCGTCGAGCGTTGCATCCTCGGTCAACGTGCAGTTGCGGGTGCCGCCCGAGTTGCCGTGGTTGGAGTACACGTACCAGTCCAGGCCCCATGGAGTGTTTGCGGCGTTGGTGCCCTTGTCGGTCGACTTCTTGATCTGCTTCTGCACCGAGGCCGAGCCATCGGCGCAGGTTGTGTGATTGTGGAAATCGCCGGCAACGTAGGTGCCCGGGGTGACGGCACTGGCCGTCTGCGGCGCTAAGCTGACAGCGGCGGCGGCGATTGCCGCGGCAACTGCGAGCGCCACCTGCGTGTTCGAGTTCGTCATTATCATCTTCTCCAAAAAGGGTTGTTTGGCTCAGGCCGCGCGACGACGCTTGAAAAGACCGAATCCGGCGCTGCCGAACAGCAGCAGCAGGCCAGAGGCCGGCAGCGGAACGGGAGTCAGGCCGATATTGGTGTACAGCGCCTGTCCCTCGTTGCTGCCGAATTCCACCGACTGGGCGGTTCCCAAAAAGGCCAGTGAGGTGGTCGTCCAGAAACAGGCTCCGCCGCCGCAACTGTCGTCATTCGAGCCAAGCGTGAACGTCTGTTCGGTTCCCGTCCCATTCAACCCCGACCAGATGTTGATCGTGGTCGATCCCAGGGACGAGTAGGCGAGGCTGAGAGCGCCGCTGAAGCCGCCGGCGATATTCATCACGCCAGCCACGTCATTCGGATTCACATAGATGGCGCTGTTGCTCGGGCCGCCGGTGAAGTAGGTAAAGTTGGCGTCGTTGGTGAGATCCAACACCGAGGCTGCGAAGCTCACACCGTAGTTGGTGCCCGGCGCGCCAGCAGAGTCCGTTCCGCCATTGTAGTAGCCGTTGACGGATGCCGTGCTCGTTACACCACTGAAATCGAGATTGATAGTCGCTGCGGAGGCTCCGGCGGCCGAGAGCAGTCCCACCGCAAGCGCGGAGACGAGCTTGAGTTTATGCATGATGGTATCCCTGGAAATTTTGGAATTTTAATGAGTCTTGCCGGCACGGTGCCGGTGCACAGACAAATCGCATCGAGTTAATCGTTCTCAACGTAAATCCACAAGTGAAATTGTTGTTACATTTCATAGGTCTGGATACGGATTGATGAAAATGAAATACGGCGGTAACAAACATGTGTTGGCGCCCGCGCATTGTCAGTGGGTTGTCAGTCAGTTGTAGTTGCCACGGCGTACCGGGGCGCAGGACGCTTGTGATACGATTTCACGATGTCGGACGAAGTCATTCCCCTGTTTCCAACTCCGGTGTACCGGTCGCGCGGCGTACTCGAGCCTCGGCTCGTGGAAGCGCTCATCGCACACTTCGCAGCCCTTGCCACAGATCCCAACAAGTCGTCCGCCAGTCTGGCGCACACGAGAATGCTGCAGCCGGGCGAGAGTCCGCTGTTCATCGAAGCGGCGACCCGCATCCAGCCCAAGCTCGCAGACTTCGGCATACAGCTCTTTGGCGAGCGCCTCCCCTGGATGTTGAAGGAGATGTGGGTCAACGTACTGGACACCGGCGGTCACCAGTCGGTGCACAACCACGCGAACAGCTTTGTTTCCGGCATCGTGTACCTGACCCCGACCCATCCGGACTCGCAAACCGTTTTTATGAAGGCGTTGGGCGGCACGGACTTCAAGTTCAAGAACGATCATGCGCGCGTGCAGTCGGGGCCCTACAACTGCGACAAGTGGATCAGTCCGGCGCCTGCTCCGGGCGATATGATCCTGTTTCCGAGCTACCTGCTGCACTCGGTTCCGCCCAACCCGGGTGAGCGACGGATTACTCTGGCGTTCAACGGGATACCAGCGCAGTTGGACTCCTGGGGCTACGTGGTGCGCTTCGGCGGCTGACGGGCAGCGGTTGCTCCAGCCTCCGCTCACCGGCGATATTCAATGACCTCGATTTTTTCCACCGCCGCGACGCGGGGCCGCCTGGCGACCGCACTGATGTTGGTTTCGGGCTTTGCCGGTCTCGGCTACCAGATCATCTGGACGCAGGAGTTTGCTCTGTGCC
>Ga0207703_10002252_pt1 | contig 16863 bp, 17 predicted proteins | sample KBSSwiS12_FD_184304 | JGI IMG/M metagenome (GOLD analysis project Ga0207703, IMG submission 184304) | Switchgrass rhizosphere microbial communities from Kellogg Biological Station, Michigan, USA - KBS Switchgrass S1-2 (SPAdes) (version 2) | ecosystem: Host-associated > Plants > Roots >...
GGCTTTCGAGGATCACCGATCGCGCTCCAGCGTGAACCGCGCGATATCGCGCAGCAGATCGGCTTCGGCGCCATAATTGTGCAGGTGCTGGATCGCCTGATCGACGAGCATCCGCGCCTGCTCCCGCGCGCGGGGCAGGCCGAGCAGCGACAGGAAGGTTTCCTTGCCGGCGTCCTTATCCTTGCCGAGTTTCTTGCCCACCGCTTCTTCGCTTCCCTCGACATCGAGGATGTCGTCGGCAATCTGGAAAGCCAGGCCAAGGTCGCGCGCATAGCCCCGCAGCGAGGTCCGTCCCTCCGGTGGCACCCGGCCGAGGATCGCGCCCGCCTCGACCGAACACGCAATCAACGCACCGGTCTTCATCGCCTGCAGGCGCGTGACGGTCGGCAGGTCGAAGCTCGTTTTCTCGGCCTCGATATCCATCATCTGCCCGCCGGCCATGCCCGCCGGCCCCGCCGCGCGGGCGAGTTCGAGTACCAGTTCGGCACGGACGAACGGGTCGGGGTGCGTGGCCGGGTCGGCCAGGATCTCGAACGCAAGCGCGTGCAGCGAATCGCCCGCCAGAATCGCGGCAGCCTCGCCGAAGATCTTGTGCGCGGTCGGCTTGCCGCGGCGCATATCGTCATCGTCCATCGCCGGCAGATCGTCATGGATCAGCGAGTAGACATGGATGCACTCGATCGCCGCCGCTGTGCGCCCGGTGCAATCGCGATCGACCCCGAACAGTCGCGCCGTCGCGAAGACGAGCAGCGGGCGGAGCCGCTTGCCGCCGCCGATCGCCGAGTGGCGCATCGCGCGGTACAGGTTCGCCCGGGGATCATCGGGGATCGCCAGGAACACATCGAGGCGGCGGTCGATGTCCGCGCCGACCTGGGTCAGCGCCGCCTTGAGCGACAGGGAGGCGGCCGCCATCGGATCAACCGGCAGCAAAGGACTGGACGCCTGTTGGCCGGCCTTCGCCGTCGAGCCGAATCGCCTCGATTCGCGCCTGCGCCGCGTCGAGCCGGTCGGCGCAACGCCGCCTGAGTTTGTCGCCGCGCTCGTAAAGGCTGATCGCCTGGTCGAGCGGCGCATCGCCGCTTTCCAGGCGCGAGACGATCGCCTCAAGCTCCTTCAGCGCATCCTCGAACGACAGCTCTTCTAAGGGAGTATCCATCGCGCCGCTATGCGGCAGGCGGGCAAGGGGGGTCAAGGAGAGGCGGCGAATTCCCTTCCCAAGGATCCCCTCCCGCAAGTGAGAGGGAGGTCTAGGCCTCCTCAGCCATCACCTCGGCGACCAGATCCTTGCGGCTGAGCTTGCCGATCATCGTCTTGGGCATGGTCAGCCTCACCACCACCTGATCGACCCGCTCGTGCCGCCCGAGTTGCGGGTTCAGCCAGTCGCGCAGCTCTTCGCCAGTCGCCACCGCACCGTCGTTCAGCGTTACATAGGCGCGGGGATGTTCGCCGCGATATGTGTCGGGCAGGCCGATCACCATCGCTTCCTTCACCGCCGGGTGATGATGGAGTACCGCCTCGATCTGGCTCGGGAACACCTTGAAGCCCGACACCGCGATCATGTCCTTCAGCCGGTCGACGATGCGGATAAAGCCATCGCCATCGATCGTTCCCACATCGCCGGTGCGCAGCCAGCGCCGCCCCGCGGCGTCGGTCACGAACACCTCGGCATCGGCCTCGGGCCGGTTCCAATAGCCCTTCATGATTTGGGGACCCGAGACGAGGATCTCGCCCGGCTCGCCCTCGGGCGCGGGCTGGCCGGGGTCGCCCTTGTCGACCAGGCGCACGAAGGTGCCGGGAATCGGCTGGCCGATCGTGCCCGATTTGCCTTCGCCTTCATAAGGATTGGCCGAGATCACGCCCGAGCTCTCCGAAAGGCCATAGCCCTCGACCACGGCCGCGCCGGTCACCGCCTCGAACTTCGCCTTGAGCTCGGCCGGCAGCGGCGCCCCGCCCGAAATGCAGATCCGCAGCGACGCGAAATCGGTTGCACCGACCTTCGGATGATCGAGCAGCGCCTGATACATGGTCGGCACGCCGGGCAAGGCGGTCGCCTTGGTCCGGTCGATCGCGGCGAGGACCTGGCCTGCATCGAAGCGCGGCAGCATCACGATGCATCCGCCATTGAGCACGGTCCGATTCAGCACGCAGGTATTGGCGAAGACATGGAACAGCGGCAGCACGCCAAGGATGCGATCATGCATTTCGGGATGCGGATCGAGCCCCATCACCTGCCGCGCATTGGCCGACAGATTCTGGTGGGTGAGCATCGCGCCCTTGGGCGTGCCGGTGGTGCCACCGGTATATTGGATGAGCGCGACATCCTTGACCGGATCGATCGCCGGGGCGGGGCAGACGCCGTCATTGGCGATCAATTTCGAAAAGGCCGTAATGCGGGTATCGTCGGGCCGTTTCGTCACCTCGCTCCGCTTGAACAACCGGTAGAGCATGGATTTGCCCGCAGGCAGGGCGCCCGCGACCGACCCCACCACGAGCCGTTCGAGCGTACTGCCCTCGAGTACCGCGAGCGCGGTCGGCAGCAGGGCGCTGGCCGACAGCGTGAACAACAATCTGGTCCCTGAATCGGCAACCTGATGTTCGAGTTCCGCGACGGTATAGAGCGGCGAGAAATTCACTACCGTCGCACCGAGCTTGAGGATGCCGTAATAAGCGGCGGCATAGTGCGGCACATTGGGAAGGAACAGGCCGATCCGGTCACCCGGGCCATAGCCGAGCGCCTTCAGGCCTGCCGCGACGCGGTTGGCGCCGTCAAACGTCTCGGCATAGCTATAATGCCGCCCAAGGAAATCGATCAGCGGCGCATCACCGCCCCGCGCCGCCGCCTGATCGAAGAAATCGACCATCGAGAGCGGCGGGAACTCCAAGTCCCAGCGCGTGGGATGGCGATAGGAATTGCGCCAGGCGCTTTCGGGGTCGGTCATTGTAGAGGTGTAGGGAGGCGCTACCTGAGGCGCAAGCCGATCCAACCTGGAGCGCCCACGCAAGCGTCAGGCGATGGTCTTCGCCGTCCAGGTAATCAGCAGCGAGATGGCGAAGAGCCCCGTGTCCAGCGCCGCCTGCATGCGATGCGGGGCGCGGTCGGACTGGTCGTGCGTGAGGATGTTGATGCTTGCCGAGGGATGACGCGCGGCCAGGATCAGCAGCGCGGCTGCCGCCAAACCCAGAGCAAATCGACGATTGTGCACGAGCGCACCTCCATCCCTTCACCGTAATCGCGAACATCTGCTCCGGCAAGGATTGTCAGAGGCGATGCTCAGGCGGCGAGGTCGCCTCTTGCCATCTCAACCTGTGCAATGGTCCGGCGACGCGCCCGGTCCCGCCCGTCGGCCTTGGCCTCGAACAAGGCGCGATCGGCGCCGCGATAAAGGGCCTGCCAGTCCGCTTCCTTCATCAGTGGCCCGGTACAGGCGCCAATGCTCGCCGTGACCTTGAGGTCGAACGGCATCCGCCCCGCGCGCAGCCGTGCCAATATGCCTTCCGGTTCGGTTCCGCTCGCCGCCGGCGCCACGATCGCGAATTCCTCGCCGCCGATCCGCGCGACCAATACTCCGGCCGGCACAGCCTGGCGCAGCGTACGCGCGAACACGCGCAACACCTCATCGCCACCGTCATGGCCGATCGTCTCGTTGACCCGTTTGAAATGGTCGATATCGACAAGCATCAGAATCTGATCGCCCTCCCGCCCGATCGCGTGCCGCAGGAAAGCGCGGCGGTTGAGCAGGCCGGTCAGCGGATCGGTATCGGCGAGCAGCCGCGCCGCGATTTCCCGCGCCCGCGCCTCGTCGCGTTCGTTGCTCAGCAGGCGGATACGATAGGCGATGGCAAGGCTGGAGAAGAGCGCCTCGACCGTCATCGTCAGGATCGTGGAATTGTCGAGCCAGAAACTCCAGCCGACTACGTTCAGCGCGTTCGCCACCCGGAAACAGGCGAAGATGATCGGCGCCGCCCATGCGATCGCGAACATCCAAAGGTAATTGCTCCGCGTACGCCAGCCGCGCCACAGGATCGGCACCACGATCCCGAGCTGGGCGAGAAAGGCCAGGGTGAAGAAATAGTCGAACAGCGCGATTCGCCACGGCGCGAGCGTGACCAGCATCAGGACGGTTGCCGTCATCACCAAGAAGACCATGTTGCTGGCCCTGGTGAGCCAGCCCGCGAAGACGCGCGGCTCGAAAAAGGTCCGCGCGAAGAACATGGCCGCCATCGCTGATACACCAAGCGAGGCATAGTTGATCCGCAGCCGATCGTTATTGACGAGATCGGGCCAGGCCCAGGCCAGCGCCCCCGATGACGAGATTGCGTAGGTCAGTAGTGCCGCCAGCATTGCGCAATAAGCGAGCTGGAAATTGTACCGGAGCGCACCCCAGAGCGCGAGATTATAGATCAACAGCGCGATGCACAAACCGCTGAACCCGGCATACATGGTGCCGAGGACGAGATTCGCATCAGCGCTTTCATTCGGGGTCGCAATGCGCGGCCCGACCAGAATTCCGCGCAGATTGGCCGCGCCCTCGACATGCCAGAGCAGCCGGACGAGCGGCGCGGTGCGAGCGGGCAGATCGCGTTCGATGATCGCGCCGAGCTGGAGATGCCGGGTCGCGGCCCGGCCGTCCGTCACGGCGGAGACGATCGCACCATCGGCATAAAGTGCGAAAAGAGTAACGCGTTCCTGCCACAGGCTGCCGATCCGGATATCGGTAGCCCCGCTGACGTTCACCGGCGCTGACAGGACCCAGTAATCGCCCGAGCCAAAGGCGGTTTGCTTCGTGTCGCAATTGAAGCGGTCCGCCTGCGCGAACAGGGCGCGCGGTTTCATGCCGGTTTTCGCCGGTGTCACGCACACCGCCACCGGGCGCCCGGCGACCCCGGTTTGTGCGGCTGCCGGTGCGGCGCTGATCGCGCCGGAGGCGAGAACCGCACCCACCAGCGCCATCAGATTCAAAAACCACCGCCTGCCCATTGGGCCGCTCTAGGCCCCAGTGCCGAACAGAAGGTAAAATTTACGGGAATAGGCGCATTGTTTCGCAGCCGATCCGCAACCCCGATCAGCTCCTGTTGGTGACTAACGAAAATGGCCGGGCCCGCATTGCGGGCCCGGCCATCCGGTCATTTCGCTTCGATCTTTTCCGTCTTGCCCTTCTTCCTGGGCTTTTTGGGCGGGGCGGAGACGATCTCGAAGGCGAGTGCGCCGTCCTTGAGCTTGATGCTCACCTCGCCGCCATGGACCAGCTTGCCGAACAGCAATTCCTCGGCGAGCGGCTGCTTGATCTTCTCCTGGATCAGCCGCCCCATCGGCCGGGCGCCATAGAGTTTGTCATAGCCCTTGGTGGTCAGCCACCCCTTCGATTCATCGTCGAGGCTGATATGGACATTGCGATCGGACAGCTGCAGCTCGAGCTGGAGAATGAACTTCTCCACCACCCGCGCGACCACCTCGGTCGGCAGATAGGAGAAGGGCACGATCGCATCCAGCCGGTTGCGGAACTCGGGCGTGAACATCTTCTGGACCGCCTGCTCGTCCTCGCCCTCGCGGGAGAGGTTGCCGAAGCCGAGTGTTTCGCGCGCCATGTCCGATGCGCCGGCGTTGGTCGTCATGATCAGGATGACGTTCCTGAAGTCGACGGTCTTGCCGTGGTGATCGGTCAGCTTGCCGTTGTCCATCACCTGCAACAGGATGTTGAACAGATCCGGGTGTGCCTTCTCGATCTCGTCGAGCAGCAGAACGGAATGCGGCTGCTGGTCGACAGCGTCCGTCAGGAGCCCGCCCTGATCATAGCCGACATAGCCTGGGGGGGCGCCGATCAGCCGGCTGACTGAATGCCGCTCCATATATTCCGACATGTCGAAACGCTGGAGCGGGATGCCCATGATCGACGCCAGCTGACGCGCAACCTCGGTCTTGCCTACGCCGGTCGGGCCCGTGAACAGGTAATTGCCGATCGGCTTGTCGGGGTCGCGCAGACCCGCGCGGCTGAGCTTGATCGCCGAGCTCAATTTCTCGATCGCTGCATTCTGCCCGAACACGACCCGCTTCAGATCCGTGTCGAGAGTCTCGAGCGCCTTGGTGTCGTCGGCAGACACGGATTTCGGCGGGATGCGCGCCATCGTCGCGATCACCGCCTCGATCTCGCGTGTGGTGATCGTCTTCTTGCGCTTGTTGAGCGGCACCAGCATCTGCATCGCACCGACTTCGTCGATCACGTCGATCGCCTTGTCGGGCAGCTTGCGGTCGTTGATGTAGCGCGCAGACAGCTCGACCGCCGACTTGATCGCATCCGGCGTGTATTTCACCGAGTGATGCGCTTCGAAGGCGGTCCGCAGGCCGGACAGGATCTTGATCGTGTCCTCGATCGTCGGCTCGTTGACGTCGATCTTCTGGAAGCGCCGCAGCAGTGCGCGGTCCTTCTCGAAGTGATTGCGGAACTCCTTGTAGGTGGTCGAGCCGATGCACCGGATCGTGCCGCCCGACAGAGCCGGCTTGAGAAGGTTCGAGGCGTCCATCGCGCCGCCGCTGGTCGCGCCGGCACCGATCACCGTGTGGATCTCGTCGATGAACAGGATCGCGTCGGGCAGCTTTTCGAGCTCGTTGACGACTGCCTTCAGTCGCTCCTCGAAATCGCCGCGATAGCGCGTGCCGGCGAGCAGCGCGCCCATGTCGAGCGAATAGATAACGGCCGGGAGCAGCACCTCGGGCACATTGCCCTCGACGATTTTCCGCGCGAGGCCTTCCGCGATGGCCGTTTTACCCACGCCAGGGTCACCGACATAAAGCGGGTTGTTCTTGGAACGGCGGCAGAGGATCTGCACCGTTCGGTCGACCTCGGGGCCGCGGCCGATCAGCGGATCGACCTTGCCGTTGCGCGCCTTCTCGTTGAGATCAACGCAGAATTGCTTGAGCGCGCTTTCGCCCTTGCCCTTGCTGTCATTCTTGGTGGATTTCTCCTCCTCGGCACCCTTCACTTCGCGGGGTTCCGGGGCAGCGCCGCCCTTGCCGACGCCGTGCGAGATGAAGCTGACGGCATCGAGGCGGCTCATGTCCTGCTGCTGGAGGAAATAGACCGCATAGCTCTCGCGCTCGCTGAACAGCGCGACGAGCACATTGGCGCCCGTAACCTCGTCGCGGCCCGAGGACTGGACGTGAAGGATGGCGCGCTGGACGACGCGCTGGAAGCCCGACGTCGGCGAGGGATCGGTCGCTGCATCGACCTTCAGCGCCTCGAGTTCGGTATCGAGATAATGCGCCACGGTCGCCTTGAGCTCGCCAAGATCGACCCCGCAGGAGGTCATCACTTTCGAGGCATGCTCGTCATCGACGAGCGCGAGCAGCAGATGCTCAAGCGTCGCATATTCGTGGCGCCGCGAGGACGCGGCTTCGAGCGCCTTGTGAAGGGTGGTTTCCAGCGCGGATGCGAAAGAAGGCATTACGTTACTCCATGCGAACCGCGACACGATGCGCGGTCCTTTCCTGCTATGTCGGAAGGCAGACCGCCCGCATCAAGCACTTGACAAAAACCCCGGCCAAATCGGCATGCCGGAGCAACGGTGCTCATCGTTTGAATAAACTGTCTGCGCTTGCGCGGTGATTAACGGCGCGCTCCATTTTCCCACGCGTCCTGACGATCTCGGCTTCCAGCGCGGTGATGCGCGCCTCCAGCTCGGCGACCGACAAGGGATCGAGGTCCTGGCGTCCCAGCTCGGTGAGCGGATCGCCCGCCTTTTTCGGGAGAATCTCGTCCAAATCCATAAGAGTGAACGTTGACCGGGTAGGCAGCGATGTCAATAAGGGCCAGAGGCAATCCGCAAGTTTGGGGGGCGGATCGATGACACATATTCCGGATGTGATGCGGGCGATCGATCCCGAGGCTCCCGGTGGGCCGGAGGTGCTGGTCGTGGTCGAACGCCCGGTGCCGCGACCCGGCCCTGGCGAGGTGCTGATTCGCGTCGCGGCCGCTGGCGTCAACCGGCCGGAGGTGATGCAACGCAAGGGCCTTTACCCGCCGCCGCCGGGCGCGCCTTCGATCCTCGGCATGGAAATCTCGGGCACGATCGTCGCGGTCGGCCCCGATGTCGGCGGCGCGGAGGAGCGGTTCGAGCTGCTCGGCCAGCCGGTCTGCGCGCTGATTTCGGGCGGCGCCTATGCCGAATATGCCGTCGCACCTTACGGCCAGTGCCTCCATGTCCCGCGCGCGCTGTCGATGGTCGAGGCGGCGGCGATGCCGGAGACCCTCTTCACGGTCTGGACCAATCTCTTCGAGCGCGGCTATGCGGTAGAGGGTGACGTGGTGCTCGTCCATGGCGGCACCAGCGGCATCGGCACCATGGCGATCGGCCTGGCCAACCTGTTCGGCTTGATCATCATCGTCACCGCTGGCTCGGACGAGAAATGCGCAGCGGCGAAAGCCCTGGGCGCGGATCACGCGATCAACTACAAGACGCAGGATTTCGTCGCCGAGGTGAAGGCGATCACCGGCGGCAGGGGTGTCGCGGTCGTGCTCGACATGGTCGGCGGCGACTATCTCCCGCGCAACATGCAATGCCTCGCCGATGACGGCCGCCATGTCTCGATCGCGGTGCAGGGGGGATTGCAGGCGACGATCCCGATCTTCGAGATCATGCGCCGCCGCCTGACTCTCACCGGCTCAACGCTTCGGCCGCGCGACACGGCTTTCAAGAGCCTCGTCGCCGATGAGCTAGCTCGCAATGTCTGGCCGCATGTTGAGGCCGGTCGATTGAAGCCGGTGATCGACCGGACCTACAAGCTTGCCGAGGCGGCCCAGGCCCATGCGCGGATGGAAGCGGGCGACCATATCGGCAAGATCGTGCTGGTGATGGAATGATACGACGCCGCCGCGAGACGCGGCTTGCGTCGCGCCGCCGGGCCGATAGCATCGCCGCCAGCTGATCCGGGGGAAAAGATGGCCGAAAGAAAACATCCGACGATCAAGCGCGACGAGACGATCCGAAGCGTGCTGATCGGGGTTTTCGCGCTCGCAACCCTCAGTGTGATCGCGCTGTCCGATCGGCCACTCATCATCGGCAGCCGTTCCTGGGTGCTGCCCGGCAATCCGATGCCGCCCGGGGTCGGCCCGGCCGACTTCGCCAGCGTCATCGACGAATATGGCGTGCACATCCCCAAACTCCATCACCGGCCACTCTTCGCCGTGGCGGCCCGGGTGCCCGATGCGGATCCGGCCGAGCCAACTCAGATAGCCGCGGATTCCACCCGGCCACGCCCTTTGCGGTTCGGCTACTCGGTTCGCGAACTCGATATCCTCGGCATGCCGTTCGTGCCCCACAAGGAATATGGACACCTCATCTATTACGAGACGCCCTATGAATTCGTCGGGGCGGAGGCGACCGACGATTATCTCAAACAGGTCAAGATCCCGACCGCCAAGCCCCTGAACGACTGGGATTACCCCTATTGGCAACATATGTGGGGCTGGGTGTGGCTGGTCGGCCTGATCGGCATAGGGCTGTTCGAGCTCGGCGCGCTGCGGCGGCGCCGCGAAGCGCTTGGGCTAATCTGAGCCGGCCTCATAAGCCTGGTTTATCGATCGCACGCCGCATTCGATTTGACGTGCCGTGCCTGCTCGTCATGAAGGCGCGAGCAACGGGGGAACGATAATGTCCGGTCTGATCCTGCACGAATATGCCCAGTCGGGGAATTGCTACAAGATTCGCCTCACCGCAGCGCATCTCGGCATCCCGATCGAGCGCCGCGAATATGACATCATGAAGGGCGAAACCCGTTCCGCCGCCTTTCTCGACGGCGTCAACGCCAATGGCCGGATTCCCGTGCTCCAGATCGGCGACGATTATCTGCCCGAGAGCAACGCCGCCTGTTTCTACCTGGCTGACGGATCACCGCTTATCCCGGCCGATCGCTACGATCGTGCCGACATGCTGCACTGGATGTTCTGGGAGCAATATAACCATGAGCCCAATGTCGCGACCCTGCGCTTCTGGCGCTTCTTCATCGGCGAAAGCGCGCTGAGCGATCTGCAGCGCGGCCAGATTCCCGCCAAGGAGGCGGCGGGAAACGCCGCGCTCGCGCTGATGGATGCTCACCTCGCCCAAACACCTTTCTTCATCGGCGACCGGCTGACGCTCGCCGATATCGCGCTCTATGCCTATACCCATTTCGCGGATGATGGCGGCTTCGATCTCGGGCGCTATCCGGCGGTCACTGACTGGCTGGCCCGGGTGAGCGCACTGCCGGGGCACATCTCGATTGACGCGTAACCGACTCTGTACCGACTGTTTTTTTCGTATTGCGCGATTTGCGCAGGACGATAGACGCGTCGGTCTGACCGATTAAATCGGCGATCCATCGGGGACGCAGCGGATGGGCGACCAGCGTGACGGCTCGCGTTGTGCTGTCCGGTATGTCGTCCTGTCGGTGGGGAGTTGCGCGTTGAATCTTGAAAAGCTGATGTATCGTAACGTCCCACTCTGGCTGGTGTTGGCGCTGGTTTTGCTCGGGCTGCTCGTGCTGATCGCCTTTGGTTCACTCATCAGCTATGCGGCGGCGGGCGGTCAGCACTTCAAATTCCTGTCGAAACCGGCAACCGCAATTGCTGACATTCCGCTGAACCTGGCAAAATTCGTCGCCGTGAATAATTCGGAGCCGATCATGGCCGAGCCGCGGGAGGATCTCCCCGACGGCTTCTGGCGCAATCCGGATGCCCATTTCGTCGATGACGGCTATGCGCTCATCCCGCGCTTCGTGGCCAAGCGGAAACGCTATCTCATTCTCCTGGTCCGGTTGAGCGACGGCAAGGTCATGCACGAATATGCGCCGGACGTTGCGAAGATAAACGCGCTTTCGCACCTGGATTCTTCATCGGGACTGAGCGACCATTCGCCGCAGCGCTACTCCTTCGGTCATCCGTTGCTGATGCCCGATGGCGGGCTGATTTTCCATGATACTAGCCCGCAAGTCAGGGTCGATGCCTGTGGCCGGCCGCTCTGGACGATCGATGGCAATTTCCATCACTCGAACGAGCTCGGTCCGGACGGCAATATCTGGACGCCGTCGACCGTGCTGCAATCGAAAATCCCGCATGTCGGAGAAGATTTCAAGGAAGATGCGATCGCGGAAATGTCTCCGGACGGCCGCATCCTCAAGCGGGAATCGATCGCTGCGATTCTCGAGCGCAATGGCCTCACCGCCTTGTGGCGATCGCGTCCTTATGATGTGGATCCGTTTCATCTGAACGATATCCAGCCGGTTCTGGAAACCGGCCCCTATTGGCAGAAGGGGGATCTGTTCATCAGCCTCCACAATCTTGCGATGATCATGCTGTATCGGCCATCGACCGGACAGATACTGTGGTGGCGCCAGGGGCCGTGGAGCAATCAACACGATGTCGATATTCTCGACGACCATCGGATCCAGATTTTCGACAATGGCGTGTATTCTGAAAACACCCGCCCGACCACGCAACTGCTCAAAGGCGAATATGTCGTAAATCACAACCGTCTCTATGTGTATGATTTCAAGACAGGAAAAAGCGAGTCTCCGTTCGAGACCGCGTTCGCGAAGTGGGATATCCGGACGATAACCGAGGGCCTCGCGACATCGATGAGCAATGGCGACATGTTCGTCGAGGAGACCAATTATGGCCGGGTGCTACGCCTGAGCCCCGACGGCACGGTGCGGTGGCGCTACATCGCGGGCGGCGCGCGAGGCGCACGCTATGAGATGGGCTGGAGCCGATATCTCGACCCCAAAGCCGACGCCGCCGGGATCGCGGCTGCAACGAATGCGCGATGCAGTTGAGTCGATAAGAGATTTTCTTCACGCGATGAGAATCAAACTGTCACAATGATCGGGCATAGCGCCCTTCCATCAGAGATTGATGGGACCGCGGCACAATGGACGCTGTAACCAGGATTGCGATGGATACACTGTCGAAAGACGGGAGCATCGCCGACTTCGCCGATTTCGCGAGCTCCAAGCCGGCGATTCCGGAGCGCTGCATCACGGAGCCGCGGCAGCAATATCGCACGATCTGGATCTCGGACATCCATCTCGGCACGCGCGGTTGCAATGCCGAGATGCTGATCGACTTTCTCGATCATGTCGACAGCGAGAAAATGTATCTGGTCGGCGACATCATCGACGGCTGGCGGCTCAAGAAGAAATTCTACTGGCCCCAAGCACATAACGATGTCGTGTGGCGAATCCTCAAGCGTGCCAAACGCGGTACTGAAGTCGTCTACATCCCCGGCAATCATGATGAAGTGATGCGCCAGTTCACCGGGCTCGATTTCGGCGGGGTGATCATCCGGCGCAAGGCAATTCACGAAACCGTGGATGGCCGACGCCTGCTGGTATTGCACGGCGACGAATTCGACATGATCACGCTCACCCATAAATGGCTCGCCCATGTCGGCGATGTGGCTTATGAATCCATGATGGCGCTCAATCGCTGGGTGAACGCCTATCGTCGCTTCTTCAAACTGCCCTACTGGTCCTTGTCGAAGCATGCGAAAGCAAAGGTGAAGAACGCGGTGGAGTTCATCTCCAACTATGAGGAAGTGATCGCCGAGGCAGCCGGCGCCCGGGGCGTCGATGGCGTCGTCTGCGGGCATATCCACACTGCCGAGTTCCGCAACATCGGCGGCGTCGAATATTATAATGATGGCGACTGGGTCGAGGGCTGCACCGCTCTCGTCGAGCATTTCAACGGGCGGATGGAATTGCTCCACTGGGCCGACGAGATCGCCGCGCGACACGCCGCCCGGGCAGATGAGGCGAAGATCGAGATGCTGGCGGCCTGACGGGCATGCGCATCGCGATCGTGACGGATGCGTGGTCGCCCCAGGTGAATGGCGTGGTGCGGACGCTTCAGGCCGTCCGCGCCGAACTCGAGCGCCAGGGGCATCAGGTCCTGATCGTTTCGCCCGATCTCTTCTATTCGGTGCCATGCCCGACCTATCCCGAGATCAGGCTCGCCTTTGCCAGCACCGGTGCGGTCGGCAAGATGCTTTCGGATTTCGCCCCCCAGGCGATTCATCTCGCCACTGAAGGCCCGGTCTGCCTCGCCGCGCGACGCTGGTGCCTTGGCCATGAATTCCCCTTCACGACTGCCTATCATACCCAGTTTCCCGACTATGTTTCGGCTCGCACCGGCGTGAACCCCGACTGGGTCTGGCGTTATATCCGCTGGTTCCACGCGCCGGCCCAGTCGATCCTCGCCTCGACTCCGTCGATCGCCGCCACGCTTGCCGCGCATGGTCTGGTCAATGTCCGGCATTGGGGCAGGGGAGTCGATCTGGCGACCTTTTCCAGTCACATCGCGCCCGATCCCGTGATCGGCGCACTGCCGGGGCCGATTCAGCTCTATGTCGGGCGCGTCGCGGTCGAAAAGAATATCGAGGCTTTCCTCGCCACCAGTCATCCCGGCACCAAAGTGGTCGTCGGCGATGGTCCCGCCCGCGCGGCGCTGACGGCAAAATTCCCCGCGGTGAAGTTTCTCGGGCCGCGCTTCGGCGCCGATCTCGCCGCCGCCTATGCCGCCGCCGACGTTTTCGTTTTCCCCAGCCGGACCGATACGTTCGGCCTGGTGATGATCGAGGCGCTTGCCTGCGGCGTGCCTGTGGCCGCTTATCCGGTTACCGGCCCCGTCGACGTGCTGAACGACCAGGTCGGCGCAATGGCTGAGGACCTGGATCTCGCGATCCTGATCGCGCTGAAGAAGGACCGGAGCGCCTGCGCCGCTTATGGGCGGGGCTTCACCTGGGAAGCGAGCGCCCGCCAGTTTCTGAGCGCACTCGTGCCCCTGGACATATCCGTCCGGCACGACGAGGCGATGGCCGCCTGACGGTTTGCGGAACCCGCCAGCGCTCGGTTGAGTAACGATTTCCCCTACGTATTATTACTATGTGAAGGCAGTGATCTGGCTTCCTGAACAGGCACTTGCTGCCGTTTCCAACGCCATCTTCCCCTGATCCACATGATCGCCGATGGCTCAAGCCTGGCGCGCCAGCTTGTGCTGCACTGCGGAAATTGGCAAGGACGACCCGTCAGCCGACGATAGTCGGGGGGAGTGTAGCGTTGGATCTCGAAAAGCTCATGTTCGGCAGGGTACCGCTGTGGCTGGTACTGTGCATCGTCCTGAGCGGCATCGTCCTCCTGGTGATCTTTGGCGGCCTTGTCAGCTATGCGGCTGGCGGCGGACAGCGGCTTCAGGCGCATCACGCTATATCGGCCGTCGACCGGCCGGATCCTGTGGTCGCGCCAGGGTCCAATGGAGCATGCGCATGATGTCGATATTCTTGACGATCATCGAATCTCCATATTCGACAACGGTGTCCAGTCCGCGCCGGACGGGCCAAGGCCGCTCGCGCCGCATGGAGATTATGTGGTGAAACACAATCGTCTCTATGTATATGACTTCGCCACGGGGAAGACAGACTCGCCGTTCGAGGCAGCGTTCTCCGCTCAGGACATTCGTACCGTCACGCAGGGCCTGGCCACGTACATGGAAAATGGGGACCTTTTCGTCGAGGAGACTAATTATGGCCGATTGCTGCGGATGAGTCCGGACGGCACGGTCCGGTGGCGGTATATCTCGACCGACACGGGAGGGCGCCGGCTCGAGCGGGGCTGGAGCCGTTATATCGACCCACAAACACAGGGTTCCGCCATTCTGGCCGCGGCGAACGCTCGATGCGGCTGAGTCCCCCGCGCCTTGCGGGCTGGGGGGCGGTCCTCTCGTTGCTCGCCGTACCGGCGGCTGCCAATGCCTATATGGGGCCGGGGCTGGGCCTCGGGTTGATCAGCGTCGCACTCGGTTTCATCGGTTCGATCACACTCGGTTTCTTTGCGATCCTCTGGTATCCGGTTAAGCGCTTTCTGCGTCGTCGTCGCCAGGCCGCGCCACCGCCGAAGCCGACGGCCACCGAGTCCGAAAAAAACGACGAGTAATCATGTCGGTTCTCTCCCTCTTTCTGGCGATAGTCATCGCGATCGAGCTGGCATGGGGGCTGCGTCTCGTCGCGGTCATGCGGAATCTCGGTCATTCCGGGGCACGCGCGAGCAGGGTGATGCGGCGTCGCGGTGCGTCGGATGCGTCGCGGGAGCGCGCGGCGATGATTCTGTCGGTACGCATGTTTCGTGCTTCGGCGCACGGCCTGTTATTGCTTGTTGCGGTTGCGGCGCCGATTGTGCTCGTCATCATCGTCGGCGATGCGCGCGGCGCGCATCTCGGTACGCTTTTCATCCATCCCGAGGCCAGTCTGGCCCTGCCTCTGTTGTGCCTCTCTTATGCAGTCGTCCGATATCAGATCCGCAAGCGCCTATAGCCGCACAGATCGACTGCTCCATGCGGTCGCGATGGGGAATGCGGCCATTCTCGAGATGTCGTTCGATCTCGAAAATGCGAGGTTCGGGCGCCGTGCGGCGGCTGAGCATCCCATCGAGAACCCCGTATTCGTGTGCGGCCTGGCGCGGGCCGGCACCACGATCATCCTGCGGATCCTCCATGGAACCGGCGAATTCGCGTCGCTCTCCTATCGCGACCTGCCATTCCCGTTAGCTCCTAATGGCGCGGACCGACTCACCGGCCGGTCCCGCCGTACCATCGCGGCCCGGGAGCGCGAGCATGGCGACGGGCTTGCCCATGATCTCGACAGCCCCGAGGCGATCGAGGAGGTGTTCTGGAGATGCTTCGAGGGCGCGCGCTTTCTCCGCCCTCACGGGCTCGAACCAGTGCCGCCGCTTCCCGAGACGGTGGAGCAGTTTCGCCGCTATATGAGCCTCGTCCTGCTCCGTTATGGCCGCAGTCGATATCTTTCGAAGAACAACGCGAACATCCTGCGGCTCCCGGCGCTTGTCGAGGCAGCGCCATCCGCGATCCTGATCCACCCGTTCCGCGATCCGCTGCAGCATGCCGCGTCGCTCCTCAATCAGCATGTCCGCGCGCTTGCGCTGCACCGGTCCGACCCCTTTCGGCTGAAGTTCATGACCTGGCTCGGCCATCATGAGTTCGGCGCCGGCCAGCGCCCCTTCCACCTCCCGGGCGGCCCCGATGCGTCGCTCGATCCGATGACGCTCGATTACTGGCTGGCGGCCTGGACGAGCGTGCATGATTTCCTGCTCGACCAGCCGGCGTCGCTCCGCAGCCGCCAGCATTTCATCGACTATGACGCGATGTGCGCCGCGCCGGCTCCGGCGGTCGCAGCACTAGCGGCGGCAGCGAAGATCGAGGTCGGTCCTGCGAGCGGGGCCGTGCTCCGCGCGCCGGCGGCGCACCCGATCGGCGACGTCAGCGAACCGCTCGTCGCTGCGGCCTTCTCGACGCTCGCCAGGCTTAAGGTGCGTGCGACAGGGCGATGATCGCCCACGCTTGCCCCGACCGCGTAACCGGACTAAGTCAGGATCATGCCAAGGCCGCTCCGAAAGGGGCGGCCCTTTTACGTTTTAAGGAGTTTTCCAGTGGCCCAGCCGCTCATGCCCCATGCGACCGCGTCCTGGCTGGTCGACAACACCTCGCTCAGCTTCGAGCAGATCGCCGAATTCTGCGGCCTCCACATCCTCGAAATCCAGGCGATCGCTGACGACACCGCCGCGACCAAGCTCACCGGCCGCGATCCGGTCCGCGCGCACGAGATCACCCAGGAAGAGATCGACAAGGGCCAGGCCGATCCCGATCACCGCCTCGTCATGCTGAAGGGCCCAGACCAGGTCCGCCGCACCAAGGGCCCGCGCTACACGCCGGTTTCGAAGCGTTCGGACAAGCCGGACGGCATTGCCTGGATCATCCGCAACCATCCGGAGATTTCGGACGGCGCGATCGGCAATCTGATCGGTACCACCCGCACCACCATTGCCGC
>Ga0207703_10002254_pt1 | contig 16854 bp, 16 predicted proteins | sample KBSSwiS12_FD_184304 | JGI IMG/M metagenome (GOLD analysis project Ga0207703, IMG submission 184304) | Switchgrass rhizosphere microbial communities from Kellogg Biological Station, Michigan, USA - KBS Switchgrass S1-2 (SPAdes) (version 2) | ecosystem: Host-associated > Plants > Roots >...
CGCAAGCGGGTGTTACTTGAGGGCGGCGATCCAGCAGTCGAGGAGGGTGTTGGCGAGGCCCTTGTCGAGGGCTTCGGCGGCTTCCTCAACCCCGGAATGCCAATCCGTCACTTCGCCCGCCACGAGGAGGGCTGCGGCGGCGTTGAACAGGACGGCGTCTCGATACGGGCCGGGATCGCCCAGGAGGAGCGCGCGCAGGGCTGCCGCGTTGTGGGCGGGATCGCCGCCGCGCATGGCTTCGACCGGGGCGTGCATCAGGCCTGCATCGGCGCTGGAAACGCGGTGCATCAGAACATCGCCCGAGATCACCTCGGCCAGTTCGTTGCCGCCGCCCAGGCTCAGTTCGTCGAGGCCTTCGTCGCCCGACACGACATAGGACTTGTCAGTGCCGAGGCGGCGGATCGCCTCGGCGTAGATCGGGACATAGGCGGGCCGGGCAATGCCGACGAGCTGGCGGCGGACGCGGGCGGGATTGGCAAGCGGGCCGAGCAGGTTGAAGATCGTGCGCCGGCCGATGGCTTTGCGGATCGGCATGATGCGGGCCATGGCCGGGTGGTGGAGCCCGGCATGAAGGAAGCAGATCCCGAGATCGGCCAGAGTCTCTTCGGCGCGTTCTGGCGCCTTGGCCAGATCGAGCCCGAGGGCCTCGTAGGTGTCCGCCGTGCCGGCCTTCGAGCTGGCTGCGCGATTGCCATGCTTGGCGACCGGGACGCCGCAGGCGGCGACCACGATGGCGACGGCCGTGGAGATATTGAGAGTGTGGTGCCCGTCGCCTCCGGTGCCGCAGACATCGATGGCATTGGCAGGAGCCTGGATCGGGATCATGCGCGCGCGCATGGCCCGGGCGGCGCCGGTGATCTCGCTGGCGGTCTCGCCCCGGTCGGACAGGTCGACCAGGAAGCGGGCAATGTCGTCATCGGCGAGGTGGCCGTCGAGCATGAGGCCGAACAGGTGCTCGGCCTCGTCTTCTTCGAGCGGGTGTGCGGTGACGGGGGGCGGGGCGCTCATGCCACGGTCATGCGATGGTGTGGTCGGCGACTTCGGCCGGGGTCAGCCCGCAGAGCCTGAGGAAGTTCGCGAGCATGGCGTGGCCATGTTGGGTGGCGATGGATTCGGGGTGGAACTGGACGCCGTGGATCGGGAGCGATGTGTGGCGGAAGCCCATGACGTGGCCGTCGTCCGAGCGAGCATTGACGCAGAGCACGTCCGGCACCGGATCGACGATCAGCGAGTGGTAGCGGGTGGCGGTGAACGGCGAGGGGATGCCGGCAAAGACGCCGGTGCCGTCATGCGTGACGGGCGACGTCTTGCCGTGCATCAGCCCGCCGCGGATCACCTTGCCGCCGAAATACTGCCCGATCGACTGGTGCCCGAGGCACACGCCGAGCAGCGGGGTGCCGCTATCGGCCGCCGCGCCGACGAGATCGAGGCTGATCCCGGCCTCGGTCGGCGTGCACGGGCCGGGCGAGATGAGGAAGCCCTGTGCGCCGGTTTCGAGCGCCTGCGCAGCGGTGAGCGCATCGTTGCGGACGACTTCGACCGTGGCGCCCAGTTCCATGAGGTAGTGGACCAGGTTCCAGGTGAAGCTGTCGTAGTTGTCGAGGACGAGGATCATGGGTGCAGCCCTATCCAGCCTTCCATGGGTGGATCAAGCAAATCCGTGTTTCACCGTCGCCGGACGCGGGGTCCTTCGAGACGCTGTTCAGCCTTCGGCTTCGCAGCTCCTCAGGACGAACGGAGCCAGATGGGCTCTATTGCCCGAACCCCGGCTCCGATGCGACCCGAACGGCTTCGGCGGCGGCGGCGAAGAGGGCGCCGGCCTTGTTCTCGCATTCGGCCTGTTCGCTGGCCGGCACGGAATCGGCGACGATTCCGGCGCCGGCCTGGACATGGAGCACACCGTCCTTGAGGACGCCGGTCCTGAGGACGATGCACGAATCCACCGAGCCGTCGGGCGCGAAGTAGCCGACGCCGCCGGCGTAGGCGCCGCGGGTTTCGGGTTCGAGCTCGGCGATGATCTCGCAGGCGCGGACCTTGGGGGCGCCCGAGACGGTTCCGGCGGGGAAGCCGGCAAACAGGGCGTCCACCGCGTCGTGGTGCTCGGCATCGAGCTGGCCGACGACGTTGCTGACAATGTGCATGACGTGGCTGTAGCGCTCGACGGTGTAGCTCTCGGTGACGCGGACGGTGCCCTTGGCGGCGACGCGGCCGACATCGTTGCGGCCGAGATCGAGCAGCATCAGGTGCTCGGCGCGCTCCTTGGGATCGGCGAGCAGGCGCGCTTCGTTGGCGCGGTCTTCCTCGGGCGTCTTGCCGCGGGGCAGGGTGCCGGCGATCGGGCGGATGGTGACTTCGCCATCGCGGACGCGGACGAGGATCTCGGGGCTCGAGCCGATCAGCGCGAAGCCGGGGAGATCGAGGAAATAGAGGAACGGCGAGGGGTTCACGCGGCGCAGGGCGCGGTAGAGCGCGCTGGCGGGCAGAGGAAACGGCGCGGTGAAGCGCTGGGCGAGGACGACCTGGAAGATGTCGCCCGCGGTGATGTAGTCCTGCGCCTTGAGCACCATCTCGCGGTAGCGGTCGGGCGAGAGCTGGGGGGTGCGCACGGGCACCGGCAGGTCGGTCGCCACGGGCGCGGCCGGAACCGGCTGGGCGAGGCGGGCGAGGGCCGCATCGATCCGGTCGGCCGCAGCGGCGACGAGGGCTTGTGGCGCGCGCCCTTCGGGCCAGACGGGGGCGACGCACCACAGCGCGTCGCTCAGCCGGTCGAACACGAGGATCAGGGTGGGGCGCACGAACAGCATGTCGGGCAGCTCGAGCGCGGACCGGGGTGCGCGGGGGAGCTTCTCGACAAGGCCGATGGTCTCGTAGCCGAAATAGCCGACGAGGCAGGCCAGCGCGGGCGGCAGCTCGGCCGGCACGTCGATCCGGCACGCGGCGACGAGGGCGCGCAACTCGGCCAGCGCATCGCCCGGGAGCGGGGCGAAGGCGGCGCGGTCGGTCGCCCAGGTGCGGTTGATTTCGCAGGCGTGGCCGGTGGCGCGGAACACGAGATCCGGCGCGAGGCCGAGCAGCGAGTAGCGCCCGCGCACTTCGCCGCCCTGGACCGATTCCAGCAGGAAATCGCCGCGGCCATCCTCGAACAGCTTGAGCGCGGCGCCGACCGGGGTCTCGGTATCGGCGACGAGCCGGCGCCAGACGAGCGCAGGCTCCCCGCGCGAAAGCTGGGCGAGGGCGGCGGCCGTGTTGTCCGGGGCGTTGGCGAGACTGGTCATCGCAGCGCGGCGCCTGGTCAGTTGCCCTCGCCGCCGAGCTGGCGGCGGACGGCGTCGATGCCGGCGTGGTTGCGTTTCACGCCCACTTCATTGCGCATCGCGGCGCGCAGGGCCTCGGCATATTCGTTGCCGGTGATCTGGCTCAGCTCGTTGCTGGTGGCGGCGACGACCGGGCCGATGGTCTTGTCGTCACCCGGCACGATCTTGGCGAGGCTGACGATGAACCAGCCCTGGTTGCGCTCGGCCCCGAGGAGCTTGGTGGTGCCCTGCGCCATCGAGAACAGCAGCGCGAGCGGGGGCGGGGTGCGGCCCTGCTGGGCGATCTGGTCGCGCGAGACATCCACGCTCTGCGGCGGGGGCAGGCCGGCGACGCCGAGCTGGGCGATGGCGGCCGGGACCGGAGTGCCCTTGCGGACTGCGGCGAGGACCTTCTCGGCCGCGGCGCGCGCGGCGGCAGAGCCCTTTTCAACCATGTAGTCGGCGATCACCTGGGGGCGGATCTCGGCGATGGGGGCAGGGGCGGAAGGGGTGATCCGGGCGACGTCGAACACGACGAAAGTCTTGCCCGGCACGACTTCGGCGACCTGGGGCGCGCCTTCCTTGTCCATGGCGAAGGCCGCGGAGACAACGCGGGCGAGCTCGGGCGGGAGGGCGCCGGGGGCGTTGGGCGCAGCGCCGTAGACCTTGCCGTCGGCGGTCAGCGGGCCGGCTTCCTTGAGCTCGAGGCCGAGCTCCTTGGCGACGTTGGTCAGCGACGCGCCATTGTCGAACTCGTCCTCGATCTTCGCGGAGTAGTCGGCCAGGGCGGCGCGCTTCTTCTCGGCGGCGAGTGCGGTGGCGATTTCGCCGCGGGCCTGGTCGAGGGTCTTGCCGGGGTTGGCCTGGATCGCATCGACGCGCAGCACCGTCCAGCCGAGCGGGCCGCGGACGGGGCCGGCGAGCTTGCCCCTGGGTGCGGCGAAGGCGGCGTCGGCGATGGCAGGGCTGGCCTGTTCGGCGAGCGCCGCGCGGGTGACGGGGCCGAGCGTGGCGACGGCGAGGCCTTTGGCGGCGGCGGCGGCCTCGAGGCTCTGGCCGGAGGCGACGAGCGCGCGGGCATCGGCTTCGCTCGGCACGACCAGTTGGGCCAGCTTGCGGCTCTCGCTCGGCGCATAGGCGGCCTTGTTGGCGTTGTAGCGCGCGGCGATCTCGGCATCGGTTGGCGCGGCGACGGACTTGACGGCGCTCTCGTCGAACAGGGCATAGCGCAGGGTGCGGCGCTCGGGGCGGATATAGGCGTCGCGATGGGCGGTATAGTAGGCAGCGAGCTCGGCCGCTCCGGGCTCCTGCTTCGGCACGAAGGCGGCTGCAGGCAGCACGGCGATCGTGCCGCTGCGCCGGTCGGCCAGCAGGGCGGCGTACCGCTTGGCCACTTCGACCGGCATGCGCGCACCGAAGGCGGCGGGGAGCAGCAGCTGGCGGGCGATCAGGCCATCGGCAAGATCGCGGCGGACGGCGCCGTCGTTCAGCCCGCGCTGGGCGATCAGGCTCTTGTAGGCGGCTTCGCTGAACTTGCCGTCGGGGCCCTGGAAGGCCGGAATCTTGGCGATCTCGCTATCGACCAGGCGGTCGCTCGCGATGAGGCCGTGGTTTTCGCCGAAGACCGAAATGGCAGCGCGGTCGATCAGTTGGGTCAGCGCGTCCTCGAGCCCGCCGCCGGCGACGAACGCCTTCATCGACAGGCGCGGGTTCTGCTGCTTGAGCCGCTCGACATCGGCGTTGGCCGTGCTCGACAGGTCAGAGGTGGAGAGCTTGCGGTCACCCACGGTGGCCACCCGGTCACCGCCCGCCACGCCGCCGAATTGCCCGCTGCTGGAGATGTCGCCAGCTGCGAACGACAGGCCGATCAGCAGGAGGAAGACGACCGCGGCGAGGGCGCCGATCTTCGACTGCTTCATCTTGCGAAAAATACTGAGCATGGGAGCGGCCTGTCGCCTCTGGCTGGGAATGGCGCGGCTTTAGGGACCAATCGCGCGAACCGCAACCGCATCGCGGCCGGGGCAGGCTCATCGCGAACGGCAGCATTTTTCCCCGGCTGCCGGAAAAAAGCCCAGTGCCTTTTTGACATCAATGCCAACGCTGGCCTAGCAGCGCGGCAAGACCGCCGGCGGGGACTCGCCCCGGCGCCGCTCCGGGTATGCCCCGGACGAAGCCTCGCCGGCCAAACCATTGCAGGGACCTCTTATGCCGAACCGGCCATACATCGTAGGCAACTGGAAAATGAACGGAACGCGGGCGATGCTGCCCGAGGCTCGCGCGATCGACCGCGCGGCGGGCCGCCACCCGACCGTGCAGGTGGCGCTGGCGCCGCCGTTCACGCTGATCCAGGCGCTTGCCTCCGAAGCGCAGGCGATCGGCACCGGTGGCCAGGATTGCCACGTCGCGCTCAAGGGTGCGCACACCGGTGACATTTCGCCGGTCATGCTTGCCGATTCCGGCGCGGACTTCGTGATCGTCGGCCATTCGGAGCGGCGCAAGGACCATGGCGAGAGCAGCGAACTGGTCAAGGCCAAGGCGGAAGCAGCGCTGGGCTGCGGCCTCGGCGTGATCGTCTGCGTGGGCGAAACGCTCGAGGAGCGCGACGCCGGGAAGGCCGAGAACGTGGTCAAGGGCCAGGTCGCCGCCTCGATGCCTTCGGCCGAGCTTGCCGGCGAAACCGCTCCGGGCAAGATCTCGGTGGCCTACGAGCCGGTCTGGGCGATCGGGACGGGCCGCGTCGCGGCGGTCGAGGACGTGATCGCCATGCACCGCGCGATCCGCGCGACGTTGACCGAGCTCTACGGCGAGGTCGCCGCGGGCGTGCGCATCCTCTACGGCGGCTCGGTCAATGCCGATAACGCGAAGGATCTGCTTGCCGCTGAGGGCGTCGGTGGGGCGCTGGTCGGCGGAGCGAGCCTGACTGCCGACAGCTTCCTTGCGATCATCGCCGCGGCCGGGCTTTCCGCTGAGGACTGAGCCCCCGGACGAGGGCCGGGGCAAGAGCAGGCGCGTGGCGCTTGCGCCCCCGGCCACACGCGCCTAGATGGCGCACGAATTCCATTCCGAAGCGTGGTTTCATGTCGGTGTTCTTTTTCCTTATGGTCGTCCAGGCGATCGTCGCGGCGCTGCTGGTCGGCGTGATCCTGATGCAGAAGTCCGAAGGCGGCGGCCTCGGCACCGGCGGGAGCCCGAGCGGGTTCATGTCGGCGCGCGGCGCGGCGGACTTCCTGACCCGCACGACCGCGATCCTCGCCACGGCATTCGTGGTGCTCTCGATCGTGCTCGCGGCGCTGGCGGCCAACGCTACGGGCGGGCGCAGCATCGATACCTCGCTCAAGCGCGAGGTTGCCCCGGTGCAGGCCCCGGTCGATCCGCTGGCCCAACCCAATGGAGCCGCTCCGGCCCCGCAGGCGAGCTGATCGGGCGAATTCGCAATCAAGCCGGCTGGCCGCGGGGCTGGCCGGTTTTTCTTTTCATGTTCAACTGGAACGATGGGCCCGGGCGCAGCAGTTGCGCGTCCGGATCGGACGACTTGTGGATTTGTGCCCACAAACCGTGCGTGGCTGCTTGCCCCGTTCCCCCTCAACGGATTAAGGCCCGACTCCCATGGCGCGGTACATTTTCATCACCGGCGGCGTGGTCTCCTCGCTCGGCAAGGGACTGATGGCGGCAAGCCTCGCGGCACTGCTGCAGGCGCGCGGCTACCGCGTGCGGATCCGCAAGTTCGATCCCTACCTGAACGTCGATCCCGGGACGATGAGCCCGTACCAGCACGGCGAGGTCTTCGTGACCGACGACGGCGCCGAGACCGACCTCGACCTCGGGCACTACGAACGCTTCACCGGGGTCTCGGCGCGCCAGTCGGACAACATCACCTCGGGCCGGATCTACCAGCAGATCATCGCCAAGGAGCGCCGCGGGGACTATCTGGGCGCGACCGTGCAGGTGATCCCCCATGTCACCGACGCGATCAAGGAATTCGCCCAGACCGATACCGAAGACCTCGATTTCGTGCTGTGCGAGATCGGGGGCACGGTGGGCGACATCGAGAGCCTGCCGTTCATCGAGGCCCTGCGCCAGCTGCGCAATGAACTCGGCCGCGAGCAGACCTGTTCGGTCCACGTCACGCTGGTGCCCTATATCGCGGCGGCGGGCGAGCTGAAGACGAAGCCGACGCAGCATTCGGTGCGCGAGCTGACCGCGCTCGGCGTGCAGCCCGACCTGCTGCTGTGCCGCTGCGAGAAGCCGATTCCCGATGGCGAGCGCGCTAAGATCGCGCTGTTCTGCAACGTGCGCAAGGAAGCCGTGATCCCCGCGCTTGACGCCTCGAGCATCTATGCGGTGCCGCTGCAGTATCACGCCGAGGGGCTGGACGACGAGGTGCTGCGCCACTTCGGGCTGACCGCGCCGGCGCCGGACCTGGCGCGGTGGGTCGATATCGTCGACCGCTACCAGAATCCGGAAGGCGAAGTGACGATTGGCGTCGTCGGCAAGTATGTCGGCCTGCAGGACGCCTACAAGTCGCTCAACGAGGCGCTGGTCCATGGCGGCATGGCGCACCGGGTCAAGGTCAACATCCGCTGGCTCGACGCCGAGCTGTTCGAGCAGGACGACCAGACCATCGCCGCGCAGCTCGAGCCGATGCATGGCATCCTCGTGCCGGGCGGGTTCGGCGAGCGCGGGACCGAAGGCAAGATCGCCAGCGTGCGCTTCGCGCGCGAACGCAAGGTGCCGTTCTTCGGGATCTGCCTCGGCATGCAGATGGCCTGCATCGAGGGCGCGCGGAATACGGCCGGGATTGCCGGGGCGAGCTCGACCGAGTTCGGCCCGACCGATGAGCCGGTGGTCGGCATCATCTCCGAGTGGATGACTGCCGAGGGGTTGCAGACGCGCGCCGAGGGCGGGGACCTGGGCGGCACCATGCGGCTCGGCGCCTATCCGGCCAGGCTCGCCGGCAACAGCCATGCCGCCAGCATCTATGGCGCCAGCGAAATCAGCGAGCGGCATCGCCATCGCTACGAAGTGAACTGCGGCTACCGCGACGTGCTCGAGCAGGGCGGGCTGGTGTTCTCTGGCATGTCGCCCGACGGACTGCTGCCCGAGATCGTCGAGCGGCCGGATCATCCGTGGTTTGTGGGCGTGCAGTTCCACCCCGAGCTCAAGAGCCGCCCGTTCGATCCGCACCCGCTGTTCGCCGGGTTCATCGGCGCGGCCTTGCTGCAGGCGCGGCTCGTCTGAGGCGAGTGTAACGTTGACAGGCGTGTCAGCGTACTTACCAAAAGGTATAGAGACTTTTCGCTAATTGCGGGAATGCTTTGCTGCGGCTAGTTCATATTGGCGCGCAATTATTGTGCGGAACGTAAATTCACGTCTCCGCATCCCAAAAGCACTTGCGCAGATCATCTGCCGCGGTCAGGTTCGCGAGCAGCTAAGAACCCGTAGGCAGTCAACGCCTGGGATCGCAGCGGGGGTTGTTCGCAAGTACGGCAGGTTTTGCGGACGGAGGGGCTTCCACATTTGCGCCGCCCGGTGATCGGGCGGCATCATGACCGGCTTGTCCCGGAGCGATCGTCTAATGCGACCCGGACGATCGCGAAAGGGCTCGGCGGCGCTTTGCGTCGTGGGGGCGGACCTTTCCCGGGTCCGCCCCCGAACGCTGTGCGCCTGTGCCGCCGGCCGGAGATTCCTGCCGGACCGGCCGGCGTCTGGCCTCAGGCCGCTTCGTCGCGCGGCTGCGGAGCCTCGACCACGCTCAGCGTCTGCTGGCCGTTCACGGCGATCTTCTTGGGCTTCATCGCCTCGGGCACTTCGCGCACGAGATCGATGACAAGCAGGCCGTCCTCGAGGGCGGCATTCTCGACCCGGACGAAATCGGCCAGCTCGAACCGGCGCTCGAACCCGCGCTGGGCGATGCCGACATGGAGGAACTGGCCGCCTTGCGGCTCTTCGCCCTTGCGGCCCTGGACGGTGAGCAGGTTCTGCTGCGCGGTGATGTCGAGATCGGCAGGCTTGAACCCGGCGACTGCGAGGGTGATGCGGTAGGCGTCCTCGCCGCGGCGCTCGATGTTGAAGGGCGGGTAGTTGTCGCCCGAGCCGGCGCGCGAGGTGTTTTCAAGCAGATCGAACAGGCGATCGAACCCGACAGTGCTGCGGCGATAGGGGGTGAAGTCGAAACGGTTCATGGTGCAAATCCTCGTGTGAGCAATTTGATTGACCCGCCGAAACCCGTCATGGCGTTCCGGCAGTGCATCACGTCCGACCGCCTTCCCGATGAGACAGGCGGGCCGGCGCATGACACGTCCGGGGAGATATGTTAGCCGACCGCGCTTTCAAGACCCGCAAGCGAGACCCATATGCGCGGCTGGCATCCAACGTGCGCATCCAACTTGCGGGTGAATGGAGAATACATGGCGAAGGTCGAGATCTATACCCAGTGGGGCTGCCCCTATTGCGTCCGGGCGAAGGCCCTGCTGGACGGCAAGGGGGTGGACTACACCGAATACGACGTGACGATGGACTCCACAAAGCGGGCCGAGATGGCGGCCCGCAATCCCGGCGCGCGGACCGTGCCCCAAGTGTTCATCGACGACGTGGCCTATGGCGGGAGCGACGATATCCACGCGCTCGACCGGGCGGGCAAGCTCGACCCGGCGCTGGGGCTGGCCTGAGCGATGGCGCGCCGATGACCCGCGTCGCACTGCTGCAGATGACGAGCGGGATCGACCCCGCGCGCAATGCCGCGACGATCGCCGCCGCGGTGGCCGAGGCGGCGCGCGGCGGCGCGGCGATGCTGTTCACGCCCGAGATGTCGGGTCTGATCGACCGCGACCGGGCGCGCGCGGCCGCGCACATCGTGGCCGAGGACGCCGACCCGGTGCTGGCGGCGGTTCGCGAGGCGGCGGCGAAGACGGGGATCTGGGTGGCGCTCGGCTCGCTCGCGGTGCGCCGCGAGGGGGCGGACGACGGCGGGGGGCGTTATGCCAACCGGTCGTTCGTGATCGATCCCTCGGGCGAGATCCGCGGGCGCTACGACAAGATCCACATGTTCGACGTGGACCTCGCGACCGGGGAATCCTGGCGGGAATCGAACGCCTATGCGCCCGGCGAAGGGCTTGGCGTGGTGGAGGATACGCCGGTGGGTCGGCTGGGCCTCGCGATCTGCTACGACATCCGCTTCCCGGCGCTGTTCGAGGAACTGGGGCGGCGGCGGTGCGATGCGATCGCCATCCCCGCCGCGTTTACCGTGCCCACGGGCAAGGCCCACTGGCACCTGCTCCAGCGCGCCCGCGCGGTCGAGGCGAGTGCGTTCGTGATCGCGGCGGCGCAGGTCGGCCGGCACGAGGACGGGCGCGAGACCTACGGGCATAGTCTGGCGATCGATCCGTGGGGCGAGGTCCTGCTCGATATGGGCGGGGCCGATGATGGCGGCGCGGCGGGGGTGGGGTTCGTCGAACTGGACGCGGCCCGGATCGCCGATGTGCGCAAGCAGCTGCCGAGCCTTGCCAACCGACGCGCGATTCCCAGATAGGGCGCAGGATGATTGTCTACGATCTCGAATGCCGGACCGGGGGGCACCGGTTCGAGGGCTGGTTCGGCTCTTCGGACGATTTCGACCGCCAGCGCGCGGGCGGCCTGCTGAGTTGTCCGGTATGCGGCGCGGCCGACGTCGGCAAGGCCGTGATGGCCCCAGCGGTGCCGCGCAAGGGTAACCAGCTGCCGGAACCGGTCCGCGCCGCGCCGTCGGCGAAGACCCCGATGACCGCGGGCGGCCCCCAGGTGCCGCCGCAGGTCGCCGAGATGCTGCGCGCCTATGCCGCGGCCCAGGCCGAGGCGCTCAAGAGCTCGCAATGGGTTGGTGACGACTTTCCCGAGCAGGCCCGCGCGATGCACTACGGCGAGACCGATCCCGCGCTGATCCACGGCCAGGCGAGCCTCGAGGAGGCGCGCGAGCTGCTTGAAGAGGGGGTGGCGATCGCGCCGGTGCTGTTCCCGGTGGTGCCGCCCGACAAGGCGAACTGAGCCTCCCAGTCAGTCGGCGGAGAGCCACGTGCGCGCCGTTGCCATGCTCCCCGCGCGCCACTATGGAAGCCGCGGGCGCCCGTAGCTCAGCAGGATAGAGCACCAGATTCCTAATCTGGGGGCCACAGGTTCGAATCCTGTCGGGCGCACCACCCTTCGTTGCAACCACAGCCGAACAAATGGGTGGGCCGATTGGCGCGCGCGCGCTCCTGCGCTATGGGCGCGGCCATGACTGCTTCCGCTCCCGCCGACCTCATCCTGCGCCGTCCCGACGACTGGCACGTTCACTTGCGCGACGGCGCGATGCTGGCCGATGTGGTGGGCCATACGGCAGCGCAGTTCGGCCGGGCGATCGTCATGCCCAACCTCGCTCCGCCGGTGACCACCACCGCCGAGGCCGCGGCCTATCGCGACCGGATCATGGCAGCGCTGCCGAGGGGCGCGCAGTTCACGCCGCTGATGGCGCTCTACCTCACCGACGGGACCAATCCGGCCGATGTCGAGCAGGGCTTCGCGCTCGGCATCCTGACCGCGTGCAAGCTCTATCCCGCTCACGCCACGACCAATTCCGCCCATGGCGTGACCGATGTGCGCAACCTCTATCCGGTGCTCGACCGGATGCAGGAGATCGGGATGCCGTTCCTCGTACATGGCGAGGTTACCGATGCCGAAATCGACATCTTCGATCGCGAGGCCGTGTTCATCGAGCGGGTGCTGGCGCCGGTGCTCAAGGACTTCCCGGCGCTGAAGGTGGTCTTCGAGCACATCACGACGAAGGACGCCGCCGAGTTCGTGACGAGCGCGGGGCCGAACGTGGGCGCGACGATCACGCCGCATCACCTGACGATCAACCGCAACGCGCTGTTCGCCGGGGGCCTCAGGCCCCACGCCTATTGCCTGCCGGTGGCCAAGCGTGAGGTGCATCGCCTCGCCCTGCGCAAGGCGGCGACCTCGGGCTCGCCGCAGTTCTTCCTCGGCACCGATACCGCGCCGCACCAGCAGGCGGCCAAGGAATCGGCCTGCGGCTGCGCGGGCATCTTCTGCGCGCCCAACGCGCTGGAGAGCTACGCGACCGTGTTCGAGGAGGAAGGCGCGCTGGACCGGCTGGAAGCCTTCGCCTCGGAAAACGGGCCGCGGTTCTATGGCCTGCCGCTCAACGAGGGGCGGGTGCGGCTGGAGCGATCCGAGTGGACCGTGCCCGCGACGATCCCGGCAGCGGGCGGGGCAGTGGTGCCGTGGTTGGCGGGCGAGACGCTGCGCTGGCGCTTTGCGGGAGCGGCCTGACCGCGCATGGGCAAGCTGCTGCTCGCCTCGATTCACGACGTGGGGCCGCGCTTCGAGAGCGAGGTCGACCGGCTGGCCGACCTGCTCGGCAGCGTGCTGGGCGAGGCGCGGTTTGCAATGCTGGTGGTGCCCGACCACTGGGGGCTGGCCCCGCTGGGCGAGGCTCCTGCGTTCCGGGCGCGGCTGCGCCGCTGGGCCGAACAGGGCGTCGAGATGTTCGTCCATGGCTGGTTTCACCGGGATTCGCCCGAGTTCACCGGCGCTGCGCATTCCGGCGTCGCGAGCTTCAAGGCGCGGCACATGACGGCGGGCGAGGGCGAGTTTCTCGGCCTGTCGGAGAGTGAGGCGGCGCGGCGGATGGCCGACGGGCGGGCGCTGATCGAGGATGCGATCGGACGCGAGGTTGCGGGGTTCATCGCGCCGGCATGGCTCTATGGCCCGGGGGCGCTCTCGGCGCTTGGGGCAAGCGGATTTGCGCGGGCCGAGGACCATATGAAGGTGTGGGACCCGCGCAGCGGCGCGGTACTGGCGCGCGGACCGGTGGTGACCTGGGCCAGCCGCAGCACGGGTCGGCAGCTGAGTTCGCTCGGCGTTGCTGCGCTGGCGCGGACCGCCTTCCATGGCCTTGAGGTCGCGCGGATCGCGGTCCATCCCGGCGATACCGGCATTCCAGCGCTGATGGACTCGATCCGGCGGACCTGCGCGAGTTTTGCCGCACGACGGCCGGCAGGCCGCTATGCCGATCTGGTGGCCTGACTTTTGTTGGCAATTCAGTGCGTTGTGAACTTGCCTGCGGATTAACTCGCGGCAAGCTATTGGAATGAAGCTTGCGGAAAAAGCGAGGCGGGCTAATGACCGGCCTGGTAATTCGCGATATGCGAGCCAGTAACACGCCTGATGCCGGGGAGGGGAATGCCCGGGGCCAGGCAGGTCGCACGGGGTACGGCCGCGGGCTGCGCCATGCGGATTATCTGGCGCACTCCTTGTGGCACATCGGGATATGCAAACAATCGAACCCCTCTACCCCGACAGACCCGGCTATCCTGAAGGCTTCTCTGCCGGGGACCTGGCCGCTTCGGCTGCCGCGGCGGTCGAGGACGTGCAGAGCGTTTCGGCGGCCAAGGGGCTGTTCGGGCTGGCCGGCGTGGTTCTTTCGGTCGTCGTCGTGCTGGCGGCGGCCTTCGCCTATCGTGACCTCAGGTTCGACATCGTCGCCGAGCTGGTGCCGCGCACGCCGCTGTTCTGGATGGTGTTCGTCGCCTTCTTCATGACCGGCTCGCTGCTCGACTGGGTGATCTTCCACCGCCTGTGGAAGATTCCGTTCTGGTCGGGCCTCGCCGCGCTGATGCGCAAGCAGGTCAGCAACGAGCTGGTGCTCGGCTACCTCGGCGAGGCGCAATTCTATGCCTGGGCGCGGTCCCGCGGGAACATGATCGCGGCGCCGTTCGGCGCGGTGAAGGACGTGGCGATCCTCTCGGCGCTGACCGGCAACGGGGTGACCCTGATCATGCTGGTGCTGGCCTGGCCGCTGATCTCCTCGGGCCAGCTGGGCATGCCGACGCGCGACGTGTTCCTCTCGCTCGGCGTGGTGCTGCTGACCTCGTGCGCGATCCTGGTCTTCCGCAAGAAGCTGTTCTCCCTCGACGGACGCGAGCTGTGGTTCATCACCGGGGTGCACCTCGTGCGCACGGTCGTGTTCATCGTGGTGTCAGCCCTGCTCTGGCACCTGGTCCTCAACCAGGTCTCGCTCGGCCTGTGGCTGGTGCTGGCGACGCTGCGGATGCTGGTTTCACGTTTGCCCCTGTTGCCCAACAAGGACATCGTGTTTGCCGGAATCGCGGTGTTCCTGCTCGGCCACGACATGGAGATCGCGGCGCTGATGACGTTGATGGCTGCGATCGGGCTGGCCGGCAACGTGATTGCCGGCGTGATTTCGGGGCTGGCGGGGCTGGTGGAGACACGAAGGAGTGCGTGAGTGACGAGGCGGGTTGGCTTTACGGCGTTGGCGACGATCGGGCTCGTGGGGGCGGCCCTCTGGTTGCCGGTCCAGGCGACGGGCGCGCCGGTTCAATCATCCCCCGAACTCGGCAAGGCCGAAGGGCGCTGTCGGGCGAACGAACCAGGCCCCGCGCTCCTGGTGCGGATCGACGGGCTCAAGGACCATCAGGGCAATCTCAAGCTCGAGGTCTACCCGGCGAACGACAGGGACTTCCTCCAGGACGACAATATCCTGATCAACGAGGGCAAGGTGTTCCGCCGGGTCGAGCAACCGGTGGGTGGTGACAATCCGGTGCAGCTGTGCGTGCGGATTCCGGGGCCGGGGACTTATGCGGTGTCGGTGCTGCATGACCGCGACGGCAATCGCAAGTTCGGCCTCTCGGTCGACGGGGTGGGCTTCTCGGGCAATCCGAGGCTTGGCCTCAGCAAGCCCAAGGCGGCGAAATCGAGCGTAGTGGTGACCGGCAACGGGCTCTCGCGGATTACGGTGGTGATGAACTATCGCACGGGGCTGATGTCGTTCGGGCCGTTGCGCGCGAAGTGATGGGCGCGTAAGGCCGCGCTTCATGAAGATCGTCGATGTCTGCGCGTTCCTGTCGCCGCACGGTGGGGGCGTGAAGACCTATATCGAGCAGAAGCTCGCGATCGGCCCGACACTGGGCCACGAGATCGTCATCATCGCACCGGGCGATCATGACGAGGTGATCGAGCGCGGACCGGGCGCGCGGATCGTGCTGCTCAAGAGCCCGCGCTTCCCGCTGGACCGCAAGTACTGGTACTTCGACGACGAGGCGCGGCTCCATGCGGCGATCAGTGCCGAGGCACCGGATTTCCTAGAGTGTTCGTCTCCGTGGCGCAGCCCGAGCATGGTGGGCCGCTGGCCGGGGCCGGCACCGCGCGCGCTGGTGATGCATGCCGATCCGCTCTCGGCCTATGCCTATCGCTGGTTCGGGCCGCTGCTCAGCCGCGAGACGATCGACAAGCGCTTCGAGCGGTTCTGGGAGCACCTGCGCGAGCTCAGCCGGACGTTCGACCTGGTGGTCTGCGCGAGCCGGGAGCTGCGCGAGCGGCTGGCTGACGGTGGGGTTGCCAACACCGCGTTGCACCCGATGGGGATCGAGGCCGGGCTGTTTTCGCCGGCGCGGCGCAGTGCGCAGCTGCGCCGCGACCTGCTGGCGCTGTGCGAGCTGCCGGAGGACGCGCACCTGCTGATCTCGGTCGGCCGGCTGGCCCCCGAGAAGCGGCTGCCGATGATCGTCGACGCGGTCGAGGCGGCAAGCCGGAGCCTGCCGCTCGGGCTGGTGATCCTCGGCGCCGGCGGACAGAAGCGGCGGCTGCTCAGCCAGATTGCCGGCAATCCGCACATTCGCCTGCTGACTCCGGAGCGCAACCGCGCCAAGTTCGCCACCCTGCTGGCGAGCGCAGATGCATTGATCCACGGTTGCGAGGCCGAGACTTTCTGCATGGCCGCGGCCGAGGCCCGGGCGAGCGGTATCCCGGTGGTCGTGCCCGACCGCGGCGGCGCGGCCGACCATGCCGGGGGCGGCGCGGGCGTGCGCTATGCCGCGGGGAATCCTCAGGCAGCCGCGCAGGCGATCCTCGAAGTGTTCTCAGGAACCGCCGAGCTCAGCAGTGAGCCGGTCCCGGTGGTGACCATGGCCGACCACTTCGCCGCCCTGTTCGCGGACTACGAGCGGCTGATAGGCGCCCGCGCCGCGGCCTGAAGGCCGGCGAACGAGCGGGTGCCGGGCGCATGCTGCTGTGCACAAAGAATTTCCGGCTGTTTCGCTGTCGCAAAATGTCGCATGGCCAAAGAGGGTATTCCCAAGCATGCTTAGAGAAGCCTAGAGGGGGCGGAGAGAGCCGCGTCCAGTCGGGCCGCTCTCTCGCAACCATTCTGTTCTCGATGGGTGACGTGTTGACGCCTGTGATCGCAACATCGGCGGGTGGCCGACCGACCGGCCGGCGCAGGGCCGCTCTGCTGGTCGCCGTGATGGCGGCCGCACTGCTGTCAGGCTGCGGAAACGGCGACGACAAGAAGCCCAAGCCGACCCCGCAGGTCGGCTTTGTCGTGGTCAAGCCGACCGCGGTGCCGCTGTCGACCTCGCTCGGGGGGCGCACGGTGGCCTTCGCCACGTCGGAAGTTCGCCCGCAGGTGAGCGGGGTGATCCGGGCCCGGCTGTTCGTGGAGGGCGGCACGGTGCGCCAGGGCGAGCCACTGTTCCAGATCGATCCGAGCCTCTATCGCGCGGCCGATAAC
>Ga0207703_10002262_pt1 | contig 16829 bp, 10 predicted proteins | sample KBSSwiS12_FD_184304 | JGI IMG/M metagenome (GOLD analysis project Ga0207703, IMG submission 184304) | Switchgrass rhizosphere microbial communities from Kellogg Biological Station, Michigan, USA - KBS Switchgrass S1-2 (SPAdes) (version 2) | ecosystem: Host-associated > Plants > Roots >...
GTGGCGGGCCCGCCTCGGTTCGTCGCGGGCGGTGTGGAATCGCTGAAGCGCCTTGGCATCGACGAGGACCGGATCCGCTTCGAGGAGTTCCCCGGATACTAGGTCGCCGGACGCTGCGCGGTTTCCCGGGTGCCGGACGCTGGGCGGTTCCCCGGGTGCCGGACGCTGGGCGGTCCGGGTGAAACGGCCCTCCGGGATCACACGTAGAGGGACCCCGCCCTCAGCGGTCCGGCGTGACCGTTCGTCGGTGTGGACGGGCCGGGCACCCTGCCCTGCTCCGGCGCATACGGACGCGCCAAATCGGCACCCCGCTTTCGCGCGTCTAATATCCACGCGCAAAACTCGAATGTCGGTGCCCGAAAAGAGCGCCGGCAAGCCTTTTCCCAGCGCAACCTGTTGGGGTACAATCAGGGGTGGCCCCAACATCTTGTGTTTTTCTGTTGGCGGGCCACGTAACGCTCGCGTAATGTGCGACCCCGGTTTCAGAAGGATCCCCGGTCCCCCCCGAGGGCCCGGGTGACGGCGCCGCACGAAGCGGCGCCATGGGGTGGTGGATGGACCATGGAGAGGGGTCACCACGATGGCGCGAGAGTTTGGCAGCGAAGGAGCATCGGTCCACGAAGGAATGGCCGTACTCGAAGGAGTGATCATGGGGACGCAAGGGAACCGACATAGTTCGGCCGAGACTCGCATGGGTCTCCGCTTCCCCCGCGTCTATACCCGGGCCGGCGTGAATCCGTTCGACGAAGTCGAATGGGATCTCCGGACCGCGATCATTTCGAGCGAGCACGGACAGGCAGTGTTCGAGCAGCGCGATGTCGAGTTCCCGAAGTTCTGGTCGCAGATGGCGACCAACGTCGTCGCCTCGAAGTACTTCCGCGGGCAGATCGGCACGCCGCAGCGCGAGCGCTCGGTGAAGCAGCTGATCGGTCGCGTCGTCACGACGATCGCGAAGTGGGGACGCATGCAGGGCTATTTCGCGAGCGACATGGACGCCCAGGCGTTCGAGGACGAGCTCACCTACATCCTTCTCCACCAGAAGGCCTCGTTCAACAGCCCGGTCTGGTTCAATTGCGGCGTCGAAGAGAAGCCGCAGTGCTCCGCCTGCTTCATCAACTCCGTCACGGACACGATGGACGGCATCCTCACCCTGGCGAAGACCGAGGGCCTGTTGTTCAAGTGGGGCTCGGGCACGGGGACGAACTTCTCGTCGCTGCGGAGCTCGAAGGAGCACATCCAGGGCGGCGGCACCGCGAGCGGCCCGGTCTCCTTCATGAAGGGCTTCGACGCGTTCGCCGGCGTCATCAAGTCGGGCGGCCGCACGCGCCGCGCGGCGAAGATGGTGATCCTGAACGCCGAGCATCCGGACATCGTCGAGTTCATCAAGTGCAAGGCCGAGGAGGAGAAGAAGGCCTGGGCGCTGATCGACGCGGGCTATGACCCGTCGCTGAACGGCCCCGCCTATGCCTCGATCTTCTTCCAGAACTCGAACAACTCGGTGCGCGTCCCGGACGAGTTCATGAAGGCTGTGGAGGAAGACGGGCCGTGGACCACGAAGGCCGTCGTGACCGGCGAGCCGGTCGAGACGCTTCGCGCGCGCGATCTCATGGGGATGATCTGCGACGCCGCGCACCAGTGCGGCGATCCGGGTCTCCAGTTCGACACCATCGTCAACGACTGGCACACCTGCCCGAACACGGCGCGGATCAACGCGTCGAATCCGTGCAGCGAGTACATGTTCCTCGACAACTCGGCGTGCAATCTCGCCTCGCTGAACTTGATGAAGTTCCTCCACGAGGACACCACGTTCGACGTGGATCGCTACAAGCACGCCGTCTCGGTCCTGATCACGGCGCAGGAGATCATCGTCGACAACGCGTCCTACCCGACGCCGTCGATCGAGAGGAACAGCCACGACTTCAGGCCGCTGGGGCTGGGTTATGCGAACCTCGGCGCCTTGTTGATGTCGTGGGGCCTGCCCTACGACTCGGATGCCGGACGCTCGGTGGCCGCGGTCTTGACCGCCGTGATGCACGGTCACGCGTATGCGCAGAGCGCGCGGATCGCCGAGGTCACGGGGCCGTTCGCGGGCTACGAGAAGAACCGCGAGCCCATGCTGAGGGTGATCCGCAAGCACCACGCCGCGGTGGATCGGATCGATGCGCGGTACGCGCCCGCGGGGTTGATGGACGCGGCGCGCGGGGTGTGGGACGAGTGCTACAAGCTGGGCGTGGAGCACGGCTATCGCAACTCGCAGGTCACGGTGATCGCGCCGACCGGCACGATCGCGTTCATGATGGATTGCGACACCACCGGCATCGAGCCGGACATTGCGCTGGTGAAGTACAAGAAGCTCGCCGGCGGCGGTATGCTGAAGATCGTCAACAACACGGTGCCCGAGGCATTGCGTCGCCTCGGCTACGAGGAGGAAAGGGTCAATCGGATCGTGCAATTCATTGATGAGCACGAGACGATCGAGGGAGCGCCCGGGCTCAAGGATGAGCACCTCCCCGTGTTTGATTGCGCGTTCAAGGCGAAGAACGGCACCCGCTCGATCCACCACATGGGCCACATCCGGATGATGGAAGCCGCGCAGCCCTTCATCTCCGGCGCCATCTCCAAGACCGTGAACATGCCCGAGAACGCGACGCCGCAGGAGATCGCCGATGCCTACATGGCGGCCTGGAAGGCCGGGCTCAAGGCGATCGCGATCTATCGAGACGGCTCCAAGCGCAGTCAGCCTTTGTCCACGTCGAAGAAGGATCGCGGTGCTGGTGGCAGCGAGGCTGGTGCGGCGGTCGCGGAGGCGGTGGGTGCCGCGGTCGGCAAGGCTCCGGTGGCCAAGCGGCGCCGTCTGCCGGATGAGCGGCAGTCGGTGACGCACAAATTCTCGGTAGCGGGCCACGACGGCTATCTCACCGTCGGCATGTACGAGGACGGCACGCCGGGCGAGATCTTTATCGTGATGGCAAAGGCCGGGAGCACGCTGAGCGGCGTCATGGATTCGTTCGCGACGGCTTTGTCGCTCGGGCTCCAGCACGGCGTCCCGCTTCGTTTGTTCGTGAACAAGTTCAGCCATGTCCGGTTCGAGCCGCACGGCTTCACGAAGAATCCGGACATTCCGATCGCGAAGTCGATCATCGATTACCTTTTCCGCTGGCTCGGCATCAAGTTCCTCGGCGAGTCGCCGGCGTCCGCGCAGCACGAGGCGGCCCGCGAGGATCCGCTCGAGGCAGGCGGCGTGCAGGCGGTCGCGGACACGCAGCTCAAGCTGATCGGCGGCAACGGCGGCACCAACGGCGGCCACGCCGGGAGCGGTTACACCAATGGCCACACGGCGGACCTCCACGAGGACCGCGCGTTCGTGAGCCAGTCGGACGCACCTCCCTGCACCGAGTGCGGCGCGATCATGGTGCGTCGCGGCGCGTGCTACTCCTGTCTCAACTGCGGCGCGACGAGCGGCTGCGCTTGATTGGTTTTTGATTTGAGCTGGTAACCAGCCAGTAGCGATTCAAGGCCCCGGTGGCGCAAGCTGCCGGGGCTTTTCGCTGCCCGGTGGCGCAAGCTGCCTTCCGCTGTCCGGTGACAATGCGCCGGGAAATGCGCCCTCAGACGGTGAACGCTCCGCCTCGTTTCCAGCCTTGGTTTTCGACCCTTCGTCTGAGGCTTGGGTTAGCCGGTCCGCCTCGTATTGGTTGTGGGCCCGGCATCGCAATCTCATGTTGTCGACGGTTCCTCTTCCCCCCTGCGCCACGGGATGGACATGATCGAATTCGAGATAACGGCGCGCCTGACAACGCTTCCCGCTCGGGCCGGTAAAGGTGCACTGCCCCTTGTCTCGCTCCCAAACCGCACGGCGAACGTGTGCGGGGACATATCGCCTGCGAGCGCTCGGGCGTGCACGCCGCGGACGAGTTGTCGCTCCGAACTTCTGACGCTCGAGCTGGAGGATCAGGGCCTCGAGAGCACGGTCGAGCACCTGGGCGATGTCCCCGCCAGCGACCGCATGACTAAGCAGAGCTTGCGCATAGCGCAGTTTCTGGTGCGTCCTGTGGTCGATGGTCACCCTCAAGCTGTACCGCTCCAGGAGGGCCGCGGTGTTGGTCAAATCCGGCGATCCAACTCGCCCCGGGGCGAGTTCATCCATGCTCGGGTCGCCTGAATCGGCTCCGTTCGTAGCCCCGGCAACTCGCCCCGGGGCGAGTTGAGCGCGATGGTCCGAAGGGCTGGCCGGCGGCGAGTCCGGTTCGGGTGCACCCGCCCGGTCGGACCCATCACGATCGGACCCGTCGCGATTGGATCTTTCGCGATCGGACCCGTCGCGATCGGACGAACCCTTCAACTCTCCGACGCCAGCCTCCTCAAGCGCCAGCTGCGGCAGGGGTCCTCGAGCCGCGGCAACTGGCCCCGGGGCGAGTTGACGAAGCGATTGAGGTCTGGCGATCCCGGGGGGAAGTGGTCGAATCGTCGGCGGCGACTCGGGCGCTCCGAAACGCCGGGCCAATATCTGCTCGATTTCGAATCGCCGGCGATGCGTTGCCGCTTCGATGAGCTCATCGGAATTCACCGCCGTCAGGTGCGGCGCCAGAAGGCAAACTGCCGCGAGATGCAACCGGCCATCCGCCACAGCGTGGAACATGGCCGGAAACTGGCGCGCCGCGCGGGCTGCGCGGATCCGCTTGTAGGCCGAGTCCTCGGACAGCCGCAGATCCTCGACACAGTAGGCATGCATCGATGGATAGCCAGCGGCGACGTACAGGCCCCGCGCGTCGACTTCTCCGATGTGGGCCAGAAGCGCTGCGGTCCCGACACGGTCCCGGGCCACCAGGTCCGACAGGTCTCGGAGGAGCGCTTCGTCCGTGAGGTGGTCCAACGAGTAGTTCTTCGACGTGGTTCTCTGCATGGAAGCACCTGTGAGCGGGGATGTGATGAAGTGCCTGATGGGGGATCAGGTCTTGGGGGTGGCCGTGATTTATATCATGAGCACCGCGCAGGGAGAATGACTAAGAGAGTGCCATGACAGGCAAACTGCAGGCGTGGAAGGCGAGAAAGGCGCGCCGGGCCGCTAGTCCGCTTCCGCCGCGCTGTCAGGCTTTGCGCCGCTGCCCGCGTTGCCGCTCCCGCCCTGGCACGGCAAGTCGCTCGTCGCGGTATCGATCGCGACCTTCCACTCCCCTTTCGCCTTCTTCCAGACCGTGACGTACTTTCCGGTGTCGTCGACCTGGCCACCGGCGTTGTTCTGGATGTAGTGATAGGTGCCGCGCTCCACCGCCATGTCGAGGGACGCCGATACCTTCACCTCCTCGGTCGCGAACGTCATGCTCACGCCATCGGGCCTGAGCCAGGTCTCGTACCACTTCTGGATCGGCTCCTTGCCGATGATCACGGGCGTGTTCGACGCCATCTCCATCGCGTCCTCTGCGTAGTACGTCATGATCTTGGGGATGTCCTTGGCGATCTCGGCTTTGAGCCACTCCTGGCTCAGCGTCTGGACCGCCTTGGCCTCGTTCAGCGTGTTCACCTCGGCGGGCTTCTGCACGGTGCAAGATGTGAGCATCGAGGCGAGACACACGGTCCGAAGCCAAGCCTTCATGGAGCCTCCCAAGGGTCATTCGGGTACACGCTCCGGCGACCGCCGGGCGCGGTTCACGCAGGTGCGGTGCTGGCCGCGTCGCGCACGTCGCGCACGCAGGCGCGAACGGCACCCGCTACTGGAATCGAACGGTGATGGCTACTCTCCCGCTGTCCGCGGGAGCGAATTCGACGAGGTAGGATACTTGTTTCCCGCAGCGATCGATGGTCCATCGCTCGTGCCGCGGGAGGCGGGACAACGCGGTATCTGGGTCCGCACCCGCGGGGCCGGCACCATCCGCGGCGCCCGCGACGCCGTTACCATCCCCCGCACCCGCGGCGCCCCCCTTACCACCCGCGACGCCGGCACCATCCGCACGAAAACCCATCGAGTCCAGAACCACCGTGTCCGAGACGCGTCGCTCCGTGCATCGGTCCTTTCGGAGATTGTCCATGGCGCGGATCGCCAGGACGACGCGGACCTGCTCGGAGGAGTCGGCGTAGGTGGCGCCGGGCGCTGGCGCCCAGGCGGCCGCGGGCGAGCCGAGGTCGTGCTTCGAGCCGGCGCACCCGCTGAGCACGAAGGCGCCAATGGCCGCGCAAACCGCACGCAGAGATCCGCCCGCGCCTCGCACTAAGGAATCGGCGGAGGGAGCGGGGGCGGCTCCGGGGTGCCGGGCGGGAGCTGAGGCTCCAGGTTCGCGCCGCCTGCCGCCGCGGCGCGCTCGCGCGGCGTCAACGGTCCGTCGGGGAGGCCTCCGCGGCCCGAAGCGGCTGAATGGCCGAGGTCGCTCTCATCGCTAGCGTGCCCACCACCACCCTGCGCACCGCCACCATGCCCACCGCCAGCGTGACCACCACCACCATACCCACCGCCCTGCTGCCCCCCGGACACCAGCCCCATCCCCTCGCTCCCGCGCTCCGAAAACGGCGTGACGGTCCTTGGGGGCCTCGCGGGATCCCGGCGCGGCACCGGCGTCCTTGCCTGGGGCGGCACCGCCCGTGCTTGGCTCCGCTCTCGCAAGAGCGTCGCACCCACGGCCAGCATCCAGACCTGGAGCGGCAGTCCGACGCCGTAGCGCACCGCCGTCATGCGCATCGGATTGATCGCGGCGCCGGTGACCGTGGAGCTCCAGAAATCGAACAGGTACACGAGAATCCCGATCACACCGACCACGGCGCCGGCCCAGCCGAGCCAGCTCGGGATCACGTCACGCGACGAGCCGCCCAGGCCGGCCGCCACGACCGCGGCGAACAGCAGCACCGACCCCACCGCGAGCGCACCCATTTTCCAGTACCAGACGGCGCTGAAGAGCATCGTCGCGAGGCCGGGATCGAGGGGATAGAGATTGCGAATGAACGCGGGAAGGAAGAACTCCATCGAGAGGAACGAGACGTAGATGGATGCGCCGACCAGCGCGCACACGGTCACGATCGAAGCCGGTCCGGACGCGCCTCGGAGGTGCAGCAGGAAGGCGAACGCGGCAAAGCCGACCGCGGCCGCGAGGAATCCAACCACCATCGCGGCGTGAAGTCCCATCCACCCGGAGAGGCCCTCCTTGGCGATGGCCTCGATGACGTGGTTGGCTTCGTTCGCCGGCGGCAAGGAGGGGAACACCGCGAGCGAGAGCGAGAGGACCACCGCGCCGAGCGTGAAGCCCACGCCCGCGTACGTCTGGATCGATTGGACCCGTTCATCCATCACATCGGCCATCCCAGGCCTCCCTTCGGACCGGCGCCACATTCACCACGGACCCACACGCGCGCCACCGCAGCACCCGCACCACGGACCCACACACGCACCACCCACCAAAACCCTTGAACCATTCGCCGATGCCCGGCACTCTACCGCCGTGCCCGAGCATAAACAAACCAAGAACCTCGACCCGAACGCGCTTGGGCTGATCGCGGCGCTGGCCGCGATCGTCCTCTACATCCCCGCGATCCAGTACGGATGGGTCTGGGACGACCGGGTCATGGTCGACTCCCAGGGGCACGCGCTCCTCGAAGGCTACCGCCCGCTCGCCTCGCTCCTCTTCCGGCTCGAGTGGAATCTCGGCTACGGGACGCCGCTGATCGCGCACCTCACGAGCGTCATGCTCCACGGCGCCGCGACGTTCCTCTTCTTCCGGCTCGCCCTCTCGCTCGCGGCGGGACCGATGCTCGCCCTCGTCACGTCGCTCCTCTTCGCGGCCCATCCGGTGCACGTGGAGGCGGTGGCGTACATCTCCGGCAGGCCGGATCTCCTCGCGACCACGCTCGCGCTCCTGGCGCTCGTGATCGCGCGCAAGGCGGAGCTCTGCACGCCGGAGGGATGTCGCTCGCTCAAGATCTGGCCCGCGTACATCGTGTACGCGGCCGCGCTCCTGAGCGACGAGGTCGCGCTCGCGATGCCCTTCGTGCTCATCGGGCTCGATCGCTTGGGACCGACGCCGGTTCCCTTCAAGCAGCGCCGCACGCACTACTCGGGGTTCCTCGCGATCACGCTCGTCTACCTCCTCATGCGCTTCATGTCGGGGCACGGCTTCCTGTCCAACGCCGGCGCCGCCGCGATGGGAATCGAGCCGGGCGCGAAGGCGTGGGCGGTGCCCATGGCGATCTACGAATCGCTGCGAGTCCTCTTCGTGCCGCATCCGCTCAATGCACTCAGGACGTTGACGGCCGCCGAGATCGCGACCACCGCGAGCAAGATCGCGCCGTTCCTCGCGCTCCTCGGCGTGGCCCTTTTCGTGGCGTGGCGCCGCCGCGATCCACTCGCACGGGCGGGGGCGCTCCTGCTCCTGCTGCCGCTCATCCCGTCGCTTCCCATCGCGCCGTTCGTGGGTTCCTTCACCGAGGAGCGGGCGCTCTACTTCGCCTCGGTTGGCGCGTGCCTTCTGGTGGGATCCCTCTATGCGGCGGTGCGCAACGCGCTGCCCCGCGCGGGACTTCCGCTCACGGTGGTCGCGATTCTGGTCGCGGTGGCCGCGGGCGCGGGCACCCACGAGCGGCTCCCGGTCTGGAAGGACAACACGTCGCTCCTCTACGCTGCGGCGAAGGCGGATCCCAAGGATCCCCTGCCCCACCTCATGCTCGCCGACTTCTTCATGAACGAGCAGAACTGGCCCGCGGCGGAGGCATCCATCGATCGCGCGGTGACGCTCGATCCGAACAATCACAACGCGCTCGTGCGACAGGTCGCGATCCTGAATCGACGCGGCAAGTTCGATCTCTCGGCCCAGGCCGCGCACAAGGCGCTCGCGATGGTGCCGAACGATCCCATGACGCTCACCAACCTGAGCGACGCCCTCGTCCATACGGACAAGCCGGCCGAGGGCGCGGACGCGGCGGCGCGCGCGATCGCGCTCGACTCGACGCTCGTGAACGCCTGGTACAACTATGGCGTCGCGCTCGCGGCGGCGGGTCACCTGAACGAAGCCATCGGCGCATACCAGAGGACGGTCGCACTCGAGCCCGGACACATCCTCGCGCTCAACAATCTGGGAGCGCTCCTCGGCCAGAGCGGGAAGCTGGTGGAGGCGCGCGAGCTCTACAGGCGGCTGGTCGTGCAGGCCCCCAACTCCGTCGAGGCGCACATGAACCTGGCGCTCGTGTACATGCGGCTCGGGGACATGCAGGCCGCGGCGCGCGAGCGAGCGGCCGTCAAGAACCTGAGCCCGAACGCGGTGCAGGAACTGGACGCGGTCATCCGGCAGTACCAGGGCTCGCGACTCCCGGTGCTCCACCCGCAGCGTCCCATCACGCGGTAGGCTCGCGCACCCCGCCGGGGCCTGCCGGGCAGCACGGGGCTCCCGTAACAGCTTCGTGACGTGCCTCGCCGCGCGTGCTAGCTTAGCGTCCTCATGCCTCCGGAGCTCGACACCCGCTGGTTCGACCCCACGCGCATCAATCTCCTCGTCGGCATCCTTCTTTTCCTCGCCTTTCTCGTCATCAACATCCTCCGCGCCCGCGCCGGCGGATCGTTCTTCATCCGGCCCCTCGCCGGACTCCAGGCCCTCGATGAGGCCATCGGCCGCGCCACGGAAATGGGGCGGCCGATCCTCTACATGCCGGGCCTCGGCGACATGAGCGAGGTCGGCACCCTGGCGTCGATCACGATCATGGGACGCGTCTCGCGCAAGGTGGCCGAGCTGGGGTGCGACATGGAGGTTCCCTGCTACGACCCGATGGTCATGGCGATCATCGACGGCGTCGCGCGCCAGGCGTACCGCGAGGTGGGACGCGAGCACGATTACAAGGCTGGGAGCGTCCACTACGTGAGCGCGCAGCAATTCGCCTACGTCGCCGCCGTCACCGGCATCATGCTCCGCGATCGTCCCGCCGCGAACATCTACATGGGAAGCTTCTACGCCGAGTCCTTGTTCCTGGCCGAGACCGGCAACCTGACCGGCGCGATCCAGATCGCGGGGTGCGACAAGCCGACCCAGCTTCCCTTCTTCGTCTGCGCCTGCGACTACACCTTGCTGGGCGAGGAGCTCTTCGCGGCAGGTGCGTACATCGGACGCGAGCCGGTGCAGCTCGCCACGATCGCCGCGCAGGACTGGGCGAAAGCCCTGGCCATGGCTCTGATCGTGCTCGGCCTCCTCCTGACAGCACTCGGCCATCCCGAGCTGGGGCAGTGGCTCAAGGTTTCGTGAGACAACCCACCGCCGGGCGCTGCGGCGTGTGCTTCCCAGGCCGCACTCGCGGGAGCGCTCTCTAGCGTGTATCTCGGACCGCTCGTTCTCACGTTCGTGGTGGGAACGGTCCTCATCGCTCTCTATTTCATTCCGAACCACGCGGCCCAGGAGGTGAACGCGCAGCTCCTGCTCTGGGCCACGATCGTTTACGCCTTCGCGCTCATCCTCGGCTCCGTGTCGCTCATGGGCACGCACTGGCGGAAGATCCGCCTGAGGGCGGAGGGCTCGTTCTTCAGCTGGGTGGCCATCGTCGCGCTCGTCGCCACCACCCTCATGGGCGTGGTCTGGGGCGTGGCCGAGAAATCGCCGCTCGATCGCTTCTACAACGCCGTCAACTCGCCGCTCGCCTCGACCATGTTCGCGCTCCTGGCGTTCTTCATCGCGTCCGCGGCGTTCCGCGCGTTTCGCGCGCGCAATGTGGAGGCGACGCTCCTCCTCGTGACCGCGGTGGTGATGATGATCGGCCGCGTCTCGATTGGTGAGTTCATCTGGCCCGGTTTCCCGGCCCTGACGGAGTGGCTCCTCGACGTACCCAATCTCGCCGCCAAGCGCGCGATCGCGATCGGCGTCGGGCTCGGCGCCATCTCGACGGCTCTCAAGATCATCCTCGGAATCGAGCGAAGCTACCTGGGGAGACAGCGATGAGCCTGGCGGATCGGATCCTCCGCCTGGACCGGCGGATCATCTTCATCCTGGTCGCCCTCGGTACGGCGCTCCCACTCCTCGTTCCGGTCAACCTACCGATCACGGTCACACCGCGCGTGGAGGCCGCGTACGACACCATCGATCAGCTCCCGGCCGGATCGACGGTCCTGTTCTCGCTCGATTACGAGCCGGACGTCTCGGCGGAGCTCCAGCCGATGACCGTCGCGATCATGCGGCATTGCTTCCGGAAGAACTTCAAGGTGGTCGCGCTCACGCTGTATCCCGCCGGCCCGGGGCTCGTGGAGCCGGCGATCCGCATCGCGGCGGAGGCCGAGCACAAGGTCCGAAACAAGGACTACGCGTTCCTCGGTTACAAGTCGGGCTTCCAGACGGTGATGATCGGAATGGGCGAGAGCATCCGCTCCCAGTTTCCGGTCGACTTCTACGGCACCCCGCTCGATTCCATCCCCGTCATGCGCGGGATCCGGAACTACGGCGAGATCGCGCTCCTCGTGAACCTCACCGCCTCGAGCGCCGCCGACTACTGGATCCAGTTCGCCGTCGGACGCTACCGGAAGCCGATGGTCCTCGGCGCGACGGCGGTCATGGCTACCGATTACTACCCCTATCTCTCGTCGAAGCAGCTCCTGGGATTGATCGGAGGGATGAAGGGGGCGGCCGAGTACGAGAAGCGGATGGATCTTTTCGGTGACGCGCGCCGCGGCATGGACGCACAGAGCCTGGTGCACGTCATCGTCACGCTGCTCGTGATCCTGGGCAATGTGGCTTTGTTTGCGAGTCGCCGCGGAACGGGGACCCGATGATCCCCTGGGCGCAGATGGCTCCCACGATCACCGTCTGGGTTGCGGCCTTCCTCACGCTCTGCGTCTTCTCGTTCCTCTACAAGGACAACCCGTTCTACCGGTTCGCGGAGCACCTTTTCGTGGGCTCGGCGGCCGGGTACCTCCTCGCGGTGCAGTACCAGAACGTCATCATCCCGAACGTGTGGCTCCCGCTGACCACGGGAAAGCCCGTGACGATCGGGCTGACCGCGATTCCCCTCCTGCTCGGTCTTCTGATGGTGGCTCGAATCTCACCCCGATTCACCGGCCCGGCGCGGTGGGCCATCGCGTTCTACGTGGGGACCTACTCGGGCATCGCGGTGACCGGCTACATGCAAGCGCAGGTGCTCGCGCAGGTAGCCGACGCGGTCAAACCGTTCCCACCAGGATGGGGGGCGGTGAACGCGGCGCTCGGTTTGATCGGATTATTGACGGTGATCGCCTATTTCTTCTTCTCGGTGCCGCACAAGGGCGTGGTGGGCGTGGGCGCGCGGGTCGGGATCTGGTTCCTGATGGTCGCGTTCGGAGCGTCCTTCGGCTACACCGTCATGGCCCGCGTCTCCCTCCTGATCGCGCGCGTCCAGTTCCTGCTGCGGGACTGGATGCATTTGATACCGATGAGTTGAGTCGCCGGATGTAGCGGTTGGGCGACGACCGACAAGCGTTGAACTGGCCCCGGGGCGAGTTGGCGGCGGCGTTGAACTGGCCCCGGGGCGAGTTGAAGCGGCGCGAACTGGCCCCGGGGCGGGTGGAGGCGGCGTTGAACTGGCCCCGGGGCGAGTTGGGGGCGGCGTGAACTGGCCCCGGGGCGAGTTGAACCACCTCATCGCACCTCAACAGCCCCCAACGCTCGCAGTGCCTCATCGAGCGCTACCTCGTAGGGCACCGACAGGCCCGTGCTCCAGGCTTCGCCGAAGGCCATCCCTCCGGCCTCGCGCTGCACCCCCACCAGGAACTGATCGAGGTCCTCCTTCTCCTTCGGGGACCTGGGCGAAGCGATCTGGGTGCGCAGCGCGTCGGCCGCGCCGCAGAGCCGCGCGGCCCGCACCGGATCACCCAACGCGGCCAGGAGCGCCGCGGAGCGCTCCAACGCATACGCCGCGGGGTGCGGCTCGCCCTGCTCGCGGACCACCTCGATACCTTCCATCAACAATGCCCTCGCCTCCTCCGTCCGACCCAGAGAGAGCGAAAGCTCCGCAAGCGACGTGAGCCGGAGCGCGAGCGAGCCCACGTCCCCCACCTCCCTGAAAATGTCGATGCCCTGCCGGCTCAGGTCCCGTCCCCGCTCGCGATCGTTCTCGAAGAGCGCGAGCCGTCCCAGGTTGCTCAGCATGAGCCCCTCGCCGCGGCGATGTCCCGCGCGGCGGAACCTCGCAAGGGCATCCTCGTACGCGGCGCGCGCTTCCTCCAGCCGTCCCTGGCTCATTCGCAGGTTCCCGAACCCGCCGAGCGAGAGCGCGATCCCGGATTCGTCACCCATGGCCCGATAGATCGCCAACGACTCCTCGTAGGCCGCGTCCCCGGCGGCGAAGTCGTTCTGGTGGAAGGCGAGCGCACCCGCGCCGAGGAGCGCGGCCGCGCGCTCGCTCGTCGGCGCCTTCGCGCCGGGGAGGTTGAGCTCCGTCGCGAGCACGGAGCGTCCCAGCTCGAAGTGGCCGTGGCCGAACCAGAATCGCCAGAGCGAGCTCGCCATGCGGAGCGCGGAGATCGCGCCCCCTTCGATCTGCCCGCAGCACCAGAACGCCGACAGAAAATTCTCGTGCTCCTCCTCGAGCCGATCGAGCCAGGCTCCCTGCTCCTCGCCGACCAGACCCGCGGTCGCGCGCCGGGACAGACCGACGAAGTACTCGAGATGCCGTAGCCGCGTGCTCCGCTCCTCACCGGCCGTGCGGAGCCGACCCAGCGCGTACTGACGCACCGTGTCGAGCATGCGAAAGCGGAGCCGCTCCCCTCCGCCCGGCTCCGTGACGACCAGCGATTTGTCCACCAGACGGGAGAGAAGATCCAGAACCTCGAACTCGTCCCCTTGCGCCACCTCGCTCGCGGACTCCAGCGACCAGCCGCCCACGAACACCGAGAGCACGCGGAAGAAGCGCTGCTCCTCGGGCCGGAGCAGGTCGTAGCTCCATCCGATGGTCGCCGCCAGGGTCTGGTGGCGCGCCTCGGGACTGGGCGCTCCGGCGGCCAGCAGGCGGAGCGGATCGAGCAGCTTCTCCCGCATCTCGTGGATCGAGAGCACCGGCACGCGCGCCGCCGCCAGCTCGATGGCGAGCGGAAGGCCGTCGAGCCTCCGGCAGATCTCCTCGATTCCGTCCCGCTCGCGCTCCGTCGGATGAAAGTCGGGGCGCGCCATCGCGGCACGCTCGAGGAAGAGACGCACCCCCTCGGCCAGGGGCGGGACTCGATAGACGTGCTCTCCCGGCACCTTGAGCGGCTCCCGGCTCGTCGCGAGAATCCGAAGCTCCGGCGCGCGCGGCAGGAGCACCTCCGCGAACCCGCGGCACGCGCCGAGCACGTGCTCGCAGCAATCGAGCACGAGCAGGAGCGAGCGCGAGGCGAGATAGTCCTCGAGCGTGTCCAGGATCCAGACTCCGGCCCGCTCGCGGACTCCGAGCGCGGATGCGACCGCGGAGGGCACGCGCTCGGCATCCATCCCGTACGCGAGGTCGATCCACCACACACCGTCCCGGAGCTCCGCCTGGGCCTCCACGGCCACGGCCAGAGCGAGGCGCGACTTCCCGGCGCCCCCTGCTCCCGTGAGCGTTAGGAGCCGATGTCGCCTTAGCAGCGCGCCGACCTCGCCGCGCTCCCGCTCGCGCCCGACGAAGCTCGTTCCGGGATCGGGGAGGAGATGGGGACCGAGGCGACGCGTCGTTTCATCGAGGCGCGCGGGGCGGCCCGCGGCTCGGTCGAGCTCCACCGAGCACCGCTCGAGCACGCCGCGCGCGACCGCCATGTCGTGGAGCCGTTTGCCCGTGTCGCGCTCGCAGCACGAGCGAAGGAGATCGCGGATCTCCTCGGGAGTCTCGGGGGGCAGGAGGGACCAGTTGGGATCGCGCCGCAGTACGGCTTCCATCGCGTGGCGCGGCGTACCGCCGTACGCGCGCGCACCCGTGAGGCACTCGTAGAGCGTGCACCCGAATCCGAAAACGTCGCTTCGCCGATCCTCGCCGAGGCCGCGCACCTGCTCCGGGCTCATGTATCCGGGCGTCCCCACCGCGACCCCCGGCATGACCAGATCGACCGTATCGCTCCCAGGCTCGTCGTCCGTCGTGATCTTCGCGAGGCCGAAGTCGAGCACCTTCGCCACGCCCTGCGGCGTGACCATCACGTTCGCCGGCTTGAGATCCCGATGGACCACGCCGCGGAGATGCGCGGCCTCGAGCGCGGACGCGATCTGCGCGCCGATGCGTAGCGCCGTTCCCACGTCGAGCGGCCCATGCTTCAGGCGATCGAGGAGCGATTCGCCCTCGACCTTCTCGAGAATGAGGAATCGCTCGCCCCGGCGATTCACCTCGGAGCTGTAGATCATCGCGATGTTGGGATGGTGGAGCTTCCCGAGAGCGCGGGCCTCGCGTCTCATGCGCGCGACGCGCTGGGGATCGGAGACGAATTCCTGACGGAGGGTCTTGATCGCGACGGGGCGCCCGAGGCGGAGATCGATGGCGGCGACGACCTGGCTCATCCCGCCCACGCCCAGCGGGGCGCCGAGCTGGAAGCGCGAGGACGACGAGGACTCGTCCGTCGGCCGCTCCGTCACGGAGGGCGGCGCGGGCGGATTCGAGCGGCGGTCCGACGCCCGGCCCGGCTGCCGGTCCCGCGACTTCGATTTCCGTCGAGGCATTCGGCTTCCCCCACGGTCGCCGAAGGGTGCGCGGCGCGAGGGCGCGACGCGCGTGCACGCGGCGCACGGGGCGTCGCGAGGACCGCGGGCGCGACACGACGGCTCGAGCGTCAGCCCGAACGCGGAGGGCTCAGGGCTTCGAAGGCTGCGTCGAGCGCTTCGTGGTCGCCCACGAGAACCAGAATGTCCCCCGGCCGAAGCTCGTACTCGGGGCCGGGCCCGAGGGTGTGCGCACCATCCCGCACGACGGCGATGATGAGCGCGCGGGTCCTTCCGCGCAAGTCGAGGGATGCGAGGGTCTGGCCGACCGCCGGGGAGCCCGGCTCGAGGTAGAAGGTGTCGGTCGTGGCCCCGGCGATCATCTGGGACACCGAGGTCATGAGCTGCCCGGTGATGTCGCCGCCCCGGAGGAAGCTGTACCCCTCGCGCCGCAGCGCCTGCTCCTGGATCCGCACCACATTGGCGGGCACGTGATAGCGACGAAGCACGCGGACCAGGATGGCGATCGAGGTCTCGAACTCCTCGGGGATCACCTCATCGGCTCCGAGCCGGTTGAGCTCGGCCACCTCGGCCACCTGGCGGGTTCGGGCGATGATGTGTGCGTCGGGGTTGACCGTGCGCACCTGATGGACCGCGAAGCGCGTCGCAGCCGGATCCGAGATGGCTAGCACCACGACGGACGCCCTGTCCACGCCCGACGCATGGAGCGACTCCGCGCTCGCGATGTCGCCGTACTGGATGGACTCTCCCGCCGCGCGGGCGCGGCGGATGATCGCGGTGTCCAGCTCGAGCACGAGGTATGGAATCCCCAGCTCGCGGAGCACGCGGGCGACGTTCCGTCCATTCACGCCGTAGCCGGCGACGACCACGTGGTTCGCGAGGGTGGGCGGGACCGGCCCGGGCGCAGCCGCGTCGGCCGCCGCACCGCCGGCCGCCGCAGCACCGCCCGCCGCCGCACCGCCCGCCGCCGCACCGCCCGCCGCCGCACCGCCCGCCGCCGCAGCCCCGCGCAGGATCGGACGTGCGTTCCTCGTGCGCGCGCCCGCCCACGCCGCGAGCCGAATCAAGAAGGGCGTGAGCGCGAGCGACACCACCGCCACCGCGAGCATGATCTGGGATTGCGTCGTGTCGAGGAGCCCTTCGCGCTGGCCGACGGACGAGAGCACGAACGAGAACTCTCCCACCTGGGCGAGGGAGATCCCGACGATCACCGCGATCCGGAGGGGATACCCCATCAGAGATCGGAAG
>Ga0207703_10002264_pt1 | contig 16826 bp, 16 predicted proteins | sample KBSSwiS12_FD_184304 | JGI IMG/M metagenome (GOLD analysis project Ga0207703, IMG submission 184304) | Switchgrass rhizosphere microbial communities from Kellogg Biological Station, Michigan, USA - KBS Switchgrass S1-2 (SPAdes) (version 2) | ecosystem: Host-associated > Plants > Roots >...
GTGGGGGAAACCCACGTGCGCAAATTGCAGGCGTAGCTGCTTCGCAGCCGACTTTTGCAATTTGCGCCCGAATGATGTCAGCACGAAAAGCTTCGGGCGGCCGCGCGCTTTTCGTGTAGAAAAGGCACGAAGCGCGCCGATCGCGGTCGGCTTCGCCGAGGCTCAGTAGCGCGCGTATGCGACTTGAAAGCCCCAATGAACGCATGCGCTCGTCAAAGGCTTAACGCGCGCATGCGACTTGAAGGCCCCAATGAGCGCTTACGCGTATCGAAGGCTGTCAGCTCGCCTGCGCGTTACTGAACGGCCGCGCAGCGGCTTATGATCGACGCGCTTCGTGCCGTTTCCGGGGGGAAGCGCGCGGCCGCCCGAAGCTTCCCCCTCTGACTGCCTTTCGGGACAGAAACACGGAGCGCGTAGCGCGGAGTGTTTTTGTCACGACGGGCGCAAATTGCGAAAGCCCGCCGCGAAGCGGCCGCGCACGCAATTTGCGCACGACTAAGCCGACCGCGGCAACACCATCCGCACACGCACCAGCACATCGTCGGCGACCACCGTCGGATCGGACCACCGCCCATCGCCCACGTTGAAATCCAGCCGCCGGATCGTGAACTGGCCCTCGCTCACGGTATTGCCGGCCGCATCCTTGCGGATCTGTACGGGGATCGCCACGTCGCGCGTGGTTCCCTTCATCGTCAGCTTGCCGGCGATTTCGTAGCGCTCGCCGCCCAGGTTCGTAACCTTCGACGACTGGAACGACGCGACCGGGAATTTCGCCGTATCGAACCAGCGCGGGCGCCTGACTTCGGTTTCGGATTCTTCGCTGGCGAGGTCGATGCTCGCGAGATCGATCTCGAGGTCCGCCCGCGAGCGGCCGAGGTCGTCGGGCTTCCAGTCCACGCGCGCCTTCCATTTGCGGAAACGGCCTTCGACGTTCGCGCCCATCTGCTTCGACACGAAGCGGATCTCGCTCCTGTCGATCAGCACGCCCTGCGCGGCGGCGCCGGACGTGGCGAGCAGCAGCATGGCGAGCGAAGGGACAAAGGGACGCAGCATTCGCATTGAACGATATCCAGAAGGAAAGGGAGTCCGGCAGCTGGGCAACATGCGGACAAGCACGCCGTCGCGTCGACCCCTTGATGCCAGAGCGCAACCGCGACATCTGCTAGGACCGCGATCGCCAGCCTGAAGTTCAGCGTCCGGTAACGCGTATGCAGGGGCCCGGCGATCCTGCGTCACCGATGAACGCTGCGCGGAACCGGTCGCGGCTGCCTGGCGGCACGAAATCGGCAGGATCGGCTCACTTCCCGCCGCTATAATCCCCGAAGTCCCCGCCATTCGAATCGACCGCCCTTGCCCGGCTCTTCGCATCATCCGTTGCGCGACGTTCCGCCGGCTGCCGTCCCTGGCCGGCCAACCGCATGACACCGCGATTTGTTCCGAGCGCCGCCGTCGTCCTGTTGTGCGCCGCGACCTTCCTGACCGCGCTACCCATCCGCGCGCAAACCCCGACCACCGCACCTGAGGCAACGCCCGCCATCGCCGCAACCCCGGTCAAACCGCGGCCCAAGATCGGTCTCGTGCTATCGGGCGGCGGCGCCCGCGGCATGACGCACATCGGCGTGCTGAAGGTCCTGCACGAGATGAAGATCCCGATCGACTACATCGCCGCGACGTCGATGGGCGCGATCGTCGGCGGCCTCTACGCCAACGGCATGACTCCCGGCGAAATGCAAAAGCATCTTGGCGCCGTCAGTTGGCCGACATTGCTCGCCGACAGCCCGCCGCGCCGCGACGTCGGCTTTCGCCGCAAGGAGGAGCTCGCCGCGTTTCCGCTGGGGTTCGAGATGGGTTACCGCGACGGCGAATTCCAGTGGTTCAAGGGCGCGCTGTCCGGCAGCAATCTCGAGCTCTTCCTGCACGAACTGACGCGCAACGCCGACAACATCGAGGACTTCGACAAGCTGCCCATTCCCTATCGCGCCGTGGCGACCAACATGGTGACGGGCAAGGAAGTCATATTCGATCACGGCAAGCTCTACCAGGCGATGCGCGCCAGCATGTCGGTGCCGGGAATGTTTGCACCGATGGAGCTCGACGGCCGGATCCTGGGCGACGGCGGCCTCGTCAACAACCTGCCCGTCGACGTCGTGCGCGCCATGGGCGCCGACATCGTCATCGCCGTCAACATCGGCACGCCGCTCATGTCGCGCGACGAATTGCAGTCGCTGGTCGGCTTCGCGTCGCAGATGATCAACATCCTGACCGAGCAGAACGTGCGCGCGCAGCTGGCGCAACTCAAGCCGGGCGACATCCTGATCTCGCCGGATCTCGGCAATCTCTCGTTCATCGATTTCGCCGCGGCGCCCAAGTTCGTGGAGCTCGGCATCCAGGCGGCGGAGGCGATGCGGCCGCAGCTTACGGCGCTGGCCGATACTTCGCCGGAGTTCGCGCGATACGAGAAGCGCTTCATCGTCGCGCCGCAGCCGCTGCCGGCGAAGCTCGATTTCGTATCGGTCGAAGGAACGCACTTCGCGAATCCGGAAGTGCTCGAAAGCCAGATGCAGACCCAGCCCGACAAGCCGTTCACCATGCAGGGGCTGGAGCGTGACCTCTCGAAGCTGTACGGGCGCGGCGATTTTTCGCAGGTCAACTACGAGTTCGTCAACGTCGGCCAGCAGCAGGGGCTCTTGGTCAACGTGACCGAGAAGGCCTGGGGGCCCAACTTCCTGCGCTTCGGGCTGTCGCTGTCGGCCGACCTGCAGGGCGAGACGCTCTTCAACCTGATGGCCGGCCACAAGCGGGTCTGGTTGAACAGCCTCGGCGCCCAGTGGACGAACGAGGTCATCCTTGGCAGCACGCGCCGCTACGCCACCGAGTTCTACCAGCCGCTTACGCTGCGCAATCTCGTGTTCGCTTCCGCCTATGGCGCCGTCCAGCGCGCGCCCGAATTCATCTTCGACGGGAACACTCGAGCAGCCGAGTACAGCGTGCTCACCGAGACCGCAGGCGCCGACGTCGGAATCCCGTTCGGCACCACGGGCGAGCTGCGCGTCGGCTTCAAATGGGTCCACCGGCGCGGCGATCCCGTAATCGCGCCCCCCTTCGTGGAGATCAGGGACATTGAGAACCTCATTCCGAACTTCCTGATCAGGACGGACGAAACCGGCGCCCGCGTGCTGTTCCGCTGGGACACCCTCGACAACCCGTACTTCCCGCGCAACGGGCTGCGGGTCAACGCGGAAGGGTTCTTCGGCAACCGGACCACGACACTTGCACTGGGACCGCCCTTGTGTCCGAGTGGCCAATGCACGTTCGACGCCGAAGCATCGTCGCGCGCAGGCCTGTATGCGAATGCGGCGTTCCCGCTGTCGCGGGACGGCTTCGTGAACGTGGCCGTGCAGGCAGGCGGTATTACCAAGGCCCGACGAGAGGATCCGATTAGCGATTTCAACCTCGGCGGGTTCCTCCAATTATCGGGGCTGCGGACCGACCAGTTGTCCGGCGACTACCTCGGTTTCGCCCGTGCCGTCTATTACCACCAGATCGGCAACATGCCGCTCCTGGGACGCGGCATTTACGTCGGCGGGTCGCTCGAAGCCGGCAACGTATGGGCCCAGCGCGGTGACGTTTCCGCCACGGGACTCTATACCGCGGGCAGCGTGTTCGTCGCCGCGGACACGTGGCTGGGCCCGTTCTACTTCGCGTGGGGCCGCGCGAGCGGCGGCCAATCGAGCTTCTACATTTTCCTTGGCCGACTCTAGCGCAGCAGGCAGCCGCAACGCCGAGTGGCTCGCGCGGAGCCGGAAGGCCGTGTGGCATCCGTGCACGCAGATGAAGGTCCACGAGACGCTGCCGCTCGTCCCGATCGCGCGCGGCGACGGCGCATGGCTCTTCGATTTCGATGGACGCAGGTATCTCGACGCGGTGAGCTCGTGGTGGGTCAATCTCTTCGGCCATGCGAATCCGCGCATCAACGCGGCGTTGCACGCGCAGCTCGACGAGCTCGACCACGTGCTGCTCGCGGGATTCACCCACCGGCCGGTGGTCGAGTTGTCGGAGCGGCTCGCGGAGCTGGCGCCCGGAGGTCTCGGCCATGCGTTCTACGGCTCCGATGGCGCCTCGGCGACCGAGATCGCGCTCAAGATGAGCTTCCATTATTGGCGCAATCGTGGCTCGCCCGACAAGTGCGGATTCGTGAGCCTCGCCGGCGGCTACCACGGCGAAACGCTCGGCGCGCTCGCGGTCACCGACGTCGCGCTCTTCCGCGCTACGTATTCGCCGCTGCTCAACGCCAACGCAGTCGTGCCGTGCCCGGACCCGCGTGCCAGCGTCACCGTCGACGCGGCGGCCGCGGCGCTCGACGCGTTTCTCGCGCAGCATCACGCCACCACGGCAGCGCTCATCCTCGAGCCGCTGGTGCAAGGCGCATCGGGCATGGTGATGTACGACGCGGCCTATCTTGCCCGCGCACGCGAAATCACGGCCCGTCACGGCGTTCACCTGATCGCCGACGAGATCATGACGGGATTTGGCCGCACGGGCACGCTGTTCGCGTGGGAACAGGCGCGCGCACCGGCGCCGGATTTCCTGTGCTTGTCGAAGGGCATCACCGGCGGCTACCTGCCGCTGTCGTGCGTGCTGACGACGGACGCGGTCTACGACGCGTTTTATGCCGACGACATCGGCCGCGGCTTCCTGCACTCGCATTCGTACACCGGTAATCCACTCGCGTGCCGCGCCGCGCTCGCCGTGCTCGATATCTTCCGCGACGACGACGTGATCGCGGCCAACCGCGCGCGGGCGCGCCGCTGGGCCGCGCTGCTCGCTCCCCTTGCCGCCCACCCCAAGGTCCGCCATTTCCGGCAATGCGGCATGATTTTCGCTTTCGACATCGATACGATGCGCACTGACTTCCCGCCGTGGTGTTTCGCCGAAGGGCTTGTCGCCGAACTGCTGCTGCGCCCGATCGGTCGTACGCTCTACCTGATGCCCCCTTACATCCTGACCGACGACGATATGGCGCTCCTTGCGACGCGTACGCTGGCGATCGTCGACCGCGCATGAGGATTTCGATCGCGTTCGCGTTCGCGGGCGCTTTTGCGGTTTCGTCGTACGCGGCGCTGCCGGGCGGCGTCGCGCGCGCCTTTCACGAAGCCGGCGTGCCGCTGGCGAACGTCGCGGTCGTCGTGCGCGAGGCCGGGCAACCGAGTCCGCTGTTTGCCCACGACGCAAATCGGCCGATGAATCCGGCGTCGGTGATGAAGCTGGTCACGACCTATGCAGCGCTCGATTTGCTCGGCCGCGATTACCGTTGGAAAACGGAAGCGTATCTCGGCGGCAAGCTCAACAAAGCGGGTACGCTGACCGGCAACCTGATCCTCAAAGGCTACGGCGATCCCAAGATCACGGTCGAGCAATGGCAGGCCTTCATGGCCGACCTGCGTGCGCGCGGCTTGAATCGCGTTACCGGCGACCTCGTCCTCGACCGGTCGTTCTTCAAGCTGCCCGAGCACGACCCCGCCGCGTTCGATCAGGAGCCGCTTCGTCCCTACAATGTCGGACCCGATGCGCTGCTCGTGAATTTCAAGGCAGTGCGGTTCGCCTTCGCGCCCGATGCCGCGCGTAACCAGGTCGCCGTGCGCGTCGATCCGCGGCTGCCCGACGTGGCCGTCGCCGCGCTGCCGGAATTGACGAATGGCGATTGCGGCGAATGGCGCGAAAGCATCGCGGCGAGTTATACCAATCTTGGGGCGAGCGCGTCGGCCGCGTTTCCCGGCCGCTATCCACAGGCGTGCGGCGAACGCGATTGGTACGTCGCACTGCTCGATCACCCGCACTACGTCCATGGCATGTTCACCGCCTATTTCCGCGAAGCAGGCGGGCGCTTCGACGGCGGCCTCGCCGAGGGGCGGCCGCCGCGCGCCGCGGCGCCGTTCGCCATCATGGAGTCCTCGCCGCTGTACGACATCATCCGCGACGTGAACAAGCTCTCCAACAACGTGATGGCGCGCCAGATCTTCCTCACGCTGGCAACGACCCGGCATCCGCCGCCGGCCACGCCTGCGCTTGCCGGCGACGTCGTCAGGAACTGGCTGAAGGAGAAGAAGCTGGTGATCCCCGGCCTCGTGCTGGAGAACGGCTCCGGCCTTTCACGGAGCGAGCGGCTGACCGCCGGCGGCCTCGCCCAATTGCTCGCGTCGGCCGACAGGAGTCCCGTGCGCGAAGAGTTCGCGAGCTCGCTGGCCGTCGCCGCGATGGACGGCACCGTGCAGCGTCGCTTCCAGAATGGCTCGGTGGCCGGTCAGGCGCTGCTCAAGACGGGGTCGCTCGAGGGCGTGCGCGCGCTGGCGGGGTACGTCATCGATGCGGATGCGCGGCGCTTCATCGTCGTGGCCATCATCAATCACGCCAACGCGGCCCGCGGCGCGGCAGCGCTCGACTATCTCGTGCAGTGGGTTTATCGTGAGGCTGGCCACTGGGATCCGGCGCTGCACCGATGACGGTGGCAGCGGTGACCACGGAGACACAGCGTTGAACGGTTTCGACGCCATCATCGAAGCGAAGATCGCCGAAGCGCAACGCGCCGGAGCGTTCGATGACCTGCGCGGCGCAGGCAAGCCGCTCGATCTCGACGACGATCGTCTCGTGCCCGAGGACGTGCGCACGGCCTACCGCATACTCAAGAATGCCGGCTTCGTGCCCGCCGAAGTCGAGGCGCGGAAGGAAGTTGCCGATTTGCGCGCGCTGATTGCCGCGACGGTCGACCAGCCGGAAAAACGGCGCGCGCTCGCCAAGCTTGCGCTGCTCGAGACGCGCCTGGAGGCGCGCGGCACCGGCGTGCCACGCGCCTCCGATTATTACGCCAAGCTGGTCGCGCGCCTCGATCGCGCGAAGTGAGTCAAGCCCGGCGCGGGGCCGTCCCAAACCGGGCGCCGCGCCCCCAGTGGGGAGGCGTGCAGCGCCTCGAGGGCGCCCACTAACTCATACGCCGGGGATCGGCTGGCTGTCCTTGAACAGCAGGTAGCCGCGAACACGCGGTAGATGACCCACAATCCGGCGACGAACCAGATCGCAATCGCGATCGGGATGCCGATGAGGATCAAGCCAAGGGTCAGCAGCACCAGCCAGCCGATGACGGCCCACAGCAGCGACCACCAGAACGTGCGAATGAGCCACGTCAGATGCGAAGCCACCCAGGTGCCGGCCGCTTCGTCCTTCTTCACATAACAGACGATGACACCGACGATGCCCAGGATGCCCGTGAGCGGGGCGATCAGCGGCAAGCCGGATGAAACCAGCGCCATCACGGCGCCGATCCCGAACAGTGCGTATGCGAGAACACCCGCGCTGACCGGAGCGGTGGAGCTGCCGGATGCGGGTTGCGGAGCCGGGAAATCGGCCACGGCGTTTCTCCTCGAATGCGCGCCGCGCGTCGGCGCCCGTGTCGCGCAAGATGCGGCCGATGCGCGGTCACGTCAATAGTCCGGGTCGCGATCTGCGCCAGGGGCCGATGGCTGCGGAGAATGTCCCGATGAACCGCACACGGCTCGAATGCAACGCCACAAGGCGGGGCCCGGGGTTAAGATTCGGTTGCCGGGCCCTTCGGCGCATTGCCCCCCCGGCCGCTTTTACTCGTAGCGGCGATGCCGGTCGGCCCTCGCTATAATGGCTGACGCGTTGTCAGCAACGCACCCACCCGATCACCAGCCAAGGGACCCCTATCATGAGTATCGAAAGCTCCCGCGCAAGCTCGTCGATGAATTCTCGTCCGTGTTGTCCGAAGCCGAATCGCTGCTCGACAAGGCCGCGAAGGAAACCGGCGACAAGGCCCGTGACCTGCGCTCGCAGGTCGAAGCCCGGCTGCTGTCGGCCAAGTTGAAGCTGCAGGAACTGGAAGGCGAAGCGGTCGATCGCGCCAAGGCGGCGGCCCGTGCCACCGACGATTATGTCCACGATCACCCATGGCAGGCGATCGGCCTCGCCGCCGGGATCGGGTTCGCGGTCGGCCTGTTGATGAATCGCCGTTGATCGCGTCGGAAGTCGACCGCCGATGAGCGACGCCCCGGCACGTGATGCGGGAGGGGTGACCTTGCGCGGGTCGCTCGCCCGGCTCGCGGATGCGCTCGTCGGGCTCGCCCGAACACGGCTCGAGCTCGCCACTGTCGAATACACCGAGGAGCGCTCCCGCATCGGCCAGCAGCTGGCGCTTCTGCTGGCCGGGGTCGGCTGCGTGTTGTTCGCGCTGTTCTTTGCCGCGGCGGCCGTGGTCGTCTACTTCTGGGACACCAATCGCTTCATCGCGATCCTGGGCGTTGTCGCGTTCTTCGCCATCGTGGGCGCGCTGCTGCTCTGGCGCCGCGCGGAAATTGCGCAGACCGCGCCGATGCCGTTCGCGGCCACGGTCGCCGAGCTCGACAAGGATCGCGCGGCGCTGGCGCGCACGATGAATCTGCCGCCGCAGCTATGACCCGCGTCCAGGACCTTGCTGAACGGAAGGCGCGCCTGATTGCGCAATCGGACCTGCAGCGCATGCAGGCGCTGCTCGCCTGGCATTCCGTCCGGCGGATTATTTCTCCGCCGCCGCCGCCCGAAAGAAGCAAGGCGTCGCGCTCCATCGCCGCCACGCTGATCGGCCTCGCGCTACCCTTGTTCGGCGGCGCACGCCTGGGCCGCGTCGTGCGCGTGTTGTCCACCGCCGCCACGCTGCTGCGCGTTTTCGTCGCGTGGCGCGCCCGCTAGAGCCCTAGCTCGCGATATAACGCATCGACGCGCGCCTTGACGGCCGCGTCCATCGCGATCGGCCGTCCCCACGTCCGCTGCGTTTCGCCCGGCCATTTGTTCGTCGCATCGATGCCCATCTTGCTGCCCAGGCCCGCGACCGGCGATGCGAAGTCGAGGTAATCGATCGGCGTCGATTCGACGAGCAGCGTATCGCGCGCCGGGTCCACGCGCGTCGTCAGCGCCCAGATCACGTCCTTCCAGTCGCGAATGTCGACGTCGGCATCGGTGACGACGATGAGCTTCGTGTACATGAACTGGCGCAGGAAGCTCCACACGCCGAACATCACCCGTTTCGCGTGCCCCGCATACTGCTTGTGCATCGACACTATCGCGAGCCGGTACGAGCAGCCTTCCGGCGGCAGGTAGAAATCCGCGATCTCGGGAAACTGCTTTTGCAGGAGCGGCACGAACACTTCGTTGAGCGCGACGCCGAGCACCGCCGGCTCGTCGGGCGGCTTCCCCGTGTACGTCGAGTGATAGATCGGATCGCGGCGCAGCGTGATGCGCGCGATCGTCAGCACCGGAAAGCGTTCTGCTTCGTTGTAGTAACCGGTGTGATCGCCGAACGGTCCTTCGACGGCCGTCTCGTGGCCGGACGCATCCGCGGCGTCCGGATGGATGAACCCTTCGAGCACGATTTCGGCCGTCGCCGGCACCTGCAAGCCGTGCGAGATGCATTTGACGATCTCCGTGCGGCCGCCGCGCAAGAGTCCCGCGAACTGGTACTCCGATAGCGAATCCGGGACCGGCGTCACCGCGCCGAGGATCGTCGCGGGATCGGCGCCCAGCGCCACCGCGATCGGAAACGGCGTTCCCGGATGCGCAAGCGCATGATCGCGAAAGTCGAGCGCGCCGCCGCGGTGGGCGAGCCAGCGCACGATCACCTTGTTCCGCGCAATCACCTGCTGGCGGTAGATGCCGAGGTTCTGCCGCTTCTTGTGCGGGCCCCGGGTGACCGTCAATCCCCAGGTGATGAGCGGACCCACATCGCCAGGCCAGCACGTCTGCACCGGCAGTCGCGCGAGATCGACATCGGCGCCCTCCCAGACGACGTCCTGGCACGGCCCCGAGTTGCGCTCCTTCGGCGCCATGTCGAGCACCTTCATGAATACGGGCCGCGTGTTCTGCCATGCGTCCTTGAGACCTTTCGGCGGATCCGGCTCCTTGAGGAACGCGAGCAGCTTGCCGATTTCGCGCAGCGACCCGCGCCAATCGTCGCCTTCGACGCCCATCGCGCGCGCGACCCGTTGCGGCGTGCCGAACAGGTTGCCGAGCACGGGGATGGTGCCGCCGCTGGGCGCGCGATAGTCCCCCTTCGGTTGCTCGAACAGCAGCGCGGGTCCGCCCGCCTTCAGCACACGATCGCAGAGCTCCGTCATTTCGAGCTTCGGGTCCACGGGCACGCGTACGCGCTTCAATTCGCCGCGGACCTCGAGCTGGGAGATGAATTCGCGCAGGTCTCTGTACGACATCTGGGCAAGGAAGTGAGGAAGTGAGAAGGTGAGGAAGTCTGAGGCGATGGCCAACGCGCGAAGGAACGATCGGCGTCTGGATCCTGACTTCCTTACTTTCTAACCTCCTTACTTTCTCACCGCATTGTAGCGAAGGCTAGAATCGGGCATGACATCAGCGACGGGAACAGCACGGTTTCAGCGCGTGCGCCGCATCGTCTTCGGCATTGTGCTCGCAAGCTTCGTGCTGTCGTTCATTCATCGCACGGCGCCGGCCGCCATCGCCGCCGAATTGACACGCGCCTTCGCGATCAATGCCGCCACGCTCGGCACGCTCGCGGCGACCTACTTCTACGTTTACATGCTGTTGCAGATCCCGGTCGGCGTGCTGGCCGACACGCTCGGTCCGCGCCGCATCTTGAGCGCCGGCTCACTGATCGCGGGCGCAGGCTCGCTTGCGTTTGCCTTGGCGCCAACGTGGGAAGTCGCCGCGGCCGGCCGCACGCTCGTCGGAATTGGCGTCTCGGTCGCGTTCATCGCGATTCTCAAGATCAGCGCCGTGTGGTTTCCGGCGAATCGCTTCGCGACGCTGAACGGTGTGACGATGTTCGCGGGCAATGCGGGCGCGGTGATCGCCGGTGCGCCGCTCGCCTGGGTCGTGACCCAGACGTCGTGGCGCGGCGTGTTCATCGGGCTTGCCGTGTTGTCGCTGGCGCTGGGTGTGGCCACGTGGCTGCGCGTCCGCGACCGGCCACAGGATCTGGGCTTCCCTGCGGTCCATGCGCACGCGCCGACGCCGACGATCGCCGTGCACTGGAGGCAGGCGCTGCGCCAGGTGCTCGCCAACCCTGCAACATGGCCCGGCTTCTTCGTCAACGTCGGCATCGGCGGCAGCTACCTCGCGTTCGCCGGATTGTGGGCGGTGCCGTTTCTCGTCGACGTTTACGGCATGTCGCGTGTGATCGCCGCAGAGCACGCAAGCTTGCTGTTGCTGGGTGTCGCCTTCGGCTCGCTGGCGATCGGCGCGCTATCCGATCGGCTGGGCAGCCGCCGCGGCCTGATGCGTGCGTGCACGCTGCTGTATGCGCTGTCCTGGCTGCCGTGGCTGCTGCACGTGCAATGGCCGCTGCCCGTCACGCTGGCGTGGGCGTTGCTGACGGGATTGGTGATTCCCGGATTCACGCTGTCGTGGACGGTCGCGAAGGAAGTCAACCGGCCCGAGCATTCCGGCATGGCGACCTCGGTCGTCAATCTCGGCATCTTCCTCGGCGCCGGTATCCTGCAGCCGCTCGTGGGATGGATTCTCGATCGCGGGCGCACGCTCGGTGACGCTGCGCACGCGTGGGACCACGCGCTGTTGTTGCTCGCCGGCAGCGCGGCGATCGGCGCAGCGGCGACGTGGCTGGTGCGCGAACGCTAGTACGTACGAGGCGTAGCGCCCCTCCCGGGCATCCTTCAAAGCCCGGCGCCGGGCCTGCCCCCAGTGGGGGAGGGCGCATAGCGCCTCGGGGACATCCTTAGATCACTGCGCTGCTGCCTCCGTCCATCGGAATGATCGCGCCGGTCACGTAGCTCGCGGCATCCGACGCGAGGAATAGCACGACGCTCGCGATTTCCTCCGGTGTGCCGAACCGTCGCAAGGGGACGTTCGCCTGCTGGCGCGCCAGCAAATCGGCGGCCGACGCTCCGGTCATCTTCGCTTCCACCGCGAGGCCCTCCTGCACGCGGCCGGTCAGCGTCCCGCCCGGACTGATGGCATTCACCCGCACGCCTTGCGGACCATAGGCCGCCGCGAGTCCGGCGGTCGCCAGCATCAGCGCGGCATTCGCGGCGCCGCCCGACAGATGGATCGGGTTGGCGACCTTGCCGCCCATGCCGATGATATTGATGATGACGCCGTGGCCGCGCGCGGCCATCCACTTGATGATGATGTCGGTCGGCTGGATGTAGCTGAAGAACTTCGCATCCATCGAATCGCGCCATACCTGCGCGGACAGGTCCGCCGGCGCATGCCGCTTGGCGGCGCCGGCGGAATTCACCAGGACGTCGATCGGGCCGAGATTGGCCTGCGCATCATCGGCCATTCGCGCCGCGTCGTCGGCGTTGCGCAAGTCGGCGGCGATCGCGACGGGCGGGCTCGCGGAGCGTGGCAATTTGGCGAGCGCCGCGTCGAGATTCTCCCGGCTGCGCGAGACGAGCGCGACCTTGGCGCCGGCGCGGACGAACGCCTCCGCACAAGCGAAGCCGATGCCTTTCGACGCACCGGTCACGACCACCACGCGACCTGCGAATTCGTTGCTCATTGGGCGACCTTCGATTGATGGGTCGGATCAGGCGCGGCCGGCATCGACAAGCGTTCGCGCAGCAATGCGCGCACCGCATCGTTGGCGGCGGCGCGCGCCGCCGGATTCGGACCAAGCGTGACCCCTTTGTCGGGATTGGCGCCGGTCGTTACTTCCTTCCACACGACGATCTTGCCGCGCGGCGCATCGAACCCGTGATACGCGCCCGGATAGACGGTGACCGTCATCGGCGCACCGCGTGCGCGCGCCGCATCGCCCAGGCGCACGCACGAGGCGGCCGGCGTCCAGTCGTCGAGCTCGCCGGTATGAATGGCCAGGGGCACGTCGGGCCGCCATTGCGCCCCCGCGCGCAACGAAACCACGCACCCGGGATAGAACGCCACCGCGACGCGAAACGGCGGCGGTGCCCCCGCGGCCGCATAGTAGTCGGCGATCCGCGGATCCTTGCCGTTGACGGATGCCAGCGCCGTGCTGCCGCCGTGCGACCAGCCCACCAGCGCGATGCGCGCGCGATCGACGCCGGGCAACCGTGCGGCATACGTCAGCGCACCCAGGATGTCGAGCCGCCGCGTCACCGGCGTGATCGACGGTTCGCCGCGCTTGACGAGGCACACCGAGCGCCTGCCGCGCGAGTTGAAGCTGTCCGGCAGCAGCACCGCGTAACCGTCGGACAACAACTGCTCCGTCCACGCCGTGAAGCGTTCCGACAAGTCATTGCTGCGATCGGCGCGCGCGCTGAACATGCCGCCGCAACCGTGCGCGGCAATGATCAACGGCACTTTCGCATTCGGCTCGATCTGCGGCGGCCGGAAGTACAGCGCGGAAATCGCAATGGGCGCGCCCGCTGCATCGCGGTCGAGCGATGGAAACGTCACGTGCTCCGGCGCCGGCAACGCCGCGTTCGCCAACGCTGACACGAACAGCAGGGTCAGGCTCGATTTCGCTGAAGCAGCGGAGTTCGTCATCGGGTCTTTGGGCGAGAATCGGGCGTAACGCTATTTTAGATGATCGGCGATCACGCACCATGCGGCGAGCTTCTCGGCGAACGGGCGCGTATACGCGGGGCTCGTCGATGGCAACGCCAACGTCGGATATCCGGCGGCGCGCCAGGCAGGCGCAGCGCGGGCGGCCGTCTGGCCGTTGAAGCAGACCAGCTCGACATGCGGCGCGGCGCGGCGCACCCGGTGCGTTTCGCCGCGCGTCGCGGCGCGGATCGCGCCATCCAGGCTGCCCGCGCGTTCGCACGCGACGATCGTGTCCCAGACGCCGATGCGATGCGCCAGCAGGCGCGCGAGGCGCGCCGCGTAGGGCATCTCCGGCAATGGCTCGCCGACGATGGCCGCGAGCATGGGCCAGAAATGGTTGCGCGGATGCGCATAATACTGACGCGCCGCGAGCGAGGCCTCGCCCGGAAAGCTGCCCAGGATGAGCACCCGCGTATCGTGCGCAAGCACCGGCGGCAGGCCGCGGCGGCGCGCAACGCCTGCTACAGCGCGTTCGGCCACGCGCGCAACCGCACCGCGTGATCCGCCACCACGCCGGCGTATACGGCCAGTCCGAGCCAATGATTGCCGAGGAACGCGCGAAAGCAGGCATCGCGGTCGCGGGTCCGGATGAGCCACACGTGATAGATGGCGATCAGCAACGCGACCGCGAGTCCGGCCCAGTAGCCGATGCCGAACTTCTGCCCCTGGCCGATCCACGCCATGCCCGCCAGATAGACGGCGTAGCAAACTGCGACGGCGAGCACATCGAAGCGCCCGAACGTGAGCGCCGACGTGCGGAGGCCGAGCCGGAGGTCGTCGTCGCGGTCGACCATCGCGTACTCGGTGTCGTAGGCGATCACCCAGACGAGATTGATGGCGAGCAGCCACCATCCGAGTGGCGGCACGTTGTCGTTGGCGGCCGCGAAGGCCATCGGAATGCCGAACGAGAACGCGATGCCAAGGAACGCCTGCGGCAGCGCGAAAAAGCGTTTGAAGAAGGGATAAACGATGGCAATCGCCAGCGCTGCGAACGACAGCAGGATCGTCGTTCGATTGGTGGCCAGAACGACGAGGAGAAATCCGGTAAGCGCGAATCCGGCCGCCACCGCCAACGCCTCCCAAGGCGCGATCTCGCCTCGGGCGAGCGGCCGGTTCGCCGTACGTTGCACATGCGCATCGAACCGCCGGTCGGCCCAGTCGTTGAACGCGCAACCGGCGCAGCGCATGACGATCGTGCCGAGCGTGAACACGAGAATCAACGTCAAGTCCGGCCGGCCGCGCTCCGCGATCCACAGCGCCGACAGCGTCGGCCACAGCAACAGCAGGATTCCAATTGGCTTGTCGAGGCGAACCAGCCGTTCGTAAGCGTCGATCCGCTGCGCCAGCGGAAGGCGCGGTGGCGACGGTTCCCCCGGAAGACGCCTCCGGCGTTCTCCCCCCACGGGGCCCGCCGGCTTGGTGCGGCCCTGCGGCGGCTCGATCGTCTCGCTCACAGCGCGAGTGGAAGCTGCTTTTTCAACTCCCGGGGGGCGACGGCGGCAAGCAGGACCTGCGGCGTCGGATAGGCGAGCCGCACGCGGAGCTCGCGCTTCATCCTCGTGTTCACGAGTCGGCGCGACTCGCTCATGAACGACAGCAGCATCGGCGCGATGCGCTGCTCGGCCTCCTCCCACGTGACGCGCGGCGGCCGTGGCAGCTGAAACGCGTCCGCGACCGTATCGAACCATCCGCCCATTTTCATCTCGGCGTCGTCGGTAACGTTGTACGCACGGTTTGGCCGGCCGTGGAAGATCGCGGCGACCGCCGCGCGCGCCAGATCGTCGGCATGGACGTGATTGATGAACACGTCGTCATCGGCAGCGAGCACGGGGGTTGCCTGCTTGATGCGCTCGAGCGGCAGCCGCGATTCCGCGTAGATGCCTGGCGCGCGCAACAGCGCGAGCTGCACGCCGTGACGGGCCGCCCAACTGCGCAACCGGTCCTCGGCGGCCATCCGCCGTTTCGCCCGAGGCGTCTGCGCGCGGCGCGTGCGCGTCTCGGCGATGCGCGCGCCGGCGCAATCGCCGTAAACGCCGGACGTGGAAATGTAGACGAAGCGCTGCGGTATAATTCGCGCCCGCGTCAGTGCCGCCAGCAGCCTTTGCGTGCGCGGATCGTCGCGACCGTCCGATGGGGGCGGCGCGCAATGCAGCACCGCAAATGGCGCGGTCGCGAGCCGCCGCAGCGTAGCGAAGTCGTCGAGATCGGCAACCAGGGGCACGATGCCTTGCGCGCGCAGCTTCAGTACCTCGTCGGCGCGGCGGGTGAGCCCGTAAATACGCGCCCGGCCGCGCAGCATCGAGGCGGCGCGCAGCGCAATGTCACCGCATCCGATCAACAGAACCCTGATCACGCTTTCCGACTGAAGTAGTCGCGACATACCATCGCGCGAAAGAACCAAGGCAATGGCGTTCCAGATTACCATAAAGCCCAGCGAGCATTCCTTCACTTGCGACGACGGCGAGACCGTGCTGGCGTCGGCGATGCGCGCCGATCTGATGCTGCCGTACGGTTGCCGCAATGGCGCTTGCGGCACGTGCAAGGGAAAGATCCTGGACGGCGTCGTCGATTACGGCGTGCACCAGAAGTCGACGCTTTCCGATGATGAAAAGCACGCGGGGCTCGCGCTCTTCTGCTGCGCCACGCCGCGCACCGACCTCGTGATCGAGGTGCGCGAAGTGCGGCGCGCCGGCGACATCCAGATCAAGCGATTGCCGTGCCGTATCGAAGCGATCGAGAAGGTCGCGCCCGACGTAGCGATCGTCCGCTTCAAGCTGCCCGCCAACGAGCGGCTGCAGTACCTCGCGGGCCAGTACGTCGACTTCCTGCTGAAGGACGGCAAGCGCCGCAGCTTCTCGCTGGCCACGCCGCCGCACGACGACCAGTTGCTGGAGCTGCACATCCGGCACATTCCCAGCGGATTCTTCACCGATGCGTTGTTCAGGCAATACAAGGGACGCGAGATCCTGCGCTTCGAGGGTCCGCTCGGCTCGTTTTACCTGCGCGAGGAATCGGACAAGCCGATCGTGTTCGTCGCGGGCGGCACCGGGTTCGCGCCGATCAAGGCCATCATCGAGCATGCGCTCTACCACAAGCTCGACCGCGAGATGGTGCTGTATTGGGGTGCGCGTGCGCTGCCGGATCTCTACCTTCCCGATCTGCCCGTTCGATGGCAATCGGAGCACGGCAATTTCAAGTTCATCCCGGTGCTGTCCGAGCCGCGCCCCGAGGATGCGTGGACCGGTCGCACGGGATTCGTCCATGCG
>Ga0207703_10002277_pt1 | contig 16727 bp, 9 predicted proteins | sample KBSSwiS12_FD_184304 | JGI IMG/M metagenome (GOLD analysis project Ga0207703, IMG submission 184304) | Switchgrass rhizosphere microbial communities from Kellogg Biological Station, Michigan, USA - KBS Switchgrass S1-2 (SPAdes) (version 2) | ecosystem: Host-associated > Plants > Roots >...
TTCTTTTCGATGATTTCAGGCTGATTTTCGAGAAATTTGTTTAAGGCGAAACCTGCATCAGATCGCCATTTCAACATGAAGAATGACCGCTGGCCATAGCTTCCGCCATTTTGCGTTGGGTTATATCCCGGATAGTCCATATTCTTCCGTAAAGCTCCCCACCTTTGCCTCGAACAGGGGAAGAAATATCGATATTAATTCGTTTTTATGACAATCCCCAAACTTCTCGCCCTCACCCTGCTCACCCTGGCCTGCCTCGCTCCCACTGCCCACGCCGCCACCGCCGAGCAACTCATCTACGACTCGCGCAAAGCCATGCGCCACCTCTTCGCCAACAACCCCAAGGCCGTCCAGATTGCCAACGAGTCAAGCGCCGTCCTCGTCTTTCCCACCATCGTCAAGGCCGGCTTCATCTTCGGTGCCCAAGGCGGCGAAGGCGTCCTCTTCAAGTATGGCGAACCCGCCGGCTTTTACCGCAGCACGGCCGTCTCCTACGGACTTCAAGCCGGTGTTCAAAGATACGGCTACGTCCTCTTCTTCATGAACCATAAGGCGCTCGCCTACCTCCACAAAAGCGATGGCTGGGAACTCGGCGTCGGTCCCAGCATCGTCATCGTCGATCAGGGAGCCGCCAAGTCCATGTCGACCACCACGATGCAAGACGACATCTACGCCTTCATTTTCAACCAGCAAGGCCTCATGGCCGGCCTCGGAGTTCAGGGTTCCAAAATCACAAAATACACGCCAGACGAGTAAGCGTTAACTCAAAGCAACCTTACGGTGAGGAAAGGCACCAGAAAGTTTTTTTTGAGTAGGCCTAGAATCCAATCCTCACACCTGCCTGGACAGACTGACCGAAGTAATTGCTTTGTCCGGCTTGCACGGAGTAGTCCATGAAAACCGTAAGTGCGTTATTCACCTGAGCGTCAAGGCCTACGTCGGCCAATGCGGAATCCCGGCTGGGGTTCTGAGTGTTGACCACGAAAGATCCGGCGCCGATATCGCTAAACTGGCTGGTGATGCCACGGCTCTGGTCCATGAATTCGTGCTGCCAGCTCGCACTCAGATGCGGAGTGAAAAGGAGACTTGCCGTCTTGATGGTATAGCTGACCTGGCCGCCGAGACGGCTGCGGAGGGAATTGCTGTCGTTCTGACCGACCGTCAAGTCCGCTCCAGGCAATCCGCTTTCCGTATAACCATCGACGTTGAGATGGACGTATTGCAATCCGAGTGTCGGGCCAAACGTCCACGGCCCGCGATGAAACTCATAGCCGCCGTCGAGATCGCCAACGATCTGGCCACCGCCGGGCGAACTGTGGGCCGTACCGCCAAACGCTCCGATGGAGACATTTCGGTCCTGGCTGTAGTCGGAAAAGCCATAACTGCCGAGGACATTGGCGAACCAGCCATCGTTCGAATAACTGGCGTAAACACCGGGAGAGTAAGTGTTCACGGAGGCATTGCTGCCCATCGTGTCGAGCGTGGCATTGGTGTGGCCGTAACCAAAGGTCACGCCTGCAAGCCAATGCGGGGTGATCCGGTAGTCGGCGCCAATTTGCACGGCTCCCGTCGTGGAATTACCACCGGGAACTCCCGCCGATGCATCGGAGAATGTCTGGGCCAACACCACGTTGCCCGAAACAAATACGTTCCATAAATTAGTCGGCCCGGACAATTCGGCATTCGTGTTTCTTATGTCGATACCGCCGAGGACAGGATCGCCCATGTCGCTGATCAAACCGATATTCGGAGCAGGACTCCACGCGAGCAAACGGCTGCGAACCGACTGCAGTCCGGTGTCGATATTGGGATCGTTGACGGCCAGTTGAGAGCAGTCGATGCCGCCGTTACTACCGACAAACGCACCGTCAGCCCCGCGATGATTAGCGAGGTAGCTGTCGAATTGCTGGATCGCAAAGCTCGTGTTGTTGAAGGCAACCGAGGAAGTGAAGCTTTCGAATTTGAGCGGACTAAGCTGATCAAAACTGCTGGCCAATACAGGCGCATGGGCACTGATTTCATTGAGGGCGGAAACGAGATTGGTGAAACCGGGATTGGCTGAGGTCAGGTCCTGCTGGTCGATATATGTGGCAACGGAACGTTGATTCGGCGTGTATGTGATCCCGGGCAAAGTCGCAAAGGGCAACTGGTAGAACTGCGCCACTTCCACATCGTTGGAGTAAGCGACTGTTACCCCTATGGAATCAAAATTCGAGATGACCGAAGTAAACTTGCCGTTGATTGGACTGGAGGTCGTGACCACGGTGAAGCTATCGCCCTTTCCGGGGACAAATCCGCCGACGAGATTGAGCTCAAGTGTACCACTTAAGGTGGCGGCACCATTCACATTCAAAACATCGTAGATCGATTGGCTGACGATGTTAAGTGCCAGAGTCCCGTTGGCGCCCTGTGAATAAGAGCCATTCACGGTGATGAGGTGGTTGTTTCCCGCTGTGGCGAGCCTGCCGCCAGTTACAGAAACTGCGCCGCTTCCCAATGCTGCCGAATTGGTGATGGCGAGAGTTCCTCCCTTGACCATGGTACCGCCGGTATAAGTATTCGGTCCCAAGAGGGTGAGTTGGCCGGTACCCGTCAAGGTCAGGCTGCCGCCATGACTCGTCAGGTTAGAGGCAAATGTGATGTCATTGCCGTTAGGATCGATCAAGTACTGCTGGTTGTCCGCAGTGCTAAACTGATTCGAAAAATCATGCGTGACACCGACTCCATATTGGAGGGTGCCTCCGGCGAAACTGATCGGGCCGGTGCCGAACGCCTGGGCATTGTCTGCCTGCAAGATTCCTTCGCTCAGGGTCGTCCCGCCAGTGAATGTGTTGGTTCCGTAAAGCGCAGTTATCCCGAGCCCCGTTTTGTTGAGCGAGCCGGTACCAGAGAGTGTCCCGAAGAATACCGCATTGAATCCATTGGTATCGATGGTCGAGGCATTGCTCAGCGTCATCGACACAAATGTAGTCAGGTCGCTCCCGATGACTTGGATCGTGCCTCCATCAAGGTTGAACATAGCCGCACCAGCACCCTGAGCGATACCGTTGATACCGCCGACTTGAAGCTCGCCGCCGTCGAGATTAATCGTGCCGGAGCCGGGAGTGCCGCTCAGTCCCAAACTGCCTGTCAGACTGGAGAGAGCGATCGCATTCTGCTCCCATAACACCGCATCCTGAGCGTCGATTGGTATGGAAGAGTTCTTACTCGATATCCCGAGATCGACGGCATAGCTGTACATGGTGGCCGCATCCTGTGCCCAAAACTCCGCGTACTCCGCCTCGGTGGCAGCAATTGCCGGGGTATTCTGGCCAAGGATATTGCTCTGGATCAAAGTAATCAGTTGCGTCCGATTTGCGGCGATAACAGGAGGAGGAACAACCGAAGCCAGGGCATTTTCGAAAGCCGTGGCTGACGCTTGAGACTGTGAGGCTGATATCTCGGCTTGAGCGACCGTGGCGCCCAGCCAGGCAACATAAGGCAAAGACTCCGTTTTCATGGACGGGCTCCCTGGCCCATTCCACTTCTCCGTGCTAAGTTCTGTGACTATGGTCGAGTAATTTGAGGCGGCAGAGTTTAACTCACCGGCCAATCCTTCCCATGCGGAGGCGCTCTCAAGAAGAGGACCACTACCCGCACCGCTGAACATCCGTCCCGAGTTTATTTCGGGAGGCAAATAAGACGGGTTATCCAGTACCGCGTACGCCTGGGGCCCCGTGCTATACCCATGGTTCGGATCGCCATATCCCAAATTGACTAGAACCGCCAAGTCCGGCTGAAGCAAATCAGCTAATGGACTGCTGATGACAGGAAGGTTATGAAGAGGCTCGAGCAGCGGTAAGGCCGAAGTAGGTACAATGATATAGTGGCCCGCATTTATCGCATTTATCTCACTCAATATATTGATGGGATAAAGGGGAAAATCGGCAAACCCATCGTATTCGTTGGTAGTGGGGTGCGTTAGTAGAGAATTTATTTCCGGGGGCAAAAGAGCGAAATCTCCGGCAACGCCCGAAGCAGGTCCGCCACTTCCACCGACAACAACCGAGCCTGAATGAGGAACTATCAATCCCGCTTCCTCACCGCCCAGGATGAGGTGATTCTCAACGGTCAGTGTCGAACCCGCCTCGATCGTGATCGCGCCGTTGCCGCCATTGCCTCCTGAACCAAATAGGAGCTCACCATTCCCTCCCGCACCGCCGTTGCCGCCCAAATGCATGCCGGCCGAATGGCTCACATCAACCGAGGAACCGGGAGCAAGGGTGACCGCACCGCTGCCGCCGTCTCCTCCATTTCCAAACAAAAGACCACCATTCCCTCCATTGCCACCAACCTGAGCTGTGGCATCGCTTCCAAAGCTTAGGGCGGCCCCCGGAGCAAGGGTGACCGTGCCATTACCGCCTGTCGTACTGGAATGGCTGTTGCCATTCTCGATATGGGCACCGTTGCCAATGAAAAGCTTGGCGTTTGTGTCGATGGTGATCAGCCCGTCGCTGCCGGGACCTGTGCCGCTGCCCAATTCCAAGGTGCCATGGAGTGTCGTCGTCGTGCTGGCAGGAACGTCGAGAATGTCTTGGCCTTTGATATGGCCGTACAGCGTTGCCAAAAACAAAAAGATGACGAGTTGCCTACCTATGGACGCATTCATGGAGAATCAGCCTGCCGAAATCCCGGTAGTATTCTTCCGAATCACCAACCTACCGCAGAGCAGACGATCAATACCAGTTGGCGCCTGAAAAGTACATCTCCAGAAAGTGAAGGAACCTTACGATTCCGGGGTGAATTGGGCAGCGAACTCAGTGGAGGCGGCGGGGGTCGAATCCGTACCCTCACCTGCGCGACTCTGCGCTTTATGGCGTAACAAATACCAGTGTCAGCATCTTATTGCGCTCGGCGATTTTGGGGCTATTTGCAAAATCACGCAGGATTGCGCAGAAAAGTTGTGTGCAAGTGTGTGCTATATCTGACTTAATAACTACAGCGACGCTCACATCGCGCCGTAATCCCAAAAGCCGAGAAACTGATCATGGATTTCCTGAAACCAGGATTTCACCGAAGCTGTGTGAGCAGAATATAAAACTATCGGATCGGGCAAATTCCAAGACTCGACTCAGTGTTATCAAGTGGCTTTAATCATTAGGAAAACTCCTTACTCAGAGCCTCACGAAGTGTTCCAGCTAATATTCCCTCACAATTGATCTCATGAAAAATCTCAAGGTTTGGCAGAAACTGGTATTACTTGGCGTCCTTTTCCTGATCCCCTTTGCCTTCGTGACCTACACGATGGTCTCTTCCATCAACACGGAGAAAGTCGAGTTTGCTCAACTGGAACTCGATGGCACCCGGTACTACCTGCCGCTCTCGACTTTGCTAAAAGATATTCAACAGCACGACAGCCTGACCAGTGCGTGGCTAAGCGGCGATGTCTCCTTCAAGGAGAATGTCACGAGCAAAGGCAAGGACATTGAGACCGACATTACAAAGGTGGACGCAGTCGATCAACAGCTGGACTCCACTTTGCATACTACACAAAAATGGAGCGAGCTTCGCGCAGCCATTCGCGGACTTCTGGATAAAACGTCTGGTCTCTCTGGAAGTGAAAGTCTAGAGCAGCACCAAAAGGTGATCGACGCGACCATCTTCCTGATCACCGTCGTCAGCGATAATTCCAAGCTCACCCTGGATCCCGATACAGATTCCTATTATCTCATGAATGCGGTGATGTTCCAGGGGCCGGTCTTGACCGATTACCTGGCCCAAGCACGTGAGAATGGTTGCGCCATGGCGGCGCGAAAGAGCGGAACGCCTGATGAGTTTGATAACCTCAACCGTCTGGCCATCCTGGCAGATAATGGTCAGGGCGGCGTGGCCGACTCGTTGAGCCGGGTGTTCGTGTACAATCCGGCGGTAAAAACGGATCTAGGAACGGAGACCCAGGCCAGCGCCGACGCCGTCAAGGCTTCGATCGACACCATCCACAATCTAGTTACGACCCGCAAACCGCCTGCAACCGCCGGAGATTTCAACATCAGCATGACCAAGAACATCGATCAGGTTTTCGACCTGGAGGGTCACGTCACCGAGGCCCTAAACCGCCTGCTCCATGCTCGCGTCGAAAAATGGCAGCGGACGATTGACCTTACACTTACCGGGGCAGGCCTAGGCTGGATCCTGGTTTCCATCGTCGGCTTTTTCATTATGCGAGACATCACCGCGCCACTAAACCAAGTGGTGGAGACCGCCAACCGAATCGCCAAGGGCGATCTCTCGGTGGAGATCGCCTCGAAGTCGCGCAAAGACGAAATTGGTGCACTCGCCCAGTCGTTCGATCGGATGGTCACCACCTTGAAGGGAACGGTGGAAGTTGCAGAGCAAATCGCCGCTGGAAATCTCGCGGTGACAGTCAAGCCGCAGTCGGAACGCGACGCCATGGGCAACGCCCTCGCCTTGATGATCGGGAAGCTTTCGACACTCGTCAGCCAGGTGCAAAAATCAGGCATCCAAGTCAATACCTCGGCAATGGAAATCGCTGCCACGTCCAAACAACAACAAGCCACCGCCAGCGAGATCGCGGCAACCACGACAGAAATCAGCGCCACGTCCCGGGAAATATCGGCCACTTCAAAAACGCTCGTCCGGACGATGGACCAAGTCTCTACCGTAGCGGAACAATCGGCGACGCTGGCGGGCAGCGGTCAGGCTGGCATAGCCCGGATGGATGAAACGATGCAGCACGTCATGGAAGCGGCCAGTTCGATCAATTCCAAACTGGCCGTTCTTAACGAAAAGGCCGGACACATCAACCAGGTTGTCACCACTATCACGAAGGTGGCCGACCAGACCAATCTGCTCTCACTTAACGCAGCTATTGAAGCAGAAAAAGCGGGCGAACACGGACGCGGTTTTGCCGTCGTCGCGACGGAAATCCGCCGACTCGCCGATCAAACGGCAGTGGCCACCTACGACATTGAGTTGATTGTCAAAGAAATCCAGACAGCGGTTTCCGCAGGTGTCATGAGCATGGACAAGTTCCTGGAGGAAGTCCGCAGAGGTATGCAGGAAACGCAGCATATCAGCGGCCAACTGACCCAGATCATCCGGGAAGTGCAGGCACTCGCACCCCGTTTTGTTGAAGTCAATGAAGGCATGCAAGCCCAGGCCACGGGTGCCGAGCAGATCACCGAGGCACTGGCCCAGTTGACCGGAGCAGTCCAGCAAACCGTCGAGTCCCTCCGCCAGTCGAACCAAGTCATTGAAGGATTGAACCAAGCCTCCGGCAGCCTGCGTAGCGGCGTCTCCCGCTTCAAGCTGGAGGAAACCTAGAAACGTGAGGAGTGCGACGAGATCGTAAAAGGGTACCCAACTGAAAGTTAGTCCACCCACTCCCGATAATGCTATTCCTTCTCTTTCATCTGGGCAAAGACACCTACGCGCTTGAGGCGACCCAAGTCCGCGAAGTCATACCGCTGGTTGACCTGAAGAAGGTTCCTCTTTCCCCACGCGGCGTAGCAGGTGTTTTTAATTACCACGGAACGCCTGTCCCGGTCATCGACCTTTGCGAGCTGATGATGAACCATCCGGCACAAAAGCGATTGAGTACGCGGATTATTCTCATCGACTATGCCAATGCCAAAGGCCCCACGCACCTGCTCGGTTTAATCACCGAAAAAGCGACAGAAACGATGCAACGTGAGCCGGTCGATTTTATCGCTCCCGGATTCAACAACCCCAATGCCCTCTACCTTGGACCCGTGACCACCGACGCTCGCGGCTTTATCCAGTGGATTAAGATCGATCAATTGCTGCCGGAATCCATTCGCGACTTGTTGTTCAATGACCCTGTGGAACATTTATTCTGATGACCGCCGAGATCGAATCGCTCTTAAAACAACGACTCGGACTTGATGCCGAATCGATTGGTTCCTCCGCGATTGCCCGCGCAGTACAGGAACGCATGTCGGCCTGCCAATCTGTCAACACCACTGCCTACGAAGGACTTCTTGCCTCCTCTGAAGAAGAATTACTGCAATTGATTGAATTGGTCGTCGTGCCGGAGACTTGGTTTTTCCGTGATACCGAAGCCTTTGTCACACTGACCCGGTATGCGCTGGCAGAATGGCTACCAGCGCATCCGGAAGGCATGCTCCGGCTGCTGAGTCTGCCCTGCTCAACAGGCGAGGAAGCCTATTCGATGGCGATGGCATTACTTGATGCCGGAATGCCGCCAACTCGTTTTTTGATCGATGCCCTTGATGTCAGCGCCCGGGCATTGCTTCGCGCAAAGGAGGCGATTTATGGGAAAAATTCCTTCCGCAGCCGCGATCTTGGCTTTCGTGACCGCTATATGAAGGCGATGGCGGAAGGCTATCAGATGAACCCTGCTGTCGTCCGTCAAGTTCACTTCCAGTCCGGAAATTTAATTGATGATGGTCTATTGCCTGGACCGGAAAGTTACGACGTGATCTTTTGTCGCAATCTCCTGATTTACTTCGACCGGCCCACCCAGGATCTTGCGGTCAAAAAACTTTGGCATCTGCTTAAACCGAACGGCCTTGCCTTCGTAGGGCCATCGGAAACAACCTTGCTGACCAGCCATCATTTTGTCTCGCTGAAAGCACCTCTCGCGTTTGCTTTCCGCAAGACAGATGCCATCGCATGCAAAGCAAAGCCCCACAAGGCACTTCCGCGTTTGGCCAAGGCCATCGCACCATTGTCCCCGTTTGTCCAATCGCGCCCAGCGCCACGTTCCACTCCACCAACGCGAGCCCTTGATCTCGACGAAGCTCTGCGATTGGCCGACTTGGGGCAACTGAAGGAAGCATCCAAGTACTGCGAAGATTACAACCATGCGAATGGCCCCTCGGCCAAGGCGTTTTATCTCCTCGGTCTGATTCGGGATACCTCAGGAGAATCGTCTGAGGCCATTGGTTATTACCGCAAAGCCCTCTATCTCGACCCGCATCATCGCGACACCCTGATACATTTGGCCATTTTGCTTGATCATCTGGGAGAGACCGAGGCCGCAAAAAATTTGAATGCCCGCGCCGCCCGCATCGAACACAAGACCCGAAACTGACATGCTCGATCCGATCCAAACCAATCCCTCCCCTGCCAGTTCCATTCTCAGCGATTGCTGGAACAAAATTGGCGTACAAGGCGACGGTTCCTGCCCGGAACTGGCCCGGTATACTCACTGCCACAATTGCCCCGTTTATTCTTCCGCCGCCGGGATTTTTCTCGACCGAGACCTGCCTCAGGATCATCTCGCCACATGGACACGTCACTTTTCGCTAGAAAAATCCGTTGCTAAACAGACCCCTCTTTCGGTCGTTCTCTTTCGCCTCAGCGCGGAGTGGTTTGCCTTGCCGGTCACTGTCTTCAAGGAAGTCTCGGAATTGAAGCCGATCCACTCGCTACCTCACCGACAAAACCATCTTGTTCTTGGCCTGATCAACTTCAGAGGCGAACTTCTGATCTGTATATCCCTCGCCAAAATACTTGGAACGGAGGACACGACAGAAATCAAGCCGGGGGCCAAGCACAACGCTCATCCCTATCTACTGATCGTCAGTCACGGAGGCCATCAGTCCTCGTTTCCGGTCGATGAAGTTGGAGGCATTCATCATTTCAACTCCAAGGAAATAGAAAAAGTCCCCGCGACCGTCGCCAACTCCCGTAAAAGTTACACCACAGGATTATTGACATGGCGGAATCACACCGTCGGCTGCCTGGATGCCGAGTTACTCTTCTCCGTACTTGGAAAAGGTCTGTTATGAGCGACAACGCCTTTAGCGATTATTCCATGTTTGAGCTGTTCCGAATCGAGGCGGACAACCAGACGAAGATTCTCACCTCCGGCCTCCTGGCCCTGGAACACGACCGTCATGCGCCCGGCCAGACGGAGGCACTGATGCGTGCGGCACACTCTTTGAAGGGAGCGGCCAGGATTATTAATCTCAACGCGGCTGTGCGAATTTCACACGTCATGGAGGATTGCTTCGTGGCCGCGCAAAAGGGCCAAATTCTTCTCGACCAAATACAGAATGATCTCCTGTTAAGTGGCGTGGATTTACTTCTGGAAATTGCCCAAACACCGGAAACCGGGGTTACATGTTGGGAGAACGAACAAAAAGAACGAGTCGATTCGTTCGTCGCCGCCGCCACACAATTGCTCGAAGAAAAGATAGGAAACGAACCGGCAGAAGCATCAACACGGCTTCCAGTTGAGCCCACCAAGGCCAAACCAGAGCCCCTCTTAAATCGAGAAGAAACTCCAGCCAAACCCGCAACAAATTCCCCCGTCCAAGGAGAACCCGATCGCGTCCTCCGAGTGACTGCAGACAACCTAAACCGCTTGCTGGGATTGGCTGGCGAATCACTTGTAGAATCACGCCATCTAAATTCCTTTATCGAGTCGTTGCTACGGCTCAAGCGCCATCACGGCGACCTGACCAAAATGCTGGATGCCTATTGCGGGGCATTTCCCGGCGAGACTGTGAACGCCGAGACCTTGGAACGCCTGCGTGACATGCAGCATAAGGTCATGGAGTGCCGCCAATTTCTGACCGATCGCCTGATCGACCTGGAAATGTTCGATCGTCGCTCGGTTAACCTCTCCCATCGCTTGTACGAGGAAGCCCTGGCCTGCCGAATGCGTCCTTTTGCTGATGGCATCCACGGCTTTCCCCGCATGGTACGCGATGTTGCCCGATCTCTCGAAAAAGAGGTGAAACTGGAAATTGCCGGTGAAATGACCCAAGTTGATCGCGATGTCCTGGAAAAACTGGAGGCCCCGCTAACCCACCTCTTGCGTAACGCAGTAGATCACGGAGTCGAGTCCTCAGAACAACGCGCCCTGGCAGGCAAACCAACCTTGAGCCTCGTGCGACTCGAAGCTCGCCACTTGGCTGGAATGCTGCAGGTGATCGTTTCTGACGATGGTCGGGGCATCGACCCCGAAGCTTTACGAACAGCCATCGTGCAAAAAAATTTCACCACGACGGAGCTTGCTTCCAAAATGAGCAAAACCGAATTAATTGAGTTCCTTTTCCTGCCCAGGTTTACCTTAAAAGAAAGTGTTACGGAAATTTCCGGACGGGGGGTGGGCCTGGATGTGGTTCGGAACATGGTCAAGCAACTCAGAGGAACCGTAAGCGTTTCGTCTCAACTGGGAAAAGGTACCCGCTTCACCCTGCAACTGCCATTGACCCTTTCCGTCGCGCGTATGTTATTGGTCGAGATCGACCAGGAGCCTTATGCCTTCCCTCTGGCTTACATCTCCCGCACCCTTAAACTGCCGCCAACCAGCATCGAAATGTTGGAAGGTCGCCAGCATTTTAAATTCGATGGCCAGCACGTCGGTTTAATTACGTCCCACCAGATTCTCGGACGCACCAAGGCAAAATCGGTGATTGATGACTTGTCGGTCATCGTCGTGGAAGACAACGGCCTTTTTTACGGCGTCGTGGTCGACTGTTTTCTCGGCGAACGCGAATTGGTCGTCCACGCGCTAGATCCGCGACTGGGCAAAATCAAGGACATCAGCGCGGCCGCCTTGATGGAAGACGGCTCCCCGCTTCTTATCATCGATGTTGAAGACCTTATTCGCTCGATTGGCCAGATAATTGCCAAAGGTTCTCTCAGCGTGATCCATGAAACCGACACAACAACCGCGCTTCAAAAGAAAAAACGCATTCTCATCGTCGAGGATTCCCTGACCGTGCGTGAGCTGGAGCGCAAACTCCTCGATAATGCCGGTTACGAGGTCGAAGTGACCGTCAACGGCATGGACGGTTGGAACGCAGTCCGCACTGGAAACTTCGACCTCGTGATCAGCGATGTCGATATGCCGCGCATGGACGGAATCGAACTGGTCAAACATATCCGAAGCGATGACCGCATCAAATCACTCCCCGTCATCATCGTTTCCTACAAAGATCGTGAGGAAGACCGTCGCCGCGGCCTGGAAGCGGGAGCAGACTATTATATGGCCAAGGAGAATTTTCAAGCCACCGCATTGCGCGATGCCGTCAGAGACATGATCGGCGATCCTTCCGCATGAAAATTGCAATTGCCAATAGTTTCCTGCCCGCCGTCGAAGCCATTCGACAGGCTCTGACGTCGATCTCTCGCCACCAGATCATCTGGACGGCGGACGACGGCATGGAGGCCATCAGAAAATGCGCAGAGAATAAACCCGACTTGATTTTGATGGATATGATTTTGCCGATGCTCAACGGCGTGGAAGCCACCCGACAAATCATGGCCAACACGCCATGTGCCATCCTGATCGTCACCGCCACAGTCAGCGGCGCCAGTTCCAAAGTCTTCGAAGCTTTAGGAGCCGGAGCCATTGATGCGATTAACACCCCGGACCCGAAGAACAAGCCGGAAAGTTCCAGAGCTTTATTGGATAAGATCGAGATGATGGAGAAACTTCTTTTTGGCGCCAGCCGCGAAAAAACACCACGCATCTCCCCTTCACATTCCAAAAGGGTGAGTCTCAAAGAAGGGCGTCTAGTCGTCATCGGCGCGTCGGCCGGGGGACCGTTGGCCCTAGCCGAGGTACTGTCCCAATTACCCAAAACTTTTCCTGCCCCGATCATCATTGTTCAACATGTCGACGCCCAATTTGCGCAAGGCATGGCTGACTGGCTGAGCGGTCAATCAGCCATGCCGGTCCGCGTAGCCCGCGAAGGTGAAAGCCCGACCAAGGGCGTGGTCCTACTCGCCGGAAAGAATGATCACCTCGTGTTCATTGATGCCCATACCCTGGGATATACTCCCAAGCCGATCGACGATGTCTACCGCCCGTCTGTCGATGTGTTTTTCGAGAGTGTCGTCAAACACTGGAGGGGAGAAACCGTCGGAGTGTTGCTAACGGGCATGGGACGGGATGGTGCCCGAGGCTTGAAAATGCTGCAGAATGCCGGCTGTCACACCATTGCCCAGGATAGCGCTTCCTGCATGGTGTATGGGATGCCGAAAGCCGCAGTCGCTTTGGGCGCTGTTGATGAAATTTTACCACTAAATCAAATCGGTCTGACTTTAAGACGTTTGTATGTAGACTTATCCTAGCGGTAACGCCATGAGTGACCTCGCTTCATCCTCGCCTATCGAGCCTGTAAATCTACCGACTTATCAGATCGTGGTTTTGCTTGTCGACGATCAAGTCATCATCGGCGAGTCCATCCGCCGTCAGTTGGAGGGACAGCCGGACATCGAGCTCCATTACTGTTCCGATCCTGCCAAAGCGCGGGCCATGGCCACTCAATTCAATCCAACCGTTATCTTGCTGGATTTGATCATGCCCGAGATAGATGGGATGACGCTAGCCCGCCAGTTCCATCAGGACCCCCTCACAAAAGACATTCCCATCATCGTACTTTCAACGAAGGAAGACCCTGCCATCAAGAGCGAAGCTTTTTCCGCTGGTGCCAACGATTATCTGGTCAAACTGCCGGACAAAATCGAACTCATCGCCCGCATTCGCCATCATTCGCATGCGTATCTCAATCAAATCCAACGAGACGATGCCTACCGCGCTTTGTACGAAAGCCAGCGTCGCCTGGAGGAAAGCAATGCCTCCCTCCTGTTAATGAATCAAAAGCTGGAGGCAGCGACTCGAGCCAAATCCGAGTTTCTGGCCATGATGAGCCACGAAATTCGGACACCGATGAATGCCGTTATCGGCATGACCTCCTTCGTCCTCGACACGGAAATGACCGAGGAGCAGCGCGGTTTTGTCGAGACCATCCGCAGCAGTGGAGAAGCTCTCATGGCGGTCATCAACGATATTCTCGATTTCTCCAAGATCGAATCCGGCCGAATGGACCTGGAGGATCACCCCTTCGATTTACACACCTGCATAGAGGAAACAATCGACCTGTTCAGCGCACAGGCAGCGGGAAAACAAATCAATCTGGCGTATATCGTCGATGATGATACTCCGCAAATGGTCTCAGGCGATTCGTACCGCTTGCGACAAATTCTTCTTAATCTCATCAGTAATGCCCTGAAATTTACCACCCAAGGGGAAGTGATTGTCCATGTTAGCCTAGAGCAATCTGTTTCGATCGACTCTTCGAAAGCGATGTTCCTCCATTTTGCGGTTAGCGATACCGGTTTAGGCATTCCCAGGGAGAAGCAAGATCGTCTATTCAGGTCGTTTAGCCAGGTTGATCTCTCTACGGCGCGACAGCACGGCGGCACTGGCCTCGGCTTGGCCATCAGCCAGCGCCTCGCCGAGTTGATGAAAGGCCGCATGTGGGTCGAAAGCCAAGAAAAGAAAGGATCAACATTTCACTTCATCATCCAAGTCAACCCAGCTGATCAGGAAAAAAGAGCAGAGGAAATCGCCGCTTCACAATTATCCGGGACAAAAATCCTGATCGTTGAACACAATGCCACCAACAACCAGATCCTGACCAATTTCACGGAAAAACTTGGAATGCTACCTCACCCTGTTAGCCAGGGTAAGGATGCGTATGTGCAATTACTTTCCGGCGAGATCTACGACCTCGCCATCATCGACCAACAGTTACCGGACAGCAGTGGACTCAAGCTGGCGGAATCGATTCGACGGCTTCCCAACTGCCAGTCATTACCCTTGATACTGCTTTCCTCCTCCCGCTCGCAGGCCATTGACAACAACGCCCAAGAAATGGGCATTTCCATCTTCATTTCCAAACCGATTCGCCGTGCTCAGTTACGCGATGCCTTGATTCAAGCTATGGAAGGTGGTCAATCGTCCAAAAAAGCGATGCCTGCTTCTGAAGTCGACAAAACCCTGGCAACGCGACTGCCCCTACGTATTTTAGTATCGGACGATAATCCGGTGAACGTTCGGGTAGCGCGAACCTTCCTCGAGAAAATGGGTTATCGTGCCGATGTGGCCACCAATGGAAAGGAAGTGCTTCAAGCGATGCAAGCAACCACTTACGATCTCGTCTTCCTTGATGTCCAGATGCCGGAGATGGATGGCTATGTGGCCGCCCGGCATATTTGCGCCCAATGGAAGGAGCGTCGTCCCCGCTTGATCGCCTTAACGGGAAACGCCATGGGAGGCGACCGGGAAAAGTGTCTGGAAGCAGGAATGGACGATTATCTAACCAAGCCTCTTCGCGTCAAAGAACTGGAAGCCGTAATTCTCCAGTGGGGAGTGAAGAAAAGCTAAAGATTTCGCTCTCTGGTGAAAGCGGCAGGTGTCAAATTAAACACCCCCTAGGATTCGCGATGGAATATATCAACTTAAGTCGATGATAATCAGAATGATACGGATGCATCAGGGGGCGAATCCATACCCACTTCTGCGTGACTATACGCTTTATTGCATAACAACTACTAGCTTCAGCATGTTATTGCATTCGGCTATTTTAGAGTGACTTGCAGAATCACGCAGGATTACGCAAAAATGTTGTGTGCAAGTGTGTGCAAATCCCAATCCTTTTGATGATTCGAATCCATGTCGGGCATCAAGCGGCTATAATCGTGGCCTTGCGGTTCTTGGGCACAATGTGACAGGCATCCACAATGAGCGGCACGCAGTCGGCAAGTTCCGAGTAATTCACACCATGGTGAGCCGTACAGACGATGGCGGCATCATAGCTGGATAAATTTTCCCGGGTCCATTTGATGGAACGATGCCCGGTCCAATGGTTCTCGATTGTATGAGCCGGAATAGTGGGGACGAGGGAGTCGTAATAATGCACCGTCGCGCCCTGCTTTTGCAGGAGGTCCATGATTGCGTAGGCCGGTGACTCCCGGTCATCTGCAATATTTTTCTTATAGGCGATCCCAAGGACAAGAACCGAACAGCCTTCGATCAACTGGGACCGGGCTTTTAGCGCTTCTTCAAGCCGGGCGACGACATAATCAGGCATGCCCCGATTAATCTTTCCAGCCAATTCAATGAAGGCCGGATCAAGGCCCATCTCCCTTGCCTTCCAGGTCAAATAATGGGGATCGATGGGAATGCAGTGCCCACCCACTCCGGGGCCGGGGAAAAAAGGCATGAATCCGAACGGTTTGGTTGCCGCTGCTTGAAGGACCTCCCAGATGTCGATGCCCATCGGCGTGTAAATACGCTTGAGGTCATTCACCAGGGCAATGTTGACGTAACGGAAAATATTTTCCGTAAGTTTGACGGCTTCAGCCGTATCGGCATTACTGACAGGCACCACCCGTTTAACGACGCGGGAATAAAGTTCGATGGCGCGATTGAGGCAGTCTTCTGTCAGCCCTCCAACGACTTTGGGAATCTCGAGGAGAATGCTTTGAGCGTTTCCGGGATCTTCCCGTTCGGGAGAAAAAGCCAGGGCGAAATCGATGCCAGCGCGAAGACCGGATTTCTCCTCCAGTACTTGTCGGAGAAGCTCCCGCGTTGTGCCGGGAAAAGTGCTGGATTCCAGGGAGACAAGCATTCCGGCTTTAAGGCAGGAGGCGATATCCTCCCCGGCCTTTAGGATACAGGTGAGATCAGGATTCAGGTGCGCGTCCAAGGGTGTTGGCACACAAATCATGATAGCCTCGCATTCACTGAGCAGGCTTGCGTTGTCGGTATATTCGAGAAGGCCGCCCGACTGGGCCTGGTAGATCGAGGACACGGGTAGCCCGCGGCCACCCCCGCCGTTGCCGATCGCGGTCACCTGGTAGCTCCAGCCACCCTGCACCTGTCCCACGGCGCCCGCGTCGAGGTAGGCCGGCAGGTCGAGCAGCAGCGCGCTCTG
>Ga0207703_10002282_pt1 | contig 16721 bp, 12 predicted proteins | sample KBSSwiS12_FD_184304 | JGI IMG/M metagenome (GOLD analysis project Ga0207703, IMG submission 184304) | Switchgrass rhizosphere microbial communities from Kellogg Biological Station, Michigan, USA - KBS Switchgrass S1-2 (SPAdes) (version 2) | ecosystem: Host-associated > Plants > Roots >...
GAGCCTGCGCCTCGTTGTAGCCGTAGTCGTCGCGCGGCCCCACGTAAATCACGCCCACGGTGAGCTTGTCGGCGGCGAACGCCGGTATCCATCTGCCCATGGCGCCGGCCGCGGCTGCGGCGGCGGAAATCTTCAGTATGTTGCGGCGGGATGGGTCGGTGCGGCGCTCGGTCATGTGGACTCCCTGAAAATGGCGGAAACATTTAAGTTCGTGACGACACGGCCTTCGAAGCATGTCCCATGCCAGCGCCGACATTGCGTCCTATCTTGCATTCCATCTTGGATACAAGTCTTGGAAGCCGGGAGCCCGGCGCGTTGCGCGCCCGCAAGCCACTCAGTCTGTTCGGCTTTTCAGGATTCCCGGTAGGGCGCGGGGGGGCCGGCGCTGCGTCGGGAAAGCCCGCGTGATGCGCCGGCGGCGCGGCGTGGGCGCCGGCATGTCTGTTAACGGTGCGCCCGGCCACCGCCGTTGCTCCGCAAAAGTGCATGGAGGGCGCGAGGAGCGCGCCCATGGGCTATGCCACGTGGGGCGTCCGTGCTAGGGTGATCTTGGATGCAAGGTGGAACGCAAGATGCTTGCGTTCCCCGACAGCCCGGCGCCGCCGGGAGCGAAAGGACCGCCCCGCATGGCCACACGCGACGCCACGCGCAAATCCGCCCGGCCCAAGGACCGCCTCGCCCGCACCGTCTACGACAGTGTGAAGGACGCGCTGTTCGAGTTCCGCCTCATGCCCGGCGAGCGCTTCAGCGAGAACGAGCTCGCCGGCCAGCTCAAGGTGTCGCGCACGCCCGTGCGCGAGGCGCTGTACCGGCTCGGCCAGGAAGGCTACATCGAGGTGGCGGCCAAGAGCGGCTGGACGGTGCGGCCTTTCGATTTCGAATATTTCGAAAACCTCTACGACGTGCGCATCGTCTTGGAGCTGGCGGCGGTGAAGCGCGTGTGCGAGCGCGTGCCCATGCCCAGCCTGGACGGGCTGCGCGACGCCTGGCTGGTGCCGCCCGAAGGGCGGCTGGACGACCCCGCGCAGGTGGCCGAGCTGGACGAAGCTTTTCATGCCGCGCTGGTGGAGGCCACCGGCAACGCCGAGATGGCGCGCATGCACCGCGAGCTCACCGAGCGCATCCGCATCATCCGGCGGCTGGACTTCACCAGCCAGGACCGCGTCAAGGCCACCTACGCCGAGCACGCCCAGATACTGCGCAAGATCCTGCGCCGCAAGGGCGACGACGCGGTCATGCTCATGCGCAGCCACATTGAGACCTCAAAGTCGGAGGTGCGCAAAATCACCTTGCACCGGCTGCACAGTGTGCGCGCCAAGGTCGCCCTCCGCTGACGCCACGATGAAAACCTGAGCTTGCGCCGCGCGCTATGATGGGCCACAAGGAGGATTTATGGCCCGCACCGACGCCTGGAAGCCCAAGACCACCGAAGAACGCCTCGACAAACTGGAGTCGCTGGACGCAATCCGCCAGCTTCCCCATCGCTATGCGTTGGCGGTGGACACGCGCAACCTCGATGACCTCGTCGAGCTTTTTCCCGCCGACGTGCAGGTGGGCCGCGACAAGCGCGGGCGCGAGGCCATGAAAAGCTGGTTCGGGGACACGCTGTCGCGCTTCGCCGACAGCATCCACTTCGTGGGCAACCACGTCATCGACTTCGACGGACCCAACGAGGCGCACGGCGTGGTCACCTGCCACGACCAGCTCGAAAAGCCGCCGGAATGGCAGCACGGCTACATCCAGTACTGGGACAAGTACGTGCGCCAGGACGGCGCATGGTACTTCCAGCGCCGCAAGCTGCACCGCTGGTACCTCGTCGACGCGCTGACCCGGCCGTACCACGGCGCCGGCCTGGAGCAGGACAAGCAAGCGTTGACCGTGGCGGTGATTCCGGAAGCCTGGCCGAGCTGGGACGCATTCTGGAAATCGCGCGGTCGCGCGCCGCGCTGAACTCAATTTCAGGGAGCTGTTGAAGACCGTCTCCTGAAAGGAATTGCATGAGCACGCTTGAACGCCGTCCGCTTGAACGTCGTCAATTGGGCAAAACCGGCCTGTCCGTCACCACGCTGGGCTTCGGCGCCATGGACCTGGGAGGCCCGCCGCCGGGGCCTTCCATCAGCGACGCGGACGCCGGCCGGGTGCTGAACGCCGTGCTCGACGCCGGCATCAACTTCATCGACACCTCGATCTGCTACGGCGAAAGCGAGGCGCGCATCGGCAAGGCCATTGCCGGGCGGCGCGGCGAGTACGTGCTCGCCAGCAAGTGCGGCTGCGTGCCCGGCGCCGGCATGGGCGGGGCGCACATCCACACCGCGGCCAATATCCGCGCCGGCGTGGAGCACAGCCTGCGCACCCTGCGCACCGACCACCTCGACATCGTGCAGATCCATCGCAACCTTGGCCCCGGTGAATGGGAAGCCGAGGGCACCCTGGACGAGCTGAACAAGCTCAAGCGCGAGGGCAAGGTGCGCTTCATCGGCATTTCCGGCTACGCGCCCAACCTCGCCGCGCAGGTGGACTCGGGCGTGTTCGACGTGTTCCAGATTCCCTACTCGGCGCTGCAGCTCGAGAACGAGGACGTGATGGCGCGCGCCTCGGCCAAGGGCGCCGGCATCATCGTGCGCGGCGCGGTGGCGCGCGGCGCGCCCGCGGACTGGGACAAGCACTACTACATGCTGTCCAAGCAGCAGATGTCGGGCCGCTGGGAAGCCGCGAAGCTGGACGATCTCATGGGCTGCATGAGCCGCATCGAGTTCATGCTGCGCTTCGCCCTGGCCAGCCCCGATCTCGACACCACCATCGTGGGCACCAGCAATGCCGCGCACCTGCGCGACAACGTTACCGCGGCGCTGAAGGGCCCCTTGCCGCCCGACGTGGTGGCCGAAGCCAAGCGGCGTCTGGCGGCTGGGCCGGCCTGACCAATCACGCGGCGGCTTTTACAATCACGCGGCGGCTTTTATTTAGATGATGGGCCTGCCGCCTGTCACCGCGACCGTCGCGCCTGACACGTAGCTGGCTTCGTTGCTCGCAAGCAGCACGTAGACCGGCGCCAATTCCCTCGGTTGCGCCGGCCTGCCCAAAGGAACGTTCTCGCCGAAGTGCGCGACTTTTTCCCTGGGCATGGTGGAGGGAATCAGCGGAGTCCACACCGGTCCGGGCGCCACGGCGTTGGCGCGGATACCTTTGCTTGCCAGCAACTGCGCCAAACCTCCGGTGAAATTCTGGATGGCGCCCTTGGTGGTCGCGTAGGGCAGCAAGTGCGGGTTCGGGCTGTCGGCATTGACCGAAGCCGTGTTGATGATAGCGCTGCCTTCGGGCATGTGGGGAACGGCGGCCTTGGTGAGGTAGAACATGGACGAAATATTGGTGGCCAGCGTTTTCTCCCACTCCTCGTCCGATATTTTCTCGATGGACTCGAAGCTCATCTGGTGGGCGGCGTTGTTTACGAGGACGTCGATGCGGCCGAAGGCATCGACGGCCTGCCGCACCAGTTCCCTGCAATGCTCGGCCGAGGCGACATCCCCGCGTGCCAGGATGCATCGGCGGCCCGCCGACTCCACCAGCCGCCTCGTTTCGTTGGCGTCCTCGTCTTCCGAAAGGTAGGCGACGAGAACATCGGCGCCTTCCCGGGCGAACGCCAGGGCCACGGCCCGCCCGATGCCGCTGTCGGCGCCGGTGATCAGGACTTTTTTGTCGAGCAGTTTGTTCGACCCCTTGTAACTGCTCTCGCCGTAATCCGGCTGCGGGTGCATGTGTCGCGAAGATCCGGGCGGGGTCTGCTGCGGAGTGTCAAACGGCGGGCGGGGAAATTCATCGGGCATGATCGATCTCCTTGGAATCGCCGGGATCAGGCCGCGGTTTCCAGGCTTTCCATCGCCGCGACCTGTTTGTCCATCTCGGCAGGGTTTTGCTGGGCCGCTCGCGTGAGCCGGGCACGGAGCGATTCGGCATGGATGACGGCCTGGAAAAGCCGGTCTTCCTGCAGTGCGAGGAGTTCGCTGGCCTGACGGTCACCCTGATCGCCTGACCCGGCTTGCCTGGCGACCCGGCGTTGCTTTCGGATGCCGTCCCGTCCTTGGTCAATTTCCCGCTCCAGCGCCTGCAGGCGCTGGATTCGCTGCTCAATCATCCCCATCGACCTTTCCCTTGGACAGTCCGGACCGGCCACCACCAACTGGATGCCGTGATCTCTCTGCAGCGAATGTCGGCGAGGCCTCGCGGCTTTGCTGTCGGCAGAATGCGTATTCGCTTGTCGGTGGCCGGGCGGGGGACGGGCCGGGAGGGGGAGCTAGGCGCGTGGCCCCAGCAGCTCGCACAGATAGTCGATGAGTTCGGTGCGCGGCGCGGCGCGCGAGAAGGTGTGGTCGGCGTCGCCGATGACTTTCAGCCGGATGGCGCCCGACCTCAGGCCCTTGCCCGTGGCGCGCCGGGCGTTGGCAATCATGATGTCCAGGCCCGGGTCGCCCTCGGCCAGCACGAGGTGGAGGGGCCGCTTCAAACTGTAGAGCCGCTGCAGGTCGCGCGATAGCTCGCTGCGCGCGGCCGGAAGCAGCCATTCGCGCGCCTGGCCATAGTACGATTTCCACAGCGCCGCGGCCTGCGTGCGCGCCAGCGCCGCCACCTTGGCCCAGGGAATCTTCCGGCGCAACAGCCCCGGCCAGCGCGACGGGTCGCGCAGCACGCCCTTGTAGTAGGACGCGGCCTGGGCCTTGCCCGACACGTCCAGGTTCATGCCCTCCTTCCAGTGGAAGGTGAGCGGGTTGATGAGAATGACTTGCTCGATGTTGCGCTCCGGAAAATCCAGCGCGGCGTGAAAAGCCGTGTGCGCGCCCGAGCACAGGCCAAGCAGGATGAAGTCGCGGTAGCCGCGCCGCGCCAGAAAGTCTAGTGCGGCGCGCACATCGCGTCCTGCCGTGGCCGGATAGGGATGGTTCTCGGGCGCGCCCGGCGGCGCGACGCTGTCGCCGATGCTGGCGAGGTCGAAGCGCAGCGAATGCCGGCCGCGCGCGGCCAGGGCGCGGGCCAGGTTCACGTACACCCGGTTGGGCCCGATGTGGTGCACCGAGCCGGCGTTGAGCATGAGCACTGCGGCATTCGACGGTTGCGCGCTCCTGCACAGCACGCCGAACAGGCGCTTTTCCGGCCCGAAGCGGCACAGTTCTTCAACCTCCGTGGGCGGCTCCGCGGCAGACCGCGGCACATCCACTCCCGGCACGTCCGCTTGCGGCACTTCCGCCTCGCGCACGGAGGAACCCCGCAACGGCGTCTGTTCGGGTTCGCTGTGGTTCACGACCCAGTCGACCATGCGCTTGAGCGCCACCCGCGGCACTTCGGTCTGCTGCGGTTCGGCCATCATGGCTTCGAATCCGGGCGCGCCAAGGCTGTCGAGGGCGATACCCTGGCGGGTGAGACGTTCATCGAGCGGGGAATCGGTGGCGGCTTCGTCGCGGCCAAGGATCAACGCGCGGCGCGACACGCGCCAGGACTTCTGCCCCAGCAGGTCCACGCCGCGAATGGCCTCCATGGTCTCGGCGGACAGCACGAAGCCGCCGCCTTCCAGCGCGCCGTCCGCGGCATTCGCGCGTCCCGAGGCCGAGGCCATGGCCTGCCATTCGCGCAGGTAGCGCCGGCCGCTCAGCACCGGTGCCCACAGCACCAGCAGGTCCACGTCCACCTCGCTGCACAGCGTCGCGGCCAGCGCCGCCCCCAGCCGCAGGCCGACCAGGCACACGCGCTTGCGGCCGGTGCGCTCCCGGGCGTGGCGGACGGCGTCGAGCACGTCGGCCTGCCAGGCCGGCCAGCGCCCGGGATCGAGGTCGCTGCCGGGCGAATCGCCGGTGCCGCGGTAGTCGAAGCGCAGCGCCGGCACGCCGGCGCGCGCCAAGCCGTCGGCAAGGTGGCGCAACGAGCGGTGGCTGTGCACATACTCATGCCCGATGGGATTGCAAATCACCGCCACGCAATCGCGCTGCCGGGCGGATGCTTCGGCGTGCAGCCAGCCGAACAGGGCCGTGCCGCCCGCGCCTCGCATGTGCAGGGGCAGGCGCTGCGGCTCGGCCGGCCGCAGCACCGGGTCCGATACCTCGCGCGGCAGGCCCTGGAAGGCCGGCGGGGCAAAGGCGAAATCCGAGGCGGTTCCCGCACTCATCGGGCCACGTCCATCACGCTAACTTCGCCGAGAAGCCGGCGTCCGGCACGTTGAGGGCCTGGAACGCGGCCTCGAATCCCGCAGCCGTGGCCGCGTTCGGCACGGCCCGGAACAGCAGGCGCTTTGCGCAACCGGGCGCGACATGAAAATAATTGTCGTCGGGCTGCCAGCCGGGCGACGACACGCTCACCGCCTGCAGGAACACGTCGCTCTTCAGGCGCACCGCCACGTGCGAATCATCCAAGCGCTCCGTGGCGCACTGCGTGCGGTCGCCGCGCTGCGGTGGCAGCGACAGTCCGGTGGGGAAATAGAAGTCTTCCGACAGCACCGCCCCATCGCCGCGCCGCTTCAGCCGCGCCACCGCCACGTCCTGGCGTGGCGGGCCGAAACGATAGGCATAGGCGGCATCCGAAAAAAAGCCCAGCAGCGCATCGCCCTGCAGGGTGATGCCGCCGCGCGGCGGCACGTTCACGGCCTGACGCGCCGTGCCGGTGCGCACGCGGCCATGCTGGAACAGCTCGAATTCCACCTCCGCTTCCAACGCCTCCGCCCCGTCGTTCACGGCATGCAGCGCCAGGCCGTCCAGGCCTTCGTCGGTAAAGTGGATGGACTGCGGCGCCCAGGCCCGCGCCAGGTACCACAGCGCGGGCTTCGGCCGCCCCGCACTGTCGGTCACGCCCCAGCCCGCGCCCGCCCACAGGTCGCGGTAGAACCACACCAGCGCCCCGGCGCAGCCGCTGCCCGGGCGGCGCCACTCGGCGTATACGCGCCGCATGACTTCGCCCGTCACCACCCGCGACAGGGCGTGGTAGCGGTCGAGGTCGGTGCTGCGCAACGCCACCGCGTCCACGCCGAACAGCAGCTTCAGGTAGTGATCCCGCACGTCCTCGAAATCCAGGCCGGCGCCGTTGTCGCGCGGCACCCGCGCCTTCCAGCGCGGATGATGCGGCGGCGGAACGTGGCCGCCGAACAGCTCGTCCATGGCCTCGGCATCGGGCAAGTTGGAAAAGCCCAGGCTTTCGCTGCTGAACTTGACCCGCGCGCCGCGCACGTCGGACAGCGGCCGCAGGTAGGCGCCCACCCCGTAGTAATGCGCAATGCCCGTGCCCACGTGAAAGGGCAGCGCCCCGCCCCAGGGCGTGGAGGGGAAGCAGGGGATGCCGGCGTGGCGCTCCGCGCACCACCGCGGCACGGTCTCGGCGAAGAAAGCATTGGTCCATTCCGCCGCGGGCAGGCCCAGCATGGCGGCCTGCTGCGCCACTTCGCTGCCGCCGCAGTACACCGCCACGCAGGCGTGGCGCTGCAGGCGGTCCAGTTGCCCGGACAGCTCGGATTCGCATTCGGCGCGGAAGGTCTCGTCCGCCACCGGGTAGTCCATGTTGGCGAACATCAGGTCCTGCCACACCAGGATGCCCAGTTCGTCGCACAGCCGATAGAACGGGTCCGATTCGTACACCGTGGTCCCGCCCACGCGCAGCATGTTGACGCCAGCGTCACGCGCCGTCTCCAGCGCCGCGCGGAGTTGGGCCGAATCGGCTGAGAGGCCCAGCGCGTCGGCCGGCATCCAGCAGGCGCCGCGGCAGAACACGGGCTCGCCATTGAGCAATATCCGGGCGGCGTGTTCATCTTCCCGCCATTCGATGCGCTTGAAGCCCAGCTTGCCGCAATCGCGGCGCAGCCATTCACCGCCGACTTTTACTTCCAGCGTCGCGGGCACGAGCGCCGGCTGGCCGTGGGTGTGGGGCCACCACAGCGGCACGCCGAGCAAGCGCAGCGTGCAGTCAATGCGGCCCTCCGCGGCGTTGGCGATGTCGAGGGCGTGGACGCTGTCGCCCAGGCGCAGCCGCGCCGCGGCGATTTTGATGGCGCCCCCGTTCATGCCCAAGCAGTTCGCTTTGAGGGTCACGAGGCCCGCGCCGTGCTCGGCGCGGGCCTGCAGGTCGGTGATGTGCAGTTCCGGTCCCGCGATGGCTTCGAGATGGATGGGGCGCCACGGTCCCACCGGGGCCACGGGCGGCGCCCAGGCCGGGGTACGCCCCAGCAGCGTGGTGCGGAACCAGCGCAGGTTTTGCTGGCTGACCAGCGCGGTTTTCCAGCGCGGCCGCTTGCGCCGCTTTTCCGCATCCATGTCCGCGAGTGCCGCGGACAGCGAGCGGAAAGCAATGACCAGCGTGTTTTTGGGCCGCAGCAGCTTGGTCGCGTCCACGCGTTGTTCGCGAAACATGTTGCTCGAGGCAAGGATTTTCTCGCCGTTCAGCCACACCTCGGCCAGCGTGGCCAGGCCTTCGAAGCGCAGGCGCCAGCGCGCCGGCTGCGGAGCGCCGGCCGGCAGATCGAAGGCGCAGCGATACCACCAGTCATGGGCGTCGTAATCGAGCGGCACGGCCACGGCCGCTTCCAGATCTGCGTGCAGGGCGCTGGCCGCGGTGCCGGGAACGCGCGCCGCGTGCCAGTCCAGCCGCGCGTCCTCCACCTCCTTCGGGCCCGCGCAGGCGCCGGGAGGGGTGCGCCCCAGTTCCCAGCCGTGGGCAAGCGTCTGGTTCAGCGCAGGCTGCATTGCAGGCCGTCCATGCAGGCCTGCCAGTCGGAGGCCATGTCGTCGAGCGGCGCGAGGTCGAGGCTCTTTTTTCGCGCCATGGCGCGCGCCAACTGGAATTGGAAGGCCTTGGCCGCGTCGGAAATGTTCCGCAGCCTGGCCGCCGGCCCAACCAGCCCCGCCACGCCCAGGCGCGCGGCGCCCTGCCCGTCCAGCCAGCGCAGGTAGGTCTCGGCCAGTTCCATGCACGCGCCGACCATGCGCAGGGTGACGAAGGAATAAGCATGGAAGGCGCCGATGTCCGCTCCGCGCAACCGCTCAAGGTCATGGGCCAGCCGCGGCTTGAAGCGCTGGAAGGGGTTATCGCCGGGGATGCGCGCGAAATGCCTCCGCAGTTGCGACAGCGACGCTTCCAGCAGCCGCTCGCCGCGGGGCGCGGCGGCATCGCCCCTCTTCACGTATTCGAAATAGGGTGGCAGCACGCGCTCGTGCGCCGGACCGTCGAGCTGGAACAGATTGGCGAAGTCCGCGCCTTCGACGCGGTAAAAGCCCTGGTTGTGGAAGTAGTCCATGCTGCGGCCCGCCACGTCGATGCGGTTCACGCCCACCGTGGACTTGAGGTGCAGCAGGCCGTAGGCCGTGCCGGCGGTGTCGGGCAGGTAATAGGAGTCCAGTTCCAGCAGCGGCAGCTTGCCGTCCCCGATCAGGCCGGCCACGTGCTCATGCAAGGGACGCCAGATGGACAGCTCCTGGATGTCCCAGCCGTACAGCTCGTACAGGTCGGCATGCGGCGGCTTGAAGAAGGTCCACTGGTCACCTTCAAAATCCACGGCCACGGTGAAGGCCAGCGTCGCCGCCGGTTCGTGGCCCAGCCCGTGCAGGATTTCGATCAGCACGTCGGTGTAGCAATTGGTCTCGGCCCAGGTGCGGCCTTCGCCGTGGATGAAGTGCTGTCGGTAATGCGCTGGGTCGAGCGCGGCGATGCGCTGGCCGCCACCCGCCCCGACCTGCGCCACGGTGGGTGCTGCTTCTCGCATTGCCACCATGCCGCGCATCTACCCCGCCGGGGTCAACGGCACCTGAGCCACCTGGGCATCCAGGACACCGCGCACGTCCGCAGGCCAGGTCTCGGGGTCAAGCCCGTGCTTCTTGAACAGCGCCAGCGCCACGCGTTCCAGCCCGAAGCCGATGCACGCGCTGTGCGCGACCTGTCCGTCCGCGGTTTTGATGTCGTAGATTTCGCCGAAGTGATCCAGGTGGTAGTTGCACGAGCCCACGGCGGTGGGGCTTTCGGACGCATAAATGGGCACCACCAGCTCGTACTTCAGGTTCTGCTCGCGCTGGGTGGCCTTCATCACCTTTCCGCCACGGCCGAAGAACGGGTCATTGGCCACCACGGCTTCGGCTTCAAGGCCGAGCGCGCGCAGCATGCTCAGGCCGCGCTCCATCCAGTCGTTGCGGTGGGCGAAGGCCTGGTCGGGCGTGCCCAGGCGCACGAACTCGCGCATGCGGAAGCTCTGCAGGCGCGCCGGATCGTCGGAGGGCTCGCGGCGGAACACGAAGGTCTTCAGGTCCACCAGCCGGCCGCCCTCGGGCAGCGTGCCGGTGGCGGTGGGATAGAGGGGATAGCAGGCCGCCGGCACCAGCATCAAATTGGTGGCCGACAGGTGCGTGCTCCAGTCTTCCCCGCGCTCGAAGCTGCCGAGCAGGTTCATATGGTCGCGCTCGCTGCCCATGAAGCCGTGGATGGAGCCGAGCAGGTCGGGGAAGTTGTGGATGTGGCCGTTCTTCTCATAGCTGGTGCGGTTGAACAGTGGCGGAAAGCGCATCACCTCGGGCTTGAAGGGCGCCACGGCCCGGGTGGCGTAGCCCTCGAACTGGTCGATGACGCGCTCGAAGGTGCCGCTGCGGCCGAACAGCCCCGGCACCCCCAGCGGGATGAGCAGTCCCGCGTCCACCAGTTCGTCGCGAAAGACCGTGAACTCGCTATCGCCTGCATTGCACATCTGCTGCCCCCGTCAAGAATCGTCCGCCCATATCGACAACCCCTCCGCCTGCGACCACCCGGCCCCGCTACTTGTCGCGGCTGGCCACCTGCATCAGCGCGGTCTGGCCCAGGATGCGGTCGTTGTTCACCATCAGCGCGGCGCCGTAGGCGTCGCGCAGTTGCCGGGCCAGGCTGAACTTGGAGTCGTTGCGGTAGCCGGCGATGCCGCAGATCAGCATGGCGCGGCCGACGATGTCGATCACCCATTGCGAGCAGGCCACCTTGAGGTTGTTGATGCGGATGGCGAAGCCGTAGCTCGCGAAGTCCTCATCTTCTCCGGAAGCCAACAGTGCCGCGTAGTCCATGCAGGCCTCCCCGAGCGCGGCGCGCATGGCGCCGTAGATCATATCGACCTCGGCCAGCCGGGTGGCCGAGATCGGCAGGGTGCCGGGCGTGCGGCGGGCGTCGGCGCGCACGAAGGCGCGCGCCCGCTGCATGGCGTCGGTGGCGAGGCCCAGCCACAGCGAACTCCACACGATGTGGGCGAAGGGATGCTGGGTGCGAGCGTGGATGTCGGCATAGGGCGCCGGCAGCACCGCCTCGGCCGGGCCGGTGGCCGACAGCGCGAAACCCAGGCTGCAGGTGCCGCGAAAGCCCAGGGTGTCCCAGTCTCCCATTTTTTTCAGCGTGCAGTCCTGCTTGCGCACCAGCACCAGCACCTGGTCGCCGGAACCCGCGTCGGGCCCGCGCCGCGCCGTCACCAGGATGGCATCGGCCATTTCGCCGTAGGAAATGACCGGTGCCTGTTTTTCCAGGATGTAGCGGCCGGCTTCGACCCTGAGAGCGCACAGGCTGGAGCGCACGTCCCCGCCCACGCCCACCTCGGTGGTGGCGGACGCAAGCAAGTACTGGCTTTCCACCAGTTCCGCCACGAACGCGCGGAAGTGGCTGCTGCCCAGGGCATGGTGCACGATGCAAGCCACCTGGATCTGGTGCATGGCGAAAATCATGGCTGTCGAAGCGCAGTACTGGCCTAGGACCTGGCACAGTTGCGACACCTGGCCGATGGACAGGCCCAGGCCGCCGTATTCTCCAGGCACGTAAGCGCTGAGCAGCTTTTCCTGGCGCAGTGCGGCGAAAGCCTCGTGCGGAAAACGCGCGTTGCTGTCCACCGTTTCGGCGTGCGCGGCGAGCACGTCCCGCCCCACGGCATGCACGCGCGCCAGCAGGCGTTCGAAATCGTGCCGGGTTTCGGGCACCGGGCGCACGCGTCCAACACCCGCGGCCCCGCCAGCCAGGAAAGTGAGGGCGGTCATGCCAACAAGCCCTGTATGGCGTCGGACAACGCGCGGATGCTGGAGAAGGTTTTGCGCTTCAACAGCTTGTCGTCGAACTCCACGTTGAACTGGTCTTCCAGGGCCAGCATGAGGTTCACGGTGGTGAGCGAGGTGAGCCCGGCTTCGTACAGGTCACTGTCGTCGGTCAGGCTGTCCACGCTGGCCGACAGCCGTGCATGTTGCCCAAGGACTGCACGAACCTTTTCAGCGATGGCGTCGTGGTCAATGGCCGGAGCGGTGTCCACGTTGTTTTCTCCGATACAGTTGTTTTGCCTGGGGAATGCAGGTTAGCCCCCGCAGAGGCATGCACGAAGAAAACCGTTCGTCCAAATGGACTAAGACGACCGGGAACCCGGCCGGAAGTGGTAATGTAAACAAGCCCTTGCGGGGCGAGGGGGGCGCTTAGCGCGCGGCCAGGGAGAGATCCAGCCTGACGTAACGGTCGGCGTCGGAACGCGCCGTGCCGGTGCTCGCGGGCGCGCTCCCGCCGGTTGAAGTGGCGGGCAACTCGGCCACGCGATCGGCCGCGACGCCGGCTGCGCGCAACGCCTCGGCCACCGCGGCCGCGCGTGCGCTGCCCAGTTTTGCCAGCGCGTCCGGCGGCAAGGGCTGGGCCTCGCGCAGCCGCCTCACCAGGTCGGTGTAGAAAGGCCGCGGATCGGCCAGTTGGGGCTCGCCCGCCACCAGCTTGCGCGCGCGGTCCAGCAGGCCCAGGGACGGCGCACTGTTCTCGGCAGCGCCGCTCTTGGCATCGTCCTTCGCGCTTTGCTTCTCTTTGTCCTTGGCGCTGTCCTTTTCCTTGGCCGCGGCTTCGGCCACGCGCTTGTCGTACTCCGCAGAGGAAAAACGCTCGCTGTACAGGGCCCGCAGCGCCGCGCGGGTGCGGCGGTCATCCACGTTGATGGGACCCGTGGCCTCGTCGTCGTTCGCGGGGGCTACGCCGGCCCGCCGCAGCACTTCCGAGGACAGCGCCTGCCGGCGCAGCGCCCTGCCGTCGACGGCTTCGTCAGCGCGCACCGGGATTTCCAGCTTGAGCTGGGGGCGCTTCTCCATCAACGTGGCAAGCTTGACCAGCTTCTCGCGCTCGGGCGGCAGCAGGCGGCTGTTGCCCGCCTCGAACTGCAGGCTGCCCGCTTGCTCATCCTCGCCGCCTCCGAACAGCCGGCCCAGCATGCGGAATGGCGCGGTGATCACGGCGCGCACCAGGTTGCCCACCGCCTTCCAGATCAGCGGCGCAAAACTGAACTGGGGATCGTCGAGGTTGCCGCTCACCGGCAGCTCGACGTTGATGCTGCCGTCCGGCTCCTTGAGCAGGGCGATGGCCAGGTCCAGCGGCAGGTTGAGGGCACTGGGGCTCTCCACCTTCTCGCCCAGCGTGAAGCTGTTGAGCACGATGCGGTTGTCGCCCTCGATGACCGCGCCGCGCAGGCGATAGTTCAGGTCGAGGTTCATGCGGCCGCTGGCGATACGGTAGCCGGCAAAGCGCATGGAATACGGCGTCACCGAGGTCATGTCGATGTTGCGGAACTCCACGCGGAAATTGGTGCGGTCGCGCGGTGAATACAGGTTCAGCGCACCCGACAGGCGCGCAAAGCCGAACTCGCCCACGGCGCCCTCCAGGGCGAACTGGCTGCGGGTGTCGGCGGCGTTGGACAGGCCGTTGGCCGTGCCGTTGAGATTGGTGATGTCGGCGTTGAAGCCGGGGTCGATGCTGGCGTCCGAAAATTCGAGCCGGCCCTTGGCCACGCTCAGGCGGCGCACCGTCAGGGCCAGGGGCGGCGGCGCATTGGCGTCGGAACCGGCAGCCGGCGGCGCGCTGGTCGTGGGCGCGCTGGTCGTGGGCGCGTTGGTCGTGGGCGGGGCCGTGGGTGCATTGGCAGCCGGTTGATTCGCCGCCGGTGGCGCAGCGGCAGGCGCGGCCGACGTGCTCGCAGATGATGATGGGGTGGCAGCCGCGTCGGACTTCACCAGCAGCCGGGAAATATTGCTGGTGCCGTCCTTGGCCAGGGCAAAGCGCGCATAGGGCTCGCTGAAGCGCAACTCGTCGACGGTAAGCCGCAGCGGCGACAGGCGCAGCCGCAGCGACTCGGCGGAAAGCGATTGCCAAGCCGCCACCTTGGCGCCCTGCTCGTCGTTCAGCACCAGATTGCTGACGGCGGCGCTGCCACGGTACACCAGGCCCTGGTTGCCGCGGTTGCCGCGCTCGCGGCCGGCCCGACCTGCGGGGGCCGGCGCAGCGGCCGTATCGCCGGCCGGCGCGTCGGCTTCGCCATCGGCCGCCTGTCCCGCGGCACCACTCGCCAGGCTGCCCTTGAGGGTGCCCGCCAGGGCGGCCTCGCCCGAAGCCAGCTTGACCCGCGCATAGCTGGAGATGAGCGGCTGCAACGGCGCGAGGGTGAGGCCCTTGATGTCCAGCGTGGCGTCGAGCACGCTGCTGGCCGGCACGAAGCCGCCGTGCACGGCCAGCCGCCCGCCCGAGCGCAACTGCGCGGCCAGCTCGAAGCCCAGCGGCTTGGCACGGTCGGGCACCACGCCCGTGGCCTTGGCGGTGAGGTGGTCCAGCGCCAGATCGACCCTGTGATCGGCATCGCCAACGGTCACGCTGCCGTCGGCCAATTCCACCGCGCCCACGGTAACGGCCAGGGGCTTGGAAGCTGGATCTGATTTGAATACCGGCAGCAGGCTGAGCAGATCGACCTGGCCGTCGCGCAGCTTCGCGCCCACCTTGACGCTGCCCACGCGCACGCGCTCGATGCCCAGCGCCGCGCCGTCATAGCTCAGGCCGCCGACGGCCACATCGCTCACCGCGAGCGGTGCATCGGCAGCGCTCGCGGCCTGGGGCCACAGCGCGATGCGCGTCGCCTGCGCCTCGCCGCCCTCCAGGTTCACCTGCGCGCCCGCGGCTCCGCTCTTGATGCGCAGGCCGGCGCGCAGGCCCAGCCCTTCCACGCCGGCGGCCAGGGGCGTCTTGGCCGTGGCGTCGCGGTAGCTGGCGGCGGCGTTGCGCACTTCCACCGCGGCAATGTTGACATCCCAGGGTGCTGCGTCCGCCGCGCCCGCCGTCCTGGCTTGCGCCGGCTTGGCATCGCCCCTGGCGGATTTGGTGTCGCCGGCCGAAGGATTGCCGGCCGAGGGCTTGCCGGCCGAAGCAGCGTTGTTCGGGGTTGCGTTGCTGCTTGCGGCAGCGCCGCCGGGCGCCGCCAGCCACTGCACCACATCCAGCGTTCCGGCCGCGTCCCGCGCCACGGACACTTTCAGGTCCGCCAGCAGCAGCGACTTGGCCCCGAGGCGCTTGTCCTTGAACGCGAAATCCACGCCTTCCAGCGCGATCTGCCCCGCCGAAGCCAGCGGCGCGCCGGTGGGACCGGCCAGGGACAGATCATGGACGGCGAGACGCGCTCCGGCCAGGCTGAAGCGCGGCTCTCCGCCGGGCAATTCCAATTTATACGGCAGCTCGGCTTGGGCCTTGCCCGAGGCCAGGTTCACCTGCGTCAATTGCGCAAGGTAGGGTTTCAGTTCGGGCAGCGCGATGCCGTCCAGCGACAGGATGCCCGAGGCCACCAGGGGATTGAGCGTCAGGTCGCCCTTCCAGCGCAGCTTGGCGCCGCCCGGCGTCTGCGCGCTCAGGCTGTAGTCGCCCTTTTCCTTGTCCAGGGTGGTGAGGTTCTGCAGTTTCAGCGCCAAGTCGTCGAGGCTGTTGCGGTAGCCGCCGCGGCGGTCTTCGAAACCGATGCGGCCGCGGTCGATTTCCACGTGCGCAATGTCGAAGCGCGGCGGGCCGCCGGCCGGTTGTTCCGGCTTGCCGGGCGCCGCCGGTGGAGCGAGACTGGCGAGGTTGAGCTTGCCATCTTTGTCCACCACCACGTTGACGAAAGGCTGCGTGAGGCGCACGTCGGACAGCACCAGGCCGCGCCTGGGCAGCGAACTCCAGGCCACGTCGATGTCGGCGGAGCCGAAGCCCAACACGCGCTGGCCGCCGTTGTCCTCGAGCGTGAATTCACCGGCGCGAAGACGCAAGGTGAAGGGATTGAACCGGACTTCGCCGATGCGGGCGCGGTGGTGGAGCTGCTCTTCGGCCACGCGCGGCAATTCCCTGCGAATCAGCTCGGGAATAAGCCAGAAACCCACTGCCGACCACAGCACCAGCAGCAGCACGATGACGCCGAGAACGACAAGCGGCCATCGCCGGCCGCTGCCACTGCCCCTGCCCGAGGGCGGCGGCGCGGAGTCGATCTCGTTGGCGGGAGTGGAATTCATGACGAGGTGTCGCTGTACCGTGACAGTTTAGCTGCGCTTTCTCCGGTGCGGTTGCGCCGCGCAAAGTCTGGCATCATCATAGCCTAGCGCCGGCCGGGCTCGGGTCTTCCTGGCCAACGCGCGCTCCAATCTCCCAAGAATTTCCGGAATGCCATGAGCCTGAACAGCCTGCCCGCCATGTTCATGCGCGGCGGCACCAGCAAGGCGCTGATGTTCCGCGCCGCCGACCTGCCCGCCGACCGCGCCCAGTGGGACGCGATTTTCCTGTCCGCCATGGGCAGCCCCGATCCGAACGGCCGGCAGTTGAACGGCATGGGCGGAGGCACCACGTCGCTGTCCAAGGTGTGCGTGGTCGGGCCCTCTTCGCGCAGCGACGCCGACGTGGATTACACCTTCGCGCAAGTGGAGGTGGACCGCGCCCGCGTGGACTATGGCATCAATTGCGGCAACATGTCC
>Ga0207703_10002285_pt1 | contig 16709 bp, 13 predicted proteins | sample KBSSwiS12_FD_184304 | JGI IMG/M metagenome (GOLD analysis project Ga0207703, IMG submission 184304) | Switchgrass rhizosphere microbial communities from Kellogg Biological Station, Michigan, USA - KBS Switchgrass S1-2 (SPAdes) (version 2) | ecosystem: Host-associated > Plants > Roots >...
CGATCAAGGCGCGCATTGCAGCGGGCCAAAAGCCGACCGAGGACGTCTATCGGCGAGCCGTCCAGGCTGCGTATGATTCGCAGGCTCCGTCCGCGATCGAGCTCGGCCGGGAGTGGGTGTCGGCTTATCCCAGCCCGGACAGTTGGCGGAACGCGATCCTCATCTATCGCAACGTCGCGAAGCCGGACGTCGAGGGAACGCTCGACCTGCTTCGGTTGATGCAGACCATGAACGCCCTATCGAAGTCGGCAGACTATAATCTGTTTGCAACGGCCGCGGCGGACCAACAGAATTATGTCGAAGCGCAGGCGGTGATCGACGCGGGCATAGCGGCCAAACAGGTCGACCCGGGCTCCCCGCTGTTCCGCGACATTGTCGTCGGATTGAAGAGCAAGCCGAAGCTTACCGAGGCAGATCTCGCCGAGGCGATGAAAATGGCCCAGACCGGTGCCGCGATGGTTCGCGTTGGGGACCGTTATTTCGGCATGGGCCAATACGACAAGGCCGCCGACCTATACCGCAAGGCGCTGGCGAAGGGCGGAGTAGACAAGGACGTCGCCAATATTCACCTCGGAATGGCGCTTGCACGGTCGAACGATAAGGCAGGAGCCACCGCGGCATTCAACGCGGTGACGGGTCCGCGCGCCGAAATCGCGAAATATTGGCTGCTCTACCTGCAGGGTGCCTGATTGTTGCGAGGGCGCCGGTTGGTCCGGCGCCCTCCAACTGCCTCCTCACGAAGCCCCGATGGGCTTGCCAAACTGTCCCGTTTCGGGATGGTTAAGCACTGGGCGCTTAGCGCAAAGTAAACGGCCGCATAGAGCCGGTGATCGGTGCGTCTTGGAGGATGCGGAAAGCCGGTGCGGTTCGACGATCGATTGTTGACGGTTCTAAACCAGCCTGCGAGCGACCGCCATGACACGGCGGTGCGCTGGAGGCAGCTGGTCGACCTTGTCGCGCGCGCCGGGCCCAATAGTTCAAGTCCGGTGGTCGCGCAGGCGCTGGAGTCGATTCGCGCCGAATCAAAGAATGTCGATGAGCCGCTTCGGGCCGCCGCCGCGCGCGCAGTTGCCGCACTTCCACTTCCCCTTGGCCTGCTCGAATGCTTCGCGGCGGACAAGCTTACCGTTTCCGCGCCGGTGCTTGCCGCGGCGAGCCTGGACGCCGGGCAGTGGCGCACCTTGATCGCTAGCGCCGACGACGAGACCCGGCGTTTCGTGGAGACGCTGCACCCGGATCTCGCGGCTGCTGCGGAACCGGACGCAACCGAGGCATTGGTCGAACGTGCCCCGCGCGAGAGGCCCGAACGACCCGTTTCGCGCAAGCCTGCCGAGCGCAGGCCGCGAGCACCGGCTGGACCCTCGCTGAGCGAGGTCGTCGCCCGGATCGAACGCCGCCGCCGGACCCGCGAGCAGAAAGCCGGCACCCCCGGACCAACCGTACCTTCGGGAGCGCCTGCTTTGTTCCGCTGGGAATGCGGGCCCTCGGGCGAAATCGCCTGGGTCGAAGGCGCTCCGCGCGGGGCCCTGATCGGGCGCTCAATCGCTCGAAACGAGAATGGAGCGCGGGTGGCCGATGAAGTCATCCGAGCCTTCGCGATCCGCGCGCCCTTCCGCGACTCGGCCCTTAGCGTTCCTGGCGACGGACTTGTTTCCGGTGAATGGAAGATCAGTGCGGTACCGGCGTTCGATCCGGCCGACGGGCGTTTCCGGGGCTATCGCGGCATTGCGCTGCGCGACCTTCCGCCGCCCGCCGAGCGCAGCTCCGCTCCCGAGATGCTGACCGACCCGGATTCGCTGCGTGAGCTGGTGCACGAGATAAAAACGCCGTTGAATGCAATCATCGGGTTCGCCGAGATCATCGATGGCCAATATCTCGGGCCGGCGGACCGGCGTTATCGCGAGCGTGCGTCCGAAATCGTGTCGCAGGCGCATCTGCTCCTGGGCGCGATCGACGACCTCGATTTTGCGGCGAAGATCCATTCGTCGGACGGTGCATCACGCCCACTGGTCAATCTCGGCCAGCTGGTCGAGCGCATGACTCCATCGCTGCGCGAGCTGGCCGAAGCCCGCGGCGTGGATCTCGAACCGTCGCGGACCATGAGGGACCTTAACGTCCCGATCGAAGCCGAGCTTGCCGACCGGATGATTTTCCGGATGTGCAGTGCGGTGATCGAATGTGCCGCGGAAGGAGAACGGCTGAAGCTCTCGGTCGATCAGGCGCTGGAAAATTGCCGGGTGTCGATTAGCCGGCCCGCCGCCTTGCGCGGAATGTCGGATGAAGAGCTGTTCGAGTCGGGAGAGGCCGAGGTCACGCAGAGTTTCTGGTTGCACCTGACTCGCGGACTGGCGCGGATTGCTGGCGCAACTCTCGTCGCGTCGCCGGATTCGATCGCTTTGACATTCCCGCGCGCCTGACTTGGCGGCGGACCAAGCCTTGGTTATCTGACGAGGGGCCGGTGAGGGCCTGTAGCTCAACGGTAGAGCCGGCCGCTCATAACGGCTAGGTTGGAGGTTCGAATCCTTCCGGGCCCACCAGCCTTCCCCCGGATCAAGTCCGGGGTTCGGCTGGCAAACCACTCGACAATGCGCCTGAGGCGGGATTACCCGCCGAAGCCGCAAAGCGGCGAAGGCGGGGAGTAGCGCAGTCTGGTAGCGCATCTGCTTTGGGAGCAGAGGGTCGCAGGTTCGAATCCTGTCTCCCCGACCATCGACGCAGCTTGGCAGTCCGGGTGACTGCCAAGACCACCGATCAATGCGCTTTGTTCTCCGTCTTCACGTCGGTGTTCACGTTGACGTCGATGTCCGTATTTTTGACTTTGTCGCTGAGGTTACCGGCCTCGTTCCCAACGTCATTGGCGATGTTTCGGACGTCATTTCCGACGTTGCTCGCCGTATTGGCGGCGACGTCTTCGTTGATCGACATGTTGACGGTGTTGTTGGCCTCGTCTTTCGAGACGTTGCAGGCGCCGACAAGCAAAGGTGGAATTGCGAGCAAGATGCGCATCTAATCCTCCCTGTTTTGTAGGCTCAACGCCTCTTGCCCCGTTTCGGGTCCGGCTCAATTCCACCGGAGAGCACGGCGAGCATCGCGGTCCAGGCGGCAACATTCTGCCGAAGCTGTTCAGGATCGACCTTGTCGAGCGTGTCGTCGGGCGTGTGGTGAATGTCGAAATAGCGGGTGCCGTCCTGGCCCAGCGAGATCCACGGAGCGCCGGCGGTGATGGTCGGCCCGACATCGGTGCCGTCGGCCTCGCCCTTGTCGTTCTTGACAATGCCGAGTGGCGCGAGCGCGGCCGTAAGCGCCGCATAAACGTCCGGCTGATCCTTCATCAGGCTGCTGCTGAAGCGCCAGATTCGATCGGAACCGAAGTCGCTCTCCCCGGCTATGGCGTAGCGGTCGGATGCATGCGCTTTCGCCAGCGCATTGCCGCCAAAGCCCCCCGGTTCTTCGGCACCGAACCACACGACGCGAATGGTTCGCAGGGGCCTGCCCGCGTCCATGATGTGCTTGGCGGCAGCGGCCGTGATCGCCACGCCCGTGCCATCGTCGATCGCGCCGGTCCCTTGGTCCCAGCTGTCGAGATGCCCGCCGACAAGCAGGATCGGCGCCTTCGGATCGCGCCCCGGAACTTCGGCAACGACATTGCCGGAATGGCCGCCTTCCGTCTTCTGGCTGACCAGGGTCAGGTGCATGACGACCGGTTGGCCCCGTTTCAGGATACGGACGAGCTGTTCCGCGTCCGGCACCGTCAGGGCTCCCGCCGGGATCGGGGTCGCTCCGTCGGTGAAATATTGAACGCCGGTGTGAGGGTTGCGGTGATGATCGGTTCCGATTGAGCGGATCACGATCGCCAGCGCGCCCTTCTTCGAGGCGATCGTCGGACCCTGTCGGCGAGGCGCGCCGAACTGCCCGTACCCGGACCCATCCTGCGCCGGCATCATATGGTGATCGATGAAGACGATCTTGCCCCTGACCGCCTCGTCAGGGACGGCGCGCAGCGCGTCGACGCTGTCGAAATAGGCGATTTGGCCGGTCACGCCTTCGGGCCCGGTCGAGCCGCTGTAGCCGAGGGCGGCGACGACGAGTTTCTGCGGGAAGGGCGAGATAATTTCCGCGCCTTCGGCCCCGCGCGTCCAGACCGGCATGTCAAACGGTTCGATGTGGACGTTCGAAAAGCCCATCGCGGTCAAGCGGCGAACTGCCCAGTCGCGCGCCCGCGCTTCGGCTTCGGTCGCTGCCAGCCTTTGGCCAACCTCCGTCGTGAGGCCTTCGACGATGTCCCAGGCGTAATGATCGTTTGCCAGGGCCTCGTCGCGAAGCGTTGCGACCTTGGGATCCTCCACCACCGGAGGCGGGAGCGTGGTGATCGACGTTTGCGCCAAGGCAGGTGTCGCGACGGCGGCGAGAAGGGCGGGGATGAGATAAGATTTCATGGGATCCGGCCTAGCAGGGAAGGGGAGGAAGTCACGGACCTCTGTCGATTAAATTTGACGGCCAATCGATTAAAGCAGCCGCATCTGGTCGCCCTCGGGCGGGCGGAAAAGGTCGGTGCGCAGTTGGAATTTGGCGCGATTGAGCCCGTACTTCCTGCAGGCGATCTCGAAGCGAGTCTTCAGGAGCTCGGCCCACGGGCCCTGGCCCCGCATCCTGCTGAAGAAATTCGGGTCGTTGTCGCGCCCTCCGCGAAGCGAGTGGATCGTCGCCATCACTTTGGCGGCGCGGTCGGGATAATGTTCGTCGAGCCAGGCCCGGAACAATGGCGCGACCTCGTTGGGCAGTCGCACGGGCAGGTAAAAGCCGCCCGGTGCCCCGGCTCCCACCGCGGCCTCGACGATATGTTCGAGTTCGTGGTCGGTGATCTGCGGCACGACCGGTGCGATTCCGACGTAGCAGGGGATGCCCGCATCGTTCAGTGTCTTCATCGCCGCTAGCCGCTTCCTGGGCTGCGGAGCGCGCGGCTCGAGCGTTCGCGCGATCTTCGGGTCCAGGGACGTGACCGAAATCGCGACCGAAGCAATCCTGAGGTCGGCCGCCTGGCTCAACAGGTCGATGTCGCGAACCACCCGGTCGGACTTGGTCGTGATGGTGAAGGGGTGCCGAGTTTCGACCAGCAATTCGATCACCGAACGGGTGATCCGCCATCTTTCCTCGATCGGTTGATAGGGATCGGTGTTGGTGCCCATCGCGATCGGACGGCATTCATAGCCGGGCCGCGACAGCGCCGCGTGGAGCAGCTGCGCAGCGTTGGGCTTCACGAACAGGCGGGACTCGAAATCCACCCCCGGCGACAGGTCGTGATAGGCATGGGTCGGCCGGGCAAAGCAATAAATGCAGCCGTGCTCGCAGCCGCGATAGGCATTGATCGAGCGGTCGAAGCCGATGTCGGGGGAGCTGTTGCGGGTCAGGATCGCCTTCGGCCGCTCGATCGTGACAGTGGTTCGGCGCCGCGGGATGCCGTCCAGCGCTTCAACCTGGTCGAGCCATTCGCCCTCGACCACTCGCTCCTTGAGATTGAAGCGCGTGGGGGTCGGATTGCGGGTCGCCCCGCGTCCGTGGCTCGACTCGACCGGCATGCGCACGAGCATAAGCGGTTCTGAGAACAAAACAAGAACTTCGACCAACCGGTGCCGGCGGCGGACGGACAGAATCCCTCCATGGAAATGTAATTTTCCATTCAGCGGGGAGCCAAGTTCAGAGGGCCAGACGCGCTGGCAACAGGGGCCAACAAGCCAAAAGGGAATAAAAAATATGCGTAAGATACTGATGGCGGCGACGGCCTCGGTGGCATTTGCCAGCCCCGCATTCGCGGGAGCGGACGGCCCATATGTGGGCATCGAAGGCGGCGCGACCTTCCCAAGGAGCACCGACCTCGACGTTGTTCTCAACAACACGACGACTTACGACAATGGCTATAAAGTCGATTTCAAGACCGGCTACGACGTCGATGCGATCCTCGGTTACAAGCTCGGCCCCGTCAGGCTGGAAGGCGAGGCCGGGTACAAGCGCGCACGAGTAAAAAGCCTGGGCGTCAGCACGCCGCTTATCACCGATGTCGGTACTGCCGCCGGGACAACCGCGACGGCGGCCGACTTCAGCGTCGGCAATCACATCGGCATCAAAACGCTGATGGCCAACGCCTTGCTTGACGGCGATTTCGGCGGCGGCTTCGGCGGATATGCGGGCGGCGGCGCCGGCCGTGCCTGGGCGAACTTTTCTGGCGACAGCGACAGCGCTTGGGCCTTCCAGGGGATCGCCGGCCTCCGTTATGCGCTGACTCCCAACGTCGATGCTGGGGTCAAGTATCGTTACTTCCACACCGCGAAGCTCGGCTTCGACGACGGCTTCACGGTGAACAGCGTGCCCTTCACCACGAGCGCGAGAGGGAATTACGATTCCCACAGCGTCCTCGCGAGCCTGGTGTACAATTTCAATTCGCGCGAAGCGGCTCCGCCACCCATTCCGGCGGCGGCTCCCGCACCACCGCCTCCGCCGCCGCCCGAAGCTCCAGCGACTCAGACCTGCCCGGATGGGTCGGTGATCCTGGCGACGAGCTCTTGTCCGGCTCCGCCGCCTCCGCCGCCTCCGCCGCCGGTCCAGCGCGGCGAGCGCGGACGGTGATTCACGTATGACTGCTGGCTCCCGGGGTTACTCCCGGGAGCTTTTTAATGCGCCAGGCGCGTCATGCTCGTCGGGAAGGCGGGCCAGCGATGCTCGGCCATGGCCTTGAGTGTGATCGTCTGCTCCCGGTTGAGGCCCTGGTAGACCCACATGTTCCGAAGCACGGCCGGAACGTAATAGCGCGTTTCCCAATAAGGGATGGATTCGATCCACAACAAAGGATCGCCGCGGTCATTGATCGTCGCCCACCTGGCGACCGGAAGCGGGCCGGCATTGTATGAGGCGATCACCCGCGGCAGCTGGCCGGCGGTTCCGGGCTCGCGGCGCATCATCTCGATGAAGGTCTGACCATATTCGAGATTGTAGGTCGGGTTGGTCAAAGCCGCCCGGGAATAAGGAACGCCGCGGCTGTTGGAGACCAGTTGCGCAGTCACCGGAAGGACCTGCATCAGGCCAACCGCGCCGGCCGTACTGACCGCGGTTCGCCGGAAGGCCGATTCCTGGACGATGTGGCCGTAGGCAAGGGCGGGGTCGACGCGCCAGCCGTTCAGCGGACTCCACCGGGGGTTGGGGTAGCGATCGGCCGCGTCGGAGCGGGCTCCCCACTGGCCATTGTTCGCGAGCCACAGCTGCGCCGCCGGGAGGTCGAGCCTCTTGGCCAGCTCGATCAAGGCGTGATGCTCGGAAGGTGCGCCGATCTTGGCCTGATGGCGAAGTAGCTCTTCAGCCAGCGCCGGCTCGCCGATCCGGACGAGCTCGATTGCGCGTTTGACGTTGGCATATTGCTCGATCGGGGGATCGGTGCCGATGAAGCGGTCGGGCGGTAGCTGCGTCGGCATGCCCAGGGTCTCGCGGGCAAGCAATCCGTAGAAGCTTTCAGGCGATTCGTCGGCGCTCGCCGCAGCCTTGAGCAAGGCCGTCACGGCCCAGGGCCGCCGGCATGCCTGCTGGGCGCGCGCCGCCCAATAATAGCCGCCGGCGCGAAGCTCACGCTGCTGAGCGAGCTGGGCGACCTGCTGGAAGGACGTAACGGCCGAGTTGCAGTCGCCCAAACGCCAGGAGGCGAGTGCGGACACCCAGGCCGCCTGCGAGGCCCACTCGCCGACGGCGCCCTGGCGCCATGTATCGGCGACTCGCCGGGCGTCGAGGTCGAGTCCGAGCACGTAATAGACGAAGGCGACCCGGGTGCCGGCTTCCGCTCGCGCCTCGACCGACATTTGCGGCGCATAGGTCAGGAGTTGCGCTTCCGCGCCCGCGGCGTCGTCGACCTTGATCAAGGGATCGAGCGCAGCGCGGAGCTGGTCGGCGGCGGGCTCGCCTTGCACCGGCTTGGCCTTGTAGCGACCCGGCGCCGAGCCGAGGGTGAAGGTCGCCTTTTCCTGGACGTACCAGGGCATGGTCGCCGCCCCGCGCTTCCATGCCATGGTTGCGAGCTGTTGAGACTGAGGCAGCTCTGGAGCTTCGGCGAGCAACGTCTGGAGCGAGCCGAGGTCGACGGTCGGCGAATCCTTGGCCGTATAGAACTCGGCCCTGGCGACTGGGGCGAGGATGCTGGGCGGCAGGGTAGCGATCCCGGCGCGAGCGGCGGCCCAATCACCCGAATCGATCGCGTCGAAGACTCCGCGCCAGTCCTTCGGCGCCCTGAGGGTCGCGGCAGGAGGCGGTTGGGCGATGGCTGGCTGTATCGGGGCCGGCTGCGATGTGATCGGTGCCGTCGAAGCGGGCTGCGTCGGTTGAGGAGCAGGCGGCGACGTATCCGTCGGCAGCGGCGCCAGCGGGTCAGGCCCCGCCGACTGCGCGCAAACCGGCGCGGCGCAGATCAAAGCTCCGAACGCGAGCAGGCCAGCCTTCAAGATTCGTCCTCCATCAACAGCAGCAGGTCCCGCCATGCCAGCGACTTGTCTAATGGCCGCTTAATCAGGTGGCGGGGGTGGAAGGTGGCGACCGCGCGAACGCCCTCGACCTTATGGACATGTCCACGCGCCTCGACGAGCCGTTTGCCGAGCAGAGCAAGGCACGGTCCGTCGCCGAAGAGGATCAGCCGCTTTGGCTCGACCAGACGAATGTGGCGGCGCGCGATTTCCGCGCACGCGTCCCGCTCCTTGTCATCCATTCGCGCGCCGGGCGCATGAAAACAGGAAAGGGATGCGCTGTAGGCAGCCTCAGTCGAAATGCCGATCGCCGCGAGCATGCGCCCCGCGAGAGTCCAGGAATCGCCGCCGATCGGCTGCCCTGCCGCGAAATCCTCGAGCGCGGGAGCGTCGCTGAGCAGCATGACGTCCGCCTTTTCAGGGCCGTGAGGCAGGATTCGCCGGGCGGTCGCCGAAGCGAGCGGAAGCTGCGTGCTGCTCGCGAGCCAACCTTGCAACTGCGACAGTGTTTCGTGGCTGGGTTCGGCAATATTGGCAACCGGAGCCGGCGGGGCTGAAGCGGTGCGCTGCTTCAGCCAGTCGCGTGGATCCTCCTGGATGGCCACATCGACCCCAGCCTCGAGCCACCAGCCCAATGCGCCGCGCGCCTCGGCAACGCCGATCGGATCCGCTTCCCCGCCCACAGATGCTTCCTCCCCGCCATTGACGCCATGGTCAAGGAATTGGCAGGGCAGACGAGTCGAATTGTTGTCGAGCCGCGACGAGATGCGGCGAGCGCCGCGCGGGAGAGCGGGCTAGAAGGGTGCTCATGAGCCAGCGCGAATCCATGCCTTATGACGTCGTGATTGTCGGCGGTGGCCCGGCTGGGCTGAGCGCGGCGATCCGGCTGAAGCAACTCGCGGGACAATCCGGGCGCGAGATTTCGGTGTGCGTGCTCGAAAAAGGCAGCGAAATCGGAGCCCATATCCTGTCGGGCGCGGTCGTCGATCCGGTCTCGCTGAATGAGCTGATTCCGGACTGGAAGGAGCGGGGAGCGCCGCTCACCGTGCCGGTGACCGAAAATCACCACTGGATTCTGACGGCCAAGGGCAAATTAGGGATCCCCGAAATCCTTATGCCGCCCTTCATGCACAACAAGGGAATGTACACGCTTAGCCTCGGCAATCTCTGCCGCTGGCTCGCCGGGCAGGCGGAAGAGCTCGGAGTCGAGATTTTTCCTGGATTCCCCGCTTCGGAGATCCTCTTCAACGAGGACGGGTCGGTCAAAGGCGTGGCGACGGGCGACATGGGGATCGCGCGCGACGGAACTCACCGTCCCGACTACCAGCCGGGGATCGAGCTGCATTCGAAATACACCTTCTTCGCCGAAGGCGCGCGCGGCCATCTGACCAAGCGACTGACCGAAATCTTCGGCCTTAGAAAAGGCAGTGGTCCGCAAGTGTTTGGACTTGGAGTCAAAGAGTTGTGGGACGTTCCTCCCGAAAAACATAAGCCGGGACGAGTGATCCACACCCAAGGCTGGCCGCTGACGGACGCGTGGGGCGGCGGCTTTCTTTATCACCAGGAGAACAATCAGGTCGCTTTGGGCTTCATCGTCTCGCTCGACTATGCCAACCCGTACGTGTCCCCGTTCGAGGAGCTCCAGCGCTGGAAGACCCATCCGGCGATCCGGGCTGAAATCGAGGGAGGACGGCGCGTCTCCTACGGCGCCCGGGCCATCAATGAAGGCGGATGGCAGGCGATACCCGAACTGATTTTCCCCGGTGGTGCCTTGATCGGCTGTTCGGCTGGCTTCGTGAACGTGCCCAGGATCAAGGGGACTCACAACGCCATGAAATCGGCCATGCTCGCCGCCGAAGCCGCGTTCGAAGCGATCGGGCAGGACCGCTCGAGCGACTTGCTCGATGCCTATCCGAAAGCCGTGCGCTCGAGCCGGATCGAGCGCGACCTCAGGATGGTTCGCAATGCGCAACCGGCCGTCGCGCATTGGGGCGGGATCATCGGCACGCTCTACGCCGGGCTCGATATGTGGCTGAATTACTTGCGGATTGGCGTGCCGTGGACGCTGAAGCACAAGCCCGACAACACCACCCTCAAGCAAAAGAGCCAATCTGCCCCAATCGACTATCCCAAACCGGATGGCGTGCTGACTTTTGACAGGCTCTCATCCGTGTTCATCTCGAACACCAACCATGAGGAAGACCAGCCGGTTCATCTGACGCTCAAGGACCCCGACATACCAACGGCAATAAATCTTCCCGTCTATGCGGGCCCCGAGCAGCGTTATTGCCCGGCGGGAGTTTATGAATTTGTCGAGGATGGCAATGGTGAGCCGCGGCTGCAGATCAACGCGCAGAACTGCGTCCATTGCAAGACATGTGATATCAAGGACCCGACCCAGAACATCAATTGGGTCACGCCCGAAGGCGGAGGAGGCCCCAATTACCCGAATATGTAAGTTTTTGGCGGGAGCGGCGGTCGCCGCCCTGCTGGTTGGCGTCACTCCGGCGGCAGCAAAGCTGAGGCCGTCACCCGGCGATCCTTCGCTCGTTTACTTGCAGGCCCGTGCCGCATCGATGACGGGCGATCACGCGCGCTCAGCCGCGCTGCTGTCCGCGCTGGCCGAGGCCCAGCCAAAACAGGTGGACCTCGCCCGGAAGGCGCTCAGCGAGGCGATCAGCGCCGGGCGGATGGACATGGCGCTCCAGCTTGCGCGGCAGGTCCCAACGGCGCAGCTGACCGGCGACGCCCGGCTTCTGCTGGCGACGGAAGAGCTCCGGCATAACCGATCCGACCGCGCTTTGCCGTGGCTGTCGGCCTCCGGCGAAAATGGAGCGCTGGATTTCCTCACTCCTTTGGTCTCTGCGTGGGCCAGCGCCGATCGCGGCGATCTCAAGCGTGCGCTCGATCAGATCGACCAGATCCCTCCCAATAGCCTGCTTGGTCCGCTGCGCGCCGAAGAGCATGCATTATTGTTGCTGAAATTCCGCCGAACGGCCGACGCGGAGCCGTTCGCGCGGCGCGCGCTGGCGACAGCCGGCGGTCGCGAATCGCGGCTGAGGCTGGCATTTTCGGACTCTTTTCTTGCTGCTGGCGATCAGGCGCGGGCGCTCGCGATCCTCGAGGGGCTGGGAACGGAAGTCGGGCCGGCGCGCCAGCGGGTCCAGTCACGCAAGCTCAACGGCCAGGCCATCGACACGTCGGCGAAGGCTTTGAGCGAGGTGCTGACGGCATTTGCCGCGGATTTGGCGCGGCTCGAACGCGGCCCGCCGCCCGTCGGCCTGGTGCAGGTCGCGCGCTATGCCAATCCGCAAAACAGCAGCGCCGCGGTCCTGCTGGCGCTTCTTCTCGACGGTGACGGCCAATCGAACCAGGCGCTTGCTGTCCTACAGGGCGTCGCGCCTAACGATGCGCTGATCGCGCAGGTCCGCGACATCCAGGTCCGCATCCTGACCGACGAGAAGCGGGTCAACGAGGCCTATTCCGTGGCTGCCGGCCCGGGGCTGGGCCCGAATGCCACCGTTGGCGACATTTCGCGGCTCGGCGACGTCTATCGCTCGATGAAGCGCTACGACGACTCTGCCAACGCCTACGGCAAGGCCGTTGCTCTTGCGCGCGCTCAGGGCCTGAAGGACGAAGTCTGGCCCTTGCTCCTGCTTCAGGCGAGCTCGCTCGAGGAGGGCAAGCGCTGGCCGGAGGCCCGCGAGGCGCTGCAGCAGGGCCTGGCAATCGCACCGGAGCAGCCGTTGCTGCTCAACTTCCTCGGTTACGCAAAGCTCGAGCGCGGCGAGGACATGGACAATGCCGAAGCGATGATCCGCAAGGCAAGCGAGCTTGCACCGGACGACGCGTCGATCACCGACTCGCTGGGGTGGGCGCAGTTCAAGCGCGGCAAGGTTGGCGACGCCATCGGTACGCTTCAACGCGCGGCCGAGAAGGACCCCGACCAGGCCGAGATCCAGGAGCACCTCGGCGACGCATTGTTCAAGTCGGGGCGAAAATTCGAGGCGCGCTTTGCCTGGGCCGCATCGATGGTCACGGCGGAAGATGAAGTCGCAGCCCGAGTGAAGGCCAAGCTCGCATCGGGCCTGACGCCCGTGAACGCCGCGCCTTGACCCATCGGGACATCGCGGCGGCGAAACTGAATCTCGCGCTCCACGTGCGCGGGCTCCTGCCGGATGGCCGGCATGCGATCGAAACGGTCTTCGCTTTCTGCACCGATGGCGACCGGTTGACCGCCGAACCTGCGGACGGCCTTTTCCTGACCGTTTCGGGACCGTTTGCCGGCGAACTCCTCGGAGTGGAGAACAATCTGGTCCTGCTTGCCGCAAGAGGGCTGCAGGCCGAATCCGGATGTGAACAGGGTGCGGCCATTCAGCTCGACAAGCAGCTGCCGGTCGCTTCGGGGATCGGCGGCGGATCGGCCGATGCGGCAGCGACGCTGCGCCTGCTGACGTCATTGTGGGGGATTGATCCGGCGCATGCGTCGGCAGTCGCTCCCCGGATCGGAAGCGATGTTCCGGCCTGCCTGCTCAGCCTTCCCGTGCGAGGCGAGGGCGCCGGCGACGAACTTAGGCCGATCGAGCTACCGGAGATTTCCGGCACGCCGGTGTTGGTCATCAATCCGCGTGTGATGCTTTCGACGGCGGACGTATTTGCCGGCTGGGACGGCGTCGATCACGGCGCGCTCGGTGACTGGCGCACGGGCCGCAACGATCTCGAGAAGCCGGCCAGGGCGCTTGTCTCGCAAATCGAGACCGTGCACGCCTGGCTTTCGGTTCAGCCCGGAGCCTGGTTTGTGCGGATGTCAGGCTCGGGCGCGACCTGCTTCGCCTTCTTTGCCAGCGAGGAGGCACGAGATTCGGCCGCCGACCGAGTGCCGCGCGAATGGTGGCGCCTGGCGACGCATTTGCGTTAGACGCGAGCGCCATGACCGAAGGGCGCCCGATCCTCACTGCCGATGCCATGCGGGCCGCCGAGCAGCGCGTGATCGATGCCGGCACCAGCGTCGAGGAATTGATGGAGCGCGCCGGGGCAGCACTTGCCGAGGCGGCCTATCGTTTCGCTGGGCCCATGTCGGCGCTGGTCCTGTGCGGTCCCGGCAATAACGGCGGCGACGGCTATGTCGCGGCTCGGCATCTTGCCGGGCGTGGAGTCGTGGTGCGGGTGGCGGCCCTCACCGAGCCCAAGAGCGATGCTGCGAAGTGGGCGCGCTCGCAATGGAGCGGCGACGTCGAGCGGCTGTCGGCCGAAACCCAATCCGCACCGCTCGTCATCGATGCCCTGTTCGGAACCGGCCTCACCCGCGGGCTGGACGACGCGACCGCTCAGATATTGCTGAGGCTTTGCGGGGCGGCGGTCGCAGCGGTCGCTTGCGACCTGCCGAGCGGCGTCGAAACGGATAGCGGGGCCGAGCTTGGCGAGCTTCCGAAATTCGATCTCACCGTTACGTTCGGAGCGTTGAAGCCCGCGCATCGGCTGTATCCGGCGATGCACAAGTGCGGCCGGGTCGTGCTGGGTGATATCGGGATCGGGGCAGACACGCAGTGGCTTGAGATCGGCGCGCCCGGCCTGCCGCCGCTCGATCCGGGCGGCCACAAATATGACCGCGGCCTGGTGCACTTGCTGGCGGGCAAGATGCCGGGCGCGATCGCTCTGTCTGCGAAGGCCGCGGCTCGGAGCGGTGCCGGCTATGTGCGGGTCAGCACGTCGCGAATCATCGACGGGATCCCGTCCTCGGTCGTCCAGACCGACACGGCGACGGTCGACGACGAACGCATCGGCTGCCTGCTCGTCGGCCCCGGAATGGGTGACATCCCCCAGCTGTTGACGTTGGCGCTGACTTCGAAGGCGCCGAAGGTCCTGGACGCGGATGCAATCGCCCACCTCGGCGATCCCGGCCGCCTCAAGGGACAGGATGCCATCATCACGCCCCACGAAGGGGAATTCTGCAAGCTGTTCGGCGAAATCGGGGGATCGAAGCCGGAGCGGGCGCTCGAAGCTGCGCGGCGATCCGGCGCCGTCGTGGTCTACAAGGGTCCCGACACTTTGGTCGCCGCGCCCGACGGCCGGCTGGGCTTCGCGCCGCCAGCGCCAGATTGGCTTGCGAGCGCCGGGACGGGCGACGTGCTGGCCGGGATCATCGCGGCCATTCGGGCGAGGGGCCTGCCCGCGTTCGAAGTCGCCTGCTCGGGGGTCTGGATCCACGGCCGGGCAGCCGAAATCGCGGGGCCGCAAATGATCGCCGACGACCTCGCGGACGCCATTCCCAGAGCAATCGCCGCGCTGTGAACGAGCCGATCGTCCGCATCGCGGCGCGAGGCGACGGCGTGACCGCCAGCGGACGCCGCGTGTCGTTTGGAGTGCCGGGCGACGCGGTGCTCGACGACGGGGCGCTCGCTTTCGGGCCCCACCACCAGGAACCGCCATGCCGCCACTTTCCCGATTGCGGCGGCTGCCAACTCCAGCATGCCGACGATGAAAGCTACCGCGGCTATTTGACCTCGCGTGTCGAGACGGCGCTCGCGCAGCACGACCTCACGACTGAAATCCGGGAATCGCATCTCTCACCGCCGAACAGCCGCCGCCGAGCGACTTTGCGGGCGGTGAAGGCCGGGCAGGGGGTCCTGGTCGGGTTCAACGCTGCTAAGTCGCACCGGATCGTCGACCTGCGGGAGTGCCATATCCTCCGGCCCGAGCTCTTCGCGCTGGTCGAGCCGCTCCGGAAACTGATTTCAACGCTTCTGCAGCCCAGGCGAACGGCGGAGGTTCAGCTGACCCTGCTCGACCAGGGAACCGACGTGCAGATCAAGGGCGTGGAGGTCGAAGGGCTGCAGGCGACCGAACGGCTGGCGTCATTCGCGGCCGCGCATGGGCTTGCCCGGCTGAGCATCGACCAGGGCCTGGGCCCCGAGACCATGTACGAGCCGCAGCGCGCGACGGTGACGCTGTCGGGCGTGACCGTGGCATTTCCCGTGGGCAGCTTCCTGCAGGCGACCGAGGACGGCGAGCTTGCGCTGGTTGAAGCTGTGCTCGGCGCTCTCGACGGGTCAAAGCGAGCCGCCGACCTGTTCGCGGGTCTTGGTACCTTCGCGTTGGCCGCAAAGGCTTTGTACGCTGCCGAAGCCTCGCGCGATGCGGCTACGGCTCTGAAGCAGGCCGCGCCGAACATGACGGTCGAACACCGCGACCTCTATCGCCGTCCGCTTGACCGGTCAGAGCTGAAACCCTTCGAGGCCGCGATCCTCGACCCGCCCCGCGCAGGTGCGGCCGAACAGGTGCGCGAGCTGGCGCACTCAGGTGTTGGACGCATCGCCTATGTCAGCTGCAATCCCGCGACCTTCGCGCGTGACGCCAAGGTCCTCGTCGACGGCGGCTACACGCTCGACTGGGTCAAGCCGGTCGGCCAGTTCCGCTGGTCGACCCACATCGAACTCGCAGCTCATCTCAGGCGCTGAGCGATCCTGACTGGACGAGACGCCATCCGGCATGGAAGGCCAGTCCAAATTGGATGAGGATCACTATTCCCGCAAAACGCAAATGCCATTCCCTTTGACCGCGGACTATCGCGATCTTCGCCGCCGTCCAGGCGGCGACGTAAGACCAGGCGACCCAATAATCGATGTTCCTGCCCGTACCCATCAGCGCGAGGGACAGCCCGACGACGTAGAATCCCATGAGTTGTCTGTTGCGCCCGGCCACGAAGAGTTCCTGAAATCGCGCTTTTATCTCTTCCTGGGGCGGGGGGCGGTCGCCCTTGATTATGCCATAAGCCCCTGAGACGACGATGCTGATCGACGCGATTTGGGAAATTAGGAACATCGCCAGGACCGGCGCAAGAATGGGGCTGTAGTGCATTCCCGCACTGTCGGGCGGAACAATTGCGGTCCGATATCAAAATCTACGGGTCGAGCTCGCCGCTCGCTTCAGCTTAGTGCATGAAGAATTGCCAACCGAAGCAATCGTGGAGGATGCGTGCGCCCGCGTGGACGGTTAGTCCGAGCAGGCATAGGGTCGCCAGCGTGAAGATCGTGAAGCGGTAAAGGACCACGTTCACCGTCGACTGGATCAGGCTGTGGACGATGCGCAGGCCGACATAGGCCCAGGCGAGCCAATAATTGATACCGTAGCCCATCCCCATGAGCGCGAGCGTCAGGGCGATCGCATAGAAGATCGTCGGCTGCTCCATCAAATGGTTGTAATTGTGCGATTTCCACT
>Ga0207703_10002296_pt1 | contig 16677 bp, 10 predicted proteins | sample KBSSwiS12_FD_184304 | JGI IMG/M metagenome (GOLD analysis project Ga0207703, IMG submission 184304) | Switchgrass rhizosphere microbial communities from Kellogg Biological Station, Michigan, USA - KBS Switchgrass S1-2 (SPAdes) (version 2) | ecosystem: Host-associated > Plants > Roots >...
AGCTGCAGCGGCGCATGGGCGTGGAGCGCCCGACCTGCTCGGTCTACGCACCGCCCGTCTCTGCGGAACTGCGCGAGGAAATCGACAGCCTGCGGATGTTCGAGGACGACTACCGGGTCTGGGGCGAGATCGACGGAAAGGGCATCGTCATCCGCTCGGACGAGCCGCTGGACATCTATCCGGACGGCAAGATGGTCAACGTGGTTCGCGTGAAGAGCCTGGCCGAGGCGGTGCGCCACGCCGGGGTCGCCACCCAGACCGTCGGGGTTTATCCGCCCAGCCGCAAGGCCGAGCTTCGCAACGCGCTGGCCTCGGCGGGCGTGCAACGGGTCGTCAACCTCGGCGGCTCCATGGGCCTGCCGGCCGGGATGTCGCACGACGGCTTCTTCCCCCTGCACCGCATGGTGCGCTGGGTGAACGACGAAGGCTGAGGCCCGTAGGCGCCCAATCCGAAAATCCATTTTGAGGAGGAACGAGTGGCCTCGGCGATCCAGCAACTCAAGGACCTGCAAAGCAGGCCCGACATCTACGACATCCCCGAGGCGGAGCTTCGTCCGCTCCACATCGCTGCGGCGCAGGAGGCGCTGGAGACCCAGCGGCAGTCGATTCCGACCCTGGACAAGCGAGCCAAGGAGATGGGCGTCGACAAAATCCGGTCGCTGGACGACATGGTCCCGCTGCTTTTCGCCCACACCAATTACAAGAGCTACCCGGCGAACTTCCTGAGCCAGGGCCGGTGGAAGCAGCTCCTGCAGTGGCTGTCGATGATCTCCACGCCCGACTATTCGGACGTCGACATCGAGGGCGTGAAAGACATCGACGACTTCCTGGCGCGGCTGTGGGCGAAGGGCTACTTCGTCACGACCTCCAGCGGCACCGGCGGCAAGCTCTCGCTCATGCCCAAGAGCCGCCAGGACTTGAATCGGTACCGCGATTTCTTGCTCTACCACAACTCCATCGATGACCCCATCGAGCCGAAGAACCAGTATCATTACTTCTGCTTCGCGGCGAACAAAGGCACCTACACCGCAACCTACTCGAACGAGATGACGATCGAGGGCTTTGGCCGGCCGGATTCGACCTATGTCCTGATCGAAGAGCCGATGCTCAACGCGACGGTCATGCGCATGGCCGACATGCGCAAGCGCATGGCGGAGGGGACGGCCACGCCGGACGAGATCGCCGCCTTTGAGCGCGATGCCCAGGAGCAAGGTGAGCGCATGCGGGCCCGCTTCAACTGGATGGCCGAGAAGCTCCTCGAGCTGCGGCACGAGAAGGTCTGGATCATGGGCATGACCGCGCAGCTGTGGGACCTCATGATGTTCGCGCGCGCGCGCGGCCTCACCAAGCTCGACCTGGCGCCAGGCTCGGTGGTCACCGGCGGCGGCGGGATGAAGCACCTGAAGCTCCCCGAGGATTTCCAGGAGCAGCTCAACGCCTTCTACGGGATGAAGGGCCCGGCAGCCTACGGCATGTCGGAGCAGTCGTGGCTCTTCCCGGCCTGCAAGGCCAAGCGCTACCACGCCCATCCCTTCGCCGCGACCCTCATCCTGGACGAACGAGGCGAGAAGCTGCTTCCGCGCGAAGGCCAGGTCACCGGGCGCCACGCCTTCCTGGACCCGACGACCGAATACCGGTGGGGCGGCCTGATCTCGGGCGACAAGGTCACGGCGGACTTCAATCCCTGCCCGTGCGGACGACGGGGCATGACCATCCTGCAGCCCGTGCGTCGCTATGCGGACATCAACGCCGACGGCGACAAGATCGAATGCGCCGGCACCATCGACGCCTACATCCGGGGCGGCTTCAAGGCCGAGCCGGCCTGACGGACCTTTCGACCGCGGCGCATGCGGCCTTACGCTATGGCTTCCGAGGTTGTCGATGACGACGATCTCGGGGCCGGCGCATGAGGCGGCCCCACAGGCGCATGTCGCAGCGCTTTAATCTGATGGGCCGTCACAGCCGCGCGCGCCGGCGCGCCACGGCGCGCAAGGGTGTTTTGAAACTCAGCCGCTGGGGCTGGTGCTCCGGGAGCAGCGCCCAGGCTTTGTAGCCGCCGACCTTGGCCGGCCGGGTTGGTCAGTCTCGCGCTCACGCCGAGCGCACTTCCGCGACACAGGACGACCGGCTTCCCCCGTGGTCACCAGGAATCAGACCAAGGCTGATTGGCTTCCGGCAGATGCCGCCTCGCCGCAACGCCGGGCATCGCAACGGCAAAGCGCCCGGCGGACAATCTGCCCGCCGGGCGCGCACCTCATCACGGCTCAGCCGACACGCACGGATGCGCATCGGCTCGCGCGCGGGATCAGAACCGCTTGGAGACTTCCACGCCGTAAGCGCGGCGTGCTCCATAGGTCCCGTAGACGTAGCCCAAGCCCGCGGCCACCAAGTCGTTGCGATACACCAGGTACTTCTTGTCCAGGATGTTCGAGCCCCAGAGCGCGATGTCCATGTTCGGGCCATCCAGGTGGGCCGCCAGGCGGCCGTTCAGCAGCCCGTAGGCGGGCTCCTGGGTTAGGCCCTCCGACGCGCCCAGCGCAGCAGCGGTGGTCGGGATACCCGCTGGCCGGCTTTCCGACCCACGAGCGCCGCAGCAAGTGAGGCTCTGCTTGTCCACCCAGCGCCAGTTCAGATTGGCGCTGACGAAACCGAAGTCCGTGGGTTGCTTGTAGTTGGCCCACACGGTGTAGCTCCACTTCGGCAGGTGGGCGATGCGATAGGCGCCGCTCACGTCCAGGCCCTGGACGATGTAGCTATCATACTTGCCTTTCTGGTAGCCCAAGGTGCCGCCGACGGTCAGCCGATCGGTGGCGGAGAATTGAGCTTCCACATCGGCGCCCTGGATCGTCGCCGAGGCGACGTTCTGGATCGTGGTGATAAAGGCGCCGGACGACGCGAGGGTCGTGATCAGCTTCTGAGCGTCATCGAATTTGTCGACGTAGTAGCTGGCGTTGAGGCGCAGGCGGTGGTCGAGCCACTCCGATTTGACGCCGCCTTCATACTCGGTGACGAACTCCGGACCGTAAGGGTTGTTCGAGTCCGGATTGCTGGTGATTCGGGACTGGTTGCCGCCGCTCTTGAAGCCGCGCGCCACCTTGAAGAACAGCATCGTATCCGGAATCGGCTTGTAGTCGATCGACGCCAGCCAGGAGAGCGCCTTGCTCTTCGTCTTATTGCTGACGTCGCACGGCAGGGTCGCATCGGGGATATTGCAGGCCACCGGCGTGACGAACCAGTCACTGTAGACCGTGCCCTGCTGGCGCATCGTCTGGCGATCCCAGGTGTAGCGCAGCCCGCCGGTGATGTTGAGGTTCGGCAAAACGGCGAAGGTGCCCTGGCCGAAGACCGCCGGCGCGCTCCTCTTAATCGACGGTATGGCGGTCGTGGGCCTCCGGCCCAGCAAGAGGTACAACGTCGGGCTCAGGAAGGTGTCGCTGCCCTTGACATGATAGTAATAGCCGCCGCCGACCAGCTTCAGGCGGTTGTCCAGCAAGTTGGCGTTGACCTGAAGCTCCTCGCTGATCTCGGTCGTCCGCTTGGTGTTGAACGACGGAATGATCGTGAACGGGCTGCCATCGACGTCCCCTTGCGCAGCGGTCCTTAGCCGCCGCCAGCCAGTGATCGACCGGATCGAGACGTCGTCGCTCAGTTCGTAGGTGAGTTCGCCCGAACCGCTATAGCTCTTGACGGTCTCGCCGCTGCTCGCGCCGTTGAACGTCATCTCATAGTCGGGCGCGTTGATCACCGCGTTCAGCGCCGCGGCGCCGGCGGCGAGGGTGGCGGCGTTCAGCACGCCGCCTTCGGCCAGCGTCTTGCCCTGCAGGTCGAGACTCGCCTCCAGGTGAGCCGCGCCGCCAGGCGTAAAGGCCATGACCTTGAGCGGAAGGGCTTCGGCCTCCAGGCGATTGTAGCTGGCGCGCAACATCACATGCAGGCGGTCGACCGGCTCAAGCTTCAGGCCGGCGCGGAGCGTGTAGCTCTTGTTGCCGCCGGCGCTGTTGCGGTTCGTGCCGCCGCTAACCGGCGGGGGGTTGGGCAGGATGCCGTCGCTGAAGGCCGTGTGGTTCACCCGGCCGTAGCCGCCGACCTTGTCGTATTCGGCCGTGACGCGCAGCGCCGCCTTGTCGTTCAGCGGCAGGTTGATGAAGCCGGCCAGCCGGGCGCCGTTGTGAGGATGGTGGCTGATGCCGCCCAGGATTTCGGCTTCGAAGTGGTCGACCGGCGCCTTGGTGAAGATCTGCACCGCGCCGCCCGTGGAGTTGCGGCCGAACAGGGTGCCCTGCGGCCCCTTCAGCACTTCCACCCGGTCGATGTCGTAGAGCTTGGTCCCCACGAGACCGCTGGCGCCTTCGTTGAAGACGTTGTCGATGTAGACGGTGACCGGCTGGTCGGCGCCCAGGATGTTGTCGGACTGGGTGAAGCCGCGCAGGATGAACTCGCCCGCACCGGCGTTGACCGTGGTCCGCATGGTCTGGAACCCAGGCGTGATCGCGCTCAGATCGCCCACGGAGCGGATCGCGCTCTGAGCGAGCTGCTCGCCGGTCTGGGCGGCGATGGTGATCGGAACGTCCTGCACGCGCTCGGCGCGCTTCCGCGCCGTGACCACCACTTCTTCCAGCGCCGCGCCGCCGGACGGCGCCGTCTGCGCCTGGACCGTCGTCACCGACCCTAAGGCGATGACGCTCGTGGCCGCCATCAGCGCCCAAACACGCTTACTCTTCGAAACGCTCATCGGATTCCCTTACCCTTACGAGGACTGGGCGGCGCTTTATGGCGACGCCTGAGATCGAGCAAGAGCGCCCGTCAGAGTGTCCGTGTCTGAGTTTCAAATCGTGGCCCTGGGGCCACATCCAGTCCCGCGCTCACCAGATTTCCACCTTAATGGCCGACGTCTGATCTAAAATTTCCGGAGAACGCGGTTCTGATGCGACGATGCGGGCCGGGCGCTGAAATGCGATGACCTCGCTGTCGAAAGCGGGCAATTTGCCCCGCATTCGGGGGAGGCCTGCCATGAGAATTATGCGTTTCAAGCTGCTGCTCGGCCTTGTCGCTGCGGCCTTCCTCCTGGGAAGCGCCCATGACGATGCGCATGGCCGAGCCTCGCCGACGGATGCGGCGCTGCAGGATTCCAGCGGCGGGGGCGACTGGCCTGCCTATGGCCGCACCTACGGCGAACAGCACTACAGCCCCCTGACCGACGTCAACGCCGGCAACATCAGCCGACTGGGCCTCGCCTGGTTCGCCGACCTTGGGCCCGGCAACCCGGTCACCCAGCCGATCGCCGTCGACGGCGTGCTCTACGTCGCCCACGGCCACAGCCTGATCGACGCGTTCGACGTCCAGAGCGGCCGGCGGCTGTGGACCTACGATCCCCATGCCGCGCAGGCGGCGGGGCGCAAGCTGCGGGGCGGCTGGGGCATCCGCGGTCTCGCCTATTGGCAGGGCAAGCTCTACGTCGGCACAGTCGACGGTCGCCTCATCGCGGTCGATGCTCGCACCGGGCGGGAAGTCTGGAGCGTCCTGACGGTCGAGAAGAACGACGTCCGCTACATCACCGGGGCCCCGCGTGTCTTCGCGGGCAAGGTTGTCATCGGCCACGGCGGCGCCGACAAGGCCAACATCCGCGGCTACGTCACCGCCTACGACGCCCGCACCGGCAAACAGCTCTGGCGCTTCTACACCGTTCCCGGCGACCCCAGCCTGGGCTTCGAGAACGACGCGATGAAGATGGCCGCCGAAACCTGGAGCGGCGAGTGGTGGCGGTACGGCGGCGGCGGGACGGTATGGAACGCCATGACCTACGACGCCGAGCAGAACCTGCTGCTGATCGGAACGGGCAACGGCCACCCTTGGAACTGGCGCGTGCGAAGCGCCGGCAAGGGCGACAACCTGTTCCTCTGCTCCATCGTCGCCCTGGACGCGACGACCGGCGCCTACCGCTGGCACTACCAGTTCAATCCGGCGGAAAGCTGGGATTACAACGCGGCCATGGACATGGCGCTGGCGACCCTCACGGTGGACGGCCAGCCGCGGAAGGTGGTGATGACCGCCCCCAAGAACGGCTTCTTCTACGTTCTCGACCGGACGAACGGAAAGCTGATCTCGGCCACCCCATACGTGAAGGTGAACTGGGCCTCGAAGATCGACGTGGCGACCGGCCGGCCGGTGGAGGAGCCGGGCATCCGCTATGAGAACGGCCAATCCTTCACCCTGCGGCCCGGCGGCGGGACCGGTTCCCACTCCTGGCTGCCGATGGCGTTCAGCCCGCGCTCGGGTCTGGCCTATATCCCCTCGATGCAGATGCCAATGACCTACAACGACGCGCGGCAGATGCGCGACGGCTGGAAGATGCCCGACGGATTCCTTTCCGACGGCGCGGTCGATGTCACACTGACGCCCACGAGCCCCGATCCGGAGGACTTCACCAGCGCTCTGGTCGCCATCGACCCGGTGACCCGACGCATCGTGTGGAAGCAGCCGACGCCCGGCCAATGGGGCGGTGGGCTGATGGCCACCGCCGGCGACCTGGTCTTCGGCGGGCAGGTCGATCGGAAGTTCAACGCCTACGACGCGCGAAACGGCAAGATCCTGTGGTCCTTCGACGGCGGAGCGCCCGTGCTCTCGCCGCCGCTCACCTACCGAGCAGGCGGGCGCCAGTTCATCACCGTGGTGACAGGCGCCGGAACGGGGCCTGCCACCACCGGCCTGCTCTGGCCCGGATCGCCGCCGAATTACCGTACGCAGAAACGCCGGGTCCTGACCTTCGTGCTGGACGGCCGCAAGGCGCTTCCGGCCGACGCCGATCCACCAGCCCGTCCGGCGGCGGACCCCGGATTCCAGCCGGACGCCGTCGCCGCACAGCGCGGCGCGGCGGCCTTCCGCCGCTGCGTGAACTGTCATGGCGGCGGGGCCGTGGCGGGGGGCGTGGCGCCGGACCTGCGGGCCTCACCGATCCCGACCAACGCACTCGCCTTCGCCAAGGTGGTGCGGGACGGGGCGCTCGCGGCCAACGGCATGCCGGCGTTCGACGAGCTGACCGATGGGGAGCTGGACGATCTCCGCCAGTACATCCGCACGGCCGCGGCGAAGTGGCGGAACAAGCTGTCGGAAACCACGGCGAAGCCTGCGCCCTGACGGCGGCGCGCAACCGCCTTGGAATCGCCCAAACCCGCGGGATTGTTCGGGTTTTGGTAGCGTGGTAAATATTTCGCCGAAGACGCGGGCGGGAAGATCACGCGACCTTGGTGGAGGGCGTTCGGCCTTGAGCACGCCGCAGATGCGCGACGACAGGTTGGCCGGACCCGGCGGGATCGGCCGCGCCTCGCAGGGGGAGCGGCCGCTGGCCGGCCCCCCGGCCCGGCCAGCGATCGCCATCCCACCTCGCCGCGCGGGTCGCCGGGACAATGCGGCGACCTTCGCCGACATCGGCTAGCTCCGGTCCGGGCGCTCCTAAGGGAAAGGCGTTCGAGCAAGGATTCGCCGTGCCAGTGGAAACGGACATCGCCATGAAACCGCAGGCGCGCCTGCGTACGCCCGGCTTCCTCTCAGGAGGGGGAGAGGCGGGGCGACTGTTGCGCGCGCGGAACTGGTCCGAAAGCGTGCTCGGGCCGCCGGAACAGTGGCCGGAGGCGGTCAAGGCGACTGTGGCCCTGTGCCTGGCCTCGCCCGCGCCCATGACGCTCTGGCTCGGCCGCGACGTGGACAATCTGGTCCATATCTACAACGACGCCTCCCGGCCGCTGATCGGTTCGCGCCATCCCATCTCCCAAGGCCTGGAATTGGCCAAGCTTCTGCCGATCACGTGGCGAACGCTGCGGCCGATCCTTGCGGCGGTCCTCCAGGGCGAGGCCGTGCGGTGTGAAAACGACGTGATCCCGGTCGAGCGAGACGGATTGCGTCAGACGGCCTGGTTCACCCACGCCCACGGCCCCATCCGAGATGACGACGGGCGGGTGTTGGGCGTGCTGAGCGTAGTCTCGGAGACGACCGGGGAAATACTGCGGACGCGGCGCCTGGCCTTGGAGGCGGCCCTCGGGGACGAGCTTCGCGGCCTCAGCGATCCCGACCAGGTCCTGCAGACCGCCGTGCGCATCCTCGGAACACAGATGGAGGTCACGCGCTGCGGATCTGGCGAGGTGGAGCACGACGCCGAGACGTTCCTCATGACGCGCGACTGGACCGCGGCCGGGGCGTCAGCGTCCCGGCGTCGGAACCTGGCGGAGGCGAACCCGGAGCTTCTGGAGCTTTGCCGCCGCGGCGTGCTCGTCCGCCTGAAATCGGCGACCGCCTACTGGATGCGTGGCGAGCTGGCCGACGCCGGCCCGGAGGCGCCGACCAACGCCGTCGTGGCCCCGCTCGCACGCGAGGGAGAGTTGCTGGGAGCGCTCTACGTCGAGACGCGCGAGCCCATCGCCTGGCTGGAGGACAACGAGGCGGCGATCCGCTTGGTGGCCGAACGGGTGTGGGCCGCCCTGCAGCGCGTCAACGCCGAGCGCCGTCTGCGGGAAAGCGAAGCGCGCCTGGCCCTGGCGACCCGCGCCTCCGGGCTCGGCATCTGGGATGAACGATCCGACGACCAGGCGGTGATCCTTTCGCCGCGGGCCCGCGAGATCCTGGGCCTTGATCCTCACGAGCGCGTCACCCCGGGCGACCTGCAATCGCGCCTCCTCTCCGGCGACGATGGCGAGCCCTATTCCGAAGATCCGTCGGAAGGCGGCAGGGAGTATCGCCTGCGTCGCCCCGATGGCGAGATCCGGTGGGTGCGGACGCACGCCCAGTCAGTCTACGAACTGCGCGACGGTCAGCGAGTCCGAGTGCGCAGCGTCGGCACCTTAGAGGACATCACCGATCGCAAGACGGCCGAGGCGGAGCGGCGCCGCATCGAAAGGAACCTGCGCGAATCCGAAAGCCGTCTGCGCGTCGCCCAGAATGCCGGCCAGATCGGCACGTTCGAGCTGCTTCCGCAGTCCAAGCGCATCCTGGTTTCGGAATCGATGTGCCGCCTGTGGGGCGTGCCCGTGCAGCCGGAGTATGACACCGCTGAGCTGCTCGGCCGGATTCTCCCCGGCGACCGCCCCCCCGTCGAGGCGGACGTCAACCTGCCTGTAAGCCTGGATTACCGGGAATATCGCATCATCCGACCCGACACCGGCGAGGAGCGCTGGATGGCGCGGCGCGGCGAGGTGATCACCGAGGCGGACGGCCACAACCGCTATGTCGGCGTCTCCTACGACGTCACCGACCGCAAGCGCGCCGAGCTCGCCCTACAAAAGTTAAACGAGACGCTTGAGGCCCAGGTCGCCGCCCGCACCGCCGAGCGGGACCGCATGTGGCGCCTCTCCGAGGAGCTGATGGTGGTGGCCGACCTGCACGGGCGGGTCACCGCGGTGAACCCGGCCTGGGAGGCGGTGCTGGGGTGGTCGCGGCGCGAGCTCGAGCAGCACCAAATGTTGGATCTCCTGCATCCGGACGATCGGGCGGCGGCCCAGGAGGCGATCCAACGCCTCGCCGGCGGCGCCCATAGCCAGCGGCTCGAGAGCCGGCTGCGGCGCAGGGACGGCGGTTGGCGCCACCTGGTCTGGACCGCGGTCGCCGAGGCCGGCTTCCTGCACGCTCTCGGCAGGGACGTCACGGAGGAGCGCGCGGCGGCCGACGCCTTGCGCCGCGCCGAGGACGCGCTGCGCCAGGCGCAGAAAATGGAGGCGGTGGGCCAGCTCACCGGCGGCATCGCCCACGACTTCAACAACATGCTGGCGGTCGTCATCGGCAGCCTGGACCTGGCGGAACGGCGCCTCGCGCGCGGCGATTCCCCCGCCTCGCATCTGGCCAACGTACGCGAAGGCGCCATGCGCGCCGCGGCGCTAACCCAGCGTCTGCTCGCCTTCTCGCGCCGTCAGCCGTTGTCGCCCAAGGTGCTCAACCTGAACAATCTGGTCGGCGAGATGTCCGAGCTGCTTCGCCGCACGCTGGGGGAGACGGTGACGCTTGAGACGGTGCTGGCGGGCGGGCTGTGGCCCGCGAACGTCGATCCGAACCAGATGGAAAGCGCCCTGGTCAACCTCGCCGTCAACGCCCGGGACGCCATGCCCGAAGGCGGTCGCCTCACTGTGGAGACGGCGAACCTGCGGGTGGTGGCGGGCCAGGTCGCGGCCTTCCCCGATCTGGAGCCCGGAGAGTATGTGACCATCTCGGTGATCGACCGGGGGGCCGGCATCCCGACAGAGATCATGGAGCGGGTGTTTGACCCCTTCTTCACGACCAAGCCGGTGGGCAAGGGCACCGGGCTCGGCCTATCGATGGTCTATGGTTTCGTGCGCCAGTCCGGCGGGCGCGTGGCCATCGAGTCCGAAGTGGGCGTGGGCACCCGGGTGACGATCTGTCTGCCCCGGGAGGCCGGCCCCATGGACGCCGATGTCGCGCCGCCGGGTCCCGAACTGGCCCGCGGCCAGGGCGAGGTGGTGCTGGTGGTCGAGGACGAAGACCAGGTGCGCCGCATCAGCGTCGATGCGCTGAGCGAACTCGGCTATCAGGTCCACGCCGCCGCCAACGGCGAGGAGGCGCTGCGGCTGGCGGCCCACCTGCCGTCGCTCGACCTGCTGTTCACCGACTTGGTGATGCCGGGGATCGGCGGTCGCGAGCTCGCCCAGACGATGCTCGCCCGCAAACCCGGGACGCGCGTTCTCCTGACGACTGGCTATGCCGGCGAAGCCGCCGCCGAAGCCCATCCGCGCGACAGCTTCGAGCTCCTGCCGAAGCCCTTCAGCATCGAGGAGCTGGCCGCCAAGGTCCGCGCCGCCTTGGCCGCGGCTCTCCACCAACCCTCTGACTCATGAACCCGCCGCGTCAGCGGCGCGGCGCGGGATACTGTATCCGGGGCTGCAGGTTCGCGATCACCTGACGCGCATCGAACGCCCTGGGATCGTCAGCCGGCTTGGCGCCGCGGCCCATTACGATCTCAGCGGCGGCCTCGTAACGATCGACAGTGCGCACGTCCACGCGATCGGCCCAGAAGGGGTCGCCCCAGAAGGGGTCCCAGCTGCGCCAACCGTACCCGGGGCCAAAATACCGCCATGAAGGCCGCCAGAACCCATAACCGGGGCCGTACCAAGGATGGTAGAGGGGGTCCGGCTCGACGTAAGTGCGGGTCTGCCTGTCCGTGGTGCGGTCGACGATGCTGAACCAGTCGAAGCCCTGCTGCACGCTGAGCTCGGCGGCTCGGAACAGCAGGTAGCCCTCCACCGTCTCACGGCTGGTGAGCGTGTTGCCGGCGAAGGTGACCCGCCAGCGGTTGGACTCGATCCTCGTCTCGGAGTAGCCGCCCGAAACGGCCTGGCCCGGAATATTCGGCTGATACGGCGTAGGCGTCGCACAGCCCGTAAGCGCCGCCGCCAAGGCGATGGCGGCGGCTAAGGTGGCTGATCTTCTTGCCATTGTTGTCTCATTCCTGGGAACTCGATCCCTCTATGGAAGGCTAGTTCTTCAAACACATCACCGCAATTGCGGTTGCTTGTTGAACGCTGGACCGGCCAGGCCCCGTCGCGGCCGGCGGAAAAATCGGTGACAGACGACGCCGACGCGGGCCTGACGCGCCATGAATTGACGACGGGTCGTGCTATGGCCAAGGTTGCGGGAGATCAAACCGTCGCCCCCTGGCGCGTGCTTGGCTGGAAGCGGCTCAAACATCCCAGGACCGCCATGACCCGCCCCCTGATCGTTCACCCCACCGACCTGCTCTCGACCAGCGAGAGGGCCTTCCATCACGCCTTGAAGATCGCGCTGGCGCGAAGGAGCCGGCTGGCGTTGGTGCATGCGCATGCGGTGGGCCACGCGGGGGCCTCATTGGACGCCTTTCCCGGCGTGCGCGACACCCTCGCCGAATGGGGTGTGTTGCCGAGAGGCGCCCCGCCGGAAGCCGTGGGCCAGCAACTCGGCTTGCTGGTGAGCAAGGTTGAGGTCGCAGCGAAGGAGCCCCGGAGCGGGCTGGAGCGAATGCTCGGCGACGAGGGGCTCGACCTCGTGGTGGTCGGCACCCGCGCCTTGGACGGGCTCGACCATCTGCTGCAAGGCTCGTTCTCGGAAGGTCTGGCTCGGCGCCTTCGCGCCGCCGCTCTGTTCGTGCCGGCTGGTTGCCACGGGTTCGTTGACGCCGCCAGCGGAGGGATCAAGCTGCGCAACGTCCTCGTTCCAGTGGCGGCCCGCCCGAGCTGCGCCGCCGCGCTCAAGGCCGCGCGCCGGCTGATCGAAGATCTCGGCGCCGACGCGGCGATCACCCTGCTGCACGTCGGCGGCCGCAACTCCATGCCGTCCCATGAGCTCGGACACGGTCCGGCGCCCGCCGAGATCGTCCGGTCAGGCGGCGTCGTCGAGACAATCGCCACCGTAGCGGATGAGATCTCCGCAGATCTGATCGTGATGGCCACCGCAGGCCACAAGGGGTTGCTCGACGCCTTGCGCGGCGACACCACCGAAGGCGTGCTGCGCCGGACGCGCCGGCCCGTGCTGGCGACGCCCGCCGTCTGACGGAGCCCGCCTCAGGCCGTGTTCTTCGCCAGGATGAAGTGCCAGCCCAGGGTGTCGGATCGGCTGAACACCGCCGGCCGGTCATGGCCGCGATAGGGCCATCGGATCGCGCCCTCGTTGCTCTGCAGGATCTGGCGGATCGCGGCGGCGACCTTGGGATCCGCCATGTCCGGCGCCTTGTGCGTCCATTGCGGCTCGGAGTGCAGGGCGATCTGGCCGGAGTCGTCGAGGGCCGTCAGCACCAGATCTTCCGGCAGCAACGGGTCGCGGTTCATCAACTCCACGATCATGCGGCAGGGCACGGACAGGCCGAGGAACGCCTTGACCCGCGCGCCGGTCATCACCGGCGTGGCGACGATGGCGGCGCGTTGGCCGGTAAGCTTGGAGGTGACCACCGTTCCCAGCACGTCGTTGCCCGCCAGAAGCTCCTTGAAATAGGCTCGGTCCGAGAGGTTGTAGGGCGCGGGCCCGTTGGTCGCCGTCGCCGCGTAGGATCCGTCCGGTTGCGCAACCCACGCCAATGGCCGGGTCGGCCACTCGTCCGAGGCGCGTTTCAGCACGGGACCCAGCGCCGCCCAGCTCCCCTCCTGCGCCTCCATGGTCGCCGAGATGATCCGCAGGCCGTGCAGCATGTCGCTGAACACGACCTCGATCCCCGTCTGGACGACCTTGAGCAGCGGTCGGGCGTCCACCGTGAAGTTGTCCGCAGCCGCAGGCTTGGCCGCGGCCGAGGATGTCAGTGAAGCCAGCAAGGCCGCACCGAGAATTGTGCGCCGACGCATGGCTACTCCGTGGCCGTGAAGAAATTCAGCACGCCCTTGGGAACGGGGAGGATGTCGGTATCCGAGGTGGTCACCCTGTAGGACCGCATCTGGATCCGGCTCAGCCAGCCGACGCTCTGCGGTGGGATGCGCAGCGCCAGGCCGATGACGTCCGGCGACGCCCCCATCTGCTGTAGATGGACCGCGGCCAATCCCATGAACCACTGGGCGTTGCTGATCGCATCGCGGGGGGAGGCGTCGGCTGGAATGGCCACCTGGTGCACCCCCAGGCGCGACTCCAGGCCCAGACCCCGATGGACGCCTCCCATGAAGGCGTAGAAGCACGCCGAGGCGCAGACGGCGCCGACGAAGCTTTGATGGGGGGAGCCGTAATCGTCCACGAAGGTGTCGAGTCCGCGCCGCCGAATTTCCTGGCCCAGCTTGATGCCGCTCAGATGGTCGCCGCCAATCGAGCTCAGGAAGACGATGGCCCCTTCCTGGAGCCGCAGCCGGTTGGCGAAAGCCGCGAAGGCCGGCGTCGAGTCGCGGTCGATCTCTCCGCGGGCCAGAACGCACGCGCGCCGATCGCATTCGCCGCCGTCGATGAGGCTGAAATCCATCGCCTTGGCCGCAAGCGGCCTTACGAGCAACGCAACCAAGACCGCCGCGAAAAGCCCGCGCCTTAAACTACGCCTTGGCCTTGCATGCCGCATGGAGCGCCACCTCCAATTGCCAAGGTTACTACCAAGTCAGGGCTGCAACAAGTCGCCGCGCAACCACCAGTTGGCGCCTTCCACGAATTACCGCGCTTTCGGCGTCCAGATCCGTCGCCGCTACGGCGGACGGTGTCAGCCCGTCCGGCGGTCGCGATTGGCGCGGACGCGCAGGCGCAGGGCGTTGAGCTTGATGAACCCCGCCGCGTCGCGGTGGTCGTAGGCCACAGCGCCTTCCTCGAAGGTGACCAGCTCCTGGTCGTAGAGCGAATAGGGGCTGGAGCGGCCGACGACGGTGACATTGCCCTTGTAGAGCTTCACCCGCACCTGGCCGCTGACCATGGCCTGCGAATGGTCGATGGCCGCCTGCAACATCTCGCGCTCCGGCGAGAACCAGAAGCCGTTGTAGATCAAGCTGGCGTACTTCGGCATCAGCTCGTCCTTCAGATGCATGGCCCCGCGGTCTAGGGTGATGGACTCCATGCCCCTGTGCGCGGCCAGCAGAATGGTCCCACCGGGCGTCTCGTACACGCCGCGCGACTTCATGCCGACGAAGCGGTTCTCGACCAGGTCCAGCCGACCGATCCCGTTGTCGTGGCCAAGCTCGTTGAGCCTGGTGAGCAAGGACGCGGGCGACAGGCGCTGGCCGTCGATCGCCACCGGGTCGCCCTTCTCGAAGTCGATGGTGAAGAGGGTGGGCTGGTCCGGCGCATCCTGCGGCGAGATCGTGCGCATGTGCACGAACTCCGGCGCCTCCACGGAGGGGTCCTCCAGCACCTTACCTTCGGAGGAGGAGTGCAGGAGGTTGGCGTCGACGCTGAACGGCGCCTCGCCGCGCTTGTCCTTGGAGATCGGGATCTGGTGCTTCTCGGCGAAGTCGATCAGGGCCTCGCGGCTCTTGAAGCTCCACTCCCGCCAGGGGGCGATGACGCGGATGTCCGGCTCCAGCGCGTAGTAGCCCAGCTCGAAGCGGACCTGGTCGTTCCCCTTGCCTGTGGCGCCATGGCAGACCGCGTCGGCGCCGACCTTGCGGGCGATGTCGATCTGCGCCTTGGCGATCAGGGGCCGGGCGATGGAGGTGCCGAGCAGATACTGGCCCTCGTAGACAGTGTTCGCCCGGAACATGGGGAAGACGTAGTCGCGGACGAACTCCTCGCGCAGGTCCTCGATGAAGATGTTCTGCGGCTTGATGCCGAGCATCTCGGCCTTCTTGCGGGCCGGCTCCAGCTCCTCGCCCTGGCCGAGGTCGGCGGTGAAGGTGACCACCTCCGCGCCGTACTCGGTCTGCAGCCACTTCAGGATGATGGAGGTGTCGAGGCCGCCGGAATAGGCGAGCACGACCTTCTTGACGGACTTGTCGGCCATGGGGCGGGGCGTCCTGGGACAGGGAGGAAGAAGCTCGCGCGCCTTTAAGGGCGCCCGCGCGCGCGGTTCAAGGCTTAAGCACGCCGTCGCGCTCCAGCGCCTTGAGCCCGGCGGCCAGCCAGCGCAGGTGGAGCATGGCCAGAAGCGAGGCCGAAAGGGCCCGGACACCGAAGACCAGCAAGGCCAGGTCGCCTTCGTGGGCGCGGCGCCGCGACGCGACGACGAGGGCCAGGCTGAACAGGAAGGCCGACGCCGGCAGCGCCCAAAGGAAGATCGCGCGCGGCGTCGGAATCTTCAGGATCGGCGGACGGGCGTCGCGCGGCACGCTTCTCGCGGCCTGGCGCGATCCGCCGAACATGATGGTGAGCGCCAGGATCCAGAGCGCGTCGCCGAGATAGGCCCAGACCATCGCCTAGACCGTCACCTGCGCGCCCATCTCCACCACCCGGCCCGGCGGGATCTTGTAGAAGTCGGTCGGGTTGGCGGCGTTCTTCATGAGGAAGATGAAGAGCTTGTCCTGCCACAGCGGCATGCCGGATTGGGCCGAGGGCACCACCGAGCGGCGGCCGAGGAAGAAGCTGGTGGCCATGATGTCGAACTTGACGCCCAGCTTGCGGCAGAAGGCCAGGGCCTTGGGAACATTCGGGCTCTCCATGAAGCCGTAGGCCACGGTGACCTTGGTGAAGTCGTCGTTGATCTTCTCGATGCGTACCCGGTCGGCGTCGCGCACCCGGGGCGTGGCGGCCGTCTGCAGGGTCAGGATGACGTTCTTCTCGTGCAGCACCTTGTTGTGCTTGAGGTTGTGCATCAGGGCCACCGGCGCGGTGTCGGGATCGGAGGTCAGAAAGATGGCTGTCCCAGGGGCGCGATAGGGCGCCCGCGCGCGCAGGATGTCCGACAGCTCCGTCAGCGGGATGGAGTCGCGGCGGGTCTTCTCAGACAGGATCTGGGCGCCCCGCGACCAGGTCCACATCACCACCACCAGGCAACCGCCGAGCGCCAGCGGCAGCCAGGCGCCATGGAAGAACTTCAGGAGGTTCGAGGCGATGAACACCACGTCCAGCACACCGAAGGCGGCGCTGGCGGCCACGGCCACCCATAGCGGCTTCTTCCAGAAGTGCCGGACGATGACGAAGAACAGCAGGGTGTCCACGAACATCGCCCCGGTCACCGCGATGCCGTAGGCCGACGCCAGGTTCGACGACGAGCGGAAGGTGAACAGCAGCACCAGGACGCCGATCATCAGCATGGTGTTGACCTGGGGCACGAAGATCTGGCCGGCCTGGGTCTCGGAGGTGCGGCGGATGTCGATCCGTGGC
>Ga0207703_10002300_pt1 | contig 16667 bp, 13 predicted proteins | sample KBSSwiS12_FD_184304 | JGI IMG/M metagenome (GOLD analysis project Ga0207703, IMG submission 184304) | Switchgrass rhizosphere microbial communities from Kellogg Biological Station, Michigan, USA - KBS Switchgrass S1-2 (SPAdes) (version 2) | ecosystem: Host-associated > Plants > Roots >...
CGGACTCAACCGCTATCTCGCCGAGATCAAGAAGTTCCCGATCCTCTCGCCGGAGGAAGAGTATATGCTCGCCAAGCGCTGGCGCGAGCACGGGGACACCGAGGCGGCCGCAAAGCTGGTCAACTCGCACCTTCGTCTCGTGGCGAAGATCGCCATGGGCTATCGCGGCTATGGCCTGCCCGTCAGCGAGCTGATCAGCGAGGGCAATATCGGCCTGATGCAGGGCGTGAAGAAATTCGAGCCCGATCGCGGGTTCCGCCTCGCCACCTACGCGATGTGGTGGATCCGCGCCTCGATCCAGGAATTCATCCTGCGCTCCTGGTCGCTGGTGAAAATGGGCACCACGGCCGCTCAAAAGAAGCTGTTCTTCAACCTTCGCCGGATGAAGAACCAGATCGAGGCGTTTGAGGAAGGCGACCTCAAGCCCGCTGACGTCGCCAAAATCGCCACCGACCTCGGCGTAACCGAGGAAGAGGTCGTGTCGATGAACCGCCGCATGGCGATGGGCGGCGATACCTCGCTCAACGTCTCGCTCAAGGGCGACGAAGGCGGCGAAAGCCAGTGGCAGGATTTCCTGGTCGACAGCGGCCCACTGCAGGACGAGGTCATCGCCGAAGACCAGGAGAGTCGCGTCCGGCATGACCTGCTGGTCACCGCGCTCGACGCCCTCAACGACCGCGAAAAGCATATCCTGATGGAGCGGCGGCTGACCGACGAGCCGAAGACGCTCGAGGAACTCTCGCAGGTCTATGGGGTGAGCCGCGAGCGCATCCGCCAGATCGAAGTCCGGGCGTTCGAGAAGTTGCAATCGGCGCTGCTGCGTCTTGCGGGCGAGCGTCGGCTGCTACCGGCGGCCTAGGCAGCGGCGGCAGCGGGCTGCTCCGCCGCCATCGACTGAACCAGCTTCAGCGCCTCATGCGCCGAAAGCACGGCGCCTTCTTGCCACGTCTGCTGATAGCTCAGATGCTCGCCTGCAAAGACGATCGGCCCTTCGGGCCTGAATAGCTCGGCATAAGCTGGCGGGCGCGGCGCCACAGCTGTGAGGCCGCCCGGCCACATCGCGCCGACCCCTTCCGACCAGGGCGTAATGCCCCAGGCTACGGTCACGCCTTTGCCGAGCGATTTCGATTTGCCGGGATGCAACGCCTCTACAGAGTCGAGGCATACTCGCAACCGCTGCTCGTGGCTTAGGTCTGCGAAGGCTTGCGGATTGTCCGGCCTGGTCCAGCCGCCGCAATAAGAGGTGACGAGAACACCCTTCGGATCGTTGAAGCCGCCGGATGGGTACATCACATTTTCGTTCATCCGATCGGTCCAGGCGAGGCCCCCGTAAATGCCCTCATCAGTCTCCCAGAATCGCGGGCTCTCGAACGCGACCTTCACGCTCGGCCGATAATTGACCGACTTGAGTGCGGCCTTCTTGGCCGGTGAGAAATCAGCTGTGACCTTGGCGAGTACCGGCATCGGTAGCGTGCAGATGCAATAATCAGCATCTAGGATTTGTCGCCCCGGACCATGCACGATCCGCACGCCGCCTCCGGCGCGGCGGATTTCCGCGACCGGCGTGTTGAGGCGCACTAGCGGCTTTACCCGGGCGTAAATCGCCTCCGCGATGCGATCCATGCCGCCGACTGGCTGAAGCATGGTCGCCTGCATGTCCCAGATTTGATCGAACAGATATGGCTGAGCCATGCTGCCGCGGCTGGTCGCTGCCGGCTTCGGCAGGAGCTCGCTCCATGATAACGGAGGCAGCGGTATCGGCGCTTGCCCGTAGGCTCCACCTTCGATCGAATAACCGGAGCTGCCCTGCGGTACATATACTCCGCGCGCGTCGAGTTGGGCGTATGGGACTAGGAACTGGCGGATCATCTCGAGCTCGCCTTTAGGAACTTGCTGGTCGAGCGCCCGGCTATCGATGGCCTTGGCAAGCAGCTCGGCAAGGCGGCCGCGCATGTCGTTGACCATGCGCCGCTCGGGGTGGACCGCGCCCGCGAAATCCCAGCGGGCCGAGCGATTGGCGTTGACCATCACTTCCATCGGCACATCGAAGCGCCGTGCATAGCCGAGAATCGCCCGATGCGTGGATGGGATCCGCGCCGCCCCGGAGTTGAAATAGAGCCCCTTGTCGAACACTGCGGTCTGATCGGGCCGGCCAGTCTGAACGATCCGGTCGCCGCCTCGAATGGTCCAAACCCGCCCGCCGATACGGTCGCGTGCCTCAAGAACCGTTACGCGATAGCCCGCGCGCTGCAGCTCGTACGCGGACACCAAGCCGGCAATGCCCGCGCCTAGAATGATGACCGATTTGCCGTTTCCGCTGTGCGGTGGAAGGACGAAGTTCTCGGCGCCTGCCGGCGTCGGAATGGCCAGGCCGAGCGCCTCCATCGCTATATAGGCGGCACCCAAGCCTCCAATAGCTCCGACCTGTTCTAATAGTCCGCGCCGAGTGAGGCTCATCGTGTCGCTCATTCCTTCGTTCGAACGATTGGGAGGCGCGGCTTATATCGTTCTCGCTCGGAAATTATTTTGCGTTCCTTCACGGTCCGGCGCACAATTCAGCATAACTTCTGCTGATGAGGCCGACATTGGACAAGATTCTGGATGACGCCGATCGCCGAATCTTGCGTGAATTGCAGCGGGATTCATCACGTCCGGTGACGGAAGTGGCGGACGCCGTCGGACTTTCACACGCTCCGTGCTGGAGGCGAATCCAGCGACTTCGGGCAGCGGGTTACATCCTTCGGGAGGCGGCCATTGTCGATCGATCCAAGCTGGGCTGGGAGCTGGAGTTCTTCGTCTACCTAAAGTTCAGCTTGCAGGGGCGGGCTAATGTCCCCGAATTTCGGCGCAGGATCATCGAGCACGAGCGGGTGATCGGCGCCTACATCGTCCTCGGGAACCATGATCTAATGCTGCACGTGGTCGCTCGAAACATGCAGGACTACCAGGACTTCTATCTTGAGCATCTGTCGGGACGGCCCGATCTCGGCGACATCAACAGCATGACCGTCATGGCGACCTTGAAAGAAGCGCAAGTTCCGGTCTGATCGCCGATGACCCTCTTGCCTTCCGCCAAAAATCGGCGAACGGTGAAATATTCAACATAGGCGCCCGAGCGCCTTCCTAAGAGCGACTCGCGCGCCCGAAAGGCACGAAGGAGAGTCGCATGGCCGGAGAACAACCCAAAGGCACTCGAGTGATCGCGCTGGTGGGACCCGCCGGCGCGGGAAAGACCAGTCTTGCCGAAGCGATGCTGTTCGCAGCCGGCACCACCGACCGATTGGGGTCGACGGCCAACGGCTCCAGCGTCGGCGATTCGAGCCCCGAAGCGCGCCAGCGAGGCGGCTCGACTGAACTCAATCTCTACAATTTCGAATATCTCGGCGACCGCTTTGCTGTCGTCGACGTGCCAGGCTCGATCGGTTTCGCTGCGGACGGAGCCCGTGCGCTTGCAATCGCCGACCTCGCCATCGTCGTGGTCGATCCCGACCCTGCGCGGGCGCCCCTTGCCGCCCCTGCCCTGCGCACGCTGGACGAACTCGGAATCCCGCACCTGATCTTCGTCAACCGCATCGACCAGGCCCATGGCCGGGTGCGAGACCTGCTCTCCGCGCTTCAACCGATGAGCGTTTCGCCCCTCATCGCCCGGCAAATTCCGATTTGGGACGGCGAAAAGGTCAGCGGGTTTGTCGATTTGGCACTGGAATATGCGTTCAAGTATCGCGCCGGCCAGGAATCGGAACGGATCGATATTCCGTCCGATTTGCAGGAGCGCGAGGCCGAGGCGCGTACGCATATGCTCGAACAGCTCGCCGATCACGACGACGAGCTCCTCGAACAACTGCTGATGGATGAGATTCCGACGCGCGAGAAAGTGCTCAAGGACCTTGCGCGTGAGACCGGTGAAAGTCTCGGCGTCTCGGTGCTGTTCGGATGCGCCACTAGCTCCTGGGGTGTCCGCCGCCTGCTGAAAGCCCTTCGCCATGAAGCGCCGGGACCGCAGGCCGCGGCCGACCGCCTCTCGGTCGCCGACCCATCGCTGTACGCCTTCAAGATCCTCCACGGCTCGATCGGCCGGTTGGCCTTGTCGAGGGCGCTTGGTGGAAGGATCTCGGAAGGGTCTGACCTGAAGACCGAAGGAGGGGACCACTCGCGGGTGGGTTCCCTGTTCAAGGTCCAGGGTGAAAAGACGCAAAAGATCGGCGAGGCCCAGGACGGGGATATCGTCGCGGTGGCCAAGGTCGATAGCGTTAGGGCCGGCGAATGGCTGGGCGTGGGCAAGCTTCCGCCACACGTCGAAATCGAATTCCCCGCACGCAATTGCGCGATTGCGATCGAGCCCGCCGACCGCAAGGATGACGTCAAGCTGTCAGGCGCCCTCCAACGCCTCACCGAAGAGGATGGCGGACTGCTGGTCGAGCATGACGATGCCAACCATGAAATCCGGCTGCGCGGAGTGAATGACGAGCACCTGAATTCCGTGCTGGCCAAGCTGAAGCGCCGCTACGGGGTCGAGGTGAAATCGCATCCTCCCGTCGTCGGCTATCGCGAATCAATCCGCAAACCGGTCCGCCAGCACGGACGCCACAAGAAACAGTCGGGCGGCCACGGCCAGTTCGGCGACGTAATCATCGAGATCAGGCCGCTCGGGCGCGGCGAAGGTTTTGTCTTTGAAGAGAAGATTCACGGCGGTTCGGTGCCGAGGCAATGGATCCCGGCGGTCGAGGACGGGGTTCGCGAGGCCATGGAGAAGGGCCCGCTCGGCTTCAAGGTCGTGGATTGCGCCGTGACGCTGGTCGACGGCAGCTATCACAGCGTCGACAGCTCGGAGCTTGCCTTCCGCCTTGCCGGCCGGATTGCGATGCACGAGGCGCTCACCGCTGCCCACCCGCACCTGCTCGAGCCGATGCATAAGCTCACCGTGGTCAGCCCATCCAGCGCGACGAGCCGGATTACCTCTGCCATCGCCGGTCGCCGCGGCCAAATGCTCGGTCTCGGGCCGCGCGAGGGCTGGACCGGCTGGGACCGGGTCGAGGCGCTGATCCCGGAAGCGGAGCTCAGCGGTCTCGAGGCGGAGTTGCGGTCGCAGAGCCAGGGCCTGGCGACCTATGAAGCCGAGTTCGACCACCTGGCCGAGCTGAACGGCCCGCTCGCGGATAAGGTGATCCAGCAAAGAGTGCCCGAACCGGCGTAGCTCCGTCCGTCCTTGCGAGGAGCGTCAGCGACAATCCAACGGCAAAACTGGATTGCTTCGCTCCGCTCGCAATGACGAAACACTTCCCCTAGACGGCGGCCCATGAAGCACTGGTTCAAGGACCAGCATTTCCGTTCGCTGCTGAAGAACAGCAGCTATCTTGCGATGTCGCGCGGGATTGCCGCGGTCTGTTCGCTCGCGGCCCTGGCCTTTGCCGGGCGCGGACTCGGCGTTCTGCTCTTCGGCACCCTGATCCTGATCACAAGCTACACCCGGGCTGCGAGCGGTCTCGCCAAGTTCCAGTCGTGGCAGCTGATCGTCCGCTATGGCGGCCAGGGCCTTGCGGCGGGCAATCCCGAGCTGTTCAAATCCTCAACCGGCTTTGCCGCCGCGCTCGACATCGTGAGCGGCCTCATCGGCATGATGGTCGCCGTCGTCCTGCTTCCATTCGTCGCCGGCTGGGCCGGTATCGACCGCCAATATTGGTGGCTGGCGATGCTTTACTGCACCTTGCTGCCGACGATGGGCGCGGCGAGCCCTGACGGCGTCCTGCGGACCCTCGACCGGTTCGACCTCATCAGCTGGTCGGGCACGCTCAATCCCATCAGTCGCGCGATCCTGGCGGGGATTGCGTTCCTCTTCGATGCTCCGCTCCCAGTCTATGTCGCAATCTGGTTTGTCAGCGACCTCGGAGGCGATCTGTATCAGTGGTTCCTCGCCTGGCGTGAGTTGCGCCGCCACAACCTCCATGTCGGCATTCGCCCGACCTTGAAGCCCACCGATCTGCCCGGCGCCTGGCGCTTTGCGATCCAGATCAACCTGGCGGTCGGCGTTCAGACCGTGTGGGGGCCGATCGCCCGCCTTGCGGTCGGCGGTTTGCTGGGCCCGGTTGGAGCGGCCCTGTTCCGGATTGCGTCGAGCCTGGCCGATAGTGCCCAGAAGCCCGCCGACCTCCTCGGCAAGGCCTTTTATCCGGAAATCGTCCGCATGGACCTCAAGTCGAAAAAACCCTGGAAGCTCATGATCCGGGGTGCCGTGCTGGCGACGGGCATTGCAGCGATCGGCATTCTCATTTTGCTGATCGGTGGAAAGCCTTTGATCAGCCTGCTGTTCGGCAAGGATTTCCTCGGCGCCTACGACCCGCTGCTGGTTTTGATGCTGGTCCCGGTGCTTGGCGTGCTGAGCTTCCCGCTCGCGCCGATGCTCTACGCGCTCGGCAAGGCCGGTGGCCCGCTTCGCGCCAAGCTCGTCGCCAGCATCGTCTTTTTCGCCAGCCTCGCGCCGCTGAGCCTGAGATTCGGGGTCGTTGGCGCGGCGATCGCCTTCGTTCTCGCCAGCGCGACGAACGTCGGAATGATGATCGTCCAGCTGACCGGGCAATATCGCCAACTGCGGGCGACATGAGCGTGCGCCCAAGAATCTGGCTGCTGCTCGGTCACCGCCGAGGCGACAATAATCAGGTGCTCGCTCTCGGTGAGGCGCTGGGCCTTCCCTTTGAAACTCGAACGATGACGTACAAATGGCTCGCCCGGCTCCGAATGAAGCTGTTCCGGTCAGACGTCGGTCACTTGAAATCGTCGGCCCGGCGCTGGCTGCAGCCGCCCTGGCCCGACCTCGTGATCGGAATTGGCCGGCGCACGGTTCCGGTCGCACGATGGATCAAGGAGCAGAATAAGGGGCGTACGAAGCTGATCCGCCTCGGCCACCCACGCGCCCCGAACGAATGGTTCGATCTGGTGGTCACGACCCGTCAATATCCCGTTCCGGCGGGCGAAAATGTCGTGGCCCTGCCGCTCGCGATGAACCGCTTCCGCAAATCGCCGGAGCCGAGCCAAGCAGAACGCGAATGGCTCGATGCGCGCCCCCGCCCGCACCTCCTCCTGTCGCTTGGCGGCCCCTCGGCGATGTGGAGGCTCGACAATGCGGCACTGCACCTTGCGGCCGCGAAGCTGGTCAAGCGCGCCGAGGCGAGCGGCGGGACCCTGATCCTGGTCGGCAGCCCGCGCACTCCGCCCGACGCGTGGGCCGTGATCCGAACCGCCATCGGCGAAAGCAGGGGCGCAGCAATCGTTGCAAAGAACGAAGTTCGCTATCCGGTGCTGCTTGCCGACGCCGACGAGCATCACGTCACCGCGGACAGCGTCTCGATGATCTCGGAGGCGGTCATTACGGGGAAGCCGGTTGGACTAATCCCGGTCGAGCCCGACTCGCGCGGCCGGCGCCGGATGCGCGGCCGGGCGCCGGACGTCACAAAAATCCGCGATCCGCGGCGATTCTGGGCGGATGTGCAGTCCAAGGGTTTCGTCGGGACGGTGGATGAACCGAAGGCCGGGCGGTTTGAGGACCCTGTCGAGACCGCGGTTAGTGCCGTCCGGACTCGATTAGGCAGCCTGTTTGAGTGAACCCCAGCCGCGATAGCGTTCGATCAGCTCCAGCGAGTCGTGGCGAATGTGGTTGGCCGCCATTTCCGAAACGAGCTCGTCTCTCGTCATGAGTCCCTCGTCGACCATTTCCGCGAGCAGCGAATAGACCAAGGCCTCCTGGTTGGGGTCAGGATGCGCTTGATAACGACGGGCGGTAAGCCGGCGCAGGAAGTCGAAGGGCCCGGTCTCACGAAGCGTGTAATCGACCGGAAGTCCGGTCTTCCACGGGTGAGTCCGGCGCTTGGTCGTGTGGAGGATCTTGGTCTCCGAAGTCAGCGCGTCGAAGCTGTTCCACTCGGGCTCGAGGAATCCGATGGTTGATCGATCCTCGCACTTCAGTTCGATCCAGTCGACATAGTCGAAATCGGCGGCGAAAAGGCCTTCGAGCTGCTGGTCGAATTGCCAGTGCCTGAGCTGCCCACAGTCGAGCAACATGACGGAGGTCGCGATGTAGGCGGGGCTCTTGTTATGGCCCGGCCGAGGCACTGCCAGGATCGCCTTGCCGTCCATGTCGCGCTCTAGCAGCTCGGCGACGTCGCCAACGCCGAAGCAGTCAGGATCCGTCACAACCGCGCGACCCTCGAAATTCATCAGGGTCGGCGGAGCGAAACGCAGCGGAGTAAAGCTTTGAAGGTCGTCCGGGTCCCACTCGCGGATGCGGCCGTCACGAAGGATCGATTCCCCACTCGCCGTCAGGCGCGGATAGTCGCGGACGTGGAGAATTTTGACGTCGAAGTCGTCGGAACGACGGCTGTTGCGCGTGTAGCTGTACGCCGCGATCCTGGCGCACAGCATTTGCCGGTCGTTGGCCTGGATGAAGACCGCAGGACGCACGCTACGCCTCCTCGAAACCGCGCTCCTTTACTACACGATCAAGGTGAACGAGCGTTGTCAGCAACATTTCCATTTGGTCGAGTGGCCATGCGTTCGGTCCATCCGATTTTGCGTTGGCGGGATCGGGATGGGTTTCCATGAACAGGCCGGAAATTCCCACCGCTACGGCAGCTCGTGCCAGCACCGGAACGAATTCGCGTTGTCCGCCGGAGGTCGTACCCTGCCCTCCCGGCAACTGAACGCTGTGGGTCGCGTCGAACACGACCGGACAACCGGTCTCGCGCATGATCGCCAGACTGCGCATGTCGCTGACGAGGTTGTTGTAGCCGAACGAGGCGCCCCGCTCGCACACCATGATCGTCTCTTCATTGACACCCGCGGCCTGGGCGGCGCTGCGGGCCTTGTCCACTACGTTGACCATATCGTGAGGCGCCATGAACTGCGCTTTCTTGATGTTGACCGGCTTGCCCGAAGCCGCGACCGCGTGGATGAAATCGGTCTGGCGGGCGAGGAACGCCGGAGTCTGCAGCACGTCGACGACCTCCGCGACGGGCGCGATCTGCGGGATGTCGTGGACGTCGGTTAGCACCGGCACGTCCAGCGCGGCCTTCACCTTTTCGAGGATGCGCAGGCCCTCGTCCATGCCCGGCCCGCGGTAGCTCTTGTCGCTGCTGCGGTTGGCCTTGTCGAAGCTCGATTTGAAGATGAAGTGCACGCCCAGGCGCCCGGTGATGTCCTTGAGGCGCTCCGCCGTGCGCAACTGAAGATCTTCGCTTTCGACCACGCACGGGCCGGCGATCAGGAACAGCGGCTGGTTCAGCCCGACTTCGCGTCCGAGGAGTTGCATCGCGGCTATTTAGGCGAGGCCGTCGACAACCGCCACCGGTTGCCAATCGCCGAGGCCGTGACTTGCGGCGAAATCGTGCGGAAACGGCTCGCCCCCGTGAATTCCGCCGCTAACGAACACGGTATCGAAGCCCATGCGCGCGGCGCCGAGGATGTCGGTCAGGAGCCCGTCCCCAACCGCGAGCACGGACTCAGCCGCCGGATTACCGGCGAGGTGCAATGCGTGCCGATAAATCGCTTCGTGCGGCTTGCCGTACCAGCAAACCCGGCCGCCAATCTGTTCATAGACGTCGGCGATCGCCCCGGCGCAGGGCTCGGGCACGCCGCCGCGGACGACGAGCCGGTCGGGATTGAGGCAGTGCATGGTGATGCCGTGCTTCGCCCAGCGTTCGAGATCGTCGAAATATTGTTCGACGTTGGGCCGCGCCTCCTCGATGCCGGTGCAGGCGAGGTCGGTGAAGCCCGTGCCGTCATCGATCTGGACGCCCCTCCCTTCAAGGATCTCGCGATCGGCGGCCGTGCCGACGAAGCCGACCGAACGCCCGAGTTCGAGAAGCGCCGCGATCCCCGCCTCACCGCTGGTCGCGATCCCGTCCCAGGCTTCGCGGGGGAGCCTGAGCCGTTCGAGCTGCTGCTCGACCGCCTCGGCCGTACGCGGTGCATTGGTAATCAGGACGACGAAGCGGCCTTCGTCCCGCCACTGGATCAGTCGATCGGCAGCCCCCGGATAGAGGCGCACGCCGTCGTGAACCACGCCCCAGATATCGCACAGGATCAGGCGATATTTGGAGTCGACCCTCGCCCAATAGTTCATTCGAGGCCGGCCTCGGCGAGCGCCTGCTCGATCGGCGCGACATCCTCGGGGTTGTTGAGCTCGCGCAGTGCGAACGGGGGCGTTTCCACATCGACGACGGCGATGCGCATTCCGGAGGCCAGGAAACGCAGCTGCTCGAGCCCCTCGAGCGTCTCGAGCTCGCTGACCGGTGAGGCGACGTAGCGGTCCAACGCTTCGGGCCGGTAGGCATAAACTCCTACGTGCAACCGCACCGGCGACATCTCTTTGTCCAGCGCTCCCGCGGGCAGATGCGGGAGCAGCCGCTTGGAGAAATAGAGCGCATAGCCCTGGACGTCGGTCACGACGGTCGTCCCACCGACGCGGCCCGCAGCCTCTTCGGCTTGAAGAGCTCGAACCTCCTGGGTCCTGAGCTGCATCGCAGGAGTCGCCACAAGCGCGTCCTTATCGCTTTCCATGCGCGCGATCAGCGCCTCGACGAAGCCAGGTGGAGTCAGCAGCGCGTCCCCCTGGAAGTTAATCACCAGGTCGGGATCGTGCAGCTGGGCAAGCGCTTCGGCGCAGCGCTCGGTGCCGTTGCGGCACTCGGACGACGTCATGATCACTCCGACTCCGAAGCGAGTGCAGGCGTCCGCGATGCGATCGTCGTCGGTCACCACGAACACCCCCGACACGCCCGCGACCCGCCGCGCTGCCTCGACGCTGCGCTGGATCAGCGGCTTGGCGATGCCGCCCGCGCCTTTCAGGTCGACCAGCGGCTTCCCCGGATAGCGCGTAGACTGATAACGCGCAGGAATCAGGATGACGCTGTTCACTGTATCGCCGGGCAATCGTGGATGTGGAGGACGCCCACGGGCCTGCGGTCCTCGACCACGAACAATGTCGTGATCTTATACTCGTCGAACAGGATGAGGGCCTCATCGACGAGCGAATCCGGGACGATCGTCTTTGGATCTGCGGTCATGAAGGCCGATGCCGGATGGTCGAGGCCTTGTTCGATGTGCCGCCTTAAATCGCCGTCGGTGATCACCCCGACGAGGTCTCCGGCCTCATCGGTTACTCCGACGACGCCGAGCCGCTTTGCGCTCATTTCGAGCACTGCGTCATGCATGCTCGTGCGCTGGTCGACGAGTGGCAGCTCCTCACCGGAATGCATCAGGCGGCTGACCGGCTTCAGGCGTGCGCCGAGCGATCCGCCCGGATGAAGCCGGCCGAAATCGGTTCGGGTAAAGCCCTTTTGGCGCATCACGGTCATCGCCAGCGCATCGCCCAGCGCCAGGGTCATGGTCGTCGAAGTCGTCGGAGCGACCGATTCCGGGCCGACTTCGGGCCAGTGCGGAAGCACCAGCGCGGCGGTTGCAGCTTCGGCCAGCATCGACCCCGAATTTCCGGTGATGGCGATGATCGGAATCCCGGCGCGCTGAAAATGGTCGATTACCGGCTCGAGCTCGGCGGTTTCACCGCTCTGGGAGATCAGGATGGCGACATCTCCTTTGGCGGCCATCCCGAGATCGCCGTGGATCGCCTCCGCGAGGTGGAGGAAGGTTGCGGTCGTTCCCGTCGACGCGAACGTCGCCGCGATCTTCCTGCCCACATGGCCCGACTTGCCGAGGCCGCTGACGATCAACTTGCCGCCACAATCGAGAATCAGGCCGACCGCACGGTCAAAGGTATCGCCAAGGCTGTCCGCCAGCGCGTCGAGTGCGCGCGCCTCGTCGTGAAGCACGCTCCGTCCGAATTCGGTGACATCCCCGGTCATCCAAGCGCCCTAGCCGATGCGCTCCACGGCTGTGAAGCTTGACGCGGATTGAACCAGCGGCTTGGTTCCCGGGACCGAGGGAGACGCATGGCCAAGAAACTGACGCAATTCATCCTGATCGCGCTCGCGCTCGGGATCATCACAGGCCTGGCACTTCACTATGCCATCGACGACGGAACGCCGGCGAGCGAGGCGAAGCTGAAGTCGATCGCCGAATATCTCAGCATCGTCACGACGCTCTTCCTGCGCCTCATCAAGATGATTATCGCGCCACTCGTCTTTGCGACTTTGGTTGCGGGAATTGCACACATGGGCGATCTGGCGGCGCTCGGCCGCGTCGCCGTGCGCTCGCTCGGCTGGTTCATCGGCGCCAGCCTGGTGTCGCTGACGCTCGGCCTGATCATCGTTACCGTGCTTCACCCGGGGGTCGGCCTCAACCTTCCTTTGCCCCCCGTCACAGCCGCCAGCGGCGTTGATAAGGCCGCGTTCGATCCAGCCGAATTCGTGAAGCATGTCGTGCCTCAGTCGATCTTCGAGGCCATGAGCACCAACGAGATCCTGCCGATCGTCATCTTCTCCTGCTTCTTCGGGGTGGCGCTGACCGCCGTCGGCGAAAAGGGGAAGCCGATCGTCCGCGGGGTCGAAGCGCTGGTGAAGGTGATGCTTCAGCTCACCAATTACGTGATGCGCTTCGCGCCGTTCGCGGTGTTCACCGCGGTCACCAGCGCCCTCGCCGAGAAGGGGCCGACGATCATCGCCACGCTCGGCAAGTTCGTCGGCGGTTTTTACCTTGGTCTGGTCGTCCTGTGGGCGCTGCTGATCGCGGCCTGTTTCGTGATCGTTGGCCCGCGGACACGCCACCTCGTGCGATACATTCGCGATCCTGTCGTGCTGGCCTTCTCAACCGCCTCGTCCGAGGCCGCCTACCCCCGCACCCTCGAAGCGCTCGACCGCTTCGGAGTCCCGCCGCGAATCGCAAGCTTCGTCCTGCCGCTCGGCTATTCGTTCAATCTTGACGGGTCGATGATGTACATGACCTTCGCGACGATCTTCATCGCGCAGGCCTACGGCATCCATCTCAGCATCGGGCAGGAGGTAACCATGCTCCTGGTGCTGATGATCACGTCCAAAGGCATGGCGGGCGTCCCGCGCGCCAGCCTGGTGGTGATCGCGGCGACGATGTCGATGTTCCGAATTCCCGAAGCGGGGCTGCTGCTGATCCTCGCGGTCGACCATTTCCTCGACATGGGACGGTCGGCGACGAACGTCGTCGGGAATGCCGTTGCCTCAAGTGTCGTTGCGCGCTGGGAAGGCGACCTGGACCCGGAGGAACCGGCGGACATCGAAGGGCCGCACGCGCCCTCCCACGTGAAGCGAACCGGCAAGATCCACGATCATTTCTAGGCCGGGCAGCCTATCCCCTCTCGCCCTTGCGCGGTGAGCCCGCGCCAAACGGCTGGTCGATGCTCGGCGGCGGCTGGGTGAAGAATTTCGGCCCGCTTTCCGTCATGTGCCAGCAATCCTCGAGCCGGACTCCGAACTTGCCGGGGATGTAGAGCCCCGGCTCGTCGGAAAAGCACATGCCGGGCGCCAGCGGAGTCGTTTCGCCATGGACGAGATAGACGGGCTCGTGGACTTCCATTCCGATCCCGTGCCCCGTTCGGTGGGATAGGCCTGGAAGGCGGTAGCCGGGGCCGAAGCCCCAGCTTTCATAGACCCGCCGCACCGCGTCATCGACCGCACCGGCGGGCAGTCCGACCTTGGCCGTTTCGATCGCGATCTGCTGGCCCTGGTGGACCTGGTCCCACAGCTTGCGCTGTTCCGCCGACGGAGTGCCGACGACGAAGGTGCGCGTGATGTCCGCCTGGTAGCCGTGGACCGAGCTGGTGCAGTCGAGGAGTACGATGTCGCCGCTCTGGACGACATGCGGCTTCTTGCTGCCGTGCGGATAGGCTGACGCCTCCCCAATCAGCACCAGCCCGCCGTCGTAGGCGGAGCCCATTTGCTTGTGCACGGCGGCGATGTTCGCGTCGATGTCGGCCGGGGTCATCCCGACGCGCGTGCGCTCGCCGGCGTAACGCAGGGACGCAATCATGATGTCGTTCGCGGCTTGCATGAGGGCGAGCTCGGCCGGCGACTTGATCATTCGCTGCGCCCGGACGACCGGGTTGGCGCTGACGATGCTGACACCGGGCAGCTGCTGTTTCAGCCGATCCATGATCCAGTAGCGGTCGGTTTCCTCGAAGGCGACCGGGCGGTCGGCGACCCTCCGCTCGTGCAGGAAATCGGCGACCAATCGCAGCGGCTCACCATCCTCGTTCCAGGTGCGGATTTCGGCGGACACCTGGAGCATTTCGGCGATGCTCGGCCGCTCGAAGAAGGGCGTGACGATGACCGGGTCGCCCTCGGCGGGGATCACCGCGGCGGTGAGGCGTTCACTCCGCCACCATTGGACCCCAGTGTAATAATCGAGGCTCGGACCGGACTCGACGAGGACGGCGCCGATTCCGTTGGCGCGCATCAACTCCTTGGCGCGGGCGAGCCGCCCAACGCGCTCGGCGCCGCTGATCGGCGGAGGGATCGGAATCGACGGGACCGCCTCCGCGGCCGCGGCCAGCACCCTCGCCCACGGTATCGTCAAGGCGGCAGCGAATGCGCCCGTGCCGGCGAGGATTCCGCGTCGGGATAATATCATGCTCATCAATTCCTCCCCGCCAGGGACGCCAGTTCCTTGACCAGTTTCGCCGCGACGACCGCCGTCATGCCATTCACGTCACGCGACGGATTATATTCGACCACGTCCGCACCGATAATCGCCTTATCAATTCGATGAAGCACCGAAAGTACGTCGCGGACCGAAAGTCCACCGGGCTCGTGATGCGACACGCCGGGGGCATATGCCGGATCGAGCGCGTCGAGGTCGATGCTGACGTAAAGCGGCCCCTCCGGAATTGGGACGGAGGTGCGGTCGAAGTCGCGCATTTCGACCATCTCGACGCCGAACCGCTGCGCTTGTTCGCGGCAATGCCGGTTGAGGGTGCGAATCCCGACCTGGACGAGGCGCTTCGCAAGCCCCTCCTCCATGATTCGCGCGAAGGGCGAAGCATGGCTGAGCGGGTCCCCGCCGAAATCGTCGTACAGGTCGGGGTGAGCGTCAAAATGCAGGATGTTGATCGCGCCGTGGATGGACTCGAGTCCGCTCACGACGGGGTAGGTCACCATATGGTCGCCGCCGAGGAAAATGGGCCTGGCGCCAGCCGACGCGGCAGCCGCGGCGGCGCCGCGAATACGCTCAAAATCACCGCCGGACTCATCGAGCGCGAGGTCGCCGGCGTCTTCGAACATATCGTCGCCGATCTCGATCCCTGACTCGGCCGCCATATTGCTGTGGTCGGAATGAAGCGCAGCGCGGATCAGGGGTGGTGCCGCCGCCGGCCCACGAAGAAAGGACGAGTGACTGTCCGTCGGCAGTCCGATCAGGCGCACGCTGGCCACAGTGTCGTTCAATCGTCCGTCTCCGCTTCGGTCTATGTTGCACGGCCCGCGCCAATCGGCCAGCGGGAGCGTCCCATGTTCGAATCGGCTTTCCAGGATGGCGTGAAACGCCCCGGCATGCGCGAGATGACCGTGATGCTCGCGGGGCTGATGGCGCTCAACGCTTTCGCAATCGACGCGATGGTCCCGGCGCTGCCGAACATCGGCCGGTCGCTCCACGTGGCCGAGGAGAATCATCGGCAGCTGGTCGTCGTTGCCTATTTCGTGGGCTTCGCTTCGACCCAGCTCGTGTGGGGGCCGCTAGCCGACCGGTTCGGGCGCAAGCCCGTCCTCAGCGCCGGGATCATCCTTTATTGCCTGTTCGCGCTGCTGTGCGCGTTTGCCGCGAGCTTTCCGTTGTTGATCGCGGGGCGCGTCGCGATGGGGGCATCGGCGGCCGTCACCCGGGTGCTCGTCATCGCGATGGTGCGCGATCTGTTCGAAGCCGAAGCCATGGCCCGAGTGATGAGCCTCGTCTTTATGGTTTTCATGCTCGTGCCGGTGCTGGCCCCCAACATCGGCCAGGCTATCCTGCTCGTCGCCTCCTGGCGGGCGATCTTCATCGTCCTCGCTCTTTACGCTTTAACTATGCTCCTGTGGTCGTCATGGCGGCTGCCCGAGACCTTGCATCCGGAGTACCGCCGTTCGCTCAATCCGCGCGAGATGCTGGCGGCGGTCTGGGAAACGGTCCGCGAGCGGCAATCGCGCGGTTATACGATCGCTCTGACGATCATTTTTTCGGCGCTCATTGCCTACATTTCATCGATCCAGCAGATCGTGTTCGACGCGTTCGGGGAAGGACGCTTCATCGGCCTGGTCTTCGCGGCAGTCGCGGCGCCGATGGCCCTCGCCTCCTGGACCAATTCACGGGTCGTGGGCCGATTCGGCCTGCGGCGTGTCGGTCATAGTGCGGCCGCCGCGCTGGTCTTCGTGACGGCCGCCCACGCCGGTCTGGCGCTTCTCGGCTTTGAGAATTTGCTCACGTTCATCGTGTTGCAGGGCCTGACGATGTGCTGCTTCGCCTTCGCGTCCTCGAACCTTGGCACCCTGGCGATGGAACATATGGCCCCGATCGCCGGCACAGCCTCGTCGGTCCAGGGCGTGGTCAGCACGCTCTGCGCGGCGATAATCGGTTTCGCGATCGGGCAAGCGTTCGACGGGACCGCGACGCCTTACCTCATCGGAACCGCGATCTGCGCCTCACTCGGCTTCGTGGCGATCGTCCTCACCGAACCGAAACGGTTGTTCGCCCCGATTCAGGCCGATCCTCGCGAACAGGAAGCG